>JAABUO010000047.1_pt1 | contig 346373 bp, 295 predicted proteins | sample 5559291 | NCBI WGS metagenome assembly JAABUO01 (sample SAMN10711878, study PRJNA513372) | rock metagenome | isolation source: Antarctica rocks | place: Antarctica: Victoria Land, Finger Mt sud | reverse complement strand
CATCGCACTTCGCCGCCGTCGAGGACCCGTCTCCACCCCCAACGCTCACATCAACGTCAACCATCCACACATCATCACGGTTCAACAGCACCATGTACACGCGCCAACACAGGACGCTTACCGTTGCACACGACGCCTACGACTTACAACCGTTTGCTTCTACGTATAGATGAGTGCTCAATTTGAATTGAGGATCGCGCAACGTGCAACGTGACTTGTAAGAATTACATCACGCCTGACAAAAGCGAATCTTCAACTCTGACAGATCGCGGACTAAGCTTGAGGAGGTTCGAGAGAGGCATCTGTGAGGCGGCGGATCCGCCAAAGGAGATAGCGGAAGGCAGAGACGAGAAGGGCAATACGACTGCGGGGGGGAAGCGAAACGTGGCTAGGATTGTCGCGATCGGAGCGGCGGTGACGAAGCCAGGAGATGGCGACATAGACTGCGAGAACAATAAGGGTGGCGCCTACAAGGCGTTCGCCGACGGAGTCGAAGCTGGGTGGGATCGTGAGGTGAAGGGTAATGACCAGGACTCCGAGGACGGCAACAGTGAGAGCATGGCCGATAGCGTAAAGCAGGCCTAGGCGCATGCCTTCGGGCCAATCGCGCTGGACGCCGGTGATATCAGTGATGGCGGCGAGGTGGTCGTAGTCGAAGCCATGGCGCAGCCCGAGCAACGCGCAGGAGAGAAGAGCGAGCTTGATGGAGTGGGACATAGCAAGGCCAAGAGTACGGTGCGAGTGGAAGGTGCGCAAACAGCAGGTGCGACCTGGCGTGAGTAAGGTTGCATAGAATGAAGCGGAGTTTACTAAAGAGGTGGCAGGCGTGGTGGATGTGGAGGCGGTGGTGATGGGTGCGGTTGCTCCCCGACCGAAGATAGCACGGCCGATCATACTCATTGGGGCAGGAGGGATCGCGCACGATGCGCATTTGCCGGCGTATGCAAAAGCAAAATTCCCTGTAGCGGCGGTCGTGGATTTAGATCGGGATCGGGCAACACGGTTGGCGACAGCGTTCGGGATTCCTCGGGTGTTCGCGACCATCGCGGAGGCGATCGGGTATGCGCCACCTGAGACGGTCTTCGACTGCGCGGTACCCGCACCGGCACTGCAAGCGGTGTTGCGGCAGTTGCCAGACGGAGCGGCTTGCCTGCTGAAAAAGCTAATGGGCGAGACACTCGTGCAGGCCGAAGAGATTCTGGCAATCTTCCGGTCGAAGCGGCTAACGGCGGCGGTGAACTTCCAGTTGCGATGGGCTCCGGCCATAATGGCGGCTCGGGCCTTGCATGATGCGGGCGCCATCGGCGCAATACACGACTGCGAGGTGTCCGTGAGCGTTCATACGCCGTGGGAGCTGTGGAGCTTTCTCGAGCATGCGCCGCGCTTGGAAATGCTCTATCACTCAATTCACTATGTGGACCTGATCCGAAGCTGGTTTGGGAATCCCCGTAGCGTTATGCAAAAACGGTGAAGAGCCCGGCAACGGCGCACCTAGCGGCTACAAAAAGTATAGTGGTGCTCGATTATGGAGAGGACAAGAGAGTGTTTCTAGCGACGAACCACAGCCATGATTTCGACCCGGAGCTCCAGCGGAGTTGGGTCCAATGGGAAGGCATGGAAGGTGCGATGCGGGCACGGATGGGGGTCAACCTGAATTGCCCGAAAGGGCGGCCCGATATGCTGGATTTTGTGCTGCGTGATGGAAACGGATGGAGGGAGACGGCGGTGAGCGGAAACTGGTTTCCGGATGCGTTTATTGGGCCCATGGGATCGCTGCAGGCGTCCGTGCAAGGGGAAGCGGCGATGCTGCCGACGAGTGTAGAGGATGCAATCGACACGGTGCGGACTGTGGAGGCGGCATACCTTTCGAGCGCGCGGGGCGGTGAATGGCTGCCAGTGAGGGAGGCCTGATGGACCTGAATCTAAAGCCGGCGGGTGAGTGTCTATGGGACGCCGTGAGCCTCGGTGAAGTGTTGCTGCGCTTTGATCCGGGTGAGGAACGCATTGCGCGAGCGCGGCAATTCCGGGTTTGGGAGGGTGGGGGCGAGTACAACGTTGCGCGGGCGCTGCGACGTGCGTTCGGAATGCGAACGAGCGTGTTGACGGCGCTGGTCGATAATCCCGTTGGGCGACTGATCGAGGACTTAATGCTGCAGGGCGGGGTGGATCTAAGCCACGTGATATGGCGTTCCTACGACGGAATTGGGCGTGAGGCGCGGAATGGGACATACTTTCTTGAGCGCGGGTTTGGGGTGCGGGGCGGGATGGGGATGATGGATCGCGGAGCAACGGCCATCTCGCAACTGAAGCCTGGGGATGTGGATTGGGATAAGCTGTTCGGGAACGGCGGCGTGCGGTTGTTCCATACGGGCGGCGTGATGGCAGGGTTAAGTGACGGCTCGACGGAGCTGGTACGAGAAGCGATGTGCGCGGCACGGCGGCACGGCACATGCGTGAGTTTTGATTGCAACTACCGGCCGAGTCTGTGGAAATCGCGGGGCGGACGGGCAGGGAGTGTAGCGGTGAACCGGTCGTTGATGGAGTTTGTTGATGTGCTGTTCGGCCATGAGGGAGACGTGGCCGAAACCCTGGGTGACAGTGCGCACGGACCCGTGTGGCATACGCGCGAGAGCTTTGTGCCAATGGCCCAGCGGGTAAGCGCCGAGTTTCCCCATCTGAAAGTCATTGCGAGTACCGTACGGCGACCCCTGACGGCTAATTGGAATGCGTGGAGCGCCTTCGCATATGCCGGCACTGTGGGATACGAGGGAAGGAGCTTTCCGGAACTGGAGATCCTCGATCGGGTGGGCGGCGGAGACGCCTTCGCTGCAGGGTTCTTGTTTGGGCTGCTCGAAGGCAAAGCCCTGCAATGGGCTGTGGACTGCGGGGTGGCGAGTGGAGCGCTGGCAATGACGACGCCTGGCGACTCGCAGCAGGCCACGCTAGGCGAAATTGAGCGATTGATGAGTGGCGGCCTTGCGGGGACGATGCGCTGATGTGTGCTGCCCAGAGTTACAGGTCGAGAGGACATGGACGATGATGAGGAAGCATGAGGTTCTAGCACGGCTAAGGGAAACTGGGTTGGTGCCGGTGTTGCGGGCGGAGAGTGTGGCACAAGCGATAGCTCTGGCCAAAGCCATTGCGGAGGGTGGCGTGACGGTGCTTGAAGTCACGATGACAGTGCCGGGAGCAATCGATGTCATGCGACGACTAGCAGCGGAAATGCCGGAGATCCTGGTTGGGGCGGGAACGGTGCTCGATCCCGAGACGGCTCGCATGTGCATCCTGGAGGGCGCGCAGTTTGTGGTAAGCCCGGCGCTGAATGTCCGAACCATCGAAATGTGTCATCGGTACACCGTGCCGGTGCTGCCGGGAGCGTTGACCCCGACAGAGATTGTAACGGCGTGGCAGGCGGGAGCGGACGTTGTGAAGGTGTTTCCGGCAAGCGCGATGGGCGGGGCGAAGTACCTCAAGGCATTGAAGGCCCCCCTGCCGCAAATTGAAATGATCCCGACCGGTGGAGTAAGTCTGGCAACGGCGCTGGACTTTTTGGAGGCTGGAGCATTCGGGTTGGGAGTGGGGACGGACCTCGTGAATTGCCAAGCGATTCAGGAGGGGCGGCCTCATGAGATCACCCAGACCGCTAAGGAATATATCGAGATCGTTCGAGGTCACCGCAATAAATCATAGCGCTTTTGGCGTAAGAGGTTCCTGCTGACAGCTGCCGCGAGTCCTCATGCAGTGCCGTATTCGGCTGCAATCCGAGCGCTTCGGTTCGTACAATCTCGATTCATCTGCATCCCGGTCATGCGTGTGAGCGTGTAAACCAAAGGAGGGGTTGGCGAATGGGGAACGTGGCGAGCAACTCTGGGACGCTCGGTTCCGATGGCGCGCTCGTGCGCCAGATGGTGGCGTACTCGGGGCGGCTATAGGCTCGGGCAGCGAAGAGGAGGGCAGGACGGCGGCAGGGAAGATCGTGGAAATGAGGAGTATCCGAAGGGTAAGGCCATGTGCCTCGGTTCGCAATCCAAGGAGCGTGCTTGGCGACAGCAACTCGAAGTCCTGGACCATCCTGTAGCTGAAAGTCCCAGAGAGACTCGAATTTGGTAGAGAGGAGCTCAGCCGCGCCCGAGAGCAGATCAAGGGTGAAGAGGGAGTTGCGGTATGGGTAATGTGAAGAGAGCTCGTGGGGGAAGGTCCCGTCCGCAAAAATCTGCGCTCGCACAGTAACCGAGCGGAAATGATGACGAAGATTCACTAGGGCGCCGTCATCGGCGGTTGCGTGTGCGCAGGCAGCCGCTAAAAGCAGCCAAACGCCAGCCACGTGGTCCTTTCGGTCACGCGCTAAGCCGGCCGTCCGAGAGGTGTTGAGCTGGTGCAACAGTTCGGTGAACCAGCTTTTCATAGCGGCGAGATCCGCAAGCGGAAGTTGGTCAGGTTGGGCTGCGCGTTGTGTTTCAAGAAAGGGGAGTGTGGCCGCAATCTCAGCGAGTGGAGTTAGCGGAACCACGTCTTCGGGATTATTGGTCTCGGCGAGTTCATTGTTGAGGCGAGTGGACGGAGCGACCAATAGGTAGTGGAGATGTGCAACCGCAGTGGCAAAGTAAGTGGCAGCGCGAGCGGGGTCAGAGATGCGAAACAGCAGCATGGCGACAGTAAGAGCAGGGATAGTGCCGGTGGTGAGATCGTCCGAAAGTCTGGACTTGAAGGCTGATTCGGCTGTCATCACGATGTGATCATGATCAACTAGGGCGACGTCAGGACGCGAGCTCTCGGGTGTGGTTTGCGAGTGTAGAAAACGTGCAACGGCAAACGTACTGGCGGACAGACAAAGTGTACGACGCGTCAGCATGGCAGGCTCCATAGGGAGGGTAGCGCATTGACGTGGAGGTGAACAGGAGACTTCGACGCTCCGCACAATACCATTGTGCGACGCTGAAGATCGTGAAAAACTCCAGCAATCAGGGTTGTACTGCGCCCTGGATGGCGTCGTCGAGCTGGATGTTGTTTTTTTCGAGCAGGGTGCCAAGGGCGTGGTCGAGGGAGATCTGCGCTTTCTGGTAATTGGAGCGGGCGGCGATCTCGGTGGAGCTGGCCTGGGCGAGGAAGCTTTCATTCTGGATGACGAGAAGTTGGGTGGACTGGCCGGCGGAGAGCTTATCGCGTTCGGCGTCGAGGAGCTGGGACTGGAGATCGCGGGATTTGCTAGCGGCGGTGTAGGCGGCGAAGGCAGTCTGGACGGCAATGACGCCGTTCTCGATCTCTTCGCGAACCTGCTGGGCGAGTTTGGTGGTGCGGGCCTGGGACTCCCGGAGCTGGATGGCATCGCGGGCGGCATCGGAGGTGGCGAGGCGATTGCGGACCGGGAGGGTGAGCTGGATACCGCCCTGAAAAATGGTGGAGGTGCGGAGACCGCCAAGGGCGAGGTTCTGCGGGATGGAGGGGGTGCCAGTGCCGGGGGAGCCGAGGGGCTCGAAGGAGACCTCGGAGGAGCCGCGGGTTTCGGCGTTGGCGTAGAGATTGAGCTGGGGCAGGACTTGGTTGCGGGCGGTGTTGGCGGTGATCTGGTTGGTTTGAACTTGTATGCCGGCCTGGGCGATGTCGGGTCGGCGGGCGAGGCCACCCTGGATGAGATCGGGAAGGTTGTAAGTGTCAGCGACAGGAGGGACGAAGATGCGGTCGGTGGGGACGATCTCGGTGAAGGAGGTAGCGAAGACAGGGGAGCCGGTGCGGATGAGCTGATTGCGGAGGATAACCTCCTGCTGGCGATAGAGGCCCTGGGCCTGGACGAGGGCGAACTCGGCGGTGGTGGCGAGGGCAGAGACACGGGTGAGCTCGATCGGCGCGAGAGTGCCTTGGATAACCTGATCGGCGTCATCCTCGCGGAGCTTCAGGGCAGCTCTAAGGGCTTCCTGCTGGACCTGAACATTTTCACCGAGCGAGACGAGGTCGTAGTAGAGGCGTTCGGTGCCATAAATGGTGTCAAGGACCTGTTGCTCGAAGAGCAGGCGGGAAATTTTGCGGTTGAGGTTGGCGATGCGGAGATACCGCAAGTTGACGGCGCGACCGCGGCCACGGAGGAGCGGCTGGGTGACCGTGACAGAGGTAGATGGCGCGTAGAACGGGTCGTACTCGGATTTGGTGGAGTAGATGACCTGTGAGTCGTTGTTGACAGTGGCGGCGATCTGGGTTCCGGGGCTGAAGCCCTGCAGATAGGCGACGTTGGCGGAGATGTAATTGAGGGTGCCGGTTTGGGTGGGGCCGCCCGAGCCGTTGCCGCCGCCGCTGGTCCCCGTGCCGGTAGTGTCGGTACCGGTGCCGATGAGGGAGACGGTATTCGAGCGGCGGAGATAACCGGTGGAGAGGATGAACTGCGGATCAAAAAGGGGGACGTTGGCCTGGGTGTCGGGCACGAGGCCGGCGGCGTTCATGGAGAGATTGTTGACGGAGGGATTAGTGGAGTTAAGGGCGGTGAGATCCGTCACGGCGGGGGCCGTGGGGTTTGGGGAGTTGGCGGTGTTATTGAGGAGCGGGGAGCCGGGGCCGCCAACGCCGTTGGGGGCTTCATTAACGGTGAAGTCGATGCCGCGGAGGGAGCCACCGCCCTCCGCTCGGCGGGTGTCGGTATCGGCAAGGGCCAAGTTGAAGCGGGAGACTTCGACGTCTGGATTGTTCTCGAGGGCGAGGGCGATGGCGTCGTGCGCCGAGAGGTAGAGTTTGCCGTCGCGGACGAGTGCGGAGAGGCGGGCGCCGGCACCAGGAAAGAGCTCTGGAATGCGGGGTGAGCGATACGGACCGATAAGGCCGAAGGCGGAGAAGCCGAGGCTTTGCGGGGCAATGCGGGTGGCGGGACGGGCGGTTTCCGCGGCGGTGGTGGAGGGGTTCGGCTGGGGGGCTTCGGGGGCCGGAATGGAGATGGGGGAGACGTTTGGGTCGAGGGGTGGGGTGGGTTGCTGGGCTTCGGCGAAGGCGGGGAGAGCGGTGAGGGTGAAGGAGAGGAGGATGGTGATGGCTCGGCGGGCAAGGGGAGCTAGGACCATCGTGACGAGGAAGGGCGTTTGTGTCGGCGCCGGGGATATCGCTCTTTGAGAAAAAAGGTCTGTCCACTGTACACATCGCGCTTCGGTCGAGATAGTGGGATGGATTGGGCGCGGAGAGATCATGGCTTGCTTTCTCCCTTGGAGGGATTGGCGGGTTTGCTCCCGGGCTTGCTGCCGGATTTGCTGCCGCCACCAGCGCTAAGGCCTTGCATGTTGCTGTCGGTGACGGACTGATCGCCATACTGGGAGGATCCGCCGACAGGCTGGTTTTGGGACTGCGGCTCCTTGGGGACGGTTGCGCTCTTTTGCTGCGAGAGATGGGTGGTGACCTTTGCGCCTTCGACGATGTCGTCGGTGATAAGGGAGGCTATGATGTCGCCAGGCTTGAGGCCGGTGGTGATTTCGATGACGGCGCCGAAGTCGCGGCCGATAGAGACGGGCTGCATGTGGACGATGCTGTCAAGGCCAATCACGGCGACGACATTTTGTCCGTTGCGAACGGCAACGGCGTCTCCGGCGATAGTGATGGGGCCCTCGCCGGCGGCGATCGGGGCAAAGGTGACGACGGTGTACATGCCGTTAAGCAACTGGCCTTTGCGATTGTCGACCTGGACTTCCGTGAGGAGGGTGCGGGTGTTCTGGTCGATGGAGGAGGCGGTGCGGGTGACGACGCCGGTGAACTGCTGAGCGGGGAACTCCTGAAAGCGTAGATCGGCGGTCTGGCCGCGGCGGATGGCGCTGGCGTAGCCCTCGGGAACGGAGACGAGGATGCGGAGGCGATCGACCTGGGCGACCGCAAAGAGCGGCCCGCCCTGACCGCCGCCGGTCGATGGGGAAGAGGCTGTTGGAGCGGTGCCGGTGCTGCCCGCGTTATTGGAGGCGCCGCTCGAGGTTGGGCCGGGCGTGGACTGACCCGCGGAGCCGTTGCCGCCCGAACCGGCGCCCTGGGCCGAGATGAGGGAACCGAGGTCGACATTGCGCTGGGTGACGACGCCCTCAAAGGGAGAGGTGACGTGCTCGTAGGACTGGAGCGAGAGGACGCGGTTAAGGTTGGCGCGGAAGGCTTCGACATTGCGTGCAGCGGCGGCGACGTTGGCGACCTGCGCGTTGAAGTTGGTTTCCTGCTGATCGCCGTCCTGCCGGGAGAAGACGCCTTTGGCGACGAGGACGCGGTAGCGTTCGACGGTGACGCGGGCGAGTGCGAGCTGAGCGTCCTGCTGAGACTTTTGGGATTCGGCTTGACGGAGCTGCTCGCGGGCCTGATCGACCTGCTGATCGAGGTCGGGGGAATCGATGATGGCGAGGAGTTGGCCGCGATGGACGCGGTCGCCGATATCGGCAAGGCGGCGCTTAAGATACCCGTTGGCGCGGGCGTAGATGAAGGCCTCGGTGAGGGGGGTGGTGGTTCCAGGAAGGACGAGCGGCGCGCCGGCGGGGGCGTGGGTAACGCGAAGGACTTCGATGACGGGGGTAGCCGCTTGCTGCAGGCGGGCCCGCTCAGCGGTGTGCTTGTTGCGTTCGTGAAGGGGAAGGAAACCGGCGAAGAAGACGAGGAGGAAAAGAACCAGGACGACCATGCAAACGATGACGAAGATGCGGTAGTTGACGGGGCGCTTAGCAAGGCCATCGGCTTCGCGATGACGATCTTTGACGTGCTTGGGGGTGGAGTTGGCGTCGATGAAGCTGTCGCCAACTTTAGTGTCGTCGAGCGAGTTGGGGTCAGCGAAGCTTTCGCCGAGACGATGGCGATCGTCGAGGAAAGGGTCGGCAACCAGACTGTTGGTGGTCTGCGTTGCGCCGCGGTGGTGATCGCGGAAGCCTTGTTCGCGGTCGCGATTCGGCGCGTGTTCGAAAGTATCAGCGAGGTGAGAGCGGTCGTCGGCGAGGCGTTTCTGATCGGAACCGGAGCCTATCTTATGGTCGTCAGGAGTGTCGGGCATTCGAGGGTCTGACCTCTTCCGTTCTGGGTTGGGGCGCTGCGGGCGAAATACGGGGGTTCTTCCCCTCGGCTTCGCTCAGGGCCAAGATGACAGCCAATATGGAACAACCAGAAAGAGAGGGCAACTACAAAGAGGAGCGGATGTCCTGACAAAGGAGTGGGGTCCGACTGGCCTATGCGGTTTGCTCATGCTGTTGAGGGTCACCGCCGGCGTACTCGATGTCAATCTCGCGATCGTAGTCGAGAGGTGCGTTTTTCTTGAGTAGCGAGTAGATGACCGGGACGACGAAAAGGGTTCCAATGGTGGCGAGAAGAAGGCCGCCGATGACGGCGCGGCCGAGTGGGGCGTTCTGCTCGCCACCTTCACCGAGCGCGAGCGCCATCGGCAACATACCAATGATCATCGCGAGGGCCGTCATACACACCGGGCGCAGGCGGGTGAAGCCGGCGTTGAGAGCGGCGTCAAAGCGGTCTTTGCCGAGAGCGCGCTCGTCATTGGCGAAGACGACCATAAGAATGGAATTGGCGGTGGCAACGCCGATGGTCATGATCGCGCCCATAAGCGAGGGGACGTTGAAGGTAGTCTGCGTCAGGAAGAGCATCCAAAGAATTCCGGAAAAGCCGAATGGAATCGCCATCAGGATGATGAGGGGATCTAGCCAGCTCTGGAAATTAACGGCCATCAAGAGATAAACCAGGCCCAACGCGAAGATGATGCCGACGCCAAGACGCGTAAACGAGTCCTGCATAGTTTTCACCTCGCCGCGTAGCGCGAGAGTAGTGCCCACCGGAAGAGTCTTGGTCGTGTCAGTCATAATCTTGTTGATGGCGCTAGCAACACCGCCGAGATCGCGCTGATCTACATCGGCGTAGATATCGAAGGTCGGTTGAATGTTGTAATGATCAATGATGATCGGGGAGGCGTCACGGCGGAAGTCAGAGACGTTGCCGAGCAGTTGACTGGTGTTACCACTGGGCGAGCTAAGCGGAGTGCGAGCAAGCTCCTCAAGTGTGCTGTTGCGGTAGATGGGGGTCTGGACGACGACCTGGTAGTTGACGCCATTGAGCGGATTGAGCCACTGATTTGGCGCAGTCTGGCCGGTTCCGGTGAGCGAGATGAGGGTGCTCTGGGCAACGTCCTGCTGCGTAAGGCCGAGTTGGCGGGCGCGCGAACGATCAACGTTGATCTGCATGGTTGGGTAGGCGACCTGCTGATGAATATGGACATCAACGGCGCCGGGAATGGCGGCGATCTGCTTCATCAGTTTGGTTGCGAGCGCGTAGTTTCCTTTGCCACGTCCGGTGACCTGGAGGTCAATCGGAGCGGGTAGCCCGAAGTCCAGAATCTGGTTAGTGATGTTGGCCGGTGTAAAGAAAAAGGTGCCGTCCGGAAACTTCCTCTGCAGATCGCTACGAATCAGCCGCTGGTACTGTTCGGTTCGGCGAGTGCCGGGTTTGAGCGCGATCTGGATCTCTCCGTCCGTATTGGAGATTGTGGCGGAGGTGCCAAAGGCAAGGTTGATACCGCTATTTGGCAGCCCGATGTTGTCGAGAATAAGCTCGATCTCTTCAGGTGGAATGAGCGCGCGGATCTCCTTTTCGACCGCAGCGAAGTACTGTTCGGAGTCCTCAATACGCATGCCCACAGGTGGATTGACGTGCAGACGCATCTGGCCGGAATCGACATACGGGAAGAAGTCACGGCCGATAAAAAAGATCAGGGGCAGCGAGAGCACAACGAAAAGCGCGAAGGCGATCAGGCAGACTGTGGGGTTTATAAGGCACCACTCGAGCACCTTCTTGTAGCCGTGACGCATGCGGTCGAACTGGTGATCAAAGCGCTGATGCCAACGCCATATCCAGTTGGTCTTTTCCTCTGCGCGAGCAGCAGACTCATCCTGGTAAAGGTGGATCTCGGACGGAAGGAGGAAATGCATCATCGTGGGCACGAGCGTCCGCGAAAGAAAGTACGAAGCAAGCATGGCAAACGCAACCGCCATAGCGAGTGGCGTAAAAAGGTATTTGGCAGCGCCGGTCAAAAGGACGACCGGGATGAAAACGATGCAGATGGATAAGGTCGAGACGAAGGCCGGCGCTGCGACCTGTTGCGCGGAGTCGAGGATGGCCCGGACAAGTGGTTTCTTTTCGGCCATGTTGCGATGAGTGTTTTCGATCTCGACTGTGGCATCGTCGACGAGGATGCCGACGGCGAGGGCGAGGCCGCCGAGGGTCATGACATTAATGGTTTCTCCAAGGGCGGTGAGGATGGCGAGCGAAGTGGCAATCGAGAGCGGGATGGAGGTGCAGACGATGAGGGTGGAGCGCCAGGAGCCCAGGAAGAGAAGGATCATGAGGCCAGTGAGCAGAGCGGCGATGACGCCTTCACGGACGACCTCGGAGATGGACTCACGGACGAAGATGGACTGATCGAAGAGGGGGGTGATCTTGAGGGCGTCGGGCAGGCCCGCCTTCACGCGGGGAAGCGCGGCCTTGACTCCAGAAACGATGCTTAGGGTGGAGGTGTTGCCGTTCTTGAGAACGGTGAGGAGAGCGGCGCGCTTGCCATCCTGACGGACGACATTGGTCTGTACGGCATAGCCTTCATGAACCTGAGCAACGTCTTTGATAAACACGACAGAGCCGTTCGCCGCCCGAATAGGCAGGTCATTGAGGGCGGAGACCTCGGATGGCGAAGAGTTCAGGCGTACCACCCACTCGCGGTCGCCAAAGCGGGCAGTACCAGCAGGCAGGATCAGGTTCTGCTGGTTAATTGCGAGAGAGACGTCGGTGGCGGCGAGATGCTGCGCGGAGAGTAGGTTGGGGTCAGTATCGACCATGATCTGGCGGACTTTGCCGCCGTAAGGGAGCGGAACGGCCGCGCCGGCGACGTTGGCCAGGCGGGGACGGATGAAGTTGAGGCCGAGATCATAGAGCTCCTGCTCGGAGAGGCCCTGTCCGCCGAGGGCGAGCTGGACGATCGGAACGGAGGAGGCGTCGTACTTAAGGATAAGCGGGGGAAAGCTGCCGGGAGGAAGAACGCGCAGGATGGTCTGAACGACGGAGCTGACCTGAGCAAAAGCGAGCTCGACTTTAACGGTGGGCTGGAAGAACACCTTAATGACGGAGACACCCTGGTAAGACTCCGACTCTGAGTGCTCTATATCGTTGACCGTTGTGGTAAGGGCGCGCTCGCAGACAGTGACGATGCGGCCTTCCATCTCGTTCGGTGTCAGGCCGGAGTAGGTCCAGACGATGGTGACGACGGGGATGTTGATGTAGGGAAAGATGTCTTTGGGGGCTTCGATGGCGGAGCCGAGGCCGAGCAAGAAGAGGAGGATGGAAAGAACAACAAAGGTATAAGGACGACGAAGCGCGAGTTTGACGATCCACATGCCGAGGTCACTGTCCTTTGCGGGGCTAACCGACTGACGAAACCTGGACGCAAAAAGACCAGCGCCTACAGATAAGGGTTGTGATTTCCCGCTTGTCCGCTTCAACGAGCGACACGGAAAGTAGGGTGATCGAAATTACAGATTTAGAGCGCCCCAGCGGCCTCGTCAGGCTGCACGGATCCCTCAGTCTCCGCCCCGGGTGCGCCCGCTTTACAACGCTTTAAGATGGCCGTGTGAAGACGCTGCTGAAATTCGACCGAAAGAGTGTAAAGCTCGTTGTCACGATAGACCTCGATTGTTTTGCGAGTAGTATCGAGAACAACTTCGCAGTGATGACACCCTGCAGAGTGTTCGCGAACTTCCTCTAGAAGATCTGGACTGATATGTCCGTCGAAGTAGTCGGTCAACTTGCTGAGGAAGTCGGTGCAGGTCATGCCGGGAGGCCCTCGTCCTTGCGTTTCTTGAAGTATCGGCTGAGACGCTCGCGCAGTTGCAAGCGGGCACGCAGAAGTCTGGATTTTACCGCCGGAACACTCAAATTGAGAGCTTCGGCAGTTTCCTCGGTCGACAAGTGTTCGATGTCGCGAAGAGTGAAGACGGTGCGAAAACCTGGAGGGAGACCTTGGATAGCCCGGCGAAGGATATCCGACAACTCACCTTGGTCGAAAATCTGCTCAGGATTGGGTCGCCACTCGGCGAAGTCACGAGGGATACTGCCGTCCTCAGTCTGAACATCCTGATCCATCGAAACAGTTTTCGAGGTCTTGCGCTTTCGCAAGCGCATGAGACTTTCGTTCACGGCAATCCGTGTGAGCCAGGTAGAAAACTTCGAGTTCCCCTGAAACTGATGCAGTTTCTCGTATGCCTTGAGGAAGGCGTCCTGAGTGATGTCTTCTGCGTCCTCCCGGTTTTGTGTAATGTGCTGGGCAACGCGAAAAATCTGTCGTTCATACTGACGGACAAGCTGCGCAAAGGCGGTCGCGTCCCCGGCACGTGACCGTTCCACAAGGGCGACATCCGGGTGTACCTCTTCAACTCCTGGTGTTTCAATAGCAGGCATAGGCAGAAAGTGCGAGAAGCCCTGCGGCGAGCGCGGGATTGCGATCGAGGCGCGGAGGTTCGGCAAGCACCATAGTAACTGTTGAGGTCGGGCTTCCAAAGTCCGCTCGCGCCAGCAGTTCCTGCCATCGACCCGAGCGTATCTCGAGAGATTCCGGCCATGCGGACTGTGCGCCAGAAGGAAACATGGCAGGCATACTGGAGGTTGGGGCCTGAACCCCTTGCGAGAGAGCCGATCTGATGTGCTGGAAGCTGCTACCGACTGTTGTGGTTCTATCCATCCTTACCCTGCCGATGTCAGGGCAGGGAAGCGCTCCCGCTTCCAAGAAGAAGGTATCGAGCTCCCGCCAGGTGGCAGCCGGTAAAAAGAAACCCTCAGCGACGAGCAGTTCTAAGCGGACGAGGACAGCAAAGACTGCTACAGCGGGAAGCAAACAAAAAAAGAGCCGTGCGGCTGCAACGAAAGGCCGGGGCGCAGACACGGGGCCTTCGCCGCGGACGCTGAAGCTGGCGAGTGCGTTTCGAGCGACAACAGAGCTGCGACCGATGGCGCAGCAATTGGTGGCCCAGCGCTCCCCAGCGGCGTACGCCGGTGTGCAGGCTTATGCGCAGAGCCATCCGGGCGAGGGAGCATCTGCGGCCTACTTGGCGCTGGGCCATGCGTATGCCGTAGATCATCGTTACCCGGACGCGGTGACCTCGTTCAAAGCGGCGCTGGTCGGAAGTGACGCTCTTGCCGACTATGCTGACTACCTCGGGGCACAGGCTGCGATCCGGGCAAACCAGTTCGATGTGGCGGCGGCACTTCTGAATCGCTTTACGGATCGACACCCCGACAGCATCTTCCTCGCGAACGCGCCGGTGCTCTTGGCAAATCTGTATGTTCAGCAGGGTGACTCCACACACGCTGTGCAGGTGCTCGAACCGCTACGTGGCTCCGCGACTGGCAACAACGTAGATTTTCGCTATGCGCTCGGACGGGCTTACCAAACGACCGGACAGACAACGCAGGCGGCGGTGCTCTTTCGCGAGATTTACCTTAAACAACCATTGACTAACGAGGCCGTGCAGGCAAGACAGCAGCTCCAGGCCATGGGGCAAGGGCTGACGGTAGCTCAGCGCAAGGTACATGCGGATCAGCTATTTGACGCAAAGCACTACGCCGAAGCAGCGGAGGAGTATCACTCGATCGCTCGAGATGACACGACGGTGTCGCAAGCGGACAAAAATGCGCTTTCGATCTATGCAGCTGTGTGCGACTACAAGCTGAAGCGGATCGGGCGGCGAGATGTAGAAAAGCTCCCCGCGACGACGGACGATAGCGGCGCGCTCAAGCTGTACCTGCTCGCGGAGCTTTCCCGCAGTGAGGGTGATCGGACTCGGCATGATGCCCTCATCAGCCAGATGGTGGCCCAGTATTCAAACAGCCGGTGGTTGGAGGAGGCACTTTACTCCGGCGGAAATATGTATCTCCTCCTGCATGACTCGGGGCAGGCGATCTACCACTATGCGTTGCTCACGAAGATGTTTCCGACAAGCACGTATGCACCCTCGGCGCATTGGCGGACAGCCTGGATGAACTACCGGCAACGGCGTTACACAGAGGCGGCGCGGCTGATGGAGGAACAGATCGACCGCTACGCAGGTGGACAGGAGATTCCGTCAGCTCTCTATTGGCGAGCCCGCATCTACGAAGACGAAGAACACAATCTGCCCGTGGCGGCGACGTTCTACAAAGTGCTCGCGCAGACCTACACCAATTTTTTCTACGCAGGGTTGGCGCGGCAAAGGCTGGCGGTTTTGGGACCGCAGCCGCTAGTCTCACCATCGTCCGTACTGGCGGGTGTTCGGCGTCCAGAGATCCCAGAGCTGACAGGCGAACTGCCGGAAGACGACGAGCATCTGATTAAAGCGCGTTTGCTCGCGAATGCGTCACTAAATGAGTACATAGGGCCGGAGATTCAGGCGAGTCCAACAGCGGGACAATGGGGCGCGTTGGGACAAGCGGAGATCTACGCGTCCTTTGGCGAGAACACGCGGGCGCTGCAGTCAATGAAGCATAGTGGCATTTCGTTCTTTGCTTTGCCGATGGACCAGGTGCCTCAGGTGTACTGGCGCCTGCTCTTCCCCAAGCCTTACTGGGACGGAATTACGTCGAACTCGCAGGCAAACGGACTTGACCCGTATCTGGTCTCATCGCTGATTCGCCAGGAGTCGGAGTTCAATCCCGGCGCTGTGAGCCGCGCGAATGCGTATGGGCTGATGCAACTCCTTCCGTCGGTAGGAAAATCAATCGCTAAAAAGAATGGCCTTAAGGGATTTAATGCAGGCCAACTGCTGATCCCAGCAGTCAATCTCCAACTAGGGGCGATCAATCTTCGACAAGTGCTGGACCGATTTGGCGGACAACCGGAATATGCCTTGGCGGCGTACAACGCAGGCGATGTGCCGGTACGGCAATGGATGTCAAGCAACGACTACAAAGACACGCCAGAATTCGTGGAGTCGATCCCGTACACAGAGACGCGGGAGTATGTGCAGGCTATTCTGAGGAATCGCGAGATGTACCGTGCTCTCTATGCCCCACACTAGAGGACTCGCGGCTCAGGCCCCGCGCTGCGCTAGCATAGGGGTAACGCCCGGATGGTGAAATCGGCAGACACAGCGGACTTAAAATCCGCAGACCCTAACCGGTCGTGGGGGTTCAAGTCCCCCTCCGGGCACCATACCCGTCTCAAATATCTCTAGAAACATCACCCCAGACTGGCCACCAATAGGCTTGTGACGTGCTCCGGAGATAGTCTTTACGAATGCCGAAAAGTGGTGGGCAGTGAGGGACTCGAACCCCCGACATCCTGCTTGTAAGGCAGGCGCTCTAACCAACTGAGCTAACCGCCCATCCAGGCCTAGTGTAGACAAACAGCAGCGAGGTCAGCAAGTGTTCGTCAAAGCCGCAGTCGCCAGAGCTCGAAAGTTTGTGGGAGTATCGTCTCTCTGCTGTAAGGGGATCAAATGCGAATAAACAATGTGACTCGCCGGCTTTTCGGAGCGGTTCTTCTCGTCTCGTCTTCAGCCTACTCTTTGCACGCGCAGCTCGGTACGCCGCCAACCCAGCCCATTCGCCAGTACATCGACAGCGCCTGGGACAACCTGTCTCGTTCCATGCAGGAATGCGCTTCCCTGAAAGACGTCAAGGTCACGACAGCTCCCGTCCTCTACCTTCCTGCGGATGTTCCTACTCCGGCCGCTGTTGCCGCCCTCCATGCAGGCTGCGGGGTCGAGATTGCTCATCTGCCACGGCCGATCAAACGCCTTGGACAAGTCATGCCGCAAGAGCTCTCCCGCCCCGGTCTGCTCTATCTTCCTAATCGCTACGTTGTGCCCGGCGGCCGCTTTAACGAGATGTACGGCTGGGACAGTTACTTCATTGTCCTTGGTCTCACTGAGGACGGCCGAACAGAACTGGCGCGTGGCATGGTGGAGAACTTCTTCTATGAGATCAAGCATTACGGCGCTCTGTTGAACGCAAACCGTACGTACTTCCTGACCCGATCTCAGCCGCCGCTGCTCGCCGAAATGATTCGCGAAGTCCACACGCAGGACCAGGCGACGGGAAAAGATACCTCGCACGACTGGATTCGATCGGCTTACGCCGCGGCTCAAGCAGATTACGCGCTCTGGACCTCGGCAGAACATCGCGCAGGAACCACAGGTCTCGCTCGATTCTTTGACATCGGCGAAGGTCCTGTCCTCGAGATGGCCGACGATTCCAGCTATTATCCGGATGCCATCCGCTGGATGCTTGTGCATCGTGTAGAAGGAGCTTCGTACCTGGTCGCAGCTGCAAAGGGTGACCGGGCCAGCTGCGATCAGGTGCTGACTGCGGTTTGCAGGCATGCTGAGGTTGATGGCATGCGACTCACGCGAGACTTCTACCGAGGAGATCGCGCGATGCGGGAGTCAGGCTTCGACACCAGCTTCCGCTTTGGGGCGTTCAGCGGGTCGACACACCAGTTCGCGCCTGTCTGCCTCAATAGCCTTCTCTACCGTTACGAACTGGATATGGCAGCCTTCTCCAAGGAGCTTGGCCGATCCCAGGAAGAGACACTTTGGCGCCATCGCGCACGTGCTCGTCTTGTGGCGATGAATCATTACCTCTGGTCGGCAGCACAAGGTCAGTTCGTCGACTACAACTTCGTCACGCGTCGGCAATCGACGTACCTCTATTCGACAATCTTCTATCCACTTTGGGCGGGTGTCGCGACAAAGCCGCAAGCGGCCTCCATCGTCAAACACCTGTCGCAGTTAGAACTTGATCATGGGCTCGCTATGAGCGGAGATCAGACCGGTATGCAGTGGGATCGCCCATTCGGCTGGGCACCTGAGGTGTGGTTTGCGGTTGAAGGTCTGCGTGCTGCGAGCTTCCCTAAAGACGCTGACCGGCTTGCTGGAAAGTTTCGCTCGGTGGTCGAGACGAACTACACGAAAGACGGCACAATCCGTGAGAAATATAACGTCGCTACTGGCTCAGCCGATGTTCGTCTTGCCGCAGGCTATAAGGCAAATGGCCTCGGATTTGGTTGGACGAACGGCGTTTACCTGCGCTTCTTGCCTAAGCCTGCCGGCCCTTCGAAAGAGCAAGCGCGCGGCCAATAAGCAGCAACACTGGCGCCGGTCCGCAGCTGGCCGATTGCAACGAGCCGAGATCCCCATGCCACGTGAGTTGGTCCGGCGCAGAGATCCTTGATATCGTCGTGACGGGCGTCGAGGGCTCGGTGCCGGCTGAAATGAGTTCAACTGCCAAAGCTCCCAAATCAGGCCCCGGCATATAGAGAACGAGCGTGGCGTCCTCCGGCAAACTCCCATCCCACACTGGCTGCGGATCAGGGTCGAGTTCAGCCTTATTTGCGGCGTAGTGCGCTGTTGCGAGAATAAGCTTTGAGGCGCTGGTTCGATTAGTGAGCGGTATTTGAAGACTCGCCGCAGCCGCAAAAGCCGCCGTGATTCCCGGAACCACCTCCAGGGGAATCGCGGCAGCACGCAATGCCTCAATCTCTTCCCCCGCCCGCCCGAAGACGAGCGGATCGCCGGATTTCAATCGTACGACCGATTCGCCGGCACGCGCCGCTGCAATGATGAAACTATTGATCTCCTGCTGGGTCACGCGCGGCCTGCCAAACCGCTTGCCCACGGGCGTAATGGACGCTGTTACGTTTGCCAGAACCAGAACGTCTTCAGAGATCAGACCATCCGGGAACACGTGGCTGGCAGTGCTGAGCAGCTCATGGGCACGCATTGTCAGCAGCGAAGGATCTCCAGGACCGGCGCCTACCAGGTACACGTGCCCGGGCTGAGCCGGTCCCTTCACGAGCCAGGTTCCGTCGACGGTCGGGGGTTTGTGCGCGCGTGATTTCGTGCAAGAGTTCGCGAGGGACACGCGTCAAAGGCGCAGACATCCCGGCTTGCCAGCGTGTGGAGCAGATCCTTGCGCGCCTCATTCAACGGCTCGAGTTGCAGAACCTCGCGACGAAGATTGCCTACCTCGGTCAGCCAATCACCTGTGTCGAGCGGTAGCAGAACATTGATCTCTTTCCGGAGCCGCTGTGCCAGAGCTGGAGACTGTCCTGCCGTCGAGATCGCAATCAGCAGATCTCCGCGCCGCACCACAGAAGGGAAATAGAAGTCACAGAATGGAGGGTCGTCGACCGCGTTGACCAACACCCCTGCCGCCTCGGCTTCGGCGAAAATGTCGCGATTGACGGCGGCATCATCGGTCGCTGCGACGGCCAGGAAAGCGCCTGCAAGATCTCCGTGCCGGTACGGCCGTTCGTGCAGTTCGATCTCCCCACCATCCGCCAGCTCGCGGACTCGCTCGTTTACTCGGGGAGCCACTACCGTTACATGCGCCTGCGCTGCCAGGAGCGACTCGATCTTGCTCTCAGCAAGATACCCAGCGCCGATTACGACCGTTGGCCGCCCGGTCAGCTTTAGAAATAAAGGAAACAAACTCATCGGGTTACCTCACGCATCGGGTGCCGGATGTCCGGCAGGTGGCGCATCGCGCTCGACTGGGAGCGGCAGTTTATCCGGCGTGGTGCCGGTCAGCTGTGCGCGCAAATCCTCATCGGCTGTGCGGGCAAAGTAGCTTCGCAGATCCTCGGCCCCATGTCGCGCCCCGAGATATCCCCGCAACAGGCGTTCTATCGCTGCCGGAACCTCATCCGCGGCAGCCCGGTAGCCAAGGGGCCTCGCCGCTCGCGCATTCCGACCGACCGCTCCGCCGACGCAAAAGAAAAATGCATCTACACTCACGCCATCCTTCTTGATCTTCTTTCCCTCAAGCCCGATGTCCGCAATCCAATGCTGTCCGCAGGAGTTTGTGCAGCCGGTGACGTGAAGCTTAATTTGCTGGTCGAAGCTCGGCATCCGCTCTTCCATTTCTTCGACCAACCATTTCGAGAACGCCTTCGTCTCGGCGATTGCCAGCTTACAGAACTCTGTCCCGGTGCAAGCAATCGCCCCGCGCCAGAACGGTGTGACATCAACATGCAGATCGATCGCCTTCAACTCCGCGATAAGGCCCTGAACTTTTTCGTTCGGCACATTGACGAGCAGAATGTTCTGCATAATGGTGGTGCGCAACTCGCCCGAGCCGAACCGCTCCGATAGCTCAGCCAGCCGCAGCAACTGGTCTCCCGAAAGGCGTCCACGCAGCACGGAGGCGCCTACCGCAGAGAGTCCTTGTTTGCGTTGCGGCGTCACGCCAATATGATCACGGTACACATCATCAGGAACCGTCTCAGCTGGATCGTCTGTTGAGAGCGGAGCGAGTTTGTAACCGAGCTTCTCCTCAAGGGCGACAAGAAAACTCTCAGCCGTCCACCCATGACGCATAAATAAGTATTTGATCCGCGCTCGCGTGCGGTTCTCACGGAGTTCACTTTGCTCTTTGAAAATTCGGCAGGTTGCCTCGCAGACCGCGTACGCCTGATCCTGCCGAACGAATGCCGGAATGCGCACAGCCATGTGCGGCTCGGTAGAAAGTCCGCCGCCGACGCGAAGCGCATAGCCAATCTCGTCTGTACCCTGCGCGGCCGGCCGGCGTAGCGCAGTAAACGACAGATCATTGATCTCCGGATACGAGCACCACAGCGGACATCCAGTCGCTGAGATCTTGAACTTGCGCGGCAGGTTGTAGAACTCCGGGTTTGCCGTCAGCTTGTGCGCAATCTCCTGTGCCAGCGGACTCGCGTCATGCACCTCATGCGCGTCCAGGCCGGCCAGCGGGCATCCAGTCACATTACGCACCACGTCGCCACACGCCCCTTTAGGAGAGAGCCCAACCGCCGTCAGCGCCTCCACCACCTCTACCAACGCGGAGATTGTCAGCCAATGCAGCTGGATATTCTGTCTCGTCGTAATATCCGAAAGATTGCGCGCATACCGCTTCGTTAGATCCGCGATCACCCGCAGCTGTGCACTTGTCAGCATCCCGTTTGGTAAGCCAATCCGCATCATGAAGTACTCGGTAGCTTTTCCTTCGCCGCCGACGCCACCCGTTACACCGAGACCGTCGCCCTGCGTGTACACGCCCCACCATTTGAAGTAAAGTCCCGCCCATTCAGGCAGTACGGACGACCGACCTTCACGAGCAAAAGCACGAACCTCGTCCCATGCCTCCCATGGGTTCTTTTCGAGCTTAAGACGCTCCGATTTCTGAGCCTTTGTTTCCTTCATAGGAACAACAGTCGAACTGGGCGTAACGGTATCAGGCATGCGTCATCAACCTTCTTTGACAGTGGAAACGGAAACGCCCATGAGGTTCGTCATGGGCGTGATGGGCACTGCTTCAGCTCCGACATCAAGGGGCCAGTCAGCCACAGAGCAGCACCCGCGCCCAGAGCGTACAACAGGCCTTGCCGATCTGAGGGAGCAACATCATCCCTTAAAGCTACGTACCGTATGATGGCGCGTCAAGGCGGGGTGTTTGCCACATGCACGATCATCAAAGCTTGTACGCGCGCCGGACAAGCGTATCCGTCAGGGCCTGCATCACTTCGAGCGCCTCTTCTTCGTCAAGCCGGTGCTCGGCAACCAGCCTGGCAAGGAACGCCGCGTCCACCCGCCGAGCTACATCATGACGCGCCGGAATTGAGAGAAACGCCCGCGTATCATCGTTGAATCCGACCGTATTGTAGAAGCCAGCCGTCTCTGTGACCCGCTCACGAAACCGCATCATGCCTTCCGGGGAGTCGTGAAACCACCACGCCGGCCCCAGAAAGACTGCAGGGTAGTGCCCAGCGAGCGGCGCCAGCTCCCGCGAATAGGTGGTCTCGTCGAGAGTAAATAAAATCAGTGTCAATCGTTTGTCGTTTCCAAACTTGGCCAGCAAGGGCTGCAGCGATCGGACATACTCGGTCGGTGACGGGATGTCGGCACCTTTATCTCGTCCAAATCGCTCATAGAGTGAGGTGTTGTGGTTCCTCACGGACCCAGGATGAAGCTGCATCGTCAGACCATCTTCGAGACTCATCCCCGCCATCTCCGTCAACATCTGCGCCTGAAAGAGGATGGCATCTTCGTCGCTGAATCGGCCACTATGAATCCTTGCATACAGAGCTTCTGCCTCTTTCGCTGAGAGATCTACCGTTCTCGCGGTCAAATGACCATGATCGGTCGCCGTCGCTCCGTTCTCTTTAAAGAACGCTCGGCGGTTACGCAGAGCGTTCAGGTAGCCCTGCCACGTCGAGATATCCTCGCCAGTCAATTCGCCAAGCCGGTCAATATTGCCACGAAATCCGGCAAACGCAACGTCAATCACAGAATCCGGCCGAAATGTAGGCAGCACCCGGCCATTCCATCCCGAAGCAAGAATCGCGCGATGATCTTCAAGCGAATCCAGAGGCGAATCAGTTGTGCTCAGCACGGCGATGCGGAACGCCTCAAAAAGCGCTCGCGGCCGAAATCCTGGTTCTTCCAGCTTGCGCGCAATGGTGTCGTAATAAGCGTCAGCATTGTCTGCTGAGAGGCGCTCTTCGAACCCGAACAGTTGGGAAAACGAAGTGTCGAGCCACAGACGTGTGGGTGTTCCCCGAAAAAGGAAGTAGTGCTTCGCAAAGATGCGCCATACCTCGCGCGGATCGACCTCAGGTGCCTCTCCGCGGGAATCGGGGATTCCCAACTCCTCGAGTGAAACGCCTTGGGAATACAGCATCCGGAAGATGTAGTGATCCGGCTGGATCAACAGTTCGGTAGGATTCGGAAACGGCTTGTCTTCCGCAAACCATTTGGCATTCGTGTGTCCGTGCGGTGAAAGCAATGGAAGCTCTCGCACCGACTCAAACAGCCTGCGCGCAACCGTCCGCGTCTGCTCCCCATCAGGAAAGAGTCGGTCGGAAGAAAGGAGAGACGATAGATCGATTGAAGGAGCAGTCATAACGCGACTTAGACTAGCAAGAAACGTCAACCCTCGGCATTAGCTTCGCGGGAGATTACTCCCGCAAGCGAAAAGGACGCCCGAAGGCGCCCCCTTTGCCGAGCTCAACCATCGATCTACGGGATGTAATACCGCATCCCGGTAAAGATCATATTGTTGGTAGCGTGCGGTGCCCCGTAGGTTGCCGTCGGGCTCCCGAAGGTGCCACTGGTGACGCCAGCCCATGAGGTACGACCCAGGTAGCTGTAGACCGCCTGATACTGCAGACGGCCGTACTTGGGGCTGCTGACGAAGCGATAAGTGAAACCGATCGTGCCTTCTTCGATCAGGCGTGTTGGCGACTGGCAGTTTGCCGCGGTCGGCGATCCTAAAACGCCTCCCGCACCGAGTGCAACGTTGGTCGCGGTGAACGTCTTACAACCGGTATCGTTCGCCGTGATCGGACCGTACCCTACTAGGCCACCCGCCGCATTGCGATACAGCGTGCGCTGTGCGTACTCCGCACCGTAGTAGGCATACACATCGAGCTTCTTGCTGGGGTGTGTCTCGAGCGAGAACATGCCATGGTAGTTCCGCACCGGCTCAAGCGTACCGCTTGGGTGAACGGTCAGATCGGCAAGCTGCGAGGAGCCGTAGCGGCCCGTCCCGTCGCCAAACATACCTTGTGCCGCGACATCGACATACTTGCTGGTCACGCGCGCGCTGCCGAACGCACCACCGCCGAACTTGGTGTCATTGAAGCCAGGAGCCAGGTACGTGGTGGTCGTCACACCGCCCACAGTGGTGGTCGTTGACGGTGTGAGCGGATAGACCCGATCACGGAAGAAACGGGCTATACCGCCTACCTCAAAATGGCTATGCGGGAAGTCGAACGCAGCCTTTGCAATGACATCCGGAGAGACGTTGTTGGCATAATTTCCGGCAACGTTGTAGAGACCACCAGTTTGCCCGGGGCCGGCAAAGAAGAAGTTCGATGGTCCATTCAGTGCCGTGAAGCTCTGATCCTGCGCATTCTCAACGGCCATCGCGACCGTTACGGCGCTGCCGAAGATCGGATTGCCAAGCTTCTGCTGAATGCGAAGCCCAGGCTGGCGCGCCCAGCTGTAGCCGACGTGGTACTGAGAATCGACGGTGTTGGGCAGCTTCTCCGTCCGGTTGTCGGTCGACTTGCCGTTCTCTGTCACAAGTGACCACATCTGGCCACCAGTTACCGTGAAACCCGACTTTGTTGCAGCCTGACCCCAGATCTGCCGCTGACGAAACGTATAACTATTCGACTGGTTCGCGTTCGAGGTAGCACCGGCGCTCAGGAAGTCAGCCTCAAAATAGCCAGACAGCTTATAGGCTCCGGCATTGCCCTCAAAGAGCCCACCCAACCGGCTCTGCCGACCCGAAAGATTGAATTCGCTCACATGCGCCTGGTTCGCTCCCGGAAAGGGCGTCGTATTGAATGGTGTGTTGATGTCCGAGTTGATCGACCGCGTACGGTACACGCCTTCCAACGCAAAGAACGCTACCGGCGTGATCGTCAGACCTTTGTAGTGAAGAGTAGTTGGCGATTCGATCTTCTCGTTCAAGTCCCGCGTTGTTGTAACCAGTGTCGTCGCTAGACCCGAATTTGCCAGCTTCAGATCGCCAAGATCGCTGCTGAGCGTGTCAATCTTCGTCTGACTCGCCTGGATGGTCTCAGCCAGTGTCTGTGCCTGCTGATTCGCCTGTACCGCACTGGCGTTCGCGGTGGAGGCGTCCGCCGTTGCATCTGCAATCCGCTTGTCCTTGTCCGCCATCTGCTGCCGCATGGTGTCGAGCTGTGCCTGCTGGTTCACCATCTGCTCGCGCAACTCACGCAGCTCTCGGGCCGTGGCGCTCTCCACAGGTGCCTTCCGCGCTGTCGCTCGTCGGTTGGTGGATCTCTTCTTCGACTTGGAAGCCGAGCGATCTGTGGTCACCACGGTGGTCTTCGTCGTGTTTGGCGAAGTCTTCTGCGTGGTGGTCGATGTACTCAGCTGCGCCCGGACCGATATGGTTGACATCACCATAATGGCCGCCAGAGTCGCCTGGAGTTGCTTCGTCATGGAACCTCTCAAAGTTGTTCTTGGACAAGGCGGGACTAAAGTGGCGCCCATCAATCGGGCTTGCTTCGGCTGCCTTGTTCTTTCCGCTATGCTCCCAGAATTGTGTGAACGCTTGAAGAATTTCGCCCGCCGCCACTGCCGCGGTAACCTCTGCACAGTCGGTACTTAACGATCAAGGTGCCCTCCACATAGCAGAGAAAAGGTGAGTGCGATAGGGTAAATTGATGAATTGTTTCCGGTTCAGTGTGCTACTGGCAGCGATCGGTGGCCTCCTGGCAGCGGTCGTCCATGCCCAAACTCCCAAGCTGATCCCCATGCCGCGAGAGGTCCACGCCGTCTCCGACCGTCCCCTTCTTTCCGGTATCCGCGTGCTGTGTGCCGGCTGCTCCGTCGAGGACCAGTTCACCGCTGAGGATCTCACCCGGACCCTCACGCAACGTGGCGTTCCCACCGGATCTGGCATCGGCGCGCTCAGCATTGATCTGATCCACAGTGCCGGCACCAGCTTGCCCGCAGGTTTCGACGAAACCATGCGCGCCGAAGGCTACCGCATCGAGCTCTCCTCTACCGGCCTCACCGTCACCGCGGCTACCACCGAAGGCCTCTTTTACGGAGCCCAGACCGTCAAGCAGCTTATCGAGACCAACCACGGCCACGCTACGCTCCACGCCGCCAACATCAAAGATTGGCCGGCCATGCGCTATCGCGGTCTCGATGACGATCTCTCCCGCGGCCCCGTTCCCACCCTCGACTTCCAAAAGAAGATGATCCGTACTCTCGCCGAGTACAAAATCAACCTCTACTCGCCTTATTTTGAACAGACCATGCAATATGCCAGCAACCCTCTGCCTGGCTTTCCTAATGGCAGCATGAGCGCCGCCGACGCCCGCACCCTTGTCGCCTTTGCTCGCCAGTACCACATCACCGTCATTCCCGAGCAGGAAGCCTTCGGCCATCTTCATCACACCTTGGTCTGGGAGCAATACAAGGACCTCGCCGAAACCCCACACGGCGCCGTCCTCGCGCCCGGCCAGCCCGGCTCGATCGATCTCATCAAGCAGTGGTTCACGGAGCTTGCAGCCATGTATCCCGGCCCCTTCCTCCACATCGGCTCCGACGAAACGGTAGATCTCGGTCTCGGTCAGACCAAGGCCGACGTCGACAACCGCGGTCTCGGCGCCCCGTATCTCGACTTCATGCAGCGCATCGTTGCGGCGCTTGAACCACTCCATCGCAAGCTGCTTTTTTGGGGCGACATTGCCCTGAACTCGCCGGACCTCGTCAAGGCCATGCCACAGAGCTTCAAGGACGCGACGGTAGCCGTCTCTTGGGAGTACAACCCCCACCCCGAAGGTTTCGACAAGTACATTTCCCCCTTTACCCGCAATGGCTATGAGACTTGGGTCGCACCAGGCGTCAACAACTGGTCCCGCGTTTATCCCAACTACACCATGGGTCTTGCGAACATGCAGCTCTTCATCCGCGACGGCCAGCGTCTCGGTGCTACCGGCGCCCTCAACACCATCTGGAACGACGACGGCGAAGGTCTCTTCAATCAGGATTGGTACGGCATCCTCTATGGCGCTGCCGCTTCCTGGCAGAAGGGAACCAGCTCCATACCCGACTTCGAGCAGGCCTACGCGCAGGTCTTCCACGGCGACTCCACCGGCAAGCTAAATCAGGCACAACTGGAGATCATGGCCGCGCACACGTTGTTGCGTGAGCAGGCCAAGACAGGCGATGGCTCGGACGGCCTGTTCTGGATCGATCCCTGGTCCCGCGACGGCGTCACCTACGCCGACAAAATCCGCCCCTATACCCACGACGTTCGCCTCCACGCCGAGCGCGCCCTTACCCTCATTGCTGAAGCCCGCGCCGCCGCTCCCGCACCCGCCGCCACCTTTACCACCTCGCCGGGTGCAGCGCCCGTCTACAACCCGGCCAATGCCTACCCCTCCGCACCGACCTCCCTGCGCGAGACCGAAGCCATCGATGCTCTCGAACTCGGTGCCCGCCGCATGGACTTCATCGGTCTCAAATTTCAACTCGCTGACGAGATGCGTCTCAGCTACGCTAATGCCCTCGCCGCTCAGGGCAGCACCGACAAGAAAGTGCGCGCTACCGTAAGCCACGAACTCGGCGAGATCAACAACGCCGCAAATGGGCGCATCGAGGATCTTCGCGATGGCTACTCCATGCTGCGCGATCTCTACCAGCAGGCTTGGCTGCAATCCAATCGCCCCTTCGCCCTCCGCCCCGTGCTCGAACATTACGACTACACCGTTGCCCTTTGGCTCGCCCGCTCCGACAAGTTCAAAGCCGCGCAGCGTCAGTGGACCGACTCCAAAACCCTTCCATCTGCTGTAGATCTCGGCATTCCACCTCCATCCACAGGTGTCCAGTGATGCAGACCCTCGTCGCCCGCCGCCTTATCACCGGCATCGGCCTCATCGAATATCCCGTTCTCCACATCGATAACTACGGCCGCATCGCCGAGATTGAAAGTGACCCCTCTATTCGTAGCGAGGATACCCTCGCTTCCGGCCTCTTTGACCTCCACACCCACGGTTGCGCCGGACACGACGTCATGGACGTTGACTCCGCGGCTCTGCCCGCCATTCAGCGTTTCCTCGCCACCCGCGGCGTCACCCACTATCTCCCAACCACCGTCACCGCGCCCATCGACAACACTATTCGTGCGCTTGAGCGCCTAGCTGACGCAATCGAGACTGCATCGTCGAACGGCACAGACCCTACCCACCCGCAGGCTCTGCCGCTCGGTATCCACCTCGAAGGCCCCTTCGTCTCGCATGCCAAACGCGGCGTCCATCCACCCGCTTACATCATTCCTCCCAGCGTCGCCGTCTTTGATCGCTTGTGGCGCGCCGCCCGCGGCCACATCCGCGTGCTCACCATCGCTCCCGAAGAGCCCGGCGCTCTCGATCTGATCGAGTACGCCACCGCCCTCGGCGTCCGCATCTCGATTGGCCATAGCAATGCCATAGCTTCTGAAACCTGCGCCGCCATCGCCGCCGGTGCCGTCAGCGCCACTCACACCTTTAACGCCATGCGCCCGCTCGACCACCGCGAGCCCGGCATCCTAGGTGTCATCCTGGATGACGAAAACCTCTTTGCCGAACTCATCTGCGACGGCGTGCACGTCGCACCAGAGATCGTCCGCCTCTGGCTCAAAGCCAAAGGCCCCGATCGCGGCATCCTCATCACCGACAGCATGGCCGCTGCCGGTATGCCCGATGGCGAGTACACTCTCGGCGGCATGCCCGTCACCGTCGCCGGCGGTGTCTGCCTGTCGAACGGCGTCCTCGCCGGCTCCGTCCTCACCCTTGACAAAGCCGTCGCCAACCTGCAAGCCATGACCAGTACCGATCTCGCCACAGCCGTGCGCCTCGCCTCCGCCAATCCCGCTCGCATGGCCGGCTTCGATAGCATCGGTGAGGTCCGCATTGGGTCCGTCGCAGACCTCACCCGCTTCGATCGTGATGGTCATCTAGTCCAGACCTATGTCCGTGGCATCGTCGTGCCGAACCCCGTGTAGCTCAGCACTCTGGCACAATCTGTACCAAAGCCGGTCAAGAGGTGAAGGTGCCCGTCTCGCCACCCGTTCTCAGCGCGTATTTCTTCACCCACCTGCCGCTCGCCTCGCTTGGCTTCGTCCTGCCATCTCGCCTCTCGCCCATCGATCTCACCATCGTTGTCGCCTATCTCATCGGCATCACCGTCTTTGGCCTCCGCTTCCGCAAGTCGAACGCTGGCTCCGGTGCAGACGGTCGTTCTCTCCGCAGTTACTTCCTGGCGGATCAGACCATCCCATGGTGGGCCATCGCTCTTTCCATCGTCAGCGCCGAGACCAGCACTCTTACCATCATCAGCGTGCCCGGCGTCGCCTTCGCGGGTGACATGGGCTTCCTGCAGATCGTCTTCGGCTACATGGTGGGTCGCATCGTCGTTGCCCTCCTTTTCCTTCCGCGCTACTTTGTCGGAAACATGCTCACCGCCTACCAACTCATCGACCAGCGCTTCGGCCACACTCTGCACCAGACTACCTCGATCCTTTTCCTCTTCACGCGCGCCGCCGCTGAAGGCGTTCGCGTCTTCGCCATCTCCATCGTTGTCGGCATCTCCATCGGCACCCGCGATACGCTCTCCATCGCGATCATCAGCGCTCTCACCCTTCTCTATACCTTCGAGGGCGGCATGGCAGCCGTTGTCTGGACCGACGTCGTTCAAATGGCTATCTACATCGTTGGCACTGTCATTGCCATGGCGACGCTCGGCACCCATGTGTCCGGCGGCTGGGCCACAATTCACCATGTTGGCGCCGCAGCCGGCAAGTTCCACATCCTTCACTTCGCCTTCAACCTCTCGGAGAGCTACACCTTCTGGGCCGGCCTCTTTGGCGGAACGTTCCTCACCATGGCCTCGCATGGCACCGACCAGCTTATGGTTCAGCGCATGCTCGCCGCCCGCAACCTGCGCGAAAGCCGCCTCGCCCTGCTCAGCTCCGGCGTCGTAATCTTTCTGCAGTTCACCCTCTTCCTCCTCATCGGCATCGGCCTCTTCGTCTTCTACGGCCAGCATCCACAAGCTTTTGCAAATAGCGTCCACGGCCCAATCAGCACAGACCGAATCTTCCCCACCTTCATCGTCCAGCAGATGCCGCACGGCGTCGCCGGCCTGCTCATCGCCGCCGTTCTCGCCGCCGCCATGTCCAACCTCTCGGCCGCCCTCAATGCGCTGTCGTCCACCACAGTCGTAGACCTCTGGATGAGCTGGCGTCCCTTTGCGGACGACACCGAACGCGGCCGGATCGCGCGTGGCTCAACCGTCTTCTGGGCGCTCGTCCTCTTCGCTATTGCCATCTACGCTGTGCACGCCGGGGGTAAAGGTCATGTCGTCGAGATCGGCCTCTCCATTGCCTCCGTCGCCTACGGAGCCCTGCTCGGCGTCTTTCTTCTTGGCACACTCAACCCCCGCGCCACGCAGATTGGAGCCATCGTCGGCATGATCCTCGGCTTCCTCACCAACGTCACGCTTTGGCAGCACCCCGGAGCTCTCATGCTTGGCCCGATCCACATCCCACACATCGCCTTCACCTGGTACGTCCTAATCGGCTCCGCCATCACCTTCGTCGTTGGCAGCCTTGCCAGCCTCCTCTTCGGCACAAACTCAAGTCGCAGAGTCCCAACTGTCCTCCTGCCCTTCTTTTTGGTTGTCCTTCTGAGCGCAGCGAAGAACCCCCGCATTGCCTCGGCACAGACATTCACTTCCTCTACACCCACGCCCTCCGCAACCACGGAGCCCGGAGCCACACATCTCGGAGCCACACCCTCCGCAGCCACACATCCCGCAGCCACACAGACCAGCGGCACCCAACCTTCCTCCGTGCCTCACAACCTACCGCCGTCATCTCGACCGGAGCGAAGCGCAGTGGAGAGATCCCTTCTTTCAGCAAACCTCGTTCGATCGGATCCCCACGACCCCGCTTCCATCCAGCTAGCCGCCTCCTCTGTCGCTATCCCAGACTTCACCCCCGTCGACCGCGTCCTCACCGACGCCATCGCCGCCCAAAAGCTTCCCGGTGCCGTCCTCCAGGTTGGCCATGGTGGAAAAATTGTTTACGAAAAAGCCTTCGGCAACCGCGCCGAAGACCCCACCCTCGAGCCCATGACGACGAACACCATCTTCGACATGGCCTCACTCACGAAATGTCTCGCCACCGCCACCGCCGTCATGCAGCTCTATGAGGCAGGCAAATTCCAGTTCGACGACCAGCTCATCAAATACCTGCCCAACTTTGGAGATTCCGCCGACCCGCGCCGCGCCCAGGTCACCATCCGCATGCTCCTCACCCACACCTCCGGCGAAGCTCCTGACGTCGATCTTAAAGACCCTTGGGGCTTGGCCAAGCCGGACAAAGCCGAAGGCATCCACCGCGCTCTCACAACACCACTCCAGAACACGCCTGGCACCATCTTCCGCTACTCCGATATCAACTTCATCCTGCTCGGCGATCTCGTCGAGAGCCTCTCCGGCCAGCCGCTTGAGACGTTCGCCGCCGAGCACATCTTCCGCCCTCTTGGCATGAACCAGACCGGCTTCCACCCGTTCGACAAGACCTGCGGTCCCGTCGTTCGCCTCGGCGCAAACATCGAGTCCGGCCCGCAGCCCCGCACATACATCCGCATGGCCTGTCCTCCCGGCACATGGAGCCCTCTAGCCCTCGATCCGCTCACCGCTCCCACTGCCCACGATAGTGAACTCTCTGCTGCCACCAACCCCAACTTCGACCACATGCTCCGCGGCACCGTCCACGACCCCACGGTCCGCCGCATGGGCGGCGTCGCCGGGCAGGCCGGCGTCTTCTCCACCGCGCACGACATCGGCCTCTACGCGCAGGCCCTGCTCGACCGCCTCGCCGGCCGGCCCAGCAGCTTCCCGCTCAAGCAGTCCACCCTCGAGCTCATGACGAGCCCCGAGCAGCCCGGCCACACCCCCGCCGATCTCATTCAAATCCCCGCCACCACACCCGTCACTTACCCGAGCCGCAAAGGCCACGACGTCCGCGGCTTCGGCTGGGACATCGACACGGCGTTCTCCCGCCCGCGCGGCGTCGTCTTCCCCATCGGCAGCTTCGGCCACACCGGCTACACCGGCACCACACTCTGGATGGATCCCGGCTCCAACACCTACGTCGTCCTCCTCTCGAACGCCGTCCATCCCCGCGATCGCCGGGGCGCCATCTCGGGCGTTCGCGGAGACGTCGCCACCGCCGTCGCCCGTGCCCTGAACCTCTACCCCGAGCGAGTCACCGCAACCGCCGCGCCTCCTCCCACGCACGCCGCAAGCGTCCAGGCCGGTATTGACGTCCTCGAATCCACCAACTTCGCCGCTCTCCGCGACGCCGTTACCCGCCACGGAGGCCACCTCCGCCTCGGCCTCCTCACCAACCAGACCGGCCTCGACCACACCGGTCGTCGCACCGTCGACATCCTCCAAATCGACGCCGCCCATGCCATCCCCGGCCTCTCGCTCGTCCGTCTCTTCTCCCCCGAGCACGGCATCGCCGGCGCAAAAGACTCAACCGACATCACTAACTCCACCGATGCCGCCTCCGGTCTCCCCATCCACTCCCTCTATGGCGCGAAAGACGCCGACCGTCGCCCGCGCCCTGACGACCTCAAAGACCTCGACGCCGTCATCATCGATCTGCAAGACGCCGGCTGCCGCTTCTACACCTACGAGTCCGTCCTAGGCTACTTCCTCGAAGCTCTCGCCAAAACATCCGCTAACGCCTCGACCGAACTCATCATCCTGGACCGTCCCGCTCTCACCAATGGCTTCGCCACTGAAGGTCCCGTCTCCGATCCCGGCCTCGAAAGCTACACCAACTACATGGCCATCCCAGCTTGCCATGGCATGACCCTCGGCGAACTCGCCCGCTTCTTCAACGGCGAGAAGCACCTCGGCGCCACCCTCACCGTTGTTCCCGTCACCGGCTGGCATCGCGCAACCTTCTTCGACGAAACCGGCATCCCCTGGGTCAATCCCAGCCCCAACCTCCGCTCCGAGACCGCCGCTATTCTCTACCCCGGCTTCGGCTTTCTCGAGATGACCAACCTCTCCGTGGGCCGAGGCTCCACCACTTCCTTCGAGCTCTTCGGCGTCGGCGTCACTCACAGTGAGCCAGCCTGGTTTCAAGCCGCCATCGTCACGGGATACCTCAACGCCCGCAACATCCCTGGTGTGCACTTCCAGCCGACTACGACCACCATCGCCGACGATCTAAACCACTATCCCTTTCATGGTCAGACCATCGAAGCCGTCCGCCCCATCATTACCGATCGCAGCTCACTTGACGCCTCCGCCATGGGCATCGAAATTCTCGCCGCCCTCCACCATCTCTACCCGCAGCAGTTCGCCTTGGCGAAAGCCGCCCACCTCGTCGCCAACGCCGACACCATGGCCGCCCTCAATCGCGAGGATGACCCACGTTCCATCGTCGCCTCCTGGAAGCTACGCCTCGAGGACTTCCGCCTCCGTCGAGCCCTCTATCTTCTGTATCCCTGATCCAACTCTTCTCGACAGGTGATCACCTGTTGACTTGCACGTGCGAAATTCATCGTCATCTCACACATATTCCAGCGAAGATAGAAGTTGCATCTCGTTCAGAAGGATCCTCCCCATGCCTCGAACAAACTTCCATCTTCAGCTGGACGCATTAAAAGACAAGCTGCTTGCCATGGCCGCGCTTTCGCAGCAGGCCCTCGAATTCTCCCTCGAGGCCTACCTCACCGGCGACATGGGCCTCTGCGCCCACGTCCGCGAGATTGAGATGGCCATCAACGCCGCCGAGCGCAGCGTCGATGAGATGGCCTATGACCTCCTTGCGAAAGAACAGCCTATGGCCATCGATCTTCGCTTTATCCTCTCCGTCATCAAGATCAACGGTGATCTCGAGCGCATCGGCGATCAGGCCACCAACATCGCCGACCGCGCCGAGGGCCTCCGCAACCTCCCGCAAATCTCTCTTCCCATCGATATTCCCGACATGGGCGACAAGGTCCGCGTCATGATCCGCCGCGCCATCCAGGCTCTACTCGAAGCCGATGCCAAGCTCGCCGAATCCGTCCTCGCCCTCGACGACGAAGTTGATGCCATGAACTCGCACGTGCATCGCGAGCTCGCCGAAGTCATGCAGCAGCACCCCGTCGTCAGCCAGCAGGCACTCAACGCCATCATCATCTCGCGCAACCTCGAGCGCGCTGCAGACCACGCTACCAACATCGCCGAAGACGTCATCTTCTGGGTTCGCGGCTCCGACGTCCGCCACCAGTTCTCCCTCGCCGGAGCCGACTAGCAGTGCCGCTCCCCTTTCCGGTGAGCCTCATCCGTTGTCGCGATCGAATGTCCGCGATCGTCAATTCCATCTCCAGTCATTGACAAGCTCATGGGCCGCGCCTACCTTCGGAGAAATTTATCGTTTCGATTGAGAGGTCATGCATGGTCCGCTCCCCCCTTCTTCTCATCACCCTGATAGCCGCAATAAGTTGGGGTCAGAGCATGACCAGTCAGGCGTCCGGAAGCTCTCAAGCGAGCGATCGGCCCCTCTGGAGCGGCCGGCCTCATCCGCCCAAACTGACTCCCGAGTCGAGTGGCACCACCAATCGTCTGCAGGCAATCAGTCCCGTCAGCAGAGAGGTTGTCTGGGCAAGCGGTGTCGCCGGAACGTACGTCCGCACCACTGACGGTGGCGCGACGTGGAAGGCCGGTGTCGTCCCCGGCGCAGAGACACTCCAGTTTCGCGACGTGCAGGGTGTGAGCGAGCGCGTCGCCTATCTGTTATCCGCTGGAACAGGCACTGACTCGCGCATCTACAAAACCGAGAACGGCGGTGATACCTGGACGCTGCAATTCCAAAACCAGGACCCCAACGCCTTCTACGACTGCTTCGCCTTCTGGACCCCGGATCGAGGGCTCACCACCAGCGACTCCGTGAACGGTCGATTTCCGGTGATTCGTACCCTCAACGGGCGCACATGGGAAGACATCGGAGATCGTTTGCCTACCGCTCTGCCGGGAGAGGCCTCCTTTGCGGCAAGCGGTACCTGCGTAGCCACACAGGGCAGCAGCCGCGCGTGGATCGGGACCGGCGGCTCTGCTACCGCCCGCATTCTGGCGACCTCTGACGGTGGCAACAAATGGGCTGCCTACGGTGTCCCCATCATCCAGGGCACACCAACCTCTGGCGTCATCAGCGTCGACTTTCGCGATAGCAGACACGGCATCCTTGGCGGAGGCGAACTTCTCGCACCGACCCTCTTTGCTGATACCGTCGCTCGCTCGCGCGATGGAGGGAAAACCTGGTCACTGGCCAGTCGTACGCCATTTCCCGGAGCCATCTACGGTCTGAACTACGTCCGCTTTGTGCACCGGCTTGGGGACGAGCGAGACACCGAAGAGAAAAGCGCGGACGCGAACGACTTCCACGGTGCAGACCCAGGCGTCTCCCGATCCGTTGTAGCGACGGGCCCAAGCGGCGCGGCGTGGTCCTCCGACGAAGGCGATACCTGGTTCCTTCTGCCGGGTGTCGCAAACTATTGGGCCGTGGCGTTCGCCAGCCCGGATGCAGGCTGGCTGGTCGGCACCGAGGGACGGATACTCAAGATCTCGTTCTGAAACTTACATCGACCATTTGCTGCCGTCATCTCGACCGAAGCGCGCAGCGCGCAGTGGAGAGATCCCTTGTGTCGAAAAGCCGCAACAGACCATCGCGACACGCAGCGCGCAGCCACATCCAGCTTCCGCTTTGCCCAGCTTTGACCTCGCCGCGTATGCTGAAACCGTTCTTCGGAGGGCGTAACAGAAGGTGAGCACCAACCTCGAACTTCCTCGCTTCTCAATCGGCCTCGGTGATCGCTTCGCTCACCAGGCCGCCGCCCAACTCGCCGCCTGCCAGCTCGCGCTCGAGCAGGGCGTTGAAATCGCTCCAGTCTGGAACAAATCTAATCGCGAGCACACCATCATCGGCAGTGAACCTGCAGAAACCCGCATCGCTGCCGATACCGCTGTGCGCGCTGCTGGCTGGAGCCTTCCTTACTTTCTGGACGCCGATCACATCAACATCAAGACCGTCGACCGCTTCCTTGATCCGTGCGACTTCTTCACCCTGGATGTCGCTGATCTCATCGGCAAACCTGCCACCGCCAGCGCTGTCGACGCCTTTCTCTCACGCCACGCGGAACTCCTTGGTGAGATCCTCATCCCAGGTATCGACGAGCCCTTCCGCACTGACGAAGCTCTCGTCCGCACTGTCGCCAATACCTTCCTTGCTGCCGTGGAAGACGCGGGGCGCATCTTCCGCTATCTTTTAGAGCGTAAAGGCGTCGGCCACTTCGTCCCCGAGATCTCCATGGACGAGACCGACCGCCCTCAAACACCTGTCGAACTCCTCATCATCCTCGCCGCCATTGCCGACGAGCACATTCCCATTCAGACCATCGCCCCCAAATTCACCGGCCGCTTCAACAAGGGCGTCGACTATGTCGGCGATGTTGCGCAGTTCGCTCGCGAGTTCAACCAGGATCTCGCCGCCATCGCCTTTGCCATTCAGACCTTCGGCCTACCCGCAAACCTCAAGCTCAGCGTGCACTCGGGCTCCGACAAGTTCTCTATCTACCCGGCCATCCATGAAGCCATCACTCGCACCGGCGCCGGCGTTCATCTAAAGACGGCCGGCACTACCTGGCTTGAAGAGCTCATCGGTCTTGCCGAAGCCGGCTGGAACGGTCTCGCCCTCGCAAAGGAGATCTACGCCGATGCCTTTGCGCACGCCGCTGACCTCACCAAACCCTACGCCACCGTGATCGACATCGATCCCGCGCAGCTTCCTGCACCGGAGCTCGTCAACGCCTGGTCCAGCGATCAGTACACCCGCGCCCTCCGCCACACTCCATCCGACTCCGCCTACAACCCCAGCTTCCGCCAGCTGCTGCACGTCGGGTTCAAGGTTGCTGCCACTATGGGCGATCGCTACACCCGGGCACTCGACGAGCATCGCGCCGTCATCGCGAAAAATGTCACCATCAACCTCTTTGATCGTCACCTAAGGCCGGTCTTCCTTGGACAGTAGCTCTCAGACGCCACACCCTTCCCCAACGGTCTCCATCTTTGTCATCATGGGGGTCACGGGCTCCGGCAAAACCACCATCGGTGGCCTTCTGGCCGAACGCGCGGGCGTGGTCTTCGCTGATGCTGATGACTACCATCCTGAGGCCAACAAACAGAAAATGGCAGCCGGTCATCCGCTCGACGATGCGGACCGTCAACCCTGGCTCGTAACTCTGAACGGTCTTCTGCTCCATTGGCACCAATCTGGACAAGGTGGTGTTTTGGCCTGCTCTGCTCTCAAGGAGAGCTACCGCACTACGCTCGAAATAGGTCTCCCGATCAGAGCCATCCGCTTCATCCTGCTCGAGGTTCCGAAGGAGCTTCTCATCGAGCGCCTCAAGGCACGCCACCACGAGTTCATGAACCCCGATCTGCTCGACAGCCAGATCGCCACCTTGGAAGCTCCATCCGCTGCGGACTCCCTCAAGGTTGCCAACGATCGTGATCCCGATGCCGTGGTCGTCGAAATCCTTTCGCGAACGGCGAAGCAAACCTCTCAAACATCAGAAAAGGAAGTGACCAAACAGGATGGGACATTCACTCTTTGATCTATCCGGCAAGACCGCCGTCGTCGTCGGCGGGACCTCCGGCATTGGGCTCGCTATGGCTCTGGGCCTCGCTGAAGCTGGAGCCGACGTTGTTGCCACCTCGCGCCGCCAGGAACAGGTCGATGCCACTACGGCCGCCATCGAAAAGCTCGGCCGACGTAGCCTCCGTGTCACCAGCGATGTTGTGGATCGCAGCTCGCTCGAAGATCTGCTCGCGCAAACACTCGCCGCCTTTGGCAAGACTGACATCCTCATTAATTGCGCGGGGAAGATCAAGCGGGCCCCCACCGTCGACTTCCCTGAAGATCTCTGGGACGACATCATGAACACCAACGTGACCGGCACCCTCCGCGCCTGCCAGATCTTCGGTCGGCACATGCTGGAGCGCGGCTCCGGTCGCATCGTCAACATCGCATCGCTCAACACCTTCGTTTCGCTCAGGGAGGTCACCGCGTATGCCGCGAGCAAAGCCGCTGTCGGCGCGCTCACCAAAAGCCTCGCTGTCGAATGGAGTGCCCAGGGTGTCACCGTCAATGCCATCGCACCCGGCGTCTTCCGGACCGCTCTCAATGCAGATCTGCTCGACAACAGCGACCGCGGCAAGGAACTGCGTCTGCGAACCCCGATGAACCGCTTCGGTAAAACCGAAGAACTCGTTGGCGCCGCAATCTACCTTGCGAGTGATGCGGCTAGCTTCGTTACGGGAGAGATCCTGGTGGTCGACGGAGGCTTTCTCGCGAGTGGCGTCAACCAATAGCCCGCTCGCATCGAAGCTCCCCGATTAACGGGCTCGGCCCTTCGCTGCAGATCGAGCAATCAGGACGGCGGAATAGGCGGCACCGAAGCCGTTGTCGATATTCACAACGGAGACGTTCGGCGAGCACGAGTTAAGCATCCCCAAAAGTGCGCTAACCCCCGCGAAAGAGGCCCCGTACCCTACCGAAGTGGGCACTGCAAGCACCGGAACCGCTACTAAACCGCCCACAACCGAGGGCAAAGCACCCTCCATTCCGGCGCAAACGATCACAGCATCGGCCTTTGCCAGCTGGTCCCGAACCCCCAGCAAGCGCGGAAGTCCTGCTACGCCAACATCATAGAGTCGGGTCACAGCGCACCCGAACAGATCCGCGGTAACCGCCGCCTCCTCCGCCACCGCCAGATCACTCGTCCCCGCACACAGTACCGCCACCCTCCCCACCACCTCGGAAAGGGGTGTTTGCCGAAGTGCTACCGTGCGTGCTCTCGCATTGTAACTAGCTGTAGGCGTTAGACTTAGAACTTCATCCGCTGTCTGCTGCGAGGCTCTGGTCGCGAGCACATCCTGACCGGAGGCGGCCATTCTGGCGAAAATCTGAGCGGTTTGTTCGGGCTGTTTGCCTTCGGCGTAGATGACTTCCGGCAGGCCGACACGAAGGCTGCGGTGATGGTCGATGCGGGCGTCGCCGATGTCTTCGAAAGGAAAGTTGGCAAGTCTATTTGCTGCATCTGCAGGATTTAGATCGCCCCGCTCAACGGCGGATAACAGCTCAAGAAGAGCGTTCTTATGCATGCTTGGCGGAGGTGATGGCCGAGGTGGGAAGAAGGGAGTTCATGGAGCCGGAACGATATCCCTGCGTGTCGAGAGTGACAAAGGTAAAGCCCAGTCCTTTGAATGAGATGGAAATACTATCCAAAAGAGTTAGATCAAGTGCCCGGGAGAGGTCTTCGCGGGCTATTTCGATGCGGGCCAAGGTGTCATGATGGCGCACGCGAACTTGGTTAAACCCCATGGAATGAAGAAGATCTTCAGCTTGTTCGACCTGTGCCAAGCGCTCAGCAGTGACGGGGAGACCGTAGGCGAGGCGGGAGGAGAGGCAGGCGCTAGCCGGTTTGTCGTGGACGGTAAGGCCTGCTATTTGTGCGAGATAGCGGATTTCCGCCTTGGAGAGTTGAGCGGTGACGAGGGGGGCTAAAACACGATGGTTGCGGGCCGCGGTTTGTCCAGGACGGTGTTCGCCACCGTCGTCTGTGTTCATTCCAAAGGCGATAGCGTCGAAGTTGAGGCGCTCGCGGAGGGATTCCATGGCGGTGAAGAGTTCGTCTTTGCAATGGAAGCAGCGGTTTGCGTCGTTTTGTTGATAGTTGGGGTCCGAAAGCTCGTTTGTGTGCAGGATTTGGAGAGGGATACGCAGGGTTTCGCAGAGGTTAAGGGCACTTTCGAGCTCTTTTCGCGGGAGTGATGCGGAGTCCGCGATGACGGCGAGCATGCGGTCCCCGAGAACGCGATGGGCGGCGAAGGCGAGGAAGGCCGAGTCGGTGCCGCCTGAGTACGCCACCATCAGCGAGCCGCAGTCGCGGAGCGTCTGGTGGAGGACGGCGGACTTGGCGGAGAGATCGACGGAAGCCATGCGATCGATTGTAGCGAGATTTGTCGTTCGCGCCGAGAGGTAGGGCTCGAGCAGGTCAAATGTTATGACGGCAGACGCACAGCCTAAGGACGAACAAAGCCAGCACGGGAGTGGCGACATGTCTCACGTGGCCGGGAGATGGTGACTTCGGCTTCGGTCACGAGACGCCTGAGATTTCAGGCGAAGAAGCGGTCTACCGAGCGAGTCACTGCGGAGTCTCGAGGGGGTGTTGTGCCTTTTCGAAGAATTCCTTTTGGAGCTTGGCGCTTTCTTGGTCGACCTTGATGGCTTTGATGGCTTCGGCGATCTCACGCGACCAGATCTTCTGGTCGAACTCGCCGAGTTGTTTGGCGGCGACGGAGCCGTCGCCGGCGTAGTGATTGGGGAAGCGAGCGTACCACCAGATGCCGGTGTAGACAGATGCAGGCAGATGCAGGCGTTGCTGATCGGAGCCGGACTCATTCTTGGCTCGATCCATGTGAACGAGGTCAGGGCGGGCGATGAGCATGGCGGAGGTCTCCCCTTCGCCGGCGTGTAGATCGATCGAGGACTTTGCGGCGGGCCGGCCGGCACCGTCTCTGGGGATTGAGGTGATGATGTAGACGACGTAGTCGTGCGGGGTGGCAAGCTGGGACTGGCCGAAGAGAGGCAGAAGGCTTTGATTGCCGCCGTGGCCGTTGACGATGAGGATCTTCCTGCAGCCGTTGCGCGCCATCTCGTTGACAGTCTCCTGGAGGAGGGTCAGCTGGGTTGAGAGGCTATAGGCGACGGTACCGGGCTCCTGGCGTGCTTCGAAGATCTGGCCGAAGTAGTACTCGGGGAAGACGACGGCATACTCCTGCTGGACGGCGTTGGAGACGGCGAAGCGGACGTCGAGCAGATCGGTGCCGAGGGGAAGATGCGGGCCGTGTTTCTCGATGATGCCGAAGGGCAGGACGCAGACGCCCTGCGATTGTGCGATGGCGTGGACGAAGTCGGGGCCGGTGAGTTCTTCCCACTTGGGGGAGAGCTTCTGGGCTGGGGCGCTCGCACAGAGAGGGGTCGCGGCGAGGAGAGCAAGGAGGACTCGGAAGCAGGAGCGCACGGGTGGAAGGGACCTCGTTAGAGTATGCCGCATTTTAGCGGTATTTCCCCTGATGGTGTGGCGCTGATCGAGTTTCGTTGAGGCCATTTTGCTAGAAGATGGCATGGGCTGGAGAGGCCTGCTACACGCCTTCAGGAGAGATGCCTCCTGTGTTTTCGTATGTTGGGGGGCTTACTTAGAGATTTGTCTCGCGGAATAGCTGCGACATCGCGAGAGCTGGTTGCCCCCGCGGGCAAACAGCAGGTCCTTCGACCGCGCTTCTCGCGCAACGGGACTGCGAGAAACTTCGCTCAGGATGACAGTTTTCAGGCTCATCAAGAATTTGCTTGTGGCCACTATGTCGGCACGGCCTAACCGATGCCGGATGTGGGCTACTCGAGGGTGTTGCCGCCGTTGACGGCGATCTTCTGGCCGTTGATGAAGGACGCGGCATCGGAGGCGAGGAAGGCGACGGTGCGGCCGACCTCTTCGGGCAGGCCCATGCGGCCGAGCGGGACGCCGGCGATGTAGGTCTGGCGGTCGGCCTCGGTCGCGTCTAAGGAGCGTTCGGTGGGGATCCAGCCGGGGGCGACGAGGTTGACGGTGATGTTATCGGGGGCGAGCTCGCGGGCCCAGGAGCGGGTCTGGCCGAGCTGGGCGGCCTTGGCGGCGACGTAGTTGGCGAAGCGCGGGTTGCCGAGCTCGACGACTTCGCTGCCGATCTGGATGATGCGACCGAAGTGGCGGGAGCGCATGCCGGGGAGGACGGCCTGGGTGAGGAGGAGGGGCGACTTGACGAAAAACTCGAGCTGATCGAGATAGGACTGCCAGGTCTGGTCTTCAATGGCGAGCATGGGCTGATGGCCGGTGGCGTTGAGGACGAGGATCTCGATGGGGCCGAGAGTGACTTCGATGTCACGGACGAGGCTGGTGACGGCCGCTTCATCGCGGACATCGGCGCCGAAGGGATGAGCGGTGAAGCCGCGGGCGTTGAGATCGTTCGAGAGCTGCTGGGCGCGGTCGCCGTTGGCGAAGAAGTTGACGGCGACGGGGTGGCCGGCTTCGGCGAGGGCGGTGGCCATGGCGGCGCCGAGGCCGCGTGAAGCTCCGGTTACGAGGGCGGTTCGGGGCATAGGTGGAGTTTAGCTGAGGGGAGTGTTAGTCAACGGAAGTCGACTTCTGGTTACCCGTCGTACGACCTTGCTTGGAAGACCCACTTACGTCGAACCTTGACTTGACAAGCACAGTCGATCATCGATATATCTAGATCGTGAAGTTATGCCCAAGCGAAAGCTCGACCCTCTACCTGCCGCTGCGTTTCACATTCTGCTCTCGTTAGCGGAGGAAGATCTCCACGGCTACGCCATCATGCGGCAAGTCTCCGAGCAGACTGATGGTCGCATGCGGCTGGGTCCTGGAACGCTGTACAGCTCGATCCAAACGCTACTTGAAGAGAAATGTATTGAAGAGGTCGTTGGCCTAAAGGAAGGCGCAGCACTCGGCCACGAACGTCGTCGCTACTATCGGCTGACAACCGCCGGGCGAAAGCTTGCGCGTTCCGAAGCCAACAGACTAAGCGACCTGCTGCGCGTCGCCCGCGCAAAGAGCATCTTTCGAGGGGACTATGTCTGAAGGGATATATGCGTTCCTGTTGCGGTTGTACCCTTCTCGTTTTCGAAAGGCCTATGGCGAGGAAGCCCTCCAGTTGTTTCGTGATCGTTCGCGCGACGAACGAGGGTTACTCTCCCGCCTGCGACTCTGGTGCGACTTGTTAGGCGATCTTGTCCTTTCTCTCCCAATTGCTTATCGCTCAGACTCTACGCCCGTTGTTGCTTCACAAGGAGAGCACTTTTGGGATGGCACACCTTCGTTTCGGAGTTTAGAGGCTGGAACTGTCAGCCCTAGCACTCTGTTCTATGGGGGGATCGTATCGCTGGTGATTTACGCTTGCATTCTAACTTTGGTAGGCCACGGAGAAGATTTCCTTCATGCTGTTGCCTCCGAGTCCCAACGAACTCCCAGGTCTTTTGATACCGTGCCGAAGCGCATCCCAGACATCGATCTCTCCTATTCGCCTACCACTCCTGTCTCTGGATCGGTAGTTCACTTAACCGCCAAGGTATTTGCTCTTGGTGGGGAGACCCCAACCGGCACCGTACGGTTCTTCGATGGAGTCACTGTTCTGTCAGAAGGCGAGCTCGACAACGGCAGCATCTCGGTCAAGGGCAGGTTGCCGATGAACGCGAAGCACCTCCTGCGGGCAACGTACCTCGGCGACGGCAAGTACAGTTCAGCCAGTTCGGTCCAGCCCAAAGAGTGAGCATTCCGCACCCTTTTGCTTGGTACCGAGAAACGCGCTTAGCGGAAGTGATCAGCTGGCGTCACGAAGCAGGTCAGTACCCGGGACGAGGAAAGCTCTGGAAGTGGTCGATGGCGGCTTTGGCGCGGGCTCGGAGTTGGACTAGTTCGGACTCGGGTTTTTTGTGGAGGGTGCGGTAGGGCATTTGCATGCGGAAGTTGTTGGCGAGGGTGGGCTCGTTGCGCTCGAGGAAGGTCCAGTAGAGGGCGGTGAAGGGGCAGGCGTCGTCGGTGAGGGACTTCGGGTCGTACTGGCAATGGCCGCAAAAGTTGGACATGCGGTTGATGTAGGCGGCGCCGGAGACGTAGGGCTTGGTGGCGGTGAGGCCGCCGTCGGCGAAGGTGGCCATGCCGAGGACGTTGGGCTCGACGACCCAGTCGTAGGCGTCGACGTAGCCGAACCAGAACCAGTCTGTGAGCTCGCGGGGGGAGAAGCCGCAGAGGTTGGCGAGGTTGGAGAGGACCATGAGGCGGGTGATGTGGTGGGACCAGCCGTGATCGATGACCTGCTGGACGCAAGTGTCGAGGCAATGGAGGCCGGATTTGACGCCCCAGTAGGCGGCGGGAAGAGGGAGGTTGGCGCCGAGGGCGGAGGGGGTGGCGCCGGCGTAGGGGTCTTGGGCGATGGTTTGCGGCGGGGCTGCGGAGGTTGGCGCCGGGAGGTTTGGTGCGGGTGTTGAGTTTTGTGGCTTTGCGACTAAAGGGGTCTCTCCGCTTCGGCTTCGCTTCGCTGCGCCTTCGGTCGAGATGACAGGGAGGAGAGAAGCGGATCCCTCCCCTGTGGCTCCGCCTTCGTTGAGATGACAGGTTTGGTGCCGGGTAGGGAGGCGGGTTCTTCTGTGGCGGCTTCGCCTTCCCACTCCAGCGAGCAAGTACGCTCGCCGGAGGCCCCGGCTTCGGTCGGGAGGACAACGGAGGTGGGGAGTGCGGCTGAGAGGAGAGAGGTGGGTGGGGGCGGGTAGGCGGCGGCTACGGCGGTGGAGTTGGGTGGCAGGTTGGGGGAGAGCTCCTGCGGGCGTGGGCGCTGCTCGCGGGGGGCGTCGATGAGGCGGTAGCCGTCCGTCTGCTCGTGCAGGTGCCGCATGAATTCGCGCCAGCCGAGGAGTTGACGGATGAAGCCTTCGGCGCTGGCGAGGGGGACGGTGCCCTCGGCGGCGGCAGCGGCGACATCTCGGACGAGGGTGAGAGGGAGGAGGCGGCTGAGGTTGAGGAGAGGTGAGGTCTGCGAGTGGAACAGCTGCTGCTGGTCGTCGCGCATGGCGTCTTCGAAGGGACCGAAGAAGGGAAGGAGTTGCTTGAGGGCGAACTGCCAAAGAGCGTCAGAGTCGGGTTGGGTGCAGGGCAGGTTGAAGTTCTCGATGGAGCCGAAGTGATGGCCGTACTGCTCGTTGACGTAGGCGATGACCTCTTCGGTGAGGGAATTGGGAGAGAAGAGCGGAGGTCGGGGAACGGGCACCTCGCCCTTGTAGGGGTTGCGATTGTCGGGATCGAAGGAGAACTGACCGCCGATGGGTTTGCCGCGTTCCATGAGGATGCCGGACTTCTGCCGCATGCGGCGGTAGAAGCGATCCATGACGTAACTCTTGCCCTGCCGCCAATCGCCGTAGATGCCCAGGAAATCTTCGGTTTGGGAGAGCCAGGTGGTGTCGGGAACCTGATGGAGCTTGAGGCCGGCGGCGATGGCGGTGGCGAGGTCGAGGCGGAGCTCACGCTCGGCGGGTTTCATGATGGTGAGTTGCGGAACGTCGTGGTGCTGTTGCAGGTCGAGCAGACCCTGACCGTGGCTGCCAGGGGTGAAGTGGTAGAGCACGCTGACGCCGCGGGCGGCTTGCTCGAGAGCGAAGTGGCGCATGTTGCTGATGAGGAGAACGAGTTTCTTTTTGTGGTAGGGGCGGCGCAGGGCCTTGGCGGTGGACTCGACGATGACGATGCCGGTGTCGGACGCGGGCTGATCGGTGAGGGGGCCGGTGCGATCGGTGAAGCGATCGTAGGGGATGTAGATCCAACGGCGATGGGAGAGGTCGGCTTTCGTGGGACGGAGGGAGGTGATGTGTTGCGGAAAGCTCGCCATAACGCCAACTGTAGCGAGTCTGGCTTCAGATTGCTGCCGATGCGTTTGCGAGGCGGGATGCGGGAGAGGTGGAGGGTGACGGAGTGAAGGTTGGCGCGAAAAAGGCGGGGGAGGGGAGGACAGACGGAAAAAGGGGCCACCCGGTGAAGGGTGGCCCAAGAATCGTGATTTCCCTCTGCGAAGCTTATGCGCCGAGGAACTTGCGACGGGCGGCGCCCGCAGCACCGATGAGGCCGGTTCCGAGAAGGGCCAAGGAAGAGGGCTCCGGAACAGGCGAGGCGGTGGTGGTGGCGGAGAAGGTGGTGACGCCGTTGCCCTGAGTGGAGAAGAGCAGCGTTGCTGCAGTGGGGTCATAGCCGGCGATGTCGGTGCTGACCGTACCGGTGCCCGTGAAGAGACCGAAGGAACCGACCGTCACATTCGTGATGGACGAAAGGGTGAAGGAGACCTGGTCGCCAACTGTGCCGAAGACGAGCGAAGCGCTATTGGGCATGTAGTTCGCGTAGTTGATGGGCGAAGTGATACGGCCGGCTTCGTTGGCGGAGAGCAGCGTGGTGAACGAACCGTAGAGAGTCGCGGCGGTACCGACCTGAATGGTGCTCGGATTGAAAATGAGCGAGCTGCCGGTATCGGTAACGTTCGAGCCGGTGACGGAGAACTGGCCGGTGATGGGGGTGGCGTGAGCGGCAACGGCAGAGGTGAAAGCGAGGACAAAGACGGCAGCGAAGCGGTTCAGGGACATTGTGATCTCCAGTGAGTGGCCGGACTTGCTTGCATCCGTCTCACGCCTATCACTAATGCAGCTTGGTGGCCAAGCTGAAAAATGCGCGAAAAGGGCTGGAAATCCCTAGTATTTATGCGGTCAGACGAGGGATTTGAGAAGCGGAGAAGCAGTGCCGTTTTGAGCCATTTGCGCAAAAACTTGCAGGCTATGTGGCATAATCCTGCGCGTGTATGGTTAGTCGGTAAGCGAACGTAACTAAAGTACTCAATAGGGTTAGATCTCCACAGCCCATCTATTCGGAGTGTGCTATGTGCTAAGAATTGCGAGATAGCCAGCCGGCTTTGGACGAGAGGGTAGGGAAGGCGAGAAGCTGGATCGGTGCGCATCATGGGGGTGCGTGGGAAGGTGACTCTGCGACGCGAACGAGGAAGAGGTTAGTGGGTGGGGGGTTATCGCGAGGAAATGGTGGGAGGGGGATGGAGGCGCGGGTCGGGATCGAACCGACGCATAAAGGTTTTGCAGACCTCTCCCTTACCACTTGGGTACCGCGCCTTGTGGGTACGGCCGCGATTGCCTTGGATGACTCCAGGGAGGGATCCTGGTGGGCAAGGGGCCTGTTTGGAGCGGGAGACCGGGGTCGAACCGGCGACATCTTCCTTGGCAAGGAAGCACTCTACCACTGAGCTACTCCCGCTCGTCCCTTTGAGTATAGCGGCGAGTGTGTGTGGGGTCAACGGAGTGGAAGGATAGGGGGAGTAACGATGTTGTGGCGCGGTGGAGGAGATCTGATCGAGAGCGGATGGTGGCGGGGGCGGGCTGCATCCATGTAAACAGGTAGATATTTTGCGGAGAACGGGGGCACATGGGAGCGATGGAATCCACGCAGCAGAGGCAGCACTGGCAAGCGCTGCTGGACTCGGCGGGTGAGGGGATCTGGGGGCTGAACCTGGAGGGGGCGTGCACGTTTGTGAACCGTATGGCGGTGCGGGTCCTGGGGTTTACGGCGGAAGAGATGGAAGGGCGGGAGATGCATGATCTGGTGCATCATCACTACCCGGACGGGCGAGTGTATCCAACGTCGGAGTGCTCAATCACTGCGATTCTGAAGGGAAAGGAGCCATTTCGGGGGCAGCTGGATACGATGTTCCGGAGGGACGGAAGTTCATTTCTGGCAGAGGTTTCGGCGCAGCCGGTGATGATGGACGGCGCCGTGACGGGGGTGGTGGTGACGTTTCGGGATGTGTCCGAGCTTCATCGGGAACGGAAAAAGCTGGAGCGGGCCTACACGGAGGCGGCGAAGCGGACGGCGGAGCTGGATGCTGTGATTGAAAGCATCCCGCACGGGGTGTATGTCGCGACACTGGATGGATCGCCGGTGCGTTTAAACCAACGGGCGAAGGCGATGAAGGGTGATCCGTTTCCGGAGCGGCTGAAGACACTGGATCTGGCGCTGCGGGGGAAGTCGTCGAACGACGTCATAGAGGAGGGTGGGCGATGGCTGCGGAGTACAGGCGCTCCGATTTTGTTAAATGGAGAGCTGATTGGCGGCGTTGCGGTGAACAGCGACGTGACGCAGATTCGCCTGCAAGATGAGGCGTTGCGGAAGAGCGAGAAGCTGGCGGCGGTGGGGCAGCTAGCGAGCTCGATCGCGCACGAGATCAATAATCCGCTGGAGTCGATTACAAATCTGCTGTACCTGATTCGGCAGGCGGATTCGATGGGTGATGTGCAGGAGTATGCCGCGATGGCGCAGACGGAACTGGCGCGGGTGACGGAGATCACGTTGCAGACGCTGCGGTTTCATCGGCAACAAAGCAAGGCGACGGAGGTGGATCTGGCGGAGCTGGCGCGGACCGTGATGGCGTTGTACACGGGCCGGCTGCTGGTGCGGAGTGTGACGCTTGCATGGAAGCTACGACCGGCGCCGCGGGTGTGGTGTCTGGAAGGCGAGATGCGGCAGGTGCTGAATAATCTGGTCCGTAATGCGTTAGACGCGATGAGTGCAGGAGGGCGGTTGTCGATCCGGGTGCAACCGCAGACCGAGCTCGGGGGAGATCGAAAGACGGCGCGGGCGGGGGTGCGGCTGACCATTGCGGACACGGGTGAGGGGATCAGCCCCAAGATTGCGGAACGCCTGTTTGAGCCGTTCCAGACGACAAAGGAGAACACCGGGACGGGGCTGGGGCTATGGGTGAGCCGGGGGATTGTGGAGAAGCATGGTGGCCGGATCCGGACGCGGACGTCGACCGGCGAGCGGCATGGGACAGTGTTTGCGGTGTGGCTGCCGATGGATGGCGGGATTACTCTGACGAGTCAACCGACGGACTGACGGGGATGCGCGGGCCGACGGTGAGGTTGGCGCGATGGCGCACGACGTGGGGGGTGATGAGCATGACGAGCTCGCTGGTGTCGACTTCGCGGAGTTTGTCGGCGGTTCCGGATTGGAAGCCGGGGAGCTCGGAGAGGCCGGGGATACCGCTGACGGCGACGGACTCGGTTTTGCTGAGGCTGGAGAGCATAAGTGCAGTCTGACCTTCGGCGACGGTGACATCGGACGCGAACTGGCGACTGGCAAGCAGGGGAATGTTGTTCAGGGCGGAGCCGGCGAGCGCTTCGATCTTGAGATCGAGGTGCATGGTGATGTTGCCGGAGGACTGGACGTTGGGGGTGGCCTTGAGGGTGAGGCCAAGGTCTTCGTACTGGATCTGCGGGACAGTGGTGCCTGCCGAGTTTGAGCCGAGGTACTGGTTGAGCAGGCTGGACACGCTGACGCCGTTGACGGTGGCACCGGCGAGCGCGGCGGAGTTGGTGCCGTTGAGGCCGGTGGAGTAAGTGGAGGTGGTAATCGGGTACCGAGTGCCGGCGCGGAAGATGGTGGACTGGCGATCGGTGACGCGAAGTTGGAGGCTGTCGAGGGTTCGGGCGTCGGAGGTGTTGAGAGCGAAGGTGAAGGTGGCGGGGCCGGCGGTGAGGCCACTGAGAGCGAGGCCTTTGCCGAAGAAGCCGATGGTGTCGGTGAGGAGCGAGCTTTGGGCGAGGCCGGCCTGGATGAGGAAGACGGCTTCGTAGATGAGGCGGGTGGTGGCGTCGGCGCCGGCGGGGATAGTGAGAGCGCCCTGAGCGATGGCCTGATCGAGGGCGGTCTGGTTGGCGGAGACGATGGTTTGGGCGGCGCTGGCGACATTGTAAACGCCGAACTGCTGCGGAACGCTGAGGCCGATGTTGCGTTGGCGGGTAGTGTCGACGGCATAGACGCGAAGGTCAAGGATGACCTCGGCGGTGCCGTCGAGGAGATCGAGGAGGGTGCGGTTGAGGGCGTCGAGGGTGCTGGCGGGGGCACGAAGGGTGATGTTGCCGGCAGAGTTCTGCATGCTGAGCTGCTTGACGTCAAAGACCTGGCGGATGACGTTGGTGACCTCGCCCATCTGCTGCGGGTTAAGGCCGGGGGTATAGAGGGTCTCCTGATAGAGGTGCTCGAGGCGGGTGCGGTTGGCGACGGTGTCGGTGGCAATGAGAACGCTGGAGGTGTCGAGCGGGACGGCGAAGAGGCGACCCATGCTGAGGATGAGAGGGATGGCCTGGGCGGCGGTGGTGTCGTCGAGGTCAAAACGAATGCCGGCGGGTGTGGCGGCGGGAGTGATGGAGCTGTCGAAAGCGGTGTGGAGGCCGAAGCGGCTGAAGACCTCGCGGACGGCGGTCTGGAGATCGCTGTGGAGATGGAAGCTCTGGTGGGAGGTGTTGGGCCTGGGGACGATCGGGCCGGCGAGATCGTCTGTGCCGTCAAGCAGGAGGGAGGTGGGGATGGCGGGATCGAAGACGGATTTGAAGGCTGGGGGGGCGACGGCGGCTTCGTCGTGCTGAAGGATGATCTCGTTGTGGGGATCGAGGGTGCGCGCCTGGGCGAGGAGGGAGAGAGCGTCAGAGGTGTGGCCGAGGAGACGGGCGGTGCTGGCCTGCTGGACGAGGGCGGTAACGCGGTGCTCAAGGGCGAGGGTGGCGGCGATGTGGTAGTCGGGGACAGCCGGGTCAAGTTGCTCGGCGCGATCGAAGGCAGCCTGTGCTTCACCGAGGTGGTTGGCATCGAGAAGTCTGGCGCCGGCGACGTAGGCGTTACGAGCTGCGTCCGCGTTGCGAGCGAGGACGCGGGCCGAGGGAGATGGAGACGCCGACATGCCGGACGGGACGGTGGGGGCTTGCGCAAGAAGAAACGGAGTTACGGCCAGCAGAAGGGAGGCGGCGGAGAAACGGCGGATGATTGGGGAGAACAGGACCATGCTGGGCGACCGGATCGAGCGTGGCGGCCTTTCGGGCATGCAGGACGCACGAGGGAGGCGGTCTGACGGCTGACGGGACCGGATGCAGCTTGGACGCAGCAGGGCGCTATCGGGCACCGGAGATGCTTTGGAACTTGGTTTGCGGGCGCTCGCTGGCGGGGGGGCGGCGCATGCCGTTGCGGATGCCGGTACGGATCTGCGCGGAGTCCATGTCCAGCTCCGTGAGGAGGCGGGAAAGGGTATTGCGGTGCATATCCAGCTCTTCGGCGGCTTTGCACTGATTGCCTTTGTGCTGGGCGAGAACTTCGAGGACGAAGCGCTTTTTGAACTGTTTGACGGCCTCGGTGTAGGTGACGCCGGAGCTGTGCATCTGGGTGACAAGGCTTTGCAGTTCGCGCTTCACAGTGGGGTGTGTCCTCTCACTCCTCCCACTTTCGGGGAGGTTCAGAGTCATTGTCCTCTATCCCCGGAGTTTGATCCAGCGGGAATCTGTGGGCTACGGAGACACTCGGGTGAGGAGGCCCGAGAGGCGTTGCTGGAGATCGGCTGGGGCGAGGATGGCGACGACATGGGCGATCTTAAGGAGGGAGGGCGCGAGGACGGAGCGCTGGAGCCAGGGCTGCGGGGGAAGAAAGGTGGTGCAGGCAAGCAGGATGGCGGCACCGAGAAGGCTAGCGCGGGCAAGGCCAAAGAGAGCTCCGCCGAGCCGGTCGAGCAGGCCGAGGCCGACGAGGTGGGCGGCGGAGCGCACCAGACGGCCGACGAGGAGGACGGCGATGGTGATGACGGTGGCGAGAAGGAGGAAGGCGACCAGGCTGGCGTAGACCGGTTGTGGGATCCAGCGGGCGAGCCAGGAGGCGAAGGTAATGTAGTTCCAGGCGGCTACGGTACTGCCGATGACGAGGGCAACAAGGGCGAAGAGCTCGCGGATGAAGCCGCGCAGGAGACCTCGGATGATGGACCAGAGGACGAGAGCGGCGACCAACCAGTCAAAGGGCGTGAAGGTGGCGAGGGTGGATGGGAGTAACTCTGTGAGTGAGTGGGCTACGACCGCGAGTGTTGGCATAGGTTCAGAGGTGATCTGCAACAGCAATGACAAAGACGAAGGCGAAATACGGAGATTTTTCGCTGCACTCAGAATGACAAGCAAGTGCAGGAGAGGCTGTGGGGTGTTGATGTTGATGTACGTCGCTTCGCCTCGTCGCGAAAGACGGACGGCAGGTTCCTCGATTTCGCTTGAAAGGACAACCAACGGACGAGGTCACGCAGGGGTTCAGGTGTCCAGCGAAGGGCGGCCGGTGAGGAGATGGAAGGCTTCGAGGTACTTGGCACGGGTATTTCGGATGATGTCGTCGGGGAGTTCGGGGGCGGGTGGTTGCTTATTCCAAAGGATGGTTTCGAGGAAGTCGCGGACGTACTGTTTATCGAAGGAGGGCTGCGGGCCGCCGGGGGCGTAGGTGGCGGCGGGCCAATAGCGGGAGCTGTCTGGGGTGAGGACCTCGTCGGCGAGGATGATTTGCGGCTGACCGTCGGGGCCGGGAACGGTGCCGAACTCGAACTTGGTGTCGGCGAGGAGGAGACCTTTGGTGGCGGCGTGGGCGGTGGCGCGGCGATAGATGGCAAGGGTGAGGGCGCGGAGATGCTCGGCGGCGGGAGCACCGATGCGCGCGATCATGGTGTCGAAGGAGATGTTTTCGTCGTGGCCGGTGTGGTTTTTGGCGGCGGGGGTGAAGAGCGGCTCGGGAAGCTGGTCGGACTCGCGGAGACCGGCGGGGAGAGGGATGCCGCAGACCTTGTGACCGGTTGGGCCGGTAGCCTGATAGTCCTTCCAGCCGGAGCCGGAGAGATAGCCACGGACGACGCATTCGACGGGAAACATATCGGCTTTGCGGACGAGCATGGAGCGGCCGGCGAGCTCGCTGGCGAATGGCTGAAACTCGGGCGGAAGTGCCGCGGTGGAGGCGGAGAGGAGGTGGTTGGGGACGATGGCGGCGAGGTGATCGAACCAGAAGAGAGAGAGCTGGGTGAGGATGCGGCCTTTGTCGGGGATGCCGGAGCCGAGGATGCAGTCAAAGGCAGAGATGCGGTCGGTGGCGATGAAGAGCAGAGCGGCGTCACCGGCGGCATAGATATCGCGGACTTTGCCGGTGGCGAGCGGACGCTGCTCACCGAGGCGGGTCTCGAGGAGAGCAGGAAGGAAAGGGGTGGAATCGGGCATCAGGATGACGGTATCACCGGGGGAGACTGTGCGCGAGATCTGGGGAGCGGGCATTGGGCGGAATGAGGTAGTCGAAATCGGTTCCGGAGGGTGAGGCGGCGGGATCGCTGGTGAGAGGTGGGCAATGAACCGTGATGTGGGCGGTGGTGGGGTCAATGGTGGCGGTGGTGTCCGCGGTGCGGCACTGGGTGTTGTAGAGACGGGCGCCCATGAAAGGGCGGCGAAGAAAGCGGACGCCGGGTGGCTGGTAGATGAGGGAGAAGTCGGCGCCGCCGTTTTGACCGGGGCCGCTCGACCAGGGAAGCAGATCGAGGATGTAGCCGGGGCGGATGGGGTGGAGGGAGGATTGTTCTCGCGAAAAGAGAGAGCTTGCTGGGCCGGCGACGCTGCTGGCGAAGAGGGGAAGCGTGAGGATAACTGCGATGGTGGTGGTGACGGCACGAGGGCGGACGAGGGTGAAGAGGGCGATGCAGAGTTCGTAGGCGAAGAGGCGGGACCAAAGGAGGAGAGCGTTGAGGAGATGGCTGGTGGTCTCCCAACGCGAGAGGGTGTTGAGGAGGGCCGGGAGAAGAATGAGGGCGAGGACAAGGGAGAGCTGGCGACGGCGGGAGGGACTCCACCGGGGCACGAGCCGGCGAATGGCGATGGCCGCAGCGACGAGGAAGGCAAGCGCGATGAAGGTGAGGGCCATGCTGCTGTGTGAGTGTAGGGCCTGAGGTGCCTACGCGACGGCGCGGCGGGAGCTGGAGGCGCGCCGGTTGGCGAGGTTGACGGAGACGATCTTCGAGACGCCGGGCTCCTGCATGGTGACGCCGTAGATGATGTCGGCCTGGGCCATGGTGCGTTTGGAGTGAGTGATGACGATGAACTGGGTGGTGGTGCTCATGTCGTCGATGAGCTTGGCGAAGCGGCCGACGTTGGTCTCGTCGAGGGGGGCGTCGACTTCGTCGAGGATGCAGAAGGGCGCGGGCTGGAACTGGAAGATGCCGACGAGCAGCGAAAGGGCGGTGAGGGCTTTTTCGCCGCCAGAGAGAAGGAGAATGCTTTGGAGTTTTTTGCCCGGAGGAGAGGCGACGATGTCGATGCCGGACTCGGCGGAGTTCTCGATGTCAGTGAGCTTCATGAGGGCCTGGCCGCCGCCGAAGAGCTTGGTGAAGGTGAGCGAGAAGTTTTCGTTGATGACTTTGAAGGCCTCGTCGAACTTGATGCGGGAGACGTCGTCGATCTCCTTGATGGAAGCCTGGGTGTTCTCGATGGAGTCAAGGAGGTCCTTGCGTTGGGTCTCGAGGAAAGCGTGACGCTCGGTGGTCTCGTGGTACTCCTCAAGCGCCATCATGTTGACGGGGCCCATGACTTCGAGCTTGCCTTTGAGGGTGCGGGCTTCCTGTTCCTGGGCGGAGAGCGCGTCGCCGGCGATGAGGGCGACGGAGGTATCTTCGCGGAGGCTGGCGGGGTCGGTGCCGAGATCATTGAGGCAGGTGGCCTCGATGTGCTCGATGTTGGAGGAGAGTTTGGCGGCTTGGGCAGATAGCTGGGCGCGCTGCTCACGGAGGGCGTTGGTTTCAGAGCGGAGGGCTCGGAGGCGGACGTCGAGATCGGTGATGTATGTGCGGAGTTCCCGGGCTTCGATGGTGAAGCGTGCCGCTTCGGCAGTGGCGGTAGCTTTGGCTTCGGCAAGATTGCTGGCCTGTGTGGCGAGACTGGAGGTCTCTTCTTCGCGGCGGGTGCGCTCGGCGGCGGCAGTGGCGAGCTGGGAGTCGAGCTGCTGGAGGCGGTTGGTCTGCGCGTGGAGAAGGCGGTTGGTCTGATCGAAGTTGGCCTGGGCGTTGCGGCGGCGTTCTTCGATGCCGGCAGCGGTCGCGGCGGCAGCGGCAGCGGCGGCCTGGAGCCGTTCGCGCTGCGTGCGGAGGTCAGTGACTTGTTGTTGCAAGGTAACGAGAGAAGCTTCGAGAGCGTGATGCTCGCGGTCGGCGGCCTCGGCCTCGGTCCGCTTGCGGGCGATGAGATCGGCCTTGGCGTTGCGCTGGTCGCGATTGCGCTCGGAGGAGAGCTGCCAGTCCCCCAAGCGGCGCTCGATGCGTTGGGCTTCGGAGTCCATCTGGCGAAGAGCGGCGCCGGAGTTGGCGACCTCGCGCTCGGCTTCGCGTCGCTCCTGCGTTTTGGCTTCGATGGCGGAGCTGGCCTGGGCGATCTCGCGAGCTAGGGTCGCGGTGGCGATGTCGGTCTGGGAGAGATTGGCTTCGATGGCCGAGGCTTTGGTGGAAAGCTCGCGGAGGTCGCGCTTGAGGGTGAGAGGGCCGCTGGCGGTGGTGCGACCGGCGGTGACGGTGAGGGCGTGGAAGGTTTCGCCGGTGGGGGTGAGGAACCAGGCGTGGGGATGCTGCAGGGAGAGCTCGCGAGCTTGAGTGGCATCGGTTGCGACGAAGCCGTTGCGAAGCTTGGGAAGCAGGGTTTGGAGGGAGTCGCCGAAGCCGTTCAGGACGCGGACGCAGTCGCGCAGGGGGACCAGGCCGTTGGCTTGCGGACGGTTCTCTTCGGCCGCGGTAACGGCATGGGTGGCAGGCTCCGGCGGATGGACGAAGAAGGTGGCGCGGCCGGTAACGTCCGAGCGAAGGAGGCGGATGCCTTCGTCGGCGGCGTCCCAGCCATTGACGACGACGAAGTTGAGCTCCTCGCGGAGGAACTCGTCGACGACGGCACCGAACTGGCCTTCGACCTCCAGGAAATCGGCGAGGGTGCCGACGGGAGCGAGGCTGGAGGTGTCGAGTTGCGGAGATTTCTTTGCGGACCGGAAGATGTTTTTGACGGTGTCGGTGGAGTAGCTGTGATCGCGGATGAGGCCTTCGAGCGAATGGCGGCGACCGTTGAGCGAGGCGAGCTCGCTGCGGAGATGGTCGCCACGGCGCTTGGACTCGGACTCTGCTTTTCGGCGAGCTTCAGTGTCGAGGCGGAGGGTGGCGATCTCGGTCTCGAGCCGACCGAGGCGCTCGGTGACGGACTCGAACGACAGGCGAACCTGGCCGCGCTGGAGGCCGAGGCTTGAGAGCTCTTCGCGGGCGGCGTCGGCCTCGCGTGAGAGGCGCTCGGCTTCAGTCTCAAGACCGGCAAGCGATGCCTCGGCCTGGGCGATCTCATTGCGCGTGGCGTTGGCGCGCTGCATGAGATGGAGCGCATGGCGGCGGCTTTGTTCGGCCAGATGCTCGGAGTTCGCAACGGCACGGACAGCGTTGGCGGCTTCGGTCTGCTGGTGCTGCGCGGCGTCGCGAGCGATGGTGGACTCGGCGTTGGCGCCCTCGAGGAAGCTTTTGTGCTGTTCGAGTTCGCCGCCCAGTTGGGCAAGCTGCTCGCGGGCTGCGGTGAGATCGCCGGCGCCGGTTTCGAGATGGGCGGTGAGATCGGCGATGCGGTCGGCGTTCGACGCGGCTCGGGCGGAGACGCGTTCGAGATCGACGGCAGTCTGGCTGGCAGTGGCGTTGGTTTCGCGGATGAGGCCGTCGAGGGCGTAGCCGCGCTGGACGCCATCGGTGTGCTGGGAGTCGAGGATTTCGAGAGAGCCGGCCCGCTCGTCGATCGAAGTCGTGTGGCTGACAATGGTGGAAGTGGCGGAGGCCAGGTCCATGTCGAACTGAGCCATGCGGCTACGCACGGCAATGCGAAGTTTTCCGCGGAGCTCATCGCGCAGCTGACCGTAACGCTCGGCTTTGGTGGCCTGGCGCTTGAGTGTGCTCATCTGCCGGGTAACCTCGTCGAAGATGTCGTTGACGCGGGAAAGGTTTTGCCTGGCTGATTCGAGGCGGAGTTCGGCCAGGCGCTTTTTCGTTTTGAAGCGGGTGATTCCAGCGGCCTCTTCGATGATGGAGCGGCGGTCATGGGGTTTGGAGCTGAGCAGTTGGCCAATACGCTCCTGGCCGATGATGGCGTAGCTCTCGCCGCCAAGACCCGTTCCCATGAAGATGTCCTGGATGTCGCGAAGGCGGCAGATCTTGCCATTGAGAAGATATTCGGAGTCCCCGGTGCGAAAGAGCCGGCGGGTGACGGTGATCTCTCCGGCGCGGACGGGGGCACGGTTGAACTTGCGACGGCGGATCTTGAGAACTACGTTTTCGGACGCGACATCGGTCCAGGAGTTGGCGATGTCTTGGGAGGGGGCGTCTGCTTCTTCGTCGTCGAGGATCACACCGGGCTGAGCTTCGGCGACAGCAGCTTCGGTTTCGGCGGCGATCTGTTCGCGGAGTTTTGGCTCGTCCCAGTCGGTTTCGGCGGCGGAGTCTTCCACGGGATGGCGGTCCGACATAACGAGTTCAGGACCGTCCTGATGGAGGGGGGTGCCGTCGTAAACTTCGGGGTCAACGAGAGTCAGCGAGACCTCGGCCATGCCGGTGGGTTTGCGATCGTGTGTGCCGGCGAAGATGACGTCTTCCATTTTGAGGCCGCGGAGGCTCTTTGCCGATTGCTCGCCGAGAACCCAGATGATGGCGTCGGAGATGTTCGACTTGCCGCAGCCATTGGGGCCGACGACGGCGGCGATGCCTTCGCCTGGAAGCTGAACCTCAGTTCGGTCGCAGAACGACTTGAAGCCGAGGATCTGGATTTTCTTAAGTTTGAGCATGCACGCCGGTCTCCGATGTAGTTTGCTGCGCAACCTGTTGCGCGGCGAACCCATCTCCTTACTGTAGTGGGCCAAGTTCGGCAGATCAACAAGGAGAGCGCAACCTGTTGTGGATAAGAACGGCCGAACCCCACGGCTAGACGGTGTAGGTCGATCGCAAGCGACGTAGGTACGGAGGAGCCTGCTTTTGCTTTTCATCTGGTGAGAGCAGGCGGAGGGGCGTGGAGGATCTCTAGTTCACCCTTTGGTTTCAGAGCAGGGGATGGAGGCGTTGCCGGAGTACAACGGGCTCTTTATAATTTGCATCATCCCAGGAATCCTGTAGCTGGCATGACGTAGCGACGAGCAGACAAAAGCGATCGCAGCGTAGACCGGTGCCGGAAGCGCCAGGTTGCACTATGATGTGTCTGTCTCCGGGTGCATGTGGAGCAGCAGATCGCTGATAGTTGATTTTCGAGGAGTGTTGAATGAAGAAGGCAGTCGTTGCGTCTCTTCTGGCGGTCGCCAGTGTGGCTCCTGGAGCGCATTTTGCGTTTTCCCAGCAGCAGGTAAATCCCAGTTCCGGTGCACAGCAAGGTGCTGCGGGCGCGCCTGCGGGCGGTCAGGTGCAGATGCCGCAGGCGGAGTACAACGATTACACGGCTGCCATCAACCAATCGACACCGCAGACCAAGGCACCGGCGCTTGAGGCGTATCTGCAGAAATATCCGCAGAGTACGGTCAAAGGGGACGTGCTGCAGCAGCTGATGGTGGCGTACAGCTCGTTCGATCCGACAAAGACGCTGGATGCGGCGGATCGTCTGCTCCAGGTGGATCCGAATAACCTGCGAGCGATTACGCTCGAGGTGTACTTCCGCAAGGCCTCCGCAGATCAGTTGACGGACGCAACGGCGAAGCAGGCGGCGCTCGACAAGGCGGCTGATTATGCGCAGAAGGGTCTGGCAGCGACGAAGCCGACTGAGATGAGCGATGCCGATTTTAAGACGCTGCAGACGAATGCAAATCCGATCTTCTATAGCGCGATTGGAACGGCAGCGCTGAACAAGAAAGATACGGCGACAGCGATAACCAATTTCAAGCAGGAGTTGGCGGCGGTCCCGGTAGACCAGACCACCAAGCCCGGCCCGATCCTGCAGGATACGTATTTTCTGGGACTCGCATATCTGCAGTCGACTCCACCTGATTACGTTAATTGCACGTTCTACGTGACGCGTTTCACGGCGTACGCGCCTGAGCCGTACAAGAGCCAAATGGCACCGACGGCGCAGTATTGCTATAAGAAGTACCACGGCAATGCGGAGGGGTATGACAAGGTAACGACGGCGGCGACCTCGAACCTGAACCCGCCATCAGACTTCACGATCACGCCGGCACCAAAGGCATCCGATATCGCACACCAGACGGTGGCGTCAACCTCGGATCTTGGAACCCTGGCGCTGAGCGACAAGGAGTTTATCCTGCAGAACGGGACGCCCGAAGACGCGGAGAAGGTATGGGCGACGGTGAAGGGGAAGACGGTCGAGATTCCGGATGCAACGGTGATTACGGCGACCGATTCCACCTTGATGGTGGCGGTCTCAGATGACGCTGTGCAATCGAAGACGGCAGACTTCACGTTCAACATGAAGGAGCCGTTGAAGACCGTACCAGCAGCAGGAGCAAAGGTGAACCTGACGGGGACCTATGCCTCGTACAGCCAGGGCGGAAGCGCCACGGCGCCGGCAACGACGACCTCATCGGCCGCCGCCACGAGCACACCGACGAGCACGGACGCATCGGCGACCGCGACCACAACGACGCCGACGGCACCTGCGGCGGCGACACCGGCACCAGCAACGGCGGCTCCGGCTTCAGCCCCGGGAGCGCTGATGATCACGATGAGCGACGGGGCCACGGTGGCGAAAACACCGGCGAAGCGATCGACGCCCACCCGAAGCACAACCCATACACCGGCACGCAGACGATAGATCTGCAGCGGGCGGATGCAGGACAAGAGCGGGTCACTTCGGTGGCCCGCTTTTTTTATGTTCGTGGCCAGGGGTACCAACGATCGCGCAACGTACCGATGAGGGCTGGCGACGAACGAGCATTCGACCTAACGCGAGAACCTATTGTGCGGATGGCCGGTGTCTGGTCGATGGACGAGAGGCGCAGGATTCCGAGGCGAACGCGATAGCGACGCCGACGGCAAGCAGAGCTTCTGGGCGGCGACGGTTGCGTGGTTGGCGCAGCTGTAGATCTGCCTTTGGAATCACTCGCCGAACATTAGGCGACGGATGGCGGAGGCTCGGCCGGTGGCGGCGTCGCAGGTGATGAGGGCGGCGCAGAGTTTGGGATTGCCTTTGGCGGGCTCGAACTTGCCGGGCATGCCGGTGAGGAAACGGTTGAGGACCAGATCGCGCTCGACGCCGATGACGGAGTCGTAGGGGCCGGACATGCCGACGTCGGTCTGGAAGGCTGTGCCCTCGTGCAGGATGCGTTCATCGGCGGTGGGGATGTGGGTATGGGTGCCGAGCACGGCGGTGACACGACCGTCGAGATACCAGCCGAGCGCGACCTTTTCGCTGGAGGCTTCAGCGTGGATGTCGACAAGGATGACCTTGGCGGAGGTCTCTTTTTCAATTTGGTGGAGGAGTTCGTCGGCCTTGCGGAAGGGATCGTCACAGGAGCTCATGAAGACGCGGCCCTGGAGGTTGATGACGGCGTAGGGTTGGCCGGACGAGAGGGAGCCCTGGTAGAGGCCGAAGCCGGGTGCGGTAGCGGCATAGTTGGCGGGGCGAAGGATGCGGCGGTTGCGGTCGTGGGAGCCGGGGGCGACGGCCATGTACTCGAAGATCTCTCGCTTGTCCCAGATGTGATTACCGGTGGTGATGACGTGCGCGCCGAGATCGAAGAGCTCCTCGGCGATGGAAGGCGTGATGCCGAAGCCACCAGCGGCGTTTTCGCCGTTGATGACAAGCAGATCGACGGCGTGGCTTTCGATGAGGTGCGGCAGATGTTCGCGGACGATATGGCGGCCGGCGGAACCGAAGACGTCGCCGACGAAAAGGATGTTCATCAAGGGCGAGGGTAGCATTTCCCTGGTTTGCTTCGCTCGGGCGGGTGGGGAGAAGGATGGGCCGGGATAGCTGTTGACGCGGGCGCTGGGAGCGGAGGCGAAGCGAGCTGTGGTAGCTTGCTTCACATGGCACAGAGTGGGCGGTTTGGTCTGAGTGTGCGAGTGTTGCGGGTGCTGGCGAGCGAGCCGGATGCGATGCATACCTCGACAGCGATTGCGGAAGCGCTAGGTGAGAGCGCGGTGATGGTGCGACGAACGTTTCTGCTGCTGCAGAAGGCCGGGTTAATTGCGCAACGCAAGGGGCCGAGTGGCGGGGCTCGGCTGAAGGTGCCGGCGAAACAGATCGGGATGGGACAGATCTATGCGGCCGCGGAAGGGGATTGGATCTCGTTTGGTGAGGCTGGATCGAGCAGTTTGGTGAACCTCGAAAAGCGGCTGCGCAAGGACGTGTTGGCAGCCATGAATGAGACGACACTGGCGCAGGTGGCGAAGCGGGCGGGCTGGTGTGAGTTATTCTGACGCGCGGGTCTGCGGGCGCAGGAGAGGAAAGAGGATGACGTCGCGGATGGATTTGGTGCCGGTGAGGACCATGGTGAGGCGGTCTATACCGATGCCTTCGCCGCCGGTGGGCGGCAGGCCGTAGCCGAGGGCGCGGACGTAGTCTTCGTCCATGGCATGGGCTTCATCGTCGCCGCGGTCGCGCTCTTTGAGTTGATCTTCGAAGCGCTTGCGTTGTTCGACAGGGTCGTTGAGCTCGGAGAAGGCGTTGCCGATCTCGAAGCCGCCGATGTAGAACTCGAAGCGTTCGACCCAGTCGGGCTCGTCGGGCTTTTGCTTAGAGAGCGGCGAGACGGCCAGGGGGAAGTCGTAGATGATGGTGGGCTGGATGAGGTGGGGCTCGGCGAGAGTTTCAAAGATTGTCGCAATGAGCTTACCTACCGAGTTTTCTGAAGGACTTGCTCGGTGCAACGTAACCACAATACGGAGACGGGCTGCTTCATGTTCGTCCGCTGTCATATCGGAGCTGGGTAGTGGCCCTGACAGTATGGGATCCAGCCATGCATAGAAGCGATATGCTGAAGAAAAGGTCTCGTCCTTCGGCGGTTCACCAAGTAACTTGGGCCACCACTTGACAATTGCTTCTCGCATTGAGAGTTTGGTCCACTTGCCTAGATCGATATCGTTGCCAAGAAATTGGGTTTTTGTACTGCCGTTTACTTCTGTAGCGACGAAGGTTACAAGCTCTTCGGTGAGATCCATCAGGTCGTGGTAGTTCGCGTAGGCCTGGTAGAACTCAAGCATGGTGAACTCGGGGTTGTGGCGGGTGCTGACGCCTTCATTGCGAAAGTTGCGATTGATTTCGTAGACGCGATCGAGGCCGCCGACGACGAGGCGCTTCAGGTAGAGCTCGGGGGCGATGCGGAGTGAGAGGTCGAGGTCGAGGGCGTTGTGGTGGGTTTTGAAGGGGCGGGCTGCGGCGCCGCCGGCGACGGTGTGCATCATGGGGGTTTCGACTTCGAGGAAGCCCCGCTCGTCGAAGAAGCCACGGATGGCGCGGAGGATGGCGGCGCGCTTGACGAAGACCTCGCGGACGTTGCCGATGTTCTCTTCGGGCTCGGAGGAGGAAGAAGCAGGTCCCTTCACTGCGCTGCGCTCCGGTCGGGATGACAGCGAAACCAAGGATGGGTGATCCGGTCGGGATGACAGGTTTTGCTTTGAGGGTGAAGGGTCCGGTCGGGATGACAGGTCTTGGTTTGAGGACGAGGGAAGGGCGGCTGGAGCGGCGTTGGCGGACGGTGGTAGGGAGGGCGCGTGCGTCTCCTGTTTGACGGTAACGCCGGTGTTCATGAAGAGATCGACATAGCGCTGGCGGTAGCGGAGTTCGGTGTCTTCGAGACCGTGGTACTTGTCAGGCAAGGCGAGCATGGCCTTGGAGAGAAAGGTCAGGGTCTCGACATGGACGGTGAGTTCGCCGGTGCGGGTGCGGAAGAGATAGCCGGTGACGCCGATGTGGTCGCCCAGATCGAGGAGCTTGTACAGGGCGAAAGCGACCTCGCCAACTTGATCACGGCGGACGTAGATCTGGAGGCGCTCGCCGCCGCCCTGGAGGTGGGCGAAGCCAGCCTTGCCCTGGATTCGAATGGCCATGAGTCGGCCGGCGACGGTGACGTGCGGCTTTTTGGCCTCAAGGGTCTCGGTTGCGACAGGGCTGGCGGGATGGTCGAACCGTTTGCGGAGGTCGGGGATGGCATTGAGGCCCCCTTGCGCAGGGAAGCGGCTGGGATAGCGGGCGGCGGCGTCCAAGAGACCGGCGCGGGTGCCGAGGGCGGCGATCTCGTTGAGCTTGTCCTGGCGGAGGGCGTAGAGGTTGGCTTCGAAGTCGGATTCAAACAAGTCGGGATGTCCTTGGAGATAGGTGGGGGCGCGGTGAATGGTGGCTGGTTAAAGGGGGCCGTGCGCTTCGGCGCGCTGGAGAATGGTCTCGAAGACGGAGGCGCGTTTGGCGTACGCGGCATGCATGCAGTTCTTGTCGATGCCGCAGAGCTCTCGTTGTTGAACCCAGACGCGCTGGGAGTCGAGCAGGCTACTGCGGTCCTCTGCCGAGACCAGACGCGAGGCGATGTCATAGAGGGTGTCGAGTCGGGCGTCGGTTTGGAGGAGAAAGGGATCGGCGCAGAGGGCGCGTTCATTTGCGGTCGCAGCTTTGCTGCGACCGCTGGGAAGAGCAAAGGCGAACTGTGCCGAGACGACAGCGAGGAGCAAGGCGGAGAGCAGACGGGAGCGGGTCATAGACGGACGGGATTTCCTGGACGGGGCGAAGCTGCTATGCCGTCATCTGGATCAGGTCCAGAGTATCGTGCGGTGATGTCTGTCTCAGCGGGCGTGCCGGCGCACAGGTGGCCGTGGTGTAATGGAGGCCGATATGGCAGGCAAGAAGCAGGGTGGATCGCTGGGCGATCTGGTGAAGGCCGAGTCGATGATTCAGCTGGCGATCGCGCTGCCGGCTGGGTGCGTGATTGGCTGGCTGCTGGGTGAGTGGCTGGATCGGCACTTCCACCAGACATGGATGGGGGTGGCGGGAATCATCCTGGGGGCGATTGCCGGCTTTTTCCAGATCTTCCTGACAGCATCGCGCTATCTGAAACGGGGCAACTGATGCGGGCGCTGGAGAGCTATTCCGACGATGATTTTAGTCGGACGATTCTGCGGGCGCTGCGCCTGGTCGCGGTAGGGACGGCGATCGGATTGCCGCTGGCATGGTGGAAGGGCGGATGGCAGAGTGCGGCGCTGCTGGTGGTGGGAGCGGCGATCTCGGGCTCGGGGCTGTGGGAATGGTTGCGGCTGATGACGGCCGTGATGGCGCGGATGGATATGGGCGAAACGGCGAGGCCGCTGGCGCCCGTGATGATCGGTTTCCTCCTGCGACTGGTCGGGACCGTAGCCGTTCTGTATGTTAGCCTGAGATATCTGGACGGCTCCGTATACGCATTGGCAGCGGGCCTTGGACTGGGTGTGATCGCACTCACAGTCGAGGGCCTTCGGTTGATGCAGGCCTGGACGGTTTAGGTCTGCCGAGCGCGTTCTGGATGACACGATCATGCCGACACAGCTATTGTTTACGCGATTTCTGAATGCTCATTTTGCCGGTCCGGTGGATGGATTGTTGCGAGCGCTTCATCTACAGCCGAAGTATCCGCAGGCACCGATTACGAATGCCTTTGCGATGGAGTTGCTGGTCTTTTTGCTGCTGCTTGCCTATTTCATCCTGGTGCGTGCAAGCCTAGATGTTGAGCGACCCGGTGGTGTACAGCACCTGGCTGAGATGACGCACGAGTTTGTGAACGAACAGGGCGAGCAGATCATTGGGCACGGCTCGGAGCGTTTTACCGGCTATCTAACGGCACTATTTCTGTTCATTCTGATCAGCAATTTGATGGGGTTGGTTCCGGGGCTGGAGTCGCCGACAGCCGATGTTGTGGTTCCGCTGGGCTTCGCCCTGGTTACGTTTGTTTATTACCATTACCACGGCATTCGGGCGAACGGCTTCGGGTATATCAAGCAGTTTCTGGGGCCGGTATGGTGGATTTCACCGCTGCTGTTTCCGATCGAGATTATCTCGCACTGCGCACGGGTGCTCTCGCTGACGGTTCGACTTTACGCGAACATGTTTGCCGGCGATTTGTTGACCGTTGCCTTCTTTTCACTGGTGCCGATCGGGATTCCGCTGGTGTTTCTTGGCTTGCATCTTGGGGTTGCGGTGATTCAGGCGTATGTCTTCTTTCTGCTCGCGGCTATTTATCTGTCGCTGGCAGTGGCGCATGATCACTAAAGATCGCAGCCGCGAATTTAGATTTAAATTTGCCGAGGGGTTATCCTCCCGCCTCCTGGTATGCAACACCGTCGTGAGCGTGAGGGGGTCAGCTTGGTGAACCTCAACCACCCACTGATGGCGGACACTAGGGAGCGAAGGAGCACTACATGAAGAAGTTGCAATTTTTGTTTATGTCTCTTGCCGCGATGCTGCTTGCCTCGCCGGCGTTCGCGCAGGGCAACGCCGCTGGCGACGGATCCGGCCAATGGGTTCCACTGGCTGCGGGTCTGGGCATGGCACTGGCGGCTGGTCTCTGCGGTCTCGGTCAGGGACGGGCGACGGCCTCGGCGGCAGAGGCGCTGGCGCGAAACCCCGGCGCTCGTCCTGGAATCTTCATCTTTCTGATTCTTGGTCTGGCGTTTATCGAATCACTCGCGCTGTTCACGTTCGTGATCATCTTCTTGAAAGTCAAGGCTTCCTAAGCTTCAGCTTTTGGCGATTGTGAGGCCCTCCGCGCTGCGGCGGGCCTCTCTGTTTGCGGGGTACGTTCTCCTGGTCTTGCGGGTGTGAAGGTCGGCCATTGAAGGAAGTAACGAGTGCAACGAAGTGGTGTGAGCAGATGACAGAGCTTGCGAGGAGTTTGGACGGCGGAAGCTGCAGAACGAGCGGGAGTGAAAGGGATCTCCATCGATCTGGCCGGGGTCGAGATGACGGCGCTGAGGAGTATTCCTCCTAGCGGCTGGATGACGACACGGCGGTGGCGGTCTCGCAGGCTTTGGGATCGGCTATGCAGAGGCTGGCGCGGCTCTGGGTACTTGCTGCCTGCGCGAGACCTAGGGTTCGTTCGGGGAGAATGCCGAGGACCAGCGTTGCCAGGGCGGCGATGCCGAGACCGATTGCGGCTGGTAGAGAAACGGTGGTGCGGGTTGGGACGATTTCGGGGAAGTCACTGGTTTGTGCCGGCCGGGCGTACATGGCGGCGAGCAGGCGCAGGTAGTAGAAGCAAGCGATTCCGGAGTTCAGCAGGCCGATGACGGCGAGCCAGACGCGGCCGGCGTGGAGGGCGGCGGCGAAGACGTAGAACTTGCCGAAGAAGCCGCCGGTGAATGGGATGCCGATCAGCGAGAGAAGGAAGAAGGCGAAGAGCGCGGTAAGAATGGGACGGCGGGAGGCCATGCCGGTGAAGTCTTCGAGCGATCGGGAGGTCTCGTCGTAGCCACTCATCTGGGTAATGACGGCAAAGGCACCGACGTTCATGGCGGCGTACGCGGCGGTGTAGAAGCAAGCGGCGGCGATGCCATCCTGCGGAAAGGCTGTGAAGGCTACCAGGAGGTAGCCGGCGTGGGCGATCGAGGAGTATGCCAGCATGCGTTTGATGTCACGCTGCAGGAGAGCGCCGAGGTTGCCGATGCACATAGAGAGCGCGGCGATGATCCAGATGAGGGCCGCCCAGCGATGTTGCATGGCAGGGAAGCCGCCGAAGAGGATGCGGAGAAGGACGGCGAAGGCGGCCGCTTTGGGCGCAGTGGACATGAGGCCGACGACCGGTGAGGGGGCACCCTGGTAGACGTCAGGCGTCCAGACGTGGAAGGGAGCGGCGGAGACTTTGAAGCCCAGACCGATGAGGATCATGGCGACGGCAAGAAAGGCGAGAGCAGGTGTGCGGGTGACTGCAACGCCGTGTGCGATGGCGAGAAGGTTCGTAGAGCCGGTAGCGCCAAAGACGAGGGCGATGCCGTAGAGAAAGAAGGCGGTAGCGAAGCTGCCGAGAAGGAAGTACTTGAGGGAGCTCTCGGACGCGGTGGCCTGGCCTTTGCGGAAGCCGGCCATGATGTAGGTGGCGATGGAGGAGATCTCAAGCCCGACGAAGACCATAAGCAGTTCGACCGAGCTGGTCATGAGCATCATCCCGGTGGCGCCGAAGAGGGTGAGAGCGTAGTACTCGCCGGAGTGCGTTGCGTGGCCGTCGAAGTAGTCGAGTGAGCCGAGAAGGGTGACAAGAACAACGGCGGCGATCAGCAGATGGAAGAAGACGGAGAAGGCGTCGGTCTGAATGGTGTTGTAGAAGGCGTGAAGGACGCCGAGTTGGAGCTGGTACCAGCTGGCGCCGATGGCGGCGAGGGTACCGGCGATTGCCAGCCAGCCGAGAGGTTTCCGTGAGGCGCCGACGGCGAGAAGCGGTTCTGCGAGCATGATTACAACGCCGATGGCAGTGAGGATCAGTTCTGGGAGAAGGGCGAGGATATTGGGAGACAGGGTAGACACTAGCGTTGGCCTCCCTTTGCTGTGCTGTTGGAAACGGGGGCGGCGGCCGCAGTGGTCTCGAAGCCTGATACTGCCGGTTGTGGCTGCGGAAGGGCGCGCGCGAGATGCACACCGACCGGGTCTATGGCGCGCATGAGGAGCGGCGAGGCGATACCGAGCAGGAGGAAGGAGGCGGCGAGTGGCCAAAGGATGAGGTGCTCGCGAAGGGTGAGATCGCGGCTTTCAGTTTCGGCTGGCCGGAAGCCGAGCTCACCATAAAAGAGCTGCTGAATCATGCTGAGCATATAGGCGGCGGAGAGGATGACGCCGGTGGTGCCGACAATGGTCCAAAGCAGGTGGTGGGCGAAGACGGACTTCATGGCGCCGGAGAGGATGAGGAACTCGCCAACGAAGTTATTCAACATGGGAAGGCCGACGACGGAGAGGCCCATGAGGACGAAGAAGGTCACCATCCACGGAAGTTTCGCGGCCAGACCGCCGAAGTCGCGCAGGTCGTAGCTGCCGTAACGCTCGTAGAGGAAACCGAGCAGAAGAAAGAGGGCGGCGCCGGAGAGGCTTTCGCTCAGGATATGGAAGATGCCGCCATCGAGACCGGAGATGGTGAAGCTGAAAGCGCCGAGGGTGATGAAGGAGAGGGCGCCAAGGGTGGCGAAGGCGGCGAGTCGCTTAAGGTCGTTCTGCACAAGCGCGAGCAGAGCGCCGTAGACGATGCCGATGGCGCCAAGCGCGATCATGAGCGGAGCGATGTGCCGGGACTGCTCGGGAAAGATGCCGAAGGAGAAGCGCAGGATCGAGTAGAGGCCCAGCTTGCCGGTGAGGACCATGACGGCGGCCGTGGGCGCCTCGGTGATCGAGTCGGCAAGCCAGCCGTGCAACGGGAAGATCGGGACCTTGACGGCGAAGGCGAGCAGAAAAGCCAGGGAGGCGAGCCAAAGCGCGGAGCTGTTGCCGGAGATGCCGTGTTGCTCGGCGAGACGCTGAAGGGTAGGGAGATCGAAGGTGCCGGTGCGGGTGTAGAGCCAAAGCATGCCGACGAGCAGAATGGCGGAGGGAATGAAGGCGTAAAGGAAGTACTTGATGGCAGCGCGACGGCGATTGTGAGTTCGGCCGAAGGTGGCGATCAGGATGGTCATGGGAATGAGCGACAGCTCCCAGAAGGCGTAGTAGAGGAAGAGATCGAGCGAGGTAAAGACGCCGAGCATGGCGACCTGCTGGAGCAGGAAGAAGACGTAGAAGGTCTTGCGGCGGTTGTCGATGGCGTTCCAGCTGGCGAGGACGCCGAGCGGCGCGAGAAAACCGGTAAGAACGACCAGCCACATGGACAAGCCGTCAACGCCGAGGTGAAAGCGGATAGCGGGTGAGGAGATCCAGGCAGCGTCGGTCTCGAACTGGAAGCTGCCGCGCGTGGCGGTGTAGTCGAAGTGTGCTGGAAGGAGGAGGGTCAGAAGGAAGGTGAGGAGGGTGGTAAGAAGGGCGCCCCACTGCATGGTCTTTCCACGATCCGGAAGCGCGGCGAGTACAACCGCGCCGACGAGCGGGACGAAGGTGAGGAGCGGCAGAATGGAGTGGTTGAGGTTCATTGGTTAGCTTTGGATTCCTGGTGGTGCAACGACGAGAGCAGAAGCAGATTCCTGCGGGATGACGACAAAGAGGCCTAAGGGTGCAAGAGGGCTCGGCCGAAGAGCATAACGGCGATGACGGCGGCGGCACCGAGGGCGAGCCAGCCAGCGTAGGAACGGATATTTCCAGACTGCATGCGACGGGTTAGATCGCTGAGGCCGCGGGTTCCCGCGCCAGCACCAGCACCAAAGCCACCTACCAGACCTTTGTCAAAGAACAGGCCGAGGAAGAGCCGCGAGAAGGCGAGAAGCGGCGTAACGAGGGCGAGGTTATAAAACTCGTCGATATAGAACTTGTTTTCGACGACGCGGTAGAGGACGGGCGCACGACGGGCAAAGGCAGCTGCACTCCCGGGTTTGCGAGAGTAGAACTGCCAGGCGAGACCGAGGCCGGCGAGGGCGACGAGGGTTGAGATGGTAGCGAGGCCAAGCTCGAGCGCGTGTGAGACCTGATCGGCGTTGAGCGCGCTGCCGGAGACTGCGGTTGAGGCAAAGACGGGATCGAGGAAGTGCTCGATCTCGTTGTGGCCACCGAGCGCGGCTGGAATGCCGACCCAACCGCCGACTACCGAGAGAATCGCGAGGACAACGAGGGGAAGGAGCATGATCCAGGGTGACTCGTGCACGCCGGCGTGTTGCGCGATCTGGCCTTCATCGTGCTCGTCAGCGCCAGGGTGGGCGTCGGCACGCGGCTGACCGAGGGTGTGTTCGTCGAAGTGCTCTGCACCGAAGAAGGTTTTGAACCAGAGCCGGAACATGTAGAAGGAGGTTAGTCCTGCGGTGATGAGGCCGACGAGCCAGAGCAGCTTTCCAAGTGGGTTGGGCGAAGCAAAGGTCTGGTAGAGGATCTCGTCCTTTGAGAAGAAGCCGGCGAGTGGGGGGATGCCGGCGATGGCGAAGACACCCATCGTCATGGTCCAGAAGGTGATGGGAATCCGCTTGCGAAGACCGCCCATGAGACGCATGTCCTGCTCACCTGACAGCGCATGGATAACGGAGCCAGCCGCGAGGAACAGCAGCGCCTTGAAGAAGGCATGGGTCAGCAGGTGAAAGATGGCGGCCGAGTAAGCGGCAACGCCGCAGGCGAGGAACATGTAGCCAAGTTGAGAGACGGTGGAATAGGCGAGGACGCGTTTGATGTCGTGCTGCACCATGCCGATCGAGGCGGCGAAGATCGCGGTTGCGGCGCCGATGAGGGCGACGACGCCGAGAGCGTAGGGGCTGCGATCGAAGAGCATATGGGCGCGAGCGACCATATAGATGCCCGCAGTCACCATCGTAGCCGCGTGGATGAGGGCGGAGACGGGAGTCGGGCCTTCCATGGCGTCGGGCAACCAGATGTAGAGCGGGATCTGTGCGGATTTGCCGGCGGCACCGACGACGAGCAGAAGCGCAATAGTAGTCAGGAAGCCGCCGTGCCACTCGGGGTGGGCGGCAATGGCAGGGAAGACGGTTGCGAAGTCGAGCGAGCCGAAGTGAGCGATCAGCAGAAACATCGCGAGCAGGAAGCCGAAGTCACCGATGCGATTGACGATGAAAGCTTTCTTGCCGGCGTTGGCGGCAGCATCTTTGCGGAAGTAGAACCCGATCAGAAGGTATGAGGCAAGGCCGACGCCCTCCCATCCGACGAAGAGGAGAAGGAAGCTGGAGGAGAGCACCAGAACGAGCATGAAGAACATGAAAAGGTTGAGATAGGCGAAGAAGCGCCAGTACCCGTCCTCATGTGCCATGTAGCCAGCGGAGTAGAGATGGATAAGGAAGCCGACGCCGGTGACGATGCCGAGCATGATGAGCGTAAGGTGATCGACCGCAAAGGCGAAGTTGACCTGGAAGCCGCTGATGGCAATCCACGGCCGACTGGCCGCGTTGAGAACAAGCGGTGCACCTGGGGAGAGCATGGTTGACCAGAGCCAGGCAACGAGAGCGGCGGGGATCGCGGTGAAGAGCAGAGCGATGCCGGTTACGGCGGCGCGGGGCAGCCTGCGGCCGAGGGTTCCGTTGATGAGGAAGCCCGCGAAGGGAAGAAGCGGGATCCACCAGAGGGTTGAGGCAGGCATCAGTGTTTGGTCTCGGGGCTTCTTCTTAGAGCTTCATCAGGTTAATTTGATCGACGTTGAGGGTCTTACGCGAGCGGAAGATGGCGATGATGATGGCAAGGCCGACCGCGGCTTCAGCGGCTGCGACCACCATGACAAAGAAGACGAAGATCTGGCCTTGCACGCGGTCCCACATATGAGCGAATGCGACAAAGGTGAGGTTGACGGCGTTCAGCATGAGCTCGATCGACATAAAAACCGAGATGATGTTGCGCTTGATCAGAAAGGCGCCGACACCGGTCGAGAAGAGAAGCGCCGCGAGGATCAGGTACCAGGCGATGGGGACAACAGGAGTCATGAGAGCTACTGCTCCTTCCGCGCGAGGACCACGGCACCGAGGATGGCCACCAGGATCAGGATGCTGGTGACTTCAAAGGGGAGCAGCAGATCTCGGAAGAGAACGGTGCTGATCTCGGAGATGTTGCTGACCGCTGCGTTGAGATGACCACCGAGATGGGCGAAGCCAAGGTTGCCGCGCTCGGACAGAAAGACGAAGCTGAGAAGACAGAAGATGGCGGCAGCACCCGGGAAGCCGGCGATATAGGCAGCTTTGCTGCCTGTGGTCCTCTCTTCCTCTCCTGCATTCAGAAGCATGATGACGAAGACAAAGAGAACCATGATGGCGCCCGAGTACACGATGACCTGTGCCGCGGCGAGAAACTCGGCGCCAAGCGACCAATACAGCACGGCGAGGGACATCATGACCACCACCAGCGAGAGGGCGCTGTTGATCGGATGACGCTGCAGCAGAAGATTGATGGCTCCTGCAGCGGCAAGTACGCCGAAGATGATGAAGAGTGCCAGTTGCATGGTGTTCGATCGTCTTTCCTGATGGATGAAAGCGTCTGTGGCTTTCCGATGATTGTAAAGCAGCAAAACGCGCGGACGCGCCTCGATCAGGAATGCAGGGCCAGGACAAGGCTGGTCACGAGGATGTTGACCATGGCGATCGGCAACAGGAACTTCCAGCCGAAGCTCATCAGCTGGTCATAGCGGAAGCGCGGAACGGTGGCTCGGATCCAGATGTAGAGCAGAAGGAAGAAGAAGACCTTGGCGACAAACCAGAAGACGGGAAGGATGGCCTGAATGAAAGCGCCGCCGATGGCAGGGAACAAGTGCCCGAACGGGCTGGACGCGCCACCCAGGAAGAGCAGCGTGGCGACGCAGGAGACAGTGATCATGTTCGCGTATTCGGCCATAAAGAACATGGCGAACTTCATCGAGGAATACTCGGTGTGATAGCCGGCGACGAGCTCGCTTTCGGCTTCCGGAAGGTCAAAGGGCGCGCGATTGGTCTCAGCATAGGCAGCGAGCAGATAGACCAGAAAAGCCACGGTCTGGAAGCCGCCGAAGACGTTCCAGGAGAGCATGCCGTGCGCGGTCTGAGAGCCGACGATGTCGCGCAGGCGAAGGGATCCGGCGCGAAGAACGACACCGACCAGAGAAAGACCGAGGGCGAGCTCGTAGCTGATCATCTGTGAGGTAGCCCGGAGGCTGCCGAGAAGGGCGAATTTGTTGTTCGAGCTCCAACCGGAGAGAGCGATGCCGTAGACGCCGATCGAGGTGATGCCGAGAATGACAAGAAGACCGATGTTGATGTCCGAGATGTCGAACATGTCGACGCCAGCGACATGAAATGGGGCCCCGAACGGCACCACCGAGATGGAGATCAACGCGCAGACGAGCGCGATCATAGGCGCGGCGATGAAAAGTGGCTTCTCCGCGGCGATGGGTAGAAGATCCTCTTTGAGGAAGAGCTTGATGCCATCGGCGAGCGGTTGCAGCAGGCCGAAGGGGCCAACGCGGCTAGGTCCCCAGCGATTTTGCATGCGGCCAAGCACCTTTCGCTCGAGCAGCACCGTATAGGCGACGGCCGTGAGGGTAAGGACGAAGACAACGAGGATCTTCAGCAGGCTGAGCAGGAAGAAGGTGAAGAATGGGCTTAGGTGGGTCATTATGGTTATTTGTCCAGAAGAAGAGTGCGTACGCTAGTTGGTCTTATGTTTGCAGCATATGACACTTTACTGCTGTAGCGTAGGCGATAACGCTCTTTTCCAGTTCTCTACCTGCTACTGCATAGCGAAAGCCGAGGCTAGTTGTTGCTTAGCTTCGAACAGCATGTTGTCCAGTTCTCCCCCTTGCACCATGCCCAACCCACATCTCGAATCCTACGATCACCTCAGACGTGACCATCATGCCATGAAAGATCGCCGAGGTGTTCTTGCTTACCCTTAGCATCGACCTGCCTTTCTAAACATGCCAGAGATCTGACGATCGAGAACTAGTACTTGCGCAAGGCCAACTTGCATTCCTCAATCTGCCGCGGTCTGATTAAGGTGGTCCACTCGGCGCGACTCAAAGGCTTGCAGGTCGGCGAGCATGGCGGAGTAGCGGCCGAGGGTTCCCGAGGTGAAGAGCGAGTCGTTGGCCGGAAGAACGAGATCACGCCGGGGAGAAGCGGTTTGGATCTGGACGAACTCGGCTGGGGGCGAGAGATGTTGGTCGTTGCCGCTCAGCAACTGTAACCGAAGCAGGTCGTATCCGGGAACAAGACGTTGAATCTCGTCGAGAATGGCCAGGGGATCGAAAGGGCTAACTCGCGGTTCGAGGTTATTCGCGGTCAGCCAGACGGCATGCCGGTCGGCCTCTCCTGATTGCGCGCCCCGGGTCTGCCCCATGTCGGCGCGAAGACCTTTGCCGAAGGGAACGAGCGCGGGTACGTTCGCGCCCATCTTGTCTGCGATGCGGACGACCATCTCGAAGTCAGAGCGAACGCCGGCACGATCGCCAGCTTTGTTGACCTGCTGCAGATCACCGTAGCTGTTCGTGACGGAGCCGGACTTCTCATAGAGATTCGAGGCTGGAAGGATAACGTCAGCGAGGGCGGCTGTTTCGGTCAGGAACATCTCCTGCACGACCACAAAAGTGTTCTTGAGGGCGGCGGGATCGACACCGTAGCGGGCGACAGGATTGGCACCAACAACGAGCAGGGCGGAGAGATCGCCCCGAGCGGCGGCGTCGAAGGTCTCGAGCAGATCAAGGCCGGGCTCGGTCGGTGCGCCGTACTCGGCGAAGGCTGCGGGCGCGCCAACCGGGACGTAGCCGGGCAGCATGTCTGGCAAGAGGCCCATGTCGGCGGCGCCGCGGCTGTTGGCGTAGTCAGAGAGCAGGGCGAACTTCGTGTTGGGCAGACCGAGACCGAAGTCGATGAGGCGCTCGAGCGCGGCGCCCCGGAGTTCGGAGCCGATAAGGATAACGAGCGATTCTTCGTTGCGGAGGGCATCTCGCAGACTGGAGAGCTTAGTGGCGTCACCGGCTTCAAGGGCGCTGGTTGCGGACGCGTCATCTCCGGCCAGGTAGCTGGCAAAGGCATCGTAGCCGAACGGCGCGAGCTGTACGAAAGCCGTTGCCTGACGGCGCAGCTTGATTTCAGCGGAGTTGACGACGTAGAGTCGGGCCCGGTTAATGCGGACATCGCTGCGGAGGTTCCAGGCAGTCAACGGATTCTGGTTTGAGGGATCGCCGCCGACGAGAAGGATGGCGGTCGCAGTCTGATTATCTCTCTGCGATGCCGTGCGGGCACCTTTTCCGGCGAGCGCGCGGGCAAAGGTGACATAGTCTGCCGTGCGATGGTGGTCGATGTTGTTGGTGTTGAGGACGGTGCGCGCGAACTTCTGCAGCAGATAGGCTTCTTCGTTGGTGAGCCGGTTTCCGCCGATCACGCCAATGGATTGGCCGCCGCGAGTGTCTCGCAGCTCGCGAAACTTCTTGCCGACGTGCTCGAGGGCCGTCTCCCAGCTGACCGGCTTAAGCGCTCCGTCGGGCTGTCGGACGAGTGGTTTGGTGAGGCGATCTTCGTTGTTGGCGAAGTCAAAGGCATAGCGGCCCTTGTTGCAGAGGAAGTCGCCGTTAATACCGCTCTTGTCGCGATTGTCACCGCGCATAATTTCGGTACCGTCGGTGGTGGCTCGAACGCCGAGCGTCGTCTTGCAGCCGTCCCCACAGTGCGTGCAGATCGTGGCGACGTGATTCATCTCCCACGGACGCGTTTTGTATCGATAGGTGCCGGAGGTAAGGGCACCGACTGGGCAGGCATCGATGCACATGCCGCACTGCTCACAATCGACGTGGGCGAGATTGTCAGGGGACTCGGAGGCAGGGATGTTGGGCGCGATGATCGAGGAAGAGCCACGGTTCTGGATGCCCAGCGCGAAGACGTCCATGCCTTCGCCACACATGCGGATGCAGCGGTAGCAAAGGATGCAGCGCGGGCGATCGAAGTAAACAACGGGCGACCATTTCTGCTCTTCGCGGTGGTTCTTCGGCTCGGCGTAGAAGCTGTCGGCCGCGCCATACTTGAACGTCATGTCCTGCAGTTCGCATTGACCGCCGGCATCGCAGACTGGACAATCGAGCGGGTGATTGCCGAGCAGAAGCTGCAGCGTAGCCTTGCGGGCCTGCGCGATTTCGGGCGTCTCGGTCTGGATGACCATGCCTTCGGCGACCGGTGTGGTGCAGGCGGTCTGCAGTTTGGGCATCTTTTCGATGCGCACAACGCACATGCGGCAGGCTGCCTGGAGGGAAAGGCCGGGATAGTAGCAGAAAGCCGGGATCTCAATGCCTGCGGCCTTGCAGGCATCGATCAGAAGCGTGCCTGCCGGGGCCGTGAGCTGCTTACCGTCTACGATAAAGGAAACATCTGGCATGGTTAGTGCGCTCCGATGAGCTCCTGCTCGGTGATGAGGGGTATGCCTGCACGACGGCCCTCGATGTAATCTTCAAACTCTTTGCGGAACTTCTTGACGAACGCGAGCGTTGGCATAGCGGCTGCATCGCCGAGCGGGCAGAAGGTGCGGCCCATCATGTTTTCGGCCAGATACTGCACGTTGTCGACATCTTTCTTCGCGCCACCGCCGTCGTAAACCCGTTGCAGCGTCTTCTTGATCCAGTCCGTGCCTTCGCGGCAAGGGATGCACCAGCCGCAGCTTTCATGCTGGTAAAACTTGATGGTGCGGAGGGCAAACTCAACGATGGAAACGGTCTCGTCGAGCACCACGATGCCGCCCGAGCCAAGCATGGTGCCCGCCTTGCCCATCTGGTCGAAGTCGAGGCCAACGTCGATCTCATCGGCGGTGAGAACCGGGCAGGAGGAGCCGCCGGGGACGACGGCTTTGAGTTTTTTTCCGCCCTTGACGCCGCCAGCGACCTCGTAGATCGCCTTTTTAAGGTTGTAGCCCATCGGCAGCTCGTAGATCCCGGGGCGCTCGACGTGGCCGGAGATGCCGAAGAGCCGTGTGCCGCCGTTACGCTCGGAGCCGAGCTTGGCGTAGGCCTCACCGCCCATGAGCAGGATGTGGGGGGCGGCGGCGATGGTCTCTGCGTTATTGATGACGGTGGGTCCGCCATAAAGGCCAACGACGGCAGGAAAGGGCGGCTTGATGCGAGGGATGCCGCGCTTGCCTTCGAGTGACTCCATCAGGGCGGACTCCTCGCCTACTTCGTAGGCGCCAGCGCCAGTCTGGGTGACGATATCGAAGTTAATCCCTTCTTTGCCGAAGATGTTCTTACCCAGGTAGCCTCTCGCATAGGCGTCGGCGACCGCCTTCTCGACGATCTTGAGAAGATAGCGATACTCGCCGCGAAGATAGATGAACCCAACTTTCGCGCCGATGGCGAGGCCGGCAATCATGGTGCCTTCAATGACGGCATGCGGATCGTGCAGAAAGATGACGTGATCCTTGCAGGTGCCAGGCTCGGACTCATCGCCATTGACAAGAACGTATTTGGGCTTCTCCGATTGCTTCGGAACGAACGACCACTTCAAGCCGGTGGGGAAACCGGCACCGCCACGGCCACGCAGGCCTGAGGCCTTCATGGTATTGATGATCCAATCGGGACCTTGTTCGATCGCTTGCTGCACGGCCTTATAACCGTCCAACTCGATATATTTGTCGATCTCTGCGGCACCCTGGCCGAAGCGGCGGGAGAGGACTTTGACTTCGTCGGAATGCGAAACGAGTGTTGGCATCTACTTCACGTCCTTTCCGAGACCGGCTCGATAGGCATCGAGAATCTGGTCGACTTTGACGGTGGTGAGGTCGTCATGGAAGTCGTAGTTGACCTGCATGGCGGGCGCCCAGCAGCAGGCGCCGATGCACTCGACCTCTTCGAGCGAAAAGAGGCCGTCGCGGGTGACCTGCTTGTGACCGATGCCTAAGGTTGCTTTGCAGTGGTCGAGGATCTCGTAGCCGCCGCGCAGCATGCAGGAGATGTTGGTGCAGACCTGCACGTTGTACTTGCCTGCTGGCACAGTGCGCAGCATGGAGTAGTAGCTCAGAACGTTGCGTACATCGAGCTCGAAGAGATCAAGGCGCGCGGCGAGTTCATGGACGACGGCATTCGAGACATAGCCGATCTCATCCTGGGCGTAGAGCAGCATCGGAACCAGCGCCGAGCGCTTGAGCGGGTAAATGGTAACCAGATGGTCGAAGCGGGCGGCCAGTTCCGGCGAAAAAATTGTCGTTGCGACTGTGCTCATCTCCATTTCATTTTACGGCAGAGCGGGCTACTCCAACGGCGAACGCGAGGGACGCCAAGAAAACGGGGAAAAGATTTCGTCCGGCTATTGCGACATCATCTCTCGGGCGAGGCGCTCGGCGAGCAGGTCCATGTCTTCGTTAGCGTCGTCGAAGGTAGCGGTTCCATTCTCTTCGAGTTGGAACGGAGTCTGACGACCTTCAGACGATGTCAGACCAGTGTGGGTAAAGCGTAGCCAGCGGGTGTCGACGCGGAGGATGATCTCCTCGGGGCCGACCTCGACGACAGCGTGGTGCGGGCTCGAGAGCCCGTGGGCGCCGGCGTAGGAACGGAGAAGGGAGGCCCAGGAGGTCCAGAGCTCAACGTGCAAACGTGGGTCTATGGGGCTCACGTCCGTCATGCTAGCGATCAATTTCTCCCAGAACGATGTCAATTGAGCCAATCACGGCAACAACGTCGGCGAGCTGTCGGCCTTTGCACATGGTTTCGAGCGCCTGCAGTGTAGCGAAGCTTGGATTGCGCATGTGAACGCGGTAGGGCTTGGCGGTTCCGTCCGAAACGACGTAGTACCCCATCTCGCCGCGCGGGCTTTCGATGGCCTGGAATACCTCGCCCGCTGGAACGGCGAAGCCTTCGGTGACGATCTTGAAATGATGGATGAGCGACTCCATCTGGGTCTTCATCTGTTCGCGATCGGGAAGGATGATCTTGGGCGCATCGGCGACGATGCGGCCCTGCGGTAGACCGTCAAGCGCCTGCTGGGCGATCTTGACCGACTCGCGCATTTCGAGCATGCGAACGACGTAGCGAGCCCAGACATCACCAACCTCCGAAGTCGGCACCTTGAAATCGAACTTTTCGTAGCCGGAGTACGGCATGTCCCGCCGGAGATCCCAGTCAATGCCCGACGCTCGCAAGGGTGGGCCGGTCACGCCGAGAGCAACGGCGTCTGCCGCGGAGAGGTGGCCGACACCTTTGAGCCGCCCCATCCAGATCGGGTTGTTGGTGAGCAGATTTTCGTACTGGTCGATACGCTCCGGCATCTTCTTGAGGAAATCCTGCACCTGCTTGTAGAAGTCGAGCGGTGGCTCGAGCGAAAGGCCGCCGATGCGAAAGTACGAGCTCATCATGCGCTGGCCGGAGACGTTCTCATAAATACGGGAGACATCCTCTCGTTCGCGCCAGCAGTACAAAAAAACAGTCAACGCGCCGATATCCATGGCGTGGGTGCCGAGCCAGACCAGATGCGATGAGATACGGGTGAGCTCGTTCAGAAGAACGCGCAGATACTGCGCACGGTCAGGGATCTCGAGACCAAGCAGCTTCTCCACTGCGAGGCAGTAACAAAGATTGTTCGACATCGGGCTGAGATAGTCGACGCGATCAGTTAACGGAACGACCTGTTGGTAAAACTTTGCCTCGCAGGTCTTCTCGATGCCAGTGTGCAAATAGCCGATGTCGGGAGCAAGGCCGACCACGACTTCGCCATCCACCTCAAGTACCAGACGCAGAACGCCGTGGGTAGACGGGTGCTGCGGTCCCATGTTGATGATCATCGTCTGGTCGGAGACGGCATCCTGACCTTCGTGTCCGCGACGGGCGCTCGCGATGACGTCTTCAACGCCGGGAGTGATCATGTCAGCAGCAGCGAGTGGGACCATTAGCGATATCCCTCCACGGGATAGTCCTTGCGGAGCGGATGCCCCTCCCAATCGATGGGCATCATGATACGGGTGAGACCGGGATGGCCACCGAAGTGAACGCCGAAGAGATCAAAGATCTCACGTTCGTAGAAGTTCGCAGACGGCCACATCGGCGTGATGGAGTCAACCGAGGCATCCTCCCCGTCCAGCCGGACCACGAAGCGAACTCTTTGCTTCAGCGAGTGGGAAAGGATGTGATAGGTGATCTGAAAACGAGGTTCGGAGGGGTACCAATCGACAGCCGTGACATCCTCGAGGAAGTTGAAGCCGGCCTGCTTTACGATCTCACCAGCCGATCGCAGGTTCTCGCGAGCGATGGTGATAGTTAGCTCGCTGCGATCGAACTTTGCGTCCGCTGCGAGGTTCGCGAGCGCCTGCATGGCAAGGTTCTCCGGTTGCGCGTCAAGGACGGCCTGCACACCGGTCACAGCAGAGAGAGGGTCGTACATGGCTAGAGATCTCCTTTATCGTTCGCCCAATCCAGAACGCCCTTTTTCCAGACGTAGAAGAGACCAACGGCGACAAAGCCGAGGTATACCAACATCTCCCAAAAGCCGAACAGGCGAGAGCCCGTGATGCCGGGAAGGCGACGGAAGATAACCGCCCAAGGAAGCATGAACACAGCTTCTACGTCAAATAGAATGAACAACATAGCGACCATGTAGAAACGTACGGAAAAGCGTCCACGAGCATCTCCGATGGCGTCCATGCCGCACTCGTAGACGCCGGACTTGGTGCGGGAGTTCTTGTGTTTGCCGATCAGGAACGAGGCGCCGACCATGCCGACGGCCATTCCCAGTGCCACCAGAATCTGCAGGACCAACGGAAGATAGTTCCAGATATAGGGATAGCTTTGCATGGCTAGGTTCGAGCTTAGGTTTGGCTCTGGGAAGTGTCAAGAACTGGCCGGTTACCGCTTGCACCAAGTCGAGATTCAAAGCAGGGCTTTATACCAATCGAGGATCTCCTCACCGTAAGCAGCGGCAAGCAGGCCGCCGGCGGCCAGAAAGCTTCCCAGCGGGATACGGGTCTGTCCATTTGCTCGACGGGTTGCCAGCAACGCCGCGGCGAAGAGGCCACCGGAAACGACGCCAGCAAACAGAGCGAGGAGTGCCGGGGCGAACCCGAGAAAAGCCGCGATCATTGCGAGAAGTTTAACGTCGCCGATGCCCATTCCCGGCCGCCCGCGAACTGCTTTGTAGAGAGCACGAATGATGACGAGGAGAAGGACTGCGGCGGCAACCGCGAGTAATCTGCCGCCTATCAGGGCCTCGGGTCCCGTCATGAACAAATTCCCGTGCTCCACCACGTTTCCCGGGCTTGAGAGGTGGATGTGATGGTTGCTGAGGCGGATCTGGCCATCGGTTGGCCCGAGGAAAATCGCCTGGCAGCAGACGAGAAAGAAGGCGACCACGATGCCACCGATGGTAAAGAAGTCGGGCAGGGTGTGGGTCTGCCAATCCATCACGAGAAGACCAAGTAAAAGGAAGCCCAGGAACGCGAACGCCACGGTCTGCACACCAGCTGCGAGCACCGTATCGAGTGGCAACGAGACCGGCCCCCCTGGTCTGAAGAGAGGTGCGACGCGATGAACGGCCAGTAAGAACCACAACGCGAGGCCAAGCTCAACTATCGGGTACTGAAGTGAGACACGCGCACCACAGTTGCGGCACCGCCCGCGCAGCAGCAGCCAACTCAGTACGGGAAGATTGTCGTACCAGCGCACCGGGTGAAGACAGGTCTGGCAACGCGATCGAGGAGAGACAACGCTTTCTTCGCGTGGAAGCCGCACGATGCAGACGTTCAGAAAGCTCCCGAAGAGAAGACCGAGGAGAATCGCGACGGAATCATGCAGATACGGCAGCACTGCTCAAGTATAGGCGGACTCTCGTCGTCGCGAAGTATGGCTCTCCGCGTCGATCCCGCTACATCGGAAAGGGCAAGGCTTTGTTGCCGTGGGCCACCTGATCAGCAGTGGAACCGCGGTCAGAACTCCCCGTGGACCTTAAGACTGAATACGTTGACGGGGCCACGATCGGCATTGAACGCCGGATTCGTGATTCGTTGGTAGTCCCCAGAGAGCCAAAAAGAACGGCGGTAGTTGTAGGAGTAGAACGCATCCAAGGCAATCTCCGCACCCGGGGTGATCCTGCCATCGCCGACGAAGCCGTCGATGCCGCCAAGCCCGAGATACCGTGCGTGTGCTCCAGAGATCCAACCGGCCGTAACACCACCACCTGTGACGTCTCCGGGCCGATGCCATCGCGATCCCTTGGCAAGCACACCGATGCTTGCGGACCGATCGGTCGAGGTATACGCGTCGACCTCCGTCTTTCCATCGGAGATCATGCCTCGTGCGAAGACGCCCATGTCTTGCACCACATATTGTTGCGCAAAGCCGCCAATCCCTTCTTTTACGTTTGGCTTGCGAACCCAGCAAAGATCCGGTGCCGTCGCGTTGGTGGAGCCATAGTTGAAAGCGGTGCAGCTGGCCGCATTTTTCTGCGGATCTGCCTCAAAGACAGCGACAGCATCCGTGAATCGGCCGATGTTTTCTCGATTGCGGTACCCAAGCACACGGACGACGCCTTCCCGACCACGGATGGCGTGATGATGCTCCAGCTCGACCTGATCGCCGAAGTACTTAAACAGGCGCCAGTCGACGGGAAGCTGGTTTGGGTTTCGCGGCGGCGTGATGCGCCCGTAGCGAACGGCCCACTTGTCCCAGTAAAGCTCCGAGACGCCTCCCCAGGAGTAGCCACGCGCATCCGAGGCGAAGTCGTACGCCGCGTATGTAAGGAATGCGAGGTTGTAGAGGCCTTGCCGCGGATCGATATCAAAGGCATTTTTATCGAAGAAATCGAGAATGCTGAAGTTGCCGAGAACAAAGACGAGCCGGCGGCTGTTGTAGCTGGTTCCAAGCTGCGTCGGTCCGGAGTCTTTTACCTCCGGTGCGCCGCCGAGTTCAACGATCTGCCGAAGATATGCGCGTGATCGATAGAGCGACGGGGCAACATCGCCACCCTTTTGTAGTTCGAAGTCTTGAATTGCGCCTCCGAGGCCCTTCAGCTGAGAAAGAGGCCGTTCACTGATAAGCTCCGGGACGACGTAGAGTTCGCTCCCTTTCCAGAGGCGAAGGCCGAGATAAAGGGTGGCCGTGCCGGTAAAACTTCGCTCATACCCTGGCAGAAGAGAGTTGGGACTGCCGTTCAAATTGGTGTATGGAGCATGGAAGCCCGGCTTCCAACCCGAGATGTAGGTGAACTGCCCGTAGGCATTCCACCGTTCGTTTTCGAGGTTGTGCTCACCGTGCCGTGCAAGCAACTTCATGAAACTGGGCTGCTCGTCAGGAACGGGGGCGGGAGCAGCGTCCTGCGCGCCTATCAGATACGGAAGTTGAGCGCCAGATCTCCGGGTCGGGGGCAGCAGGTCGAAGCTGGCCGGTTTCGGGTCAGGCACCCGCATAGAGATCTCGTAGCTGGTCGCCAAGCGAAGCTTTGAGGGACAAACGACGATCGGCATTGTTGTGAAGGACGGAGTCGACCGGGAAGGCAAGCGCGAAGAGGCCCCATCCTGAATCAAGGAGGACACGTTCTTACTTCGCCAGGCATTGCACTGGGTCGCCGAGGGCCGACTGAAGTTCACCGCGAGATCGGGGGTCTGTGTTGCTGCGAAACGAGATGCGAGCGAAAGGCCGAACGCAAGGAATGCAGATGAACCGTAACGAATGCGTGACATGGCAAAACGTGATGGTCACAGGTCTAGATCAATAGAGCGTAACGATCCGATTCCTGAATCTTTCGTTGAGATATTCTGAACGATAGCATACCCCCGGGGGGTATATTGAATGACTATGGATCATCCGACTCGAGAACAGATGAAGCTCCGTAATCGTGTGAAGCGGATGCGGGGGCAAATGGACGCTCTCGATAGGGCGCTGATCGAGGATCATGACTGCCACGAGATCCTGATGCTGTTGGCGGCTGTTCGTGGGGGTATTAACAGCCTTATGGGCGAGGTGCTGGAAAACCATATCCGCCTTCACCTACTCGGCGCCGATCTGGCTTCGCTCACTCCGGAGCTCGGCGAAGATCTGATCGAGCTTGTGCGCGCCTACTTGAAGTAATTTGGCTAGCTGGAAATATGCCAAGCCGTTCCTTAAGTCTGCTTGACGAGCAGTTCAGGAGAGAGCTAATCTTTTCTTACACGGGAAAGGAGGATGATCTAGCCTATGAATTCTGACTGTAATAGTTGCATCAACGTACGTGAGGTGACTGAGGCTTAGGGCACTTCGCTCTAGACCTGGTGGTTTCATTAGCAGCATTTCTCCATCGAGGCCCATCCGAAGACGGATGCCCTCAAGTCAATCTCAACAGATCACCGCCAGACGGCTCGCAACTCGCGAATGAGGGCGGGCCGTTTGAGTTTCCGGGCGTTTGGACGCCTTTGAGGTAACAATGAACCCGCTGGTGATTGCAGGGCGTGCCTTCCAATCGCGTCTAATTGTGGGCACGGGCAAGTACAAAGATGGGGCAGAAACGCAAGCCGCCATTGAAGCCTCTGGGGCCGAGATGGTGACCGTTGCCATTCGACGGGTCAATTTGGATCGATCCAGTGAATCTTTGCTGGATTTTATTGACCCGCAACGTTACTTCCTGCTGCCGAACACGGCGGGCTGCTACACGGCCGAGGAAGCTATTCGGGCGGCGCGGTTGGCTCGTGAGGTTGGGCTTTCCGATTGGGTCAAGGTGGAAGTGATTGGGGATCAGGCGACCCTCTATCCGGATGTTGGAGCTACGCTTGCGGCAACTAAAGTCCTTGTGAAGGAGAGGTTTACGGTTCTGCCGTATACCTCTGACGATATTGTCTTTGCGAAGCGCTTGATCGATGCGGGAGCAGCTGCTGTCATGCCCCTAGGTGCACCGATCGGAACGGGTGTAGGTGTGGCGAATGCACATACGCTCCGCATGATGCGGGAACTCATATCTGAGGTGCCGCTGATTGTTGACGCCGGACTTGGAACGGCTTCGGATGCGGCACTAGCGATGGAGATGGGATTTGATGCAGTTCTGCTGAATACGGCGATCGCGGGCGCACGGGATCCGATTCTGATGGCGGAAGCAATGCAGCACGGCGTGTTAGCTGGGAGACAAGCATTCCTTGCTGGTCGTATGCCGCGCAAGCTGTATGCCTCAGCCAGTTCACCGCTTGAAGGGATCTCGCGCTGAGATCCTGATGTTTGATCGCCGCCCGGTGTGGCTGGGGCGACTGGGGGTGACATCCAGTTTGCTGGGATACCTTATCTCTTTCGTGGTATTGGACTTAGCGATGTATAGCAACGGTGTAAACGGCTCGGCGGTTGGGGTACGCGGAGGCATGGCGGCGAGCCGTGGAACGACACAGATGCACGCGCAGACGGTGGCCTGGTGCTTTCTCTTTGGGGTATTGCAGATTGTGTCGCCTCTGCTGTTTGCCATCACGCTGCGCGCGCGGTACGGTTTTCGAACGGCTGTATGTTGTTGCTGCAGTGTGAGTTTGAGCCTTCTGCTGAACAGTGTTGCGATGGCCGGGATGCTTGTCTGGTTACGCGTAACGATGGGCGCGCGATAGAGGGCATGGGTTCCGATACACTCCGAGGATGCGGGTGTTTGGGATTGATTGTGGGACGGAGTTTACCGGGTATGGAGTGGTTGAAATGGATCCCGAAGCTCGGGATCCTCGGCTCAAACACTTGATAGCAGGGACGATACGGCTGTCTAAGACGGATCGGACGGCGACTCGGCTAGCCCAGATTTATGCGGAGTTGACCGGCTTGATCGCGCTTCATGCACCTGACACCGTCGCGATCGAGGAAGTCTTCTTCTCAGCTAACCCTAAGTCTGCATTGAAGTTAGGGCAGGTTCGCGGCGTAGCGATGCTGGCTGCGGCGAACTGTGGGGTAGAGGTGGCGGAATATGCGCCGCTGTCGATCAAAAGTGCTGTGGTGGGATATGGGCTGGCAGCGAAAGAGCAGGTTCAGTTTATGGTGATGCGTCTCTTAGAGCTTGAGAATGAGCCAGATAGCCCGGACGCGGCAGATGCGCTGGCGATTGCAATCTGCCATCTGCACACGGCACAGACGCTTGATCGACAAAGGTCAAATTGGTGACGTTAACGCGGGGTTTCGCTGAGGTTAAGGCACCTTTTTGCGCGTTTTTGTGCCTGTTGCTGCTGCCTTACGGGAGTCAAGCCCAGGGACCGCTGACTGCGGCAGACGAGGTGCGCTTTGAGCGAGACTGGCCGGCGCAGGGAACGCCATACTACAGGGTGGCGGTGCGGGGAGACAGTCGCGGCACCGTGGCGACGGCTCGGGAGGCGACGCTGGGTGAGGAGGCCGGTGGTGTGACGGAGATCCATGTGTCGACGGCGACCCGTGACAGGCTGTTCGCGGTTGAGCCGATCGTGGCCGGATCAAAGGGATGTGAGACAGGGTCGAAGAAGCTGGCGCAGACGGGGAAGAAGACGATCACGCTGCGCAGGGGTGAGCAGGTCTCTACGTGTACGTTCAACTACTCCGATGACAAGAGGATGCAGGAAGCGGTGAGTGCGTTTGGGGCGATTGAAGCGACGGTGGAGGAGGGGCCGAAGCTGGCGCATTTGCGGCGCTTCGACCGGCTGGGGCTGGATGCGGAGATCGGCAGCTTCACGGATGCCGTGAAGGGAGGCCGGGCGATCGAGTTGGGGAATATTGCCGAGGTGCTGCGAACGCTGGCGTCGGATGGGGATCTGATGGAACGGGTGCGGAACCGGGCGACGGATCTTCTGGCAATGGCGGACGCAGGAAAGTAGGAGTCGCACGAGGCTTCGCCAAGGACTGGCGTGGCCTTGTCAGCGGATGCAGACATGTTTCGTTTCTGCGATGCAGCAATGCTCCCTATCTCAATAGCGAACCGAGCTATAGCACGTCCCTGAGCGTGACGTCGTAGACGTGGATCGTGCCGTTGCGACTGATGGTGAGGTGCAGCGTGGTACCGGCTGGCTGGTTGAAGACCGGATCATTCGGGTCATCCGACGGAGGGTTGCCATTGATGGCCGTAATGCTGTCGCCGCGCTTGAGGCCGGACGCTTCGGCGGGACTGCCGGCGAGTATCGTCATCACAGAATCCACGCCGTTCGCGAAGTCGAGGACGAGACCGGCGCGGTTAAATATCTCGGGCTTAGCCCAGTTGCCGTTCTTTTCGAGGTACATGACGCCCCGCATGCAGTCGACTATGAGCGTGAAACGGTTGAGGATACTCTGGCCGATGTTCCCGGCGTTGGGATGTGGACCATCCGGCTGTGTTTGAAGGCGAACTACCAGATTGGCTACGGCAACGTTGCCGATAACAGGGTGTGCAAGCGCGTAAACCAGGCTTCTGGCGAAGGCCCGCCGAAACCTCTGCCGTTGTAACCGCGGAAGCGAGCACCAAGCGCGGTAACGAGGTGATGTTCTTCAACAAAGCTGGAATTAAGAAAGAAGCCGAGCTGGTTGCCGGTATCGAGAAGGAAGATGCCAGGAATACCGTCGACCTCGGCCCGGATCTCCACGCCGTTGCCGTCTTTAGTGCAGGATGAGCGGAACAGGCGTTCCGGTGCCGATATAACGGAAGTGGGGACCGTCGAGGAAAGTGAGTTGGTTACCCTCGAAATCAACCCGGACGGCGAAGCGCCGCATGAGCTCCCAGTCAACCAACATCTCCGGTGTGCCGGAGGTCGAAGGATATCTAACACATAAAAGGTCTGGTCGCGAACGATCAGATCGCCGATGGTCAGCGAAGTCACATGCGCGGTATGGACTGTGATAGCACCGCCGATCGCGCCGAAATGTACAGGCACTTCTTCGACCTTGAGGCCGAGTCGCTTTGCAACTGTAGTGCTGATGACATTGACAGCACCGGTGTCGAAGACGGTGTGGAAAGGGCCTTGCCCGTTGATCTTCATGTTGAAGATCAGACCTCCCTCGGCTGGAACAGTGACCTGGCCTGAGGCGGGCATGGTGTAGTCGGTGAAAAAGGGCGGCTGAAAATCAGCTTCGTTGACCTGGGGCAGCAGAATCAGTTTTGTCGTAAGGAGCACGGGTGTACTTGCGGTGGTTCCGATCTCCTTGCGAAAAGGCAGAACGAGGCCGTCTTTCCCCCGGCGAGTCGCTCAGATACGTCGTGAGTCCAGAGTTGGCGATGCGTTCGATGTGGTGGTTATCGCGGTTGATCCAGAGGATAAAGCCGCTGCCGCCGGGCACCTTGAACTGCAGTAAGTCATAGGTGCTGCCATTGGCTGCAACCGGCGGCAGGAGGGAGACGGAGGCCCCGCCGAAGATCGGGCGCCACCAACCATTGCTGCTGATATAGAGGTCATCGATTTCGCCGGCGGTCTTTCCACCAGGCTTTCAGTTCCACATCCCCGAAGGTGTCCTGTTCCCAGGACTCGGCGGGACGCGTTGCGTGGCTTTCTTTGAAGTTGAGAGCGGGTACCTGGGCGCGATCGACAGTGGCTCCCGTGAGGAAGTTTTGCGTGTATTGGAAGGTGCCTAATTTGTTGTTCAGGAGGAAGGTGCCTTCGGCATGGAGCTCAGCAACATGGTTCCAGGCGTCACCACCGGTGGCTTCACGGACCAGAGCGAGAATCGAAGCTGCCTCTGTCTGTGGCTGGGCTGACAGAGCTTGCGATCCGACGATTGTGAGAAGACTCAGGACGAAGGCCTGAGCACCACGCTGGAGATCGAGCATCATCTTCCGGCAGTATAGCGGTCGTACTTTGGGAGTCCTGGGTGGCAGGGCTGGGCAGACAGGCCGGTTGACGGTGTGCTATCAGCGAAGGAGGGGTGGTTGTTGGCGGGAGCCGAGAAGGAGGAGGAAGGCGGCTCCGCTGAGGAGGAGGGCGATGGCCCCGATGGCGCCGAGGGGGACGGTGCCGGTGGTGAGAGCGCCGGCGGTGAGAGAAAGGAGGGCGAGCTTTGCCTGGGCGGGATGGGCGAGCCAAAGAGAGCGAAGCAGCCAGGCGGAGAGCGTGAGGAGATAGAGGGTGCCGAGGGTTTGCATGGCGGCCATGGCGCGCGAGGCACGGCGGAGGGCGGCAGTCTGGCGCTGCTGCCGGGCGAGGTGCCAAAGATGGGCGGGGGAGGGCGGCGGCGGTGCGGTTGCGGAGACATCTGCGGCGTAGCGGAGAAGCAGGTTCGCGACTGTTTGCGTCTCGCGGCAGGTGGTGCAGGTGGCGAGGTGGTCGTCGAGGGATGCATCGCAGAGCGATGGGTCGGTGGCGAGGGCGTTTGCGCGGAGAGCGGCGAGCAGGTCGGGTTCGCGGGGGCAGGGCGGCGTCATAGGGTCTCCGGGAGGGGATGCTGAAGGAAGCCTGCGGCTCGGCGACGGGCGCGGAAGAGGAGCAGGCGGATACTGAGGGCGTGGAGGCCGGTGACGGCGGCAATCTCGGTGTGGCTCATGCCTTCGACGTAGGCGAGCCAAAGGAGGTTGCGCTCGCGGGGTTTGAGGGACTGCAGGACGCGATGGACGTCGAGTTGGGTGTCGAGGTCTGGGGTGGTGCCGGCGTCGACAGGTTCTGATGCGGGGAGATCTTCGTGCTGGCGCCAGCGGTCGCGGAGCAGGTTGGTGGCGATGCGGAAGAGGTAGCGGCGAGTCTCGTCGGCGGGCATTGCGGCGGGCTGGCGGAGGAGGAAGCGGCAGAAGGTCTCCTGGAGGAGATCGTCGGCGAGGTGTTGACGGCGGGTGACGCCGAGGAGATAGGCGAGGAGCGGGCGGGCGACGGCGGTGTAGAGGATCTGGAACTGGGCCTCGTCGAGGGTGGTGGCGGAGTCGCGGTGCCAGCGGAGGGCTCGGGTGGGAACATCGGTGGTTTGGGCGGACACGGAGCCTCCTTTCCTGGCGATCGCGGACGTGGGCGGAAGGGGAAATGCAGGGCTTAGGGAAGCTTGTGTGGCGAGAGCAGGCCAAAGCTGCTGGAGAGGAGCCAGGTGGCGCCGGCGGCGAGAGCGAAGCCGATACCGAGAGCGAGCGAGATGGCGCCGAAGACGAGGACGCTGGGGTCTGGCAGGGCGTGGTGCTCGTGCAGAAGAAGGAGCGTGATGCCGAAGACGCTGAGGAGGATGGCGGCCTGCACGCCGTTGAGGATGGTTTTGAAGGGGGAGGTGCGGGTGGTGTGGAGCTCGGAAATGGAACTGAGGAAGTTGCGGCCGGAGGCGGTTTCCGTGTAGGCGAGCAGGCTTTCGGCGGAGGGGAGCTTATCGAGCAGGCGGGCCTGGACGGTGGCTTGAGAGCGCGCGAGCAGTATCTGGCGAATGGAACTGATGACAATGCTGGCGATGGCCGTGATGGTAACGAAGAAGAAGAAGGGGACCAGGATGTCTACCATGGTGCGAAGCCTCGATTCGATGTACGGTGCGGAGTGAGCTGGCGTTCACTCTGTACAACGGGCGGCGAGGCGGATGGTTAACAGCGGGCGAGACGAGAACGAGGGCAACAGCAGATTCTTGCGGGAGTACAAGCAAGGCAAGACTCGTTGGGATCTGGTTTCAGATCGGTTGGCTGTTGGCCTTGACGCTTTTGGCTAGTTTGACGATCTGGTCGGTGGTGCTGGCGACCTTAGCAGAGGCGGTATTGGCGGAGGCGGTATCGATCTGCTGTTTGAGATCGGTAGCGAGGGCGAGGAGTTTGGCGGCGTCGGCCCTGGCCTGATCCTGCCGTTTGAGGTTGAGCTTGCTGAACTGCACGCGGCGCATGGCGTTAGCGGGATCTTCAACCGGCTGACTGTCGTGGACGGTAGGGGTGGGGCTCGAGCCGGGTTGCTGGGTGTGCCAGGAGGGAGGGACGGGAGCGACGCCGATCTGCGCGGCGAGGGCGAAGGGAAGGATGGCGGCGGCGAACAGGAGAGTGATGGCGGCGTGACGCTTCATGACGGGCGGCCTCTCGTGTGTGGGGCGATGATCGTGCTTTCAGACACTTATACGCTCCCGGGCGCGGGGTCGGCAGGGAGCGTGGACAGGGAGCGATGGAGGCCGGCGAGGTCTTCGAGGGAGGTGGCTTCGGCGCGGATCTGGGGGTTGAGATGCGGGGGCCAGGCTCGCTCGAGGAGAGTGGGGGTGAAGCCAGCGTGGCGGAGGTTTTTTGCAAGGGTTTTGCGTTTTTGGGCGAAAGCCTGGTGGAGGAAGCGATCAAAGGGGGCGGGATGGACGCCGAGTTCAGCGAAACGGGGATGGAAGCGGAGGCGGAGGACGGTGGAGTCAACTTCGGGGGGTGGGGAGAAGGAGTCGGGACCGAGGGTGAAGAGGATCTCGGGGATAGCGTGCATTTGGGTGGTGGCGGAGAGGAGGCCGAAGTCGCGGCGACCGGGAGGGGAGGCGACGCGCTCGGCGACCTCGCGCTGCATCATGAGCACGGCGGAGGAGAGGAGGCCGGGGGCGGCGAGGGAGGCGCGGAAGAGATGGAGCAGGATATCGGAGGTGATGTAGTAGGGGAGGTTGCCGATGATGTGGATGTGCGTGGTGGTGTTGTTGGCGTCGCTTTGCTCCGTGGCTAAGGGCAAATGCGGGGGGTTCTCGGCTTCCCACCCCAGCGAGCAAGTGCGCTCGCCGGGGGCCCCGGGTTCGCTCGGGATGGCAGCGTTTGTAGTGGCGGGGAGATCGACGGCAGGGAGGTTGGTGGTGAAGAGGGTGGGGAGGTCGGTGGTGAGGATGTCGGCTTCGAGGATCTCGACGTTGGGGTGATTGCGGAAGCGGAAGCGAAGTTCAGCGGCGAGGGCTCGGTCGAGCTCGATGGCGATGAGGCGGTGGGCGCGGTTTGCGAGGAGGTCCGTGATGGCGCCGTGGCCGGGACCGATCTCGAGTATGGTGGCGATGGAGAGGTCGCCGAGGGCGTCGACGATGCGCTGACGGGCGGAGAGGTCGGAGAGGAAGTTCTGGCCTAGCTTGGGCTTGTGTTTGCGGGACATGCTGAGGATAGGGTACGGGAGTGCCGGCGAGGAAGCGGCTCTGTGGGAGCGGCTCAGATCAAAGGCCCGCGGTGTCTAAGAGTAAGTTAGGTTCGATAGACAGGAGGAGATCGCATGAGGCGAGCTAACCGGATCCTCTTTCTGGTCGTGATGAGCGTGGTCGTGCCGCTCCGGGGACAGCCGAACGCTCGCATTGGATGTGTGCCGAATATGGAGTATCTGCCCACCCTGGTGGCAAATCCGGAGCAGGTAGTGAGCTTTCATTGCAACGATGCCACACCGCTCGATCTGATCCATGCCGCGGCGTACCAGACGAGGGTGCCCATGGGTGTCATGCTGGGGCGAGACCCGTCTCGGCTGGCTCGGGCGCGGCGGTCATACAACCTGGATCGTGTGAGCGTGCGAGAGGCGCTGCGAGAGGCGATACAAGGGACGGGTTACGTCGTGGAGGAGGACGGCGAGGTTCTGGTGCTGATGGCGGGGGACGTTACGGAGAGGCAGAAAGGCCTCTTGCACCATGTGCTAACGGGCTTCAAGCCTGGACTGGGTGAGACCATGGCGGGGCTCTCGTTCCTGCTGACTGCGTGGGTGAGAGCCCTGAGTGCATCGCACCAGGGACTGCAGCAAGCATTCTGGAATCAACGAACGAGGAAGGCTTTACCGTGACCTTTCCGCAGCAGGCTACGGTCGAGGAGATTGCGAACCTGATTGTCAGGCATGGGCACAGGGGCATGTGGGTCTTCCATGCGACACCGTCGGCGCTTAGGAAGGGGTCACTCGACGAGATGGTGATTGAGTCGTACCAGCACTACTCGAATGCGCCGCGATAAGGTCTAGCGGATAGTTGGCGGGGCGGTGGTTTCGCGGAGGATGAGGGTGGTGGAGATAGGAGGGATGGCGGTGCGGGTGATGGCAGGGTTAGGGCCTTCAACGCGGGCGAGGAGGGCGGCTATGGCGTGGTCGGCGATTTCGGTCTGGGACATACGGACGGTGGTGAGGGCGGGGTTGAGGAAAGCGGCGAGGTGGATATCGTCGAAGCCGACGACGGACATGTCGTCGGGAACGCGGAGACCGTGTTTGTGGAGGGTGCGGAGGGCGCCGATGGCGGTGAGGTCATTGGAGCAAAGGACGGCAGAAGGACGATCGGGGAGGTTGAGGAGATGAGTCATGCCGGCCATGCCGCCTTCGAGCTGGTGATCCCCCTCGACGACGAAGCGCTCCTGTGGAGTGCAGTGGGCGGTCTGCATGGAGGTGAAAAAAGCGATGCGGCGGAGGTTGGCGGAGTGCTGGGAGAGCGGGCCGCTGAGGAAGCCGATGTCGCTGTGGCCGAGGGAGACGAGGTGATGGACAGCCTGCTGCATGCCGTGGAGATAGTCGACCATGAGGGCGTCGTGGCGGAGGTGTTTGCGGGCGAGATCTTCCTCGGGGATGTCGACGAAGACCATAGGGATGTTGCGGCTGGAGAGCTCGTCGAAGACGGGATCTTCGACGCCGAAGGTCATGATGGCGACGCCGTCGACGTTGCGCTCGATCAGACGGCGGAGGCAGTGCTGGAGTTCGGAGTCGTAGTTGGTAGAGCCGATGAGGAGCTCGTAGCCGTGGCGGACGGCGGCGGCTTCGAAGCGCTTAATGAGCTCGGGGAAGAAGGGGTTGGTGATGTCGGAGACGAGGAGGCCGAAGAGGCGGGAACGGCCGGAGACGAGGGCGCGGGCCTGGGTGTTGGGGTAGTAGTTGAGGTCGCGGATGGCTTCGCGGACGCGGGCGGCCATGGCGGGATTAACGGAAGGGACGTTGTTGATGGTGCGGGAGGCGGTGGCGACAGAGACGTTGGCAGCGCGGGCGACGTCGCGGATGTCGAAGCGGGGGCTGGCAGTGGGGTCTTCGGGCTGTCTGGGGGTTTGTCTGGGCTTACGGATCATGCGGGGGCAATCGCTCCTCTAGAGGAGTATCGGCTAGGGGTAGGCTGCGTCAACTCTCCCGAGAGGGGAGAGGGGTGGAAAGCGGAAGCGGAGGAGATGGGCGGGATGCCGAGGAGGATGACGGCAGTGCCGAGGAGGGATTTGCGGGGCTGGTCGCGGAAGGAAAAGACGAGCAGGACGGTGGCGGCGATGAAGAGGATGGGGATAACGGAGTAGCCGGGGTGCGGCAGGGGGTTGCGCGGCGGGTATTGGCGTCGCTTCGTTCTGTGGTTAAAGACAAATTCGGGGGTTCCTTCCCTTCGGCAAGCTCGGGGCCTTGCGAGGAAGGTGTAGTCGCCGCCGTAACGGGGGCGGGCGGAGGCGATCTCGGCTTAGGTCATGGCGCCGAAGAGGGAAGCAGGCCCCGGTGCCAGACGGCGTAGACCATGCGGGAGGAGCCGGTGGCGGCCATCATCTCGCGCGGGACGAGGAAGATGCCGGAGCCGATGATGATGCCGATGACGACGGAGGTGGCGTGCGCGGTGGAGAGGCGCGCGGGAGCTCGGGGCGCAGGGCGACCGAGGGCAGCAAATGTGACTCGATGATGGGCATCAATCGACGCAGCGTAGCACCCCTTTGCTTCAAGACAAAGGCTGAGTAGGTTACACAAGCAAGCCACCGCACGACAACTTAGCCGTGTCGATCCGGTGGGAGAGGGCGGTTTGCAAGCTCACTCTACAATCGGTCTGTGACGAAACCATCTTCCCCGTGCGGCAGGAACCCCTTACCTGGAGTTCTACGACTCTTCACGCTCATTGTGATCGCGCTGTGGACGATCTCTATCCTATTTGCCGTTTTGATGTCTCATCCACTTCGTTCCGGCGATGGCTTTAGGTGGATTTTCTTTGAAGGACCCGCGTTCGATTACTACGACTACACAGGGCGTATGTACTACCTGCACCGTGCGGAGTTTTTCACTCACCCGGGCTACAAGTGGTACTATCCGGCGGCGGGGATCTTCCCGTTGCAGTTTTTTTATAGCATCGGACGATGGAGTAACACATGGCTGGCGGGCTATTTGAGCTACGTCGCCATCGCCGTCACGGGAGCTGTAATCGCGGCTTTGAAGGCTGCGAAGGGTCTCGGCACATTTGGAGTTTCGCGCAGAGCAGCGCTTACTTTCACCTTGTCCGCCGTCCTCTTCTCCTGGCCGATCTACTTCTCGCTGGAGCGAGGAAATATCGAGTCTATTACGTGGCTGCTACTGGCTGGCGCGCTCTTCGCGTATGGCAAAGAACGATGGGTGCTTGCTGCTGTTCTGCTCGGGACTGTGGCAGCCTTCAAGTTCTATCCTGCACTTTGCTTCGCGCTGTTCCTTCGGCCACGCCGGTGGAAAGAGCTTGGTGCGGGAGTGCTGACGATGGTCGCGGTAACGATAGCGGCGCTCCGTTACATTCTGCCGGATGTACTCGCGGCGATGCGGGGTGTTTCGTCCGGGATGGCGCAGTGGATCAATGATTACGCGCGATCGTATGGTCCACAATCGGCGACCTACGATCACTCGCTTTATGAGTTGGTCAAGGTGGTTACGCAGGGGCTGAAGCCAAATTACGCGACCTTCCTTGAGCATTACATGCTCGTGATCGGGGTGATCGCGCTTGGGGTGTTTTTCGCAAGGGTGATTCGCCTGCCACGGACAAACCAGGTGATCTTCTTAATAACTGCTGCTGTGTATCTTCCACCAGCTTCTTTAGATTACACGCTGCAGAACTTATATGTCGCGCTTGGATGGCTTGTGCTTGCGGTCGTGGCTGCTGCCCGAAGAGGAACGCTAACGAGAGCAATGGAGTGCTCCGTGCTTCTGTTTGCCTTTGTTTTAGGGCCTGAGACATTTTTGATGTGGCACGACGTGACGGCGGCCGGGTTGCTAAAAAGTGTCTTGCTCTTGATGCTGCTGATCGTCACTGTTGCTTTCCCGATGGAAGAGATCGGCGGTTCTCGCGGGGTTGGCCCAGTAGACGCTGCTGAGAGAGCTTAAGTGCGAGGTCTTAATATTACGGAGCATGCCATACTTTCTAAGCGTCAGGACGATGCGTGGCGCGGCGTAGGGAGGGTTGGACGATGGATTGGACGCCTGGTGGGATGAGCAGTGATGTGGAGGATCGGCGCGGGGACTCGGGTGGCGGCGGGGGGTTTGGATTTGGTGGGGGTGGTGGCGGCGGCCTGGGGATTGTTGGGGTGGTGGTGCTGGTGGTGGTGAGTCTGCTGACGGGGCGGAACTATATCGGCTCCTATCTGAGCGGTGGTGGTGGGCAGACGACGTCGCGGCAGTCGAGCGACCGGAGTGCGCAGTATGGGCCGGGTGGTGGGGCGACGAGCCCGGGAGCGGCGGGGGCGGACCGTGATGCGCAGCTGGTGTCGTTCACGCTCGATGATGTGCAGAAGACATGGACGGGGATATTTCAGCAAAAAGGGGCGACGTACGAGCGGGCGAAGCTGGTGCTATTTCGCGGACGGACGTACTCGGGTTGCGGGACGGCGCAGGCGGCGACGGGGCCGTTCTACTGCCCGGCGGATGGCAAGGTGTACATCGACCTTGGGTTCTGGGATGAGTTGAAGCAGCTGGGCGGGGATACAGGGGATTTTGCGCAGTCCTACGTGATTGCGCATGAGTTGGGGCACCATGTGCAGGACCTGCTGGGGACGGAGGCGAAGGTGCGGCGGCTGCAGGGGCAGAATCCAGAGCAGGCGAAGAAGCTATCGGTGGATCTGGAATTGCAGGCGGACTGCTATGCGGGGGTGTGGGGGCACTCGACCGAGGAGCGGGGGATAGTGAAAGAAGATGATGTTGCGGGCGCGCTGAAGGCGGCGGCGGCGGTCGGGGATGACCATATCCAGAAGATGAGTGGACGGGCAGTGAGTCCGGAGAGCTGGACGCATGGGTCGAGTGCGGCGCGGGAGGAGTGGTTCAAGCGGGGGTTGAGTACGGGGAATCCTGGGGCTTGCAATACGTTTCAGGGGGGCGCTGCAGGGCAGTAGGGCTTGCACCGGGCAGGTGCAGGGATGTCGGGATTTTTCGATGAGGTGAAAGGTTGGGCGGGGTAAAGGATCTGAGGCGAAGGGATCGGGCGGCAAGGCATATGCGAAGAGTTCGCGGTGACGGCCGGGGTATGTTCCGGTTCCGGGCAAGGGAGAGCACGAGGAGGGTAGCTGCCGAAAGGAGCCAGCGAGCAAGAACGGTGGCGTAGAGGTGGATCGGGAGACGGCGCGGAAGAAGCAGATCTCGATGGGCGAGCGGAGCAGGCCAAGGGCAAGAGCCCGGATGCGGCGGAGCGGAAGACGGTGAGCAAGGCGGCGCGATCGGTACCGACGAAGAAGACGGCGGGGGAGAAGGCTTCCGGAAAGAAGACTCCGGCGAAAACGGCGGCCTAGTGCGGCTCAGGCGGTGAAGATGCGGGGGCAAGGGGGTGAAATTTGCGCAGGCTCCGCTAATGGAGCCTACAGGTGGCAGGTGATCTCACCCCTTATAACCGAAGTTGTCGTGGGTGACTGTACGAGATGGCAACTTGCCGGGATAGAGCCAACGCTTCATTGCCCTTCTTGCACGTAGCCATACTCAAAGCGTCGAGAAAGCGAGCCGGTAATCGGCTTGTCTCAACACCCTGGATTGGTGTACGGTCGCCTGACCGGGCCAAATCAAAAAAAAGCTTACCCCAGAAGACTGTTGAGCATTGTGTCTACGACCCCGCTGAATGCGGTTATACCGTGCTCGCTTACATAGAGTTTTGCGGCGGATTCGATTGGGTTTTCGTTCCACACCTTAAAACGGATAAGGTCTGCAGAAGAGGAGGTAGGGTCCTGCTGCTGCTGCCGTATCTGTTCGGAGACAAGGATGCCCTTTTGCACACGGTCACGGGCGCTGCGGAGGTTTTCCGGCATATTGGCAAGGTCCCAAAGAATGCGCATAGCTTCGACGGCGCGGCAGGCGGAAGCGAGCGATCCATCCATCTGTGTGGCATAGATCGATGGAACGTTCCAGATGTTCCTGTTGTTACGGGCCCAGGTGAGACGAGCGATAGTGAGGAATGAGTCCCTGAGATTGTGGATCTCCGCAGAGCTTACCCGGCACACGTAAGGCGCTTGAACTGTATTGACGTATGTGTTCCAGGCACCCGCAAGATGCTGTTCGGGGATGCCTTTGGAAGGATCGGTGACGGCAACGTATTCGCTCTGGGCGATGCGATTACAAAGAGAACGCGTAATCAAGGCTGGAGGTAGGTCTTCGGCAAAGATCGTGACGACGAAATCGACCAAGCGCTTAGCATCGGCAGACGTGCGGATGCCGGATGCTAGCTGATTGAGTTGGACTGCCTGGTCGCGGACATCATTCGACAGTAGGACACGGCGTTTAGGCGCACCGAGAAACCGAGATGCGAACAGAGCCACGGGTGCCAGCGGTGCAAGGAATAGCAAAGACCGACGTTTCATCGCAGCTCCGGTATGGCGGAGATCGTGCTCTACCCACGAAGTGTACTCAAATACTTGAGCATAGCTCTTAGGGATACGCAACCACATGTCCGGAGTTGAGGGTTTTGAACATTACGGGCAACTTGTATTCACTCCAACGGACGTTTCAGGCGGATCCCTTCCCCGCGGGCTCCAGTCGAGGGTCGCGAGGGCCTTAGTTGAGGGTTGGGAATCGCGTGTCGGCGGGGGTGGGTTCTCCGGCGAAGTGGGTGCGGATTTTTTCTGCGGTGGCGGGGTTGACGACGGCGGTGAGGGCGTCGGGGGTGGCCTGCTTGATGCCGCGGATGGAGCCGAAGTGCTGGAGGAGGCGTTGGCGGGTGCGGGGGCCTACGCCGGGGATGCGGTCGAGTTCTGAGTCGCGGTCGCGCATCTGGCGGCGCTTGCGGTGGTAAGTGATGGCGAAGCGGTGGGATTCGTCGCGGATCTTCTGGATCAGATGGAGGACGGGGGAGCGGCGCTCGAGGACGACGGGGGCGTTTTCGTGGTCGTAGACGTAGACGATCTCTTCTTTTTTGGCGATGGAGGCGAGTGGTTGGGTGTGGATGCCTATTTCGGCGAGAGCGTCGGCAGCGGCGTGGAGCTGGCCGAGGCCGCCGTCGATGAGGATGAGAGATGGGAAGCAGTCTTGGCCGGTTGCGATCTTCTGATCGAGGAGGCGTTTGTAGCGGCGATGGACGATCTCGCGCATGGAGGCGAAGTCGTCGCCGCCGGTGACGGTTTTGACCTGGAACTTGCGGTAGTCGGCTTTTTTCATGGCGCCATCTTCCCAGACGACCATGGAGGCGACGGTCTCGGCGCCCTGGATGTGGGAGATGTCGAAGCATTCGATGCGGGAGGGAAGCTTGGGAAGGGAGAGGGCCTCCTGGAGGGCGCGGGCGATGGCGTTCTGGGTGGGGATGAGGACGCGGAAGCGTTGGTCGAAGGACTGCTTGGCGTTCTGGCACACCAGGTCCACTAACGATCGTTTATCGCCGCGCTGGGGGGCGGCCAGCTCGATGCGGTGCTTGCTTCGTTCCGACAACAGATCGGCGAGGAGGGTGCGGTCGGGGAAGTCGACGGGGACGTAGATAGAACGGGGGACGTAAGGCTGATCGAGGTAGAGCTGCTTGAGCAGGGCGGAGAAGAAGCTGGCGGGGGAAAACTTTTTGCCGATGTCGGCAATGGCGGTGCGCTGGATAGGGGCGCGGCCGAGGAGTTCTTCGGATTGATCGTACTCAGGGGCGGACTGGGAGGGATTGGGCTCGAGAGAGGGGAGGCTTTCGGACTCGGTGGAATCGGAGAGGAAGGGCTGGTCGGGGGCGGATGGAGATCGCGGGGTTTCTGAGAGAAGGGATCTCCCTGCTGCGCTTCGCTCCGGTCGAGATGACGGCGGTAATGAAGCCTTGCCTTCTGTGGTGGGCAGAGAAGCGGGTCCCTCGGCTCGCGATGCTCGCTCGGGATGACAGAGTTGGGGGGAGCTGGTGCCTTGTTGGTCGAGTGCGTCGCTGGCGTGGTCTTCGGTTGAGAGATCAGGTTCCGTGGCGAGATTAGATTCGGTGGGGAGATCTTCTTCGGTAGCGAGTTCGTTTAGGTTTTCGCCAAAGGAGGATTGGAGGTTGGGGAGGTCTTCCCAGAAAAAGTCGCGGCGATCGACGATTTTGCCGCCGCGCATATGGAAGAGGTTGACGGCGAGCATTTCGTTTTCGAAGTGGAAGCCGAAGACGTCGGCCTCGCTGTCGTCGGCGGTGGCGATGCGCTGTTTGTCCTGGGCCTGGTGGACGGTGACGATTTGGTCGCGGAGACGGGCGGCGAGTTCGAACTGCATGTTCTCGGCGGCGACTCCCATGCGGTCGGTGAGGAGCTTTTCGAGCTCGTTGGGGCGGCCGTCTAGAAAGAGCTGCACGTCGCGGATGGTTTGTTTATAGGTTTCGGGGGTGGTGAGGTCCTGGACGCAGGGCCCGAGACAGCGCTTGATGTAGAACTGCAGGCAGGCCCGGGGATGGTAGCGGGAGAGGTCGACCTTGCAGGAGGGGATGAGGAAGGAGCGGTGGATGAGGTCGACCAGGCGATGGGCGAGGTTGCCGGGGAAGTAGGGGCCGAAGTACTGGCCGCCGTCTTTGCGGAGCTTGCGGGTGACGAAGACTTTGGGGAAACGGTCGCCCAGGGTGAGCTTGATGTAGGGGTAGGTCTTGTCGTCGCGGAGAAGGATGTTGAAGCGAGGCTTGCGCTGCTTGATGAGGTTGTTTTCGAGGGCGAGGGCTTCGCGTTCGTTGTCGACGACGATGTAGTCGACATCGACGGCCTCGCGCATGAGGGAGCCGGTTTTGGCGTTGGCCTGGGAGGCTTCGAGGAAGTAGGAGCGGACGCGGGAGCGGAGGTTTTTAGCCTTGCCGACGTAGATGACCGTGCCTTCAGCGTTCTTGTAGAGATAGCAGCCGGGCTTGGGCGGGATGGTGCGAATTTTAGCGTGCAGGTCCATACGTGCGGGGCGGGGCGGGACGCGGCGGTGGCGCCCAGATCTTTAGTTTAGACGTTCCAGGGAGCTAGCTGATCCACGAACTAAGGTCTTGTTGACCCTGCCGGACGCGAAGATATGACGTACGTCTTGTGAAAAAACTTCGGTGTGCGGCGGTCGCATGGAGAAACTGTGGCGGCTCGTCCCGTTGCCGAGAGCTTTAGACTGAAGGGGTTAGCGTGAGGGTAGATGGCTGGCGCATGAATTGCTCTACACGCCTAGGACGATGTGTGTCCAAAGGAGACTCACCCGATGCAAATTGCTCTTCGGTTGTCGAACTCGACTCGCTTTGCGTTTCTGAATGGATCTGTGCTGCTGGGGACGATAGCCCTGTCTGGCCTGCTGGTTGGGGCGATTGGGTGCTCGAGTAAGAAGTATGTTCGGGCACAGACGGCACCGATTGTGCAGCAGACGAACCAGCTGGACGCGAATACGGCCCAGGATCATCGGACGATTGCTGAAACGGACGATCGTGCGGCGAAGGGCATTGCTGGGGCGCAGAGCGCGGCGGATGCGGCGGGGCAACATGCTGGAACGGCGGGGCAGTCGGCTGACGCGGCGGGAAAGAATGCGAAGGAGGCGTACAACCGGGTCGATACGCTGACGGGCGTGGTGGCGAACCTGGATAACTACAAGCCGCTGGGCGATGTGAGTGTAACCTTTGCGCTGAACAAGGCGGTGTTGACCAAGGATGACAAGGTGCAGTTGGACCAGTTTGCATCGACCGCGAGCTCTGCGAAGGGGTACATCCTGGAGGTTACTGGCGGAACGGATACAAGCGGGCCGGCGGACTACAATTACCAGCTTAGCCAGAAGCGGGCAGATGCCGTGGCGAACTATCTGCAGGCGAAGTTCAATATTCCGCCACATCGCTTTTATCTAGTCGGGATTGGGAAGGATCAGCAGGTGGCGACGGATAAGACGGCAGCTGGTCGGCAGAAGAATCGGCGGGTGCAGATTCGGCTGCTTTCGAATATGAGTGGCGATCAGGCGGCACCGGCGACGACGGCCCCATCGGGCAACTAACGAGAGACAAACGTACCATGGGGAGCGGCAGCCTGAGGTTTGGGTTGCCGCTCTTCTTTTATTAATCAGGCTAGACCAGACTACCTGCTGCGGAGGCGCAAAAGAAGCAGATCCCTATGGGATGACACCCAAGAAGGGGATAGCAGAGCCGACAGGGTGACAACTAAGAAGGAGCCAGCAAGCTGTGATGGCGTGACAAGCGAAGAGCGCGATCCACTGCATGCTTCCTTCTATCTTCGATTTAAAGGAAGTCGCGGGTGCGGAAGAAGACCAGGCCGATGATGGCGGACGCGAGCAGAACCCAAAAGAACTGATACCAGTAGAAGAAGGGGATGCCCCAGAGGGCGGGGGTGTTGCGGGCGTAGAGGGCCGGGAACAGAAGCGCCAAGTAGGGAAGCAGAAGAAGGAGCCGGATGCGGCCGGGTTTGCGCGAGGAAGGCGCAGGCGGCGAGGTGGGGCTGGATGACGTGGGCATGCGGGATCAGCATAGCCGATGTGGCGAATGCCGGCGAGGGGGGAGGATGCGGCGCGTTAGAGTAGGGGGGATGAAGAGACGGGAAGAGATCGGTGCAAACCCGGAGGGGGCGTCGCTTTCGGAGAAGGTTGGTGCGGCTGGTGGTCAACCTGCCCGAGCTCTGGCGGCGGACGAGAGCATGCCGGCGATGGAAAAGGCGATTGCACTTATGCGGTTGCTGCGATCCTCGGAGGGGTGTCCGTGGGACCGGGAGCAGAGCTTTGACACGATCAAGCGGCACACGCTAGAGGAGGTGTACGAGGTCTTCGACGCGATTGAGCGGAGGGCGTGGGGCGAGCTGCGGGATGAATTGGGGGATCTGCTGCTGCAGGTGCTGTTCTATGCGCAGATGGCGGACGAGGCGGGATACTTCAGCATGATGGAGGTTGCGGGGGCGCTGAACGGGAAGTTGATCCGGCGGCATCCGCATGTGTTTGGCGAGGCGGCTGCAACAGACACGGACGCGGTGCTACGGACCTGGGAGGCGATCAAGCGGGAGGAGAAGCGGGCAACAGGAGATGGGGCGGCTGGGCTGCTTGACGATGTGCCGCGGTCGATGCCGGCGGTGATGGAGGCGGCGAAGCTGGGGAGCCGGGCGGCGAAGGTAGGGTTCGATTGGCCGGATGCCGGTGGACTGCTTGAGAAGATGGCGGAGGAGATTGAGGAGGTGCGGGAGGAGCTGAGTGCGGCGACGACGGATCGGGCACGGCTCGAGGAGGAGATAGGGGACGTGCTGTTTACAGCAGTCAACCTGGCGCGTCACTTGAAAGTAGATGCGGAGGGCGCGCTGCGCGGAGCCAACGCGAAGTTTCGACGGCGATTTGCGGCGATGGAGGCCGAGGCTGGCGGGCGGGACGGGATGGAAGAATTGACGGCGGAGGAGTGGGACCGGCTGTGGCGGGCGGCAAAGAGTATGGAGCGATGAAGGCTTCAGGGACAGCGGCGGATGATGTGGCGATCCGGCCGCTGACGCAGTTAGCGGAGTTCGCGCGATGTGTGGAGCTGCAGATCGCGGTGTGGGGATACAGCGACGGTGACGTGATCCCGCGACGAATGTTTACGGTGGCGGAACGGATTGGCGGGCAGGTGCTGGGGGCGTTTGCGGATGGGGTGATGGTGGGGTTCGCGATGGGTCTGCCGGGATATCGGAGTGGCATGGCATACCTGCACTCGCACATGCTGGCGGTGCTGCCGGAGTTTCGCAATGCGGGACTGGGCCGAAGGCTGAAGTTGGCACAACGTGAGGACGCGATCGAGCGGGGCTTCGAGTTGATGGAGTGGACGTTTGATCCGTTGGAGATAAAGAACGCTCATCTAAATCTCCATCGGCTCGGGGCGATCTCGAGGAGGTATCAGGAAGACTTCTATGGGCCGTCGAGCTCGCCGTTGCAGGGTGGTTTGCCGACGGATCGGTTGTATGCGGAGTGGTGGCTGCGATCGCCGCATGTGGAGCGGATGCTTGGCGGGGAGAGTGTGCCGAGTGAGAGCGTGGAGCGGGTGCATATACCGGCAGCGATCTACGACTGGAAGCGGGGGAGCGATGCGCGAGCGGCCAAGACACAGACGCGCGTGCGAGGGCAGCTACTTGAGGCGTTTGGCCGCGGTTTGACGGCGGTGGACTACGATCGCGATGCGGCGGGGAACGGGAGCTATCTGTTGGGCTCGTGGATGAATCCAGAGAGCGCGAGGCCGGGTGGCGGTGCTCGGTAGGAGAAGCCGGCATCCAACCTTGAAAACGGATGAGCGTTGGGGATAGATCTCCCGCGCCAAAGAGTCTTAGAACTTCATAGAGAAGATCAGGAAGCTTATGTTCAGTGTTGATGCGATTCACCTGCGCGAGATAAATCTCCCGCTGGCACATCCCTTTGAGACGAGTTTCGGACGGACGACGGGCCGACGCATTTTGCTGGTGGAGCTGGAGAGTGAGGGGCTAACGGCGTGGGGCGAATGTGTTGCGGGAGAGCACCCATATTTTTCGGACGAGATGATCGATACGGCGTGGATCGTTACGGAAGCTGAGCTTGCGCCGCGGTTGCTGGATGCGGAGCTGGAGGGCGGCGGATCGGTTCCGGAGGTGTTCAAGCAAGTTCGCGGCAATCGCATGGCGAAGGCGGCGCTTGAGAACGCTGTGTGGGAGATAGCGGCGCAGCGGGAGCAGACGTCGCTTGCGAGCCTGTTAGGAGGGACGCGACGTGTGATTGCGTGTGGCGTCTCGATCGGGATTCAGCCCTCGATCGAGCAGTTGCTGGATACGGTTGCGATGGAGCTGGAGGCGGGATATCAACGCATCAAGCTGAAGTGCAAGCCTGGCTGGGATGAGGCGGTGTTCGACGCTGTGCGAGAGCGGTGGCCGGAGATTACCTTGAGCTGCGATGCAAATTCGGCGTACCGGATGCGGGACTTCGATCAGCTTGCGGGATGGGATCGGTACAAGCTGCTTATGATTGAGCAACCACTGTGGTTCGACGACTTTTACTTTCACTCCATGCTGCAAAAACGTATGGAGACTTCGATCTGTCTCGATGAATCGATTCGGAACCGACGCGATGCGCTGGCGGCGATTGATATGGACTCGTGCCGGATTATCAATATCAAGGTGGGACGCGTGGGCGGCTTTTCGGAGGCGATTGCGGTGCACAATGCGGCGGCCGAACGAGGGGTGCCAGTGTGGTGCGGCGGGATGCTCGAGACGGGGATCGGGCGAGCACAGAATATTGCGCTGTCGTCATTGCCGAACTTTACTTTGCCGGGCGATATTTCGGCATCGGCACGGTACTGGGCGGAGGACATTATTGAACCGGAGGTGACGGTCAACCGCGCGGGAGAGATCGCGGTGCCGGATGGGATAGGGAGCGGATTCGTGATCGATAAGAGGCGGATTGAAGCCCTGACAGTGCGCCAGAGCAGTGTTCACAAGAAGGCTCGTGTGCTGGCGTAACGACAGCTTACTTACGAGAGATCAGGCGTGCCTGTCGGGATAAATGTACTTCGCTACCTAAGAAGGAGAGCGATCGCTTGCTGGAAGGTGAGCGGCCCGGGAAGTGGCTGGAAGTTGGAGGCCGTGATCTCCACTGAGACATCAAGGGTTTTGAGCATAAGAGCGCGGACGCGTGCCTGATCGGCGAAGTGGGAGTAGATCCATCGATTGTTGCCGACGTTGACCTGCTCGAAGGAGAGTTTGCCGCCAGGGTACACATGGGCGAGCATGCCCCAACCGATGTTGACGCTGCGGAAGATCTCGCCATCGAGGCGGGTGACAAAGCCGCTTGAGGAGTCGATCCAGACCCGGCCTCTGAGCCCGGTGAGAGCTTCGGAGGTTGTACTTGGTGGATTCCATTTCGGGTTGGGTTCGAAGTCGAAGACGATGAGGCGCGTGCCGTAGGGGGAATGCGCGTCGGCCATGCCAGGCGCGGGCGTGTAGATCATGGCCTCGGGCATTAGACGAATGAGATCTGTGGCGAGCTTCTTTCCGGACACGTCATCCTTGACGTGCTTGGCGAACTCGGAGGCGGAGGCGGCTAGGCCTTCGAGACGTTTGCGCTCGGCCTGGTCCGCTTCGGGTGAGAGCGGCTTTCCATTTTCCATCAGGGTACGGGCGACGGTTCCATCTTTCGATTCGACGACGTCACGGAGGCGGTCCCCCTTTTGATTGACGACGTGCATTCGATAGCGGAGGAAGGAGCCTTCGTGGGTGAGAGCGGCGACTTCATTGTTGGTTGCGAGCACGACCCAATCGCGGATTGATCGTTGCGGGGACGCCGGAGAGGTTGCTGTCGCCTCGAAGGACGTGCTCGCTGCGAGCATCTGGTGAGGGAACAGCAGCGACGAGAGACCGACTGCGCAGGCGAGTGATGCGGGAAACCTGAGGCGAGCGATAGGCACAGAACTCCGGTCCCGGAGAGTTGCCGGGTGATCCGATTCTAGATGGACGGGAGGAGATGCGGGAAGTTGGCCTGTTTGCCTGCGCAGACGGTGTCCCGTATAGTTCGGCCAAGCGCACCCACTTTCGGGTGAAGATCTGGGCGTTTGCGCGTGCTCGGTGGACAAAGATAAAAGCCGCAGGACGAGTTCATGAGAAGCAGCGCTGGCGGGTACGCTGACAGGCCGCTCAATGCGTGCAAGGGAGATAGAACGAGCTATGCGCAACTTCTTTAGCGGTGGATCGAAATCGGGTCACGCCCGCGACAAGGGCAGCGATCATTCGGTGCGGCATTCGAGCGGATGGAAGGAGATGTTGAAGCATCTGCAGCGTCGGGAGTCGCTGCGAGTGCTGGATATCGGACCAACATCTTCGGCAAATATTAATTTCATTACCGGGATGGGACATAGTATTTACATGTCGAACCTGGTTGAAGAGGCTGCGCGACCGGAGTGGACGAAGCGAGACGCGGACGGGGAACCGCAGTTTGATACTTTGGGATTTCTAGATGCGAACCTGCAGTTTTCAGGACGGATGTTTGACGTGATCTTGCTGTGGGACGCTTCCGACTATATGCCGGCGATGCTGCTTCCGCAGTTGATACATCGTTTGCACCGGGTAATGGCCGGCGAAGCACAGATGCTGGCGTTTTTTCATGCCAAACCAACCGCGGGCTTGAGTGCGCCGTTGATCGACAACGGCTTCTTTCGCTATAACCTGACCGGAGACGAGACTGTAGATCTGCAGCGGGTGGGGCACTTTCCCATTTTATCGATGTATACGAATCGGCAGATCGAGACGTTGCTAAAGGATTTTAGCAATTTCCGCTTTTTCCTTGCAAAGGACAATCTCCGAGAGGTTCTTGCGACGAAATAAAGGGTATACGGTCAATGAGACGGGCGCACCATGGGGAGACCTGGCGCGCCTATCCTATTTTCAGGATGCCTATCTATTTTGCGGAGGCAGCTTTTGCGGGAGCTTTCTTTCGCTCCGCCCACCGCAGCTTCATGGCGTCGGCGATGCGCTTGCGGCCTTCAGGGGAAAGCTTGCGGGCCGCCGTCTTCTTTGCAGGCTCAGGTGTACTGGCGTTCTTGCTTCCCTTTGGCCGGCCTGGGCGGCGTGGGCTTGATTCCGCGTCAGCTCCTGAGAGCAGGGTTCGGGCCTGCTGCAGTTTGGCAATCTGGGCGTCAATTTCTGCAATGATTTTAGTTACTTCCAAGTGTCACCTCCATGCAGAGTTATTCGCCCTTGACAACTGACATGCTCTCTGCTGCAGGACTAAGACTACTGAAATATCCAAACTGAAGCAAGAATGTAAGTCTTTTATTCGTACTTCAGGCGTGCGGAAGGGTTTCTTTGCAGGTCTCTGGATTGCTTTCTTCTTCAATATTTGGAGTTTGCACGGGAGATTTTTCGAATAAGTCATCTGGCAGGAGGTGCTGGATGGTTCCGAGGCCGCGATGGTTTGCTTCTTGTGTGCGATGTTTTAGATCCTCGATTAACCCTTCTTGATCCCGCATATAGTCCGTGGCGATGCGGCTAATGGCGTAGCTGAGAACATCGCTGTGATGCAGATCCTGCATGCCTGGCGAGCGGCGCAGACGAAGCCAGAGACGATGGACTAGCTGAATTTCATCGGCGTGGATGATGGGAGCATGGGGGCCAATGTGAAAGCTGAGAGCTTCCCCATCGGGCTTAATGACATAAAAGGTGAACTGGCGTTTCGGTTCGGGAAGAACTTCCCAGGCTTGGCCCATGTGATAGGCCTGTTCTTCAGCGGTGAGTTTTGTAGATAGGCCTGAAACTACCGCGGCGGCGTCGAGGGAATTAGCTGTTTGGACGAGTGCTGCGAAGATGTCGCCAGCTGGAACGACGAGAAGGGAGATATGTTTGCCGAAGCTCTCCGCGACCGAGACGGCCTTGGTAAACAGCATCTGTTCATGCTCGCTGAAGAGCTGCTCGGAGGCGTCCACGTACTCCGATCCGCCAGCACCCATCATACGGGCGGCGAGAACAACGAGATCCTGTTCGTCGGTGTTGGTGTGAGTGAGAGCCCATTTGAGCGCGAAGGGAACGGCGGCATCGCGCATAGTGACGACGACGGCACCGGAGCGGATTTCGAGGGCTTCGCGACCGACGGTGTCCTGGTGCTCGAGTTGAAAGTGCTCGCGCATCTGGCGCTTGGTGAGTTTGTGGCGCCGTTTGTTGTCACGTTCGGAGATGGAGAAGATAACGAAGAAGGCGGCCGCGAAGATTATTCCGCTTACCGTAGCGACTGATTTTGTGAATAAGTTGACGATCGCTGTGGTGAGGAGAACGAGAAAGACGGAGAGAAGGCCAAAGGGAAGCTCAGTCTTGCCGATCCGGATATTGAGCGGAACCTTCCAGCCGCGTTCGCCGTGGTACTTCCAGCGGAGGACGAGCATGGCGAGGGAGTTGAAGGTGAAGCTCCAGATAACACCAAAGGCGTAGGCTTCGCCGAGCATGATGACATCGCCGCGGGTGACGATGATGGTGAACATCTGCAGGCCGGCGACGAGATTGACGATGCGGTAGCTGGTGCCGAACTTGCGCTGCGGTTTGCGGAACCAGTCGGCGAGGACGCCATCTTCAGCGACGCGCATAAGGACGCCGGTGGAACCGACGATGGCAGTGTTGACTGCTCCACCGAGGATGAGGAAACCGACGATGACGACGAAGACGCGGAAGGCGACGCGGATGGCAAGAGGGCCGGTCATGTACATGGCCATGCCAGCGATGAGGTTGTCGCGGTAGACGGGGATGCGGACGGAATCCGGAATGAGCATGACGGCGAGCAGCGAGCCGACGCCGGTAAAGATGAAGCTGTAGATGGCGATGACGATGGCAGCGCGCTTGAGGTTCTTGAGCTTGGGGTGTTCGATCTCGCGGTTGACCTGGGCAAGGGATTCTTCACCGCTCATGGCAAGGACGGAGTGGCCGAAAGCCATGAGCACGCCAAAGAGGCCGAGAGATCGGAGGAAGCCGGTGTTCTTCAAGAAGCCAACCGCATCTTGGCTGAAATGCAGGTTGGCGGGGGTAGGCCAGGGCGGCAGATGGGCACCGTTGTGGATCGCGGAGAAGATACCCCAACCGAGCAGCAGCACGACCATGACGGTGGTGATCTGCATGACTTTGAGGGCCTTGTCGCTGGACTCTTCGATGCCCTTGATGTTTTGCCACCAGAAATAGACGGTGACGATGGCGGCGATACAGGCAGAGGAAGCGTTTACTGGGAGGTGGCGCAGACTGCCATTGGTGTGCTGAACGAGGCCAAGGAAAAGGCTGTGCCGCTGGAGAAGCTGCAGGAGTTCATTGAGGAGGCCGACGACGTACTGACCGGCGGAGACGCCCGAAATGGGGCCGGTCAGGATGTAATCGAACATGAGGGCGGAGACGGAGAGTTTGGCGAAGGTGCCACCGAGGGCTTCTTTGACAATGCGGTAGACTCCACCGCGGGTGAACATGCTGCAACTTTCCACGTAGACGGCGCGGACGGCGAAGGAGAAGAGCATGACGCCGAGGATGAACCAGGGGGCGGATTTGCCGACAGCCTCTTCGGCGATCCCGCCGGCGTAGAAGGCGGACGAGCCGAGATCGTTGAGGACAATGGCGGCGGCGCGCCAAAAGGAGATGAAGGTCAGCATGACCGACGAGGCGATGACGAGACGAACGCGCTGCGTCTGGGCTTCGGGACGGCGTGGTTTAGCGGGCATGGGGGCGGTCAGAGTCCGGAGAGATGGTAAGGAGAGACGGCGCGGGCGCGCTGGTGAAGGAAGTCCGGTAGAGAGAAGTCCACGCGCTCGGAACGCACATCGGACTGAGGTCGCCGCGGCTGGTGCCTCATTCTTCGTCCCCCAACAGTTCTTTGAGGTCTTCGACAAAGCTGACGGCGATGACGACGACCGAACCGGCCATACCGAAGAAGAAAAGAGGCACGACAACTTTTGCCACGAGACGAATGACAAGATCCATCGTGATGTGATTGTACCGCTAAACGGGCCGGAGGCTGTGGGGCAAGTCGAGAGACGGCGATGGTAGACTCGCGATGCGATGCGACGGGTGCCTTTGGGTCTGTGGGGTCTGGCGGTACTTTCGGGGGTACTGCAAGTGCTGCCGTTCCCGATAGCGGGGCCTGTGCCTCTGTGGCGGACGCATGTCTGCTGGGTGGCGCTGGTGCCACTGCTCTGGGCGCTGCTGGGGAAGTCTGCTGATGGCAGGCCGATCGGCAGAGTGCAGGGGGCGGTGCTGGGCTATGCCTCAGGGTTCTTCTGGTATCTGGGCAGCTGTTATTGGGTTTACCAGACGATGCATGTGTATGGTGCGCTGCCCGAGCCAGTTGCGGCGATGATTTTGGTGCTGTTCTGTCTGTATCTGGGGCTGTATCACGCGATGTTTGGGGCGCTGGTGGCAACGGTGCGCGGATCTCGCTTTGGACGCCAAGGGGCTCTGCTGCTGGTACCGGTGCTGTGGGTGGCGACGGAGCTGGCGCGGGCGCGGATCACGGGATTTCCTTGGGATCTGCTGGGAATGACGCAAGTGGACAACCCGATGTTGCGACAGCTGGCGCCGTGGACAGGAGTGTGCGGGATCTCGTTTGCGATTGCGGCGGTGAACGCACTGTGGCTGCTGCGGATCAGCGTGCGAGAGCGGCGATGGACGCGGCCGGTGCTAGCGGTGGGCGGCGTTGCGGTGATGGCGGCGTATGCGGTGGCGGTCCTGTATCCGAGGTCGCGGCCGGAGGCGCCGGGAGAGTGGGCGACGGCGACGCTGTTGCAGGAGAACCTAGATGTTGGGGCGGTGGAGACGGAGCCGCGAGAGAATGAGCGGCAGCTGCTGGAGCAGTTTGCCGCGCTGAGCCGGAGGCCTGTGGGATCGGTGCTCTCGGGGATGCCGGAGATGGCAGGAACGAGGACTGTGCGGCGGCAAAGGACGATGGTGTTGCAACTGCCCGAAGGAACGACGTCGCTCGACGAGGCGTTTGAGCCGACGGACCTGGTGGTGTGGCCGGAGTCGCCGGCGCCGTTTCGGGAGGCGGAACCGGAGTTTCGGACGGCGATGGGGCTGCTGGCGCGGCAGATGGGGGTGCCGGTGATTGTGGGGAATATCGGTCTTGACAAGGTGCCAGACCAGACAAAGCGGCGCGGGTACGACGCCTTCAACTCGGCTTCGTTCCTACGGCCGGACGGGAGCTTTGCCGGACGGTACGACAAGATGCACCTGGTGCCATTTGGCGAGTATGTGCCGTATAAGGCGCTGTTCTTCTTTGCGAGCAGTCTGCTGCAGCAGGTTGGAACATTTGAGCCTGGGGCGAAGCGGGGTGTGTTTGCCGGCAGCGGGCACAGCTATGGAACGTTTATCTGTTACGAATCGATCTTTGGAGATGAGATCCGGGAGTTTTCAAAGATGGGAGCCGAGGTACTGGTGAACATCTCGAATGACGGCTGGTATGGCGATACAAGTGCGCCGTGGCAGCACCTGAACATGGTGCGAATGCGGGCGATCGAGAACCATCGCTGGGTGCTGCGAGCGACCAATACAGGGATCACGTCGGTGATCGATCCGGATGGTCGGGTGGTGGCGGCGGCGCCGCGGCATGTGCGGACGGCGATCCGAGTGGCGTTTGGATATGAGCATGATGTGACGTTCTATGCGCGGCATGGCGACCTGCTGCCATGGGCGTGTGCGTTGCTGACGGTGGGTGCCGTGGCGTTCGCGGAGTGGTCGCGGCGGACGGCAATCGTCTAACGCGGGCCGGGGTGTGGCGCGGGGTCCAATGGCTGACCGGCAGTGCGGGTGATGCTCTAGAATTGATAGTTATGCTGACTGATCTTGAGTACACCTACTCCCCGGTTCGCGAGCGAGTGCGCGAGCTGCGGGAGTACCTTTGACTCGGCTCGCCTGAAGCGGGAGTTGGGTGTCATCGAAGAGAAGATTGCGGATCCGAGTGTGTGGGCGGATGCAACGCGATCGCAGCCACTCATGCGCGACCGCAAGCGGCTGGAGACGCTGCTGGCGGATGACGCGGAGTTGAAGCGTCGATCGGATGATATCGAGGCGTACTTCGAGCTGGCGCGCGAAGGCGAGCCGGTAAATGCGGAGCTCGAGCGTGAGATTCCGGGATTGGTGGAGTACGCGGAGAAGCTCGAAACGAAAACGATGCTTTCGGGCGAGACGGATGGGCTAAACGCGATCGTGGTGGTGCATCCGGGGGCTGGCGGAACGGAGAGCCAGGACTGGGCCGAGATGCTGATGCGGATGTATCTGCGATGGGCGGAGCGGGAAGGGTTTAAGACGGAGTTGAATGAAATCCAGGACGGGGACGAGGCGGGGATCAAGTCGGCGACCTTTACCATCTCGGGCGAGTTTGCCTTCGGTCTGCTGACAGGCGAGACGGGCGTACATCGGCTGGTGCGGATCTCACCGTTTGACTCGGCAAAGCGGCGGCATACGAGCTTTGCCAGCGTGTTTGTGAGCCCGGAGATCGACGACACGATCGTGATCGACATCAAGCCGGAGGAGCTGCGGATCGACACCTATCGATCTGGCGGAAAGGGCGGACAACACGTGAACACGACGGACTCGGCGGTGCGGATTACCCATTTGCCGACAGGGCTGGTGGCAGGATGCCAGAACGAGCGCTCGCAGCACAAGAACAAAGAGCGAGCGATGAAGATGTTGCGATCACGGTTGTACGAGTACGAGTTGGACAAGAAAAAGACGATCACCAAGAAGCTCGAAGATTCGAAGCTGGATATTGGGTTTGGTTCGCAGATACGGTCGTATGTACTGCAACCGTACCGAATGGCAAAGGATCTGCGGACGCGGGTGGAGGTTGGCGACGTGGATCGCGTGCTCGATGGCGATCTGGAGATGTTTATTCGGGGGTTTCTGCGGATGCGGCGCGAGGGTGGGGTACCGGCGCCGGTGGCGGAGGACGAGGAGGTTTGAGACCACATCAACGCAGCGCTGCATCGAAGGTGTGCAGAGGACAAAAGGATGGGTGACGCCGCTGAAACGGAAACGAAGGAGTTGAGGGCAGAGCTGGAGAAGCAGCTGCTGGCGCTGATCGCGGGCGGCCAGGCGCATGCCGATTTTGACAAGGTGATTGCAGGTTTGCCGAAGGAAATGCGGGGCTCGCGGCCGGAGCGGGTGCCGTACTCGGCGTGGCAGCTACTCGAACATCTGCGGATCACGCAGCGGGATATCCTGGAGTTTTCGACGGATCGGAACGGGTCAGGGTATCAGGCGTTGGAGTGGCCGGACGAGTACTGGCCGAAGGAGAGCTCGCCGCCAACGGATGAGGCGTGGGACGAGTCTGTGGCGGCAGTGCGGGCGGACCGGAAGGCATTTGAGAATTTGCTGAAGGAGAACGAGGCGGATCTGGTGATGCCGTTTGCTTGGGGCGAGGGACAGACTTTGCTGCGCGAGGCCTTGTTAGTGGCCGACCACACGGCCTATCACCTGGGCGAGATGGTGTTGCTACGACGTCTGCTTGGGGCATGGAAGGGCTGAGCGATGAATGAGCCTGCTCTGATTCGCGAGATGCTGGGGTATCCAGGAGCGCGGCCGAGGACGCTAGCAGTGGTCGGGCTCTCTGACCGACCGGATCGACCGAGTCACTATGTTTCGAAGTATATGCAGGAACACGGGTATCGCGTTCTGCCCGTAAATCCTGGGCTTGGTACGGTGCTTGGGGTGGCATGTTCGACGTCATTGCTGACGCTGCCGGAGCGACCGGATGTGGTGAATGTGTTTCGTTTGCCGAGTGCTATCCCGGCGATTGTGGACGAGATGATTCTGCGTGGGCTGACGCGACTATGGGTGCAGCAGGGGATTATGAACCTGCACGCGGCGGAGCGGGCGGAGGCGGCGGGGATTGGTGTGGTCATGGATCGGTGCATCATGGTCGAGCACCGGCGAGTGATGGAGTAACCAAAGGGTGGACGCAGTGGATAGCACGACCGCCTAGAATGTAGACCGATGATCCTTCTCCGCCGTTTCCTGTTTACGTTATTTTCGCTTGTGGTTGCCTTTGATGGTCTTCCGCTGTCTGCACAGATGCAGGCGGTGGGGGATGGTGGCCCGGGACCATTCAAGGCGCAGCACCTGACCGCGGAGTTGACGACCAATGCCTCGGCCGTTGCCCCGGGTGGATCGGTGCAGGCGGGACTGGTGTTGACGCTTGAAGAGAAGTGGCATGTGTACTGGATCAACGCGGGTGATGCAGGAGAGGCGCCGGCGATCCGGTGGACGCTGCCGGCGGGCATCACGGCGGGGCCGATGCAATTTCCTATTCCGAAGCGGCTTCCACTGGGACCCCTGATGGATTTTGGATATGAAGATGCAGTTGCATTTCCGGTGACGTTGACGGCTGCTTCGACGACGAAGCCCGGACGGCTGCATCTGGATGCGCTGGTGACGTGGGTAGTGTGTCGAGAGGTCTGCGTTCCGGGCAAAGCAAGGATGGGTCTTGACCTGGATGTAATTCCAAATGCGCCACCGCCGCCAGCGGCGAAGGGAGCCCTGGGGGAGGCGCTCGATTCGTTGCCGAAGCCTTTGCCGGTGAGTGCGCACGTGACGGTGACTGGAGGCAAGCAGGATTTTGTCTTCACCTTGAAGACGGGGCGGAAGGAAGAGGACGCGGAGTTCTATCCGTTTGATCAGGACCTAATTGCAAATGCGCCGGACCAGGATGTAGACGAGATGCCGGACGGTGTGCGGGTGTGGGTGCCACGCGCGCCGGATCTGAAGACGCTTCCGAAGCAGATCCATGGGTTGCTGCGGCTAAGTGACAACGAGGCATACGAGTTTACGGCGCCGGTGACGGAGGGAGAGATACCGAAGACGGCGGGACCACCGAAGAGAGGGGCGGCGGCGGCGCCGACGAGTGTGACTGTTCTGGGGGCAATCGGGCTCGCGTTTGTTGGCGGGATCATTCTGAACCTGATGCCCTGTGTGTTTCCTGTGCTGTTCCTGAAGGGGTTGGCGCTGGTGCAGAGCTCGGGTGACGAGCGGGCGCGCATGCGGTCGCATGGCCTGGTTTACACGCTTGGCATTCTGGTGAGCTTCTGGGCGATTGTGGCGGTGTTGTTGGCTCTGCGGTCGGGGACGAACCAGATCGGGTGGGGATTTCAGCTGCAGTCGCCGACATTTCTGGCGGTGTTGGCCTTAGGGCTTTTCTTCTTTTCGCTTTCGCTTGCGGGGCAGTTTGAGCTGGGATTGTCGCTGACGAGTGCGGGCGACTCGCTGACGCGCAAGCAGGGGTATGCGGGCAGCTTCTTCACGGGGGTTCTGGCGACGGTGGTGGCGACGCCGTGCACGGCGCCATTGATGGGCGCCGCGATTGGATTTGCGCTGGCACAGCCGGCGTGGATCACATTTGCGGTATTTACCGCGCTGGCGCTAGGGCTGGCGGCACCGTATCTAGCGCTGACGATTCAACCCGGATGGACGAAGGTGCTGCCGCGGCCGGGGGCGTGGATGGAGACGCTGAAGCAATTGACGGCGGTGCCGCTGTTTGGGACGGTGATCTGGTTGACGTGGGTGTATGGGCGGCTGTTCAGTGGCAGCGCGACAGCGGGCAAGGGAGTGGACCGTGTGGCGGATCTGCTGCTTGGATTTCTGTTGCTGGCGATTGCCGGATGGGTACTAGCGAAGTGGCCGGCGAACCGTAAATCGACGATCGCTGCGGTGATCCTGGGTGCCTTGGCGTTGGCGGCGCCGCTCTATCAACGGAAAGATACGACGTTGGTCTGGCAGCCGTACTCGCAGGCGACGCTCGATCAGGCGCGGGCTGCGGGCAGGCCGGTGTTCATCGACTTTACCGCGGCATGGTGTCTCTCCTGCCAAGTCAACGAGCGACTGGTGCTGAAGTCGGATGAAGTGCAGGCGCAATTTCGGGCGCATGATGTGGTACTGCTTCGCGCGGACTGGACGCAGTACGACGATGCGATCACGCGGGAGCTGGCGAGTGTGGGGCGCAGCGGCGTGCCGACCTATGTGTTGTACCCGGTGGCGCATGGAACGGACGTCGATGTGCTACCGGAGGTGCTGACTAAAGCCATCGTTCTGGACGCTCTCGGAAAGGGACTGGCGCGGTGATCGTGAGCAAGGACGCGACGTGTTAGAGATCAGGGACGGGATCGCCCATCAATGTGCCTTTGCCGGCGAGCGCGTCAGCGGCGGCTGTCTGCGTTTCCTGATCGGTCATCTTCCTGATCGTCTGTGAGACGGACCACTTGTGGCCGAACGGGTCCGTGAACTGACCATAGCGATCGCCCCAGAACATGTCCGCCAGCGGCATCGTTACAGTCACGCCGCTGGCAGTCGCGATGTCCCAGAAGCTTTGGACGTCGTTAAGCTGCAGGGCGAGGATGATGGGAGAGCCGCCGAGCGCGGATGGCGTCATGCAGCAGCCGCCCATGATTTGCGAGAAGTCGTCAGAGAGCATGACCAGGCCACCGTTGATCAAGACGGACGTGCATGATCTTGTCTGTGCCTGGCATGAGGTGGGCCTCGCCGTCCTGCGTGGCGTTAAAGGCTCGCTTGTAGAAGTCGATGGCTCGATGTGCATCTTCGACAACGAGGTAAGGCGTGATGGGTGGGATCGGCGAAGGCATGCGGTGATCTCTCCAGCATAGAAGTAAGGGCGGGAGAAAGGTATCATGCGTTACTCGCGTTTTGAAGCTTTTATGCGAGCGATTTCTTCCATGCGGGCGGCGAGCTGGCGTTCGCGGCCCTCGGAAGTGGGTTGGTAGTAGCGGCGGCCGGCGAGGGAGGGAGGAAGGCAGTTCATGTCGGCGACGCGGCCGTCGACGTCGTGCGCGTACTGGTAGTCCTTGCCGAAGTCGAGCTCCTTCATCAGGCGCGTGGGTGCATTGCGAAGATGGAGCGGAACGGCCTCGGCGGCAGTGGCCTGGATGTCAGCCTGCACGGCGTTGTAGGCGGTGTAGACGGCGTTCGACTTGGGCGCAAGGGCAAGATAGACGACGGCCTGCGCGAGAGCGAGACCGCCCTCTGGCTGGCCAAGGAAGTGCATCGCGTCGCGGGCGGAGAGGCAGAGATTGAGCGCCTCGGGCGCGGCCAGGCCGATGTCTTCGATGGCCATGCGAACGATGCGGCGAGCGACGTACATGGGGTCTTCGCCGGCCTCGAGCATGCGGCCGAGCCAGTAGAGAGCGGCGTCTGCGTCGGAGTTGCGAACGCTCTTATGAAGGGCGGAGATGATGTCGAAGTGCTGCTCGCCTTTTTTGTCGTAAAGCAGGACCCGGCGCTGCATAGCCTCGGCAGCGACCTCTTCGGTGATCTCGGTTTGGCCTTGACCGGTGGCGAGAGCGGCGGAGACCTCAAGGGCGTTCAGCGCGCTGCGGGCGTCGCCACTTGAGAAGCTGGCGATAAGCGCTGTGGCGTCGGTTGTGATGGCAAGGCCGGTGCTGCCGAGGCCGCGGTCAGGATCATGCAGGGCTCGCTTGAGAAGAGTGGTGACCTGATCTTGGGTGAGTGCCTGGAGGACATAGACGCGACATCGGCTGAGCAGAGCGGCGTTGATCTCGAAGGACGGATTCTCTGTGGTGGCGCCGATGAGGCGGATGGTACCGCGTTCGACGTACGGCAGGAAGGCGTCCTGCTGAGCCTTGTTGAAGCGATGGATCTCGTCGACGAAGAGGATGGTGCGCATGCCAAAGCCGACAGCTTTTTCGGCTTCGGCCATGACCTGCTTGATTTCCTTAATGCCGCTCATGACGGCGGAGAACTCGATGAAGGTCGCACTGGTGACGCGCGCGATGATCTTGGCGAGGGTGGTCTTGCCGACGCCAGGCGGTCCCCAGAAGATCATGGAGGAGGCGTCGTCGCGTTCGATAGCGAGCCGCAAGGGTTTGCCGGGGCCGAGCAGGTGCTGCTGCCCGGTGTACTCGTCGAGCGATCGTGGGCGCATACGTTCGGGAAGTGGGGTGCGGGACGATGGATCGGCGCGGCCAGCGATATGAGCTGCGGGGTTGGTGTCGAAGAGGCTCATGCGGGCACACCGACGCGGGCGCGTTGCCGCTGGGCCTCGTAGAGCAGGATGGATCCGGCGACGGCGGCGTTCAGGCTCTCAACCGTGCCAGCACAGGGGATGGTGATGCGGGCATCGGCAAGGGCGAGCAGATCAACGGAGAGACCGGATCCCTCGTTGCCGACGAGAAGGGCCGTACCCGCAGTCAGGTTGACGGTGTCGATCTCGGTGATGAGATCGGTGCCGACGCCTTCGCCGACGGTGGCGAGAAGACGGAGGCCACCCCTGCGCAGGGTGGAGAGGTCGTCGATCGAGCAGGGAACGACTGGTATTCGAAAAGCTGAGCCAGCGGAGGCACGGAGGGCTTTTCCGTTCCAGGCGCTGACGGTGCCTGGTGTGGTGAGAACGCCGCTGGCACCGAAGGCTTCAGCTGATCGGATGAGGGTGCCGAGATTGCCGGGATCCTGCAGGCCGCAGGCGACGAGGACCAACGGGACGCCCCAAAGGACCTCATCGAGAGTGTGTACGGGCGGCAGCATGAGGGCGGCGATGCCTTGGGGAGAGCAAGTGTCGCCGAGGCTCGCGAAGAGTTCGTCGTCGAGGCGGAGGACTTCGAGCGAATGCGGCAGGAACGAGGGAACAGGACGGCGCTCGCTGAGGAAGACGGTTTTGAGCAGCATGCCGCTGCGGATGGCTTCTTCGACGAGGTGTTCGCCTTCAAGCGCAGTAAGGCCGTTGCTCAGGCGCGGGTGGCCGGCGAAAGCTCCGCGCAATTGCTTGACACGCGGGTTCTGCCGACTGGAGACGATGGTGTCGCTCGGAGACATCGAGCTCAATCTTACGCCGGCGCAGAGCTTGAACCGAGGGGAACAGGACCCGGGTTGATTGAGTCCGGAAAGGGGGTGTGCTAGTTTGTGGCATTGCGGTGTTCCTCACGTGTTGCCGGTTGCGAACTGCCGGCGTGGAGCGACTTTTGGCAGCAGAGATTTTGAAGATTCACCCGGACGAGCCGGAGGCGGCTCATGTGCAGCGCGTCGTGCGCTCGTTGCGGGCAGGGCAGGTAGTTGCGATTCCTACGGACACGTTCTACGGTCTGGCTGTCGACCCGGTGAACCTGTGGGCGGTGGATCGAATTTACGAATTGAAGACCCGATCGAGGCACAAACCGCTGTCGTTGCTGATCAGCGATGTATCGCAGGCGTTTGAGCTGGCGCGGGGTATTGATGGCGCGTTTGATCGACTCACCGAGCGATTTTGGCCGGGACCGCTGACCATCATCGTCAAAGCCGGATCACGACTGCCGTTACGTGTGACGGCGAACACGGGGAATGTGGCGCTGCGCGTTCCGGAGGCAGCGATCCCACGGGCGATTGTGAAGGAGCTGGGCCTGCCGATAACGGCAACTTCGGCGAACCTGCAGGGATTGCCAGAGTGCACCGATGCCAACTGCGTTCGCGAGCAGCTTGGCGGAGATCTGCCAATGATTATCGACGGCGGGCCAACGGCGCGATCGATTGCGACGACAATCATCGATCTCACTGGCGGAGGGAACTCTTGGACGATCCTGCGCGAGGGTGCGATCCCCACCCATGAAATAGCTTTCACGTTGCAACGCGACTTGTAGGCGAGAGTGACAGGAGGGCGTGCGGGCCTGCCGTACACTTCTGACCTGGGATGATGGGACTGCCATGAGTCTACCTGCTTCAGCAAGGGTGCACCGAAGATCGGGTCTGCGCGTGCTCGGCGTTTTGCTGCTGGCAGGGCTGGCGCTAGCGATCGTGTGGTGTGTTGCGGTGTACCAACGCATTGCAGACGCTGCTGAGCAGGATCAGGCGGTAGTGTCTGACGCGATCGCAGTCTTTGGCGCGGCTGAGTATGCGGGCAGGCCATCTCCGGTCTTCCATGCGCGTCTGGACCATGCGGCGGATTTGTATCAAAGGGGAATCGCGCCGCTGGTGATTACGTTGGGCGGCGGGAGCGACAAGGATTCGGGCAAGACAGAGGGCGGCGTTGGTCGGGATTATCTGCTCGCGCGGGGTGTACCGCTTGAGAACATCATCGCCGAGACGACCTCGATTGATACGGAGCAGCAGGTACATCGGCTAGCCGCGATTGCACGCGACCACAACCTGCGCCATATTGTGGTGGTCTCAGACGGAACGCACATGTTTCGCATACGTGCACTCTGTGAGGAGGCTGGTCTCGATGTGTATACGTCACCGCGGTCCGCGCTTGGGCATATCAGCGGCTACGACCTCGCGCGGCGATATCTGCACGAGATTGCGAGCTATACCTCGTTTCGGCTGAACCTCCATGGCGGCGGCTTGTACCGATCGCTGGGAGGGTATGGAAGCGGGCTCTGACTTCGCTCAGAGCTTGAGTAGGAGCCAATACGCCAGCAGAGCGGAGAAAGCTGTGGAGCTGAAGTTCACGAGATCGTTGCCGATCCAGCCGTGGCGCTCGATGGTTGCGCCGAGCAGGCTGTCGAAGAACAGGCCAGCGGTACTTGCGAGAAAAACCAGGACGTCTGCGGAGACGGAAGAAAGGCCGTGAGTGCCCGAAGACACGACCAGGCCCGCGGCGGCCAGACCGGCGATGGTGCCGCGAAGGCTGACGCCGCCATCGGTACCAGGAGCGACGGGGCGCAGGTTGGTCAAGAGCCAAGTTGGTCCACCGAGTGCCTGCCCGACCTCGGAGGAGACGGTGTCGGCGGTCGCCTCGGCGAGAGCGGCGAGAGCGCCCGGGTAGAAGCCGACGGCGGCGCAAAGGCCGGCGAAGCCGAGGTTGGCGACGATTTGCGAGGAGCGCCGACCGTGTCGAGGCTCGGCGAGGCCGACGCCTTCTTTGGCACGGCGTTTGAAGCGGGTTGCGGCAAACGTCAGCGTAAAAAGAGCGATCAGCGCAGGGAGGGTAGGGGAGATGACGTTCCCGGGACGCTGGCGCTCGAGGGAAAGAAAGCTGTGAGGGCTTGCCAGCAAAAGGCAGATCAGAGCACCGAGAAGGGACGCTGGACCAGTTGCCGACCGCAGACGCCAAACGATGCAGGCGAACGCCAGGCTGAGCACGAGGGGCCAGATGGTCCACACGTGAGAGTGCCAGCCGCCAAGCTCCAGGCGTGTTCCGCCAAAGAGCAGCATGGCGGTGATCGTCGCAATGAGTGTCTGGCTTTGCAGGCGATCGCGTGCAAAAGAAATCGTCTTCGCCCACGGGGGCGACGAAGGGCTCTCGATGGATGTGCCTACGGGGACGTGGCCGAGCTCTCCCATCAGGCCGCCCCTTCGCTTACTGATTTACAATCCAAGAGAAGCATAGCGAACGCAGCGAGAACGTGGGAGCAGGTTTGTCACTAGTCATTCAAGCAGCAGAGAAGTGCCGGCGCACCGTGTCCGGCCAGCGTCGACAATTTGGCACTCTTTCCGCTGCTGTGGTTGGGTCTTTGCTCTCGCTTGCCGCGCTTGGGTGCGGGAACAGTTATCGTCCAGTAGTGGCGGCGATCAATCCCGTTGGGCCTGCAGGCCAGCCGACCAAGTACGCCATTGCGATCTCGAACCCGACGCCAACTGGCCCTGGCCTAGTGACGTTTGTCGATTTTTCGGGCGATAGTATTCTGAACACGACAGCGATCGGTATAGCGCCGTACTATCTGGCGCTCGATGCGACCAACGCCGGGACGGGCTACACCCTGAATGGCGATGGAACGATCAACAGCTTCATTCTGTCACCATCTACCTTGCTTTCGAATGACGTTCTCTCGTCCTCGCTTCTGCCGAGCACGCCGCTACCGAATAGTATCTTCGTTCCGGGGACAAACATTTATATTACAGAACCTGGCCGCAGCCTAGTGGCGCAGCTCTCGACGGCGACTTTCTCAACGACCGGGGGAGCAGCGGGGCCGGCTCTGCGGCAGGAGTTGCCAGTTGGCGCGAACCCGATTTACATTGTCGGCGTGCCGAACGCGCCGCGAGTCTACTCTGTCAGCCAGGGCAGTGGGGTAACGGCTGGGCAGGTTGCGGCAATCGAAAATCTTTCTACGGGTCTTCCGACAATCTCGAACATGATCAGTGTCGGCGTCAATCCGGTGTATGGGGTGATGTCCGCTGACAGCCGCCGAGTCTTCATCATGAATCGCGGCAGCAACACGGTCAGCGTGATCAACTCGCAGACGAACACTCTCGACAGCACGACGCCGACGATTCCGGTAGGTACAGCACCGGTGTGGGGCGACCTGATTACGGGTCGGAACGAAGTTGCCGTACTTAACGCCGGTGCGGGCACGACGCCGGGGTCTGTTTCCATTCTGAATACGCCTTTGTGTAGTGCAGTGGCGTTGCCGTCGAACCCGGCTTGCGATCCGTCGAACCCGATCGATGCAACGAACTTCGGCCAGGTCCTGGCCACGATTCCGGTCGGGTTGAACCCGGCCGTTGTGTCGGTGCTCTCGGATGGAAGCCGTGCTTACGTTGCAAACTCTGGCGCAACTATGCCATGTTCGACGACGCTCCCTAAGGCTGCTATCGATCCTGGCAATGGATGTGGAACCGTTAGCGTGGTGAACCTGCAGACCAATGCCGTAGAGGCAACGATCACGGTTGCTGGCCATCCGACATTTCTTGTCGGTACCGCGGGAACGCCGACGGGAAAGGTTTATGTCACATCGACAGATACAAGTTTGATGACGGTGCTGCGAACGGACGTGAATCAGGTTCAGACGTACATCGATCTGCAGGGTCGAGGCGGACAGGTTCGCGTGACTGCCCAGTAGGACGAAGGACATCAACAGGGGATGAAGAAGGCCAGGTCGTCAAGACCTGGCCTTCTTGTTCTGGCGCCTTGATTATACCCCTGCCGCGCCAGCCATGAGGATCGGCATGGTTGGTGTCTGTGATCCACCTTCATTTTCAATCGTGATGCCAAAGGCCTTTGCCGTGACGCCCTCCGGCAACTTCGGCATGATCACACTAGCGTCACCGCCGGCATCCGGATGGAAGGTACCCGCAGCAATGGGTGCGCTGCCGCTCGCAGGAATGATCCAGAGTTCGTAGACCTTTGCTGGTTGGAGTGGCTCCATATTATTTGCGACAAAGACAAGCGCACCCTTGGCCGCAACATAGGTCGCTTTACCCTGAGGAACGGGCGCCTGCTTGGAGAGTGTCAAAGTGACACGCTGCGCGGACGGATCGTTGATCGTCTCCATCAGCCGGCGCGCCTCATTGCTTTGCTCCGTAACGGTTGCGATCTGGTGATTAACGGACTCAACCTGACTGCGCAGGCCGTCGCGCTCACGTGAACTTTGCGCGACCATGACCGCGAGCCCGGCGGCAACGGCCCATCCTGCCCAGGGTAGAGCGCGAGCAACGACACTTCGTTTCGCCGGTTCGATCGCAAGATTGGCTGCAGTCGCCGACCCAAAGCTTGGTGTAGACCCTGACCTCGAACGCGAGATATCACTCGGCTGTTCCGAAGCATCTGCAAGCGGATTGGCTCGTTGCGCGGTCGCCACTGAGCCCTGCTTCGGTTCTCGCGCTACTTGCTGCATGAGCCGGTCACGTGCCAGAGCGGGCGGTGCATGTGTCTCTGCGGTGCAGGCGACGATGGCGAGATCTCCTTGGATCAATGCGAGTTCTTCCTGACATGGCCTGCATTGCTGAAGATGCTGGCGGACCTGGGCGCTCTGTTCCGGGCTCAGAAACTGCAGGGCGAATAATGCGAGATCTTCTGGATCGATATGACGGTGTGCGTTCATGCCTGCAGCCCCTTTCTCAGCGTTAGAAGCGCGCTGCGGATCCTTGTCTTGACTGTCCCGAGTGGGTCGCCTGTCATTTCGGCGATCTCGGAATGGGTAAGGCCCTCGAAGAACGCCATCTCGAGCGTCTTCCGTTGCTCGGTCGGCAGCTTGCCAATGATGACGCGAGCCTTGTCCATCATGCCGTTGCGAATTGCTTCTTCCCCGAGGTCGTAGCCTGACGGAAGTTGCATGTCATCGACCTGCTCTGACGGCTTCTTGCGCCGCAGGGTATCGATCGAGCGGTTGCGGGAGACAACGGCGAGCCAGCCTCCGAGCGTTCCGCGTGTCGCGATGAAACTGTCTGGATTGCGCCAGATCTGCAGAAAGATCTCCTGCAGTACATCTTCTGCCGATGCCGGATCCCGCAGCACCCGGAGAGCGACGGAATAGACGACTTTTCCGTACCTGTCATACAGCGCGCCCATCGCTGATTCGTCGCCGCTTTGAACCAACTTCAGAAGGGTGACATCATCAGGTCGCAGTGGCGGCGGACTGTCTTTTCGTCCCGTCTCTCTCAACATACAAACGCACCTAGAATCAAAGCAGATTGGAAGGATCTTCTCAGTATTTCGCGAAAAGCGCCAAAAGTTACCGTAGTGTAGATGCTGTCGCGAACGTTCTCACTGTAACCGAATTCTAGGGAACTCGTATCAAAGATACGACGCCTGAGGGGTTCGCCGGCAACATTGGACGGAGACAGTTAGAGATGGCGGAACGCCTGCGCCTGGACAAGTTGATGGTCGATCGCGGACTGGTCTCTTCGCGGGAGCGAGCGCAAGGTTTGATTCTTGCCGGCCGGGTTCTGGTCGATGAGCAACGGGTAGACAAACCCGGCGCTGCGATGAAGCCTGAGGTCGTGCTTCGCCTGCTCGGTGAGGACCTGCGCTACGTTAGCCGCGGCGGATTGAAGCTGGAACGGGCGCTTGCGCACTGGGCAATCGATGTGACGGGGAAGACGTGCGTCGACATCGGCACGTCGACCGGCGGCTTCACCGATTGCATGCTGCAGCATGGGGCAGCGAGCGTGACGGCCGTGGATACGGGCTATGGGCAGATTGCCGATCGCCTGCGTCGCGACGCTCGTGTGCATTTGCGGGAGCGCACGAACGCCCGCCTGCTCGCGGTAGGTAGCCTGCTTCCGGAGAGTGGGCCGACGCCGAGCTTCTTTGCTATGGACGTCTCTTTTATTGGAGCGTCGCTGGTGCTGCCGGCGGTTGCTGCCGCGTTGAGCCGGCCGGATGCTCGCTGGGCAGGCGAGGCTGTGGTGCTGGTAAAGCCGCAGTTCGAGGCTGGACGCGAGCACGTGGGAAAGGGCGGCATCGTCCGTGACGAGGTGGCACGGCAGATCGCAGTGCAGAAAGTAGTCGCGACGATCGCGGGGTTGGGCGCCGCCGACATCGAAGTGATCGACTCGCCGATTCGTGGCATGGAGGGAAATCATGAGTATCTGCTGCATGCCGTGTTCCGCGAACGCTCCTAAGCGGCATCGCAGCTACACTAGACCTGCATGATGCTTGCAGCGATCATCTCCAAGCCACAAAAGCCAGAGTTAGCGACCATTCTTCCTGAGTTGATCGGCTGGCTCCGCGACCACAACTACGACGCTGTGCTGGACGAGCCGAGCGCTGCGTATGTGCCGGGGCTGGTGGGCCTTCGACGCGAGACGCTGCCGAAGCATAACCCGAATCTGGTGATCGTGCTTGGCGGTGATGGAACTCTGATCGCAGCGGCACGCGCCTTTGCGACAACGAAGACGCCGATCCTTTCGGTCAATCTCGGATCATTGGGATTTCTGACGGAGGTGCCACTTTCGGATCTCTACGGAACGCTCGACGCCTGGTGCTCGCACTGCGCCGTGATCGATTCACGCGAGATGATGCAGGCGGAGTTGCGCCGCGGCGGAAAGTTACTGCAGACCTGGACGGCGCTAAATGATGTGGTAGTAGCGAAGGGAACGATCGCGCGGATGGCAGACTTTTCCGTCGACATCGATTCGCAGCGTGTCGCCACCTTCCGCGCGGATGGCATTATCGTCTCGACGGCTACGGGATCGACGGCTTATAACCTGGCGGCAAACGGGCCGATCGTTATGCCGTCGGTTCCGGCGACGATCGTGACGCCGATCTGTCCGCACTTGCTGACGTTGCGGCCGATCGTGGTGCCGTCGAGTTCAAATGTCTGCATTCACGTGGTAGGAGTGCCGAACGAGACGTATCTCACGGTGGATGGACAGGAAGGGGTCTCGGTGCAGGTGGATGATCTGATCAGCTGCCGTCGATCGGAGCACACGGTGCGCCTCCTGCGGCATCAGCCGAATGGCCTGTTCAATGTGCTGCGGTCGAAGCTGAAGTGGGGCGAGCGGTAGCAGCTTTCGGCTAGCGTCTCTAGCGCCGCAACGTGACAACCGGGCTTGTGGGATGGCAGAAGACACGGCCATGGTTGAGGGCGATCCGGCGGCTGGCAAGCGACGCCATCTCTGGGTCGTGCGTCACCATGACAATGGTGTGTCCCTGCGCATGCAGGCCTGCGAGCAGGTTGGCGACGATCTTCTGGTTGGCTTCGTCGAGGTTGCCGGTGGGCTCGTCCGCGAGGAGGATGGGCGGCTTGTTGATTAGGGCGCGCGCGATGCAGACGCGCTGCTGCTCGCCGCCAGAGAGCTCGCTGGGCAGATGCTCGGCACGATCGGCCAAGCCGACGCGAGCCAGCGCCGCGCTCGCTTCACTCGCATCGGTCATGGAATGGAAGTACTGCGCGAGCATGACGTTCTCGAGCGCGGTCAGGTACGGGATGAGGTGGAACTGCTGGAAGATGAAGCCGATCTTATCCGCGCGGAAGCGGTCGAGTGCGGTGGCCGACATGCTCTTGACGTCGACGCCGTCGATGCGCAGCTCACCGCGGGTGGGGCGATCAAGACAGCCGAGCAGGTTAACCAGCGTGCTTTTGCCGGAGCCGGAGGGACCGGTGATGGCGACCCACTCGCCGGCGACGATCGAGAAGGTTGCTGCTTCGAGCGCGTGGACCGTGCCGGCGTGGCCGGTGTACTCGCGCGTGACGTGCTCGAGTGAGATCACAGCGCACTCGGCGCGGGTCTGCTCGTGAAAGTGGCTGGTGCTTGTGTCAGACGATCTCATAGGGTCTCCTTCCTCCCCGTACTTGACGGGCAAAGTCTTCGAAACAAGCAAGTTGCTGGTGGACAGGAGGAACGGGACAACGGTGGATGCGAGCCGTGCGACGAGCTTGGAACGCTCGCCTGCATACCCACAAGTTTAGCAGCGGCGCCACCGACGCTGCGCCACGACGAGATGACGAGCACGAAGAGATGGGGACCGGTGCCACGTTACTCTCCTCGCAGAAGGGCCGCCGGCTCAAAACGGCGCAAGGATTGCAGCGGTGCGGTGGCGGCGAAGATGGCGATGATGAGGTTGAGCAGCGCTACGGGAAGCAGAACGGAGGCAAGGGGCGGCGCGCTGGTGCCGAAGTTGATCTCGCTGATAGCCCAGGCCGCGGCTGAACCGATCACCCAGCCTGCAAGGACGGCTCCCGCGGCCAACACGAGAGCTTCGAGGAGGAAGAGGCTGTTGAGCTGCCGCTGCGAGCTGCCAAGCGCCTTCATAAGGGCGAAGTCGCGGCGGCGCTCGAGCACGCTGGCCGACAGGGTGGCGAGGACGCTGACGGCAACGGTGAGGGCGATCAGAAGAACGGCACCGTACATGAGCGCGTGGGTCTTCTCGACGATGCGGGTTTCGCCTTCGACAAGCTGCCGCACCGGATCGACGCGCAGACCGGGGAGCGCCGAGCGAAGATGAGCGAGAGTGGCGTCGATAGTGGAGTTGCCGCCGGGCACCTGTAGCTCGATCAAACTGGGAGCGACGCCGGTCCAGGCGCGGAAGGCGGGCATCGGCAGATAGACGCGGCTATCCTCATCGCCGCCGGTGGTGAGCCGGCCGGCGCCATGCAAGAGGAGCGGTTGACCGATGTAGCGCAGGGTGACCGCGTGTTCGTCGGCGATGAAGTTTGCGGCCCTACTGCCGAGCAGAACATCGGTTGGGCCGGTTGGCCACGCATCGAGCTTCCACCAGCTATTGAGCTGGCGCAACGAGGGGAAGTCGGCGCCCACGGCGACCACGGAGGTGCCGCGATCGGTGGTGGCGACAGCGAAGGCGAGTTCGGAGGCGGCGGCGTCCGGACCGGCGGCGATACGCGCCTTTGCGAGCGCATCCGACGGGAGAGCGTTGCTGCCGAGGGCGGGCGTGATGGTGATGTTAGCGCCGAAGCTGCGGAACTCGTGGTGCAGCTTCCGGTCAAGATCGGCATAGAGGGTGAGCAGGGCGGTCGCGACCGCGGCGGAGACAGTGAGCGCGACAAAGGCGGAGAGGCTGCGGGCGCGGCGATGCGCGAGCGAGCGCAGAAGAAGTCGGCCGAGGCTTAGCCGCAGGTGATTCGCTGGTGGCGAAGCAGGCAGGTGGACGCTCACGCGTCGTCTCGAAGAATGGTGGAGGGGTCCAAACGGAGAGCGGCGCGTATAGATGGCGTGCTGCCGGCGATGGCGACGGCAAGGGCAAGCCCGAGAACGACTGGCAGCAGAACGAGATTGACAGGCGCTGAACCGGGGCCGCCGGCGTCGAAGATGCGAGCGCCGAGCCAGGCAGAAAGCAGGCTGCCGACCAGATATCCACCTGTGCCGGCGAGAATGGCGAGGGTGGCGCTTTCGACGTAGAAGAGGAGTGCGATGGATCCACGGCTGGCACCGAGCGAGCGCATGAGGCCGATCTCGCGACGACGCTCAAGGATGGCGGTAGCCATAGCGGCAGAGACGGCGAAGCCGGCGGCGAGCAGGGCGGCGGCACTGATGAGCCACATGAGGCCACTGATGCGATTGAGCACGGAACCTTCGCTCTGCTCGATGCGGCGGACCTGCTGGGCCTGCGCGGATGGGATGGCCTCGTGGATCTGAAAAGCAATGGAGTTGGCGTAGGGTCGGCAGTACCAAAGATCGCGCTGCTTGGGGCTGAGGGTGTCGGGGTCCTTGCGGGCGAAGACGTCTTCGGGGCGGGTGCGGGCGGAGACCTCGACGCGGGAGACGGCATCGGGGAGGTTGGCGAGTTGTTGGGCGCTCTCGAGGGTGAGAAGGAGTTGCGTATCGGCGCTGTCGCCTGCGGTAACGATGCCGGTGACTTGGTAGGGATAGCCTTCTTGCGATGGTGCGCTACCCGCAGCGCCGGGCGCTGGCAGAACGACCACGTCGTTGATGTGCAGATTTTGAGCAACAGCTAGCGTCTTTCCGACCACGACTTGAGCCGGGCTCTGCGGCCAGCGCCCCTGCAGCTTCCAGAAGGGGTGGAGGGCGGGGGCGCCGGTCCTGAGGCCGGAGAGGTCGTGATTGAACCAGAGGCCGCGTGCCTGGACCTCAAATGGAAGGCGTGAAGGAGTTCGGTCATTTGCGGAAGCAAACGAGACTCCACCCTTTTCGCGGTGAGACTGCGAAAAGGGTGGGGCACCCGGGGTCGTGGCTGGTCTGGGGGTGACCGTCAGGGTGACAGGAAGCTCTGGGCTGATGCCGGTGATGTTGTTTGCCCAGAAGATGCCGCGGAGCTTCTGGAGGTCGGACTCGTGGAGATAGGCGTTGCCGGTGGCTGGTTTGAGATCGACGCCGCCGACTTTGACGGCGAGGGCGTCAGCAAGCGGGGTGACGATGAGGTTGGCGCCGTAGACGGCGAGCTCGCGGTGGATGCGGTCGCCGATGGTGGTGGCGAGGGCGAGCATGGCCGTTACCGCGGTTGTGCCGAGGAGGATGGCGGCACCGGCGAGGAGTTTGCGGCGGCGCTGGCGGCGGAAGGATTCGAGGAGGAGGCGGAAGAACATCTCAGGCCGCCTTCCTGGGTTTTAGCAAGGGATCGACTTGGCGCTCGATGAACCCACGCATAACGATGACGTTGTCATGCATGGGGCACCCGGCCTTCGGCGTGGCTTTCATGTGGCGGAGGAGCATGGTCAGCGCTCGAAGATGGGAACGAGTGCCTGGAGGTCGGCGGCGGCGATGGTGATCTGGCTGCCGGAGCGCGAGGAATGCAGCGGGATGGGGTTGCAGCCGCCCTCCTGGCCCATGGACTGCGGGACGAGGGGCGACGCGCACATCTTGCAGGTGATGCCCTGGGAGCCGATGTAGAAGCCGACGGGGCCGCAGATGTGGCAGGCGTCGGCGACGGAGACGATGTTGCCGTCGGGCTTTTTGTAGAGGAGGAAGCGGACCTGAGCGGGTTTGCCCTGGGCGTCGTTGACGAAGACGCCGAAGCGATGGAGCTGGTCGTCGTTGATGTCGGCGGTGGGCAGGGTGACCTCCTTGCCGACCAGCGTGACGGAGGTGGTGGGGGAGAGGGCTGTGCTGCTTTTGGCGTAGATGAACTCGGCGGTGGAGAGAAAGATGAAGAGGAAGCTGACGGCAACGACGGAGGACATCCAGAGGCGCTCGCGGCGGTAGGTCCACTCGGCTTTGCGGCGGTCTGCGGAGTTAACGGGGGTGGTGGTGTCGGCGAACACGGGCGCCTTTCGGCTGCGGCTCTCAAGCAGGACCATAAGGCCGATGAGGGCGAGCATGGTGACGAAGAAGAACAGGTCGTTGCGGACGATGGGGCCGATCAGGCGCATTTCGGCGGTGCTGGACGGAAGGACGCCATTTTCGGAGAGCTCGTGCAGGCCGGAGATGAGCAGCTGGAAGGTGACGAAATAGAGGATGACGGTGGTGACGCGGAAGAAGCGCTGGAGATTGATGCGCACGCTGCCGCGAATGAACATGATGCCGAAGACGACGCTAAGGGCAATGCCTAGAATGGTTCCGGTGAAGCTGAGGATCTCGGTCGAGTTCAGGGTGACGGCGGAAAGGATGAGGACGGTCTCGACGCCTTCGCGGAGGACGAGCAGGAAGACGAAGAAGAAGAGGCCGATTTTGGCGGAGGGTGCGCTGGCATAGCGGGCGATCCTGGCCTCGATCTCGCCCTTCATCGACCGCGAGGTTTTGTGCATGAACCAGATCATGCTAATAACAAAGGCTGCGGCGGCCAGCATGACCCAACCTTCGATGATGTCGGAGTTGAGGTTCAGATGGGCGACAAGAACGGCGACGGCGACGCTGGCGACGAGAGCGGAGCCAAGACCCCAGAAAACAGTACGTTTCAGCTCATGCCGCTCAATTTTCGAGAGATACGCGAAGATGATGCCGACGATGAGGGAAGCTTCGACGCCCTCGCGGAGGGTGATGATGAGTGCCTGAAACATATTGCGTTTACCTGCCTTCGAGGCGGTTTCGCCAAGGTCCGCGCAGGTTTCGCGAAGGTTCGGCGACGCGCCATTTACCTCTTGAGTCTAATCCGGACCAAATCGGTCGTCAATGCAGACACAAGGAAGAACGCAGGCAAGCTTCTGCTGATAGAGGAGGCGGGACAGAGTCTTGGGGGAGAAGTATGGTGCGCCCGGAAGGAGTCGAACCTCCGACCTACTGGTTCGTAGCCAGTTGCTCTATCCAACTGAGCTACGGGCGCACATTGCATGGCTGCAACAAGGACAGAATACCGAAGATGGGGAGGGACGGCAACCGCGGGGGCGAGGAGAGATGGTGCGCCCGGAAGGAATCGAACCTCCGACCCTCTGGTTCGAAGCCAGATGCTCTATCCAACTGAGCTACGGGCGCACGCGGCGTTGCGGCTGCTGAGTGAAAGTGTACGTCAGGCGAGGGCGTGTGCCCAGTGTGGGGGGTCCTGCTAGCGCAACGTACGATCGGCGGAGTAGCAGAGACGAACGCTAAGGACAACAGCAGGTCCCTGCGGGGAGACAAAAAAAAGATGACATCTGCTGCATAGCTGAGGCCTGCCTCAGATGGCGGGCTTGGGGGCCGCGGGGGCTTCCGCCGGTGGCGGTGGGGGCGGGGTGGTGGTGAGGGCGACTTTCTCCGTGATGTCGAGACCGGAGCGGCGGAGTAGCTGGTGGATGACGGGCTCGGAGAGGCGGCTGGCGTCGTACTCGATGCGGACGGTCTTTTCGCGTTCGTTGAGCTCGAGATGGCGGATGCCGTAGACCTCGCGGACGCGAGCCATGGCGAGAACCGAGCTCTCGGATGGCGGAATGCCGTAGCGGTAGAGAACGTCGAGCTGAGTCATGCGGCAAGTTTAGCAGGGCTGTCACGAGCTCAAGCGGCGGCGTTATTGCAGGTGCGCGAGGTAGCTGGTGATCTCCGGGCTGGTCCAGTTTTGCGCGTTGACGAACTTGCGGCGGAGAATGCCGTTCTTGTCGATGATGTAGGTTTCGGGGATCTGGGCGGTACCGTAGAGCTCGTTGATGCGGCCGTCGGCGTCGCGGACGGTGGTGATCTCGACGTGGTGATCGGTGAGGAAGCGGCGGTAGACGTCGTCGGACTGGTCCATGGCGATGCCGACGATGGTGAGGTTGGGCATTTGTTTATGAAGATCGAGGAGGCTGGGCAGCTCCTGCACGCAGGGGGCGCACCAGGTGGCCCAAAGATTGAGGACGACGGTGTGGCCGCGGAGTTTGGCGAGATCGAGGGACTGTTTGCCATCCGAGATGGTGAACTGGGGAGCGGGTTTCGCGAGCGACTGTGGATGATCGCCGCGGTCGCAGCCGAGAGCGAGGGCCGCCAGCGCAAAGGTGAGCGCGGCGGCTACGCAGATGTGTCGCGGCGGGCGGGAACAGGGGGGATGTATCACGATGTGTCTCTTCTCTCTATCATACGGAGTGGCTTGGCGAGGCTGGAGGGCCGACAGCGACTGCAACGAGCGCAAAGGTTCGCAATGGAACGCAACGAACGACGAAGGCTGCGCCGTGCGAGACGGGCGACATACGAGGTGAAGGGGGCAGGCTGTGGTGCGATGGGGCGAGCCGGTGTTGGGCTTGATGGACGAACGGGAGCGGCCGAGTGTGCAGGCAGCGATGGCGCCGAAGCGCGGCGAGGGACCGGCGGCGGAGTTTGAGGTGTCGGTGATCGTGCCGGCGCGGGATGAGGAGCGCACCCTGCCGGGGTGTCTGGAATCGTTGCTGCGGCAGACGGAGCCGGGGTTTGCGCTGGGCAGGCAATGGGAAGTTGTGGTTGTCGATGATGGGTCCACGGACCGGACGCGGGTGGTGGCCGAAGATCTCTTTGCGGCGGAGGTGGCGCGCGAGCCGGGGAGATCGACGGGGCTGGTGGTGCTGGAGGCGCCGGCGTGGGAGGCGGGTCCTGATGGTCTTGGTGGTTCTGAGATGACAGGCAAAAGTGCGGCGTGCTGGGCGGGGGCGGGGGTAGCGCGCGGGACGTGGCTGCTGTTTACAGATGCAGATACGGTGCACGAGGCGGGGTCGGTGTCGCGATCGCTGCGGGAAGCGGAGCGGCATGGAGTGGCGATGCTGTCGTACTCGCCACGGCAGGTGGTGAAGGGGCTCCTGCAACGGACGGTGATGCCGCTGATCTTTTCGGAGCTGGCGAGTGTGTACCCGCCGGCGAAGGTGAATGACGTGGGAGACCCGCTGGCGGCGGCGAATGGGCAGTTCCTGCTCGTGGAGCGGGAGGCGTACTTCGACGCCGGAGGGCACCGCGGCGTGGGCATGAACGTGGTGGAGGATGTGGCACTGTCGCGATCGATCAAGCGCGCGGGAAAGGCGATTCGGCTGCGGGCGGCACCGGAGGCGCTGTCGGCGAGAATGTATGCGACGACGGGCGAGATGGTGGCGGGGTGGACGAAGAACCTGGCTTCGTTGATGCCGTCGCCGGTCAGCCTGGCGCTATGGAGAGTGCTGGATATGTTGCTGCTGGTGGGGTTGCCGGTGATCGCGGTGGCATGGCCGGGGCTTATCTGGTGGCAGCGCGGGGCGCTGTGGCTGGTGTGGGCGCGAACGCTGCTGCGGTTCTATACCCGAGTGGCACGGGCGCATGCAGGAGTGCTCGATACGGCGATCTCGCCGCTGGGACTGCCGCTGTTTGTGGTCTTGCTGCTCAGAAGCACGGTGCAGCACCGGGTGCGACGCGAGGTGGTCTGGAAGGGGCGGCGGTACAACCCGAACCGGCATTGAGCGAAGCGCAACGAGGAAGTGGGGGCGCCGTCATTTAAGCTGGAAGGACGATGATTTTGCTGACACGCAGAGCCGAGTTCTCCGCCGCGCATTTTTACTGGGTCAAGGCGTGGACACCGGAGCGGAACGAGCAGGTGTTTGGGAAGTGCTCAAACCGGAACGGGCACGGGCACAACTATGTGCTGGAGGTGACGGTGGCAGGAGAGCCGGATGCGGTGACCGGGTTTGTTGTGGATCTGAAGGCATTGAAGGACGTGCTCGAGCGCGAGGTGGTTGACGTGTATGACCATCGCCACCTGAACCTGGAGGTGCCGGAGTTCCGGGAGCGGCAGCCGACGGCCGAGAACATCGCTATTTCAATCTGGGAACGGCTGGAGGGAAAAATACCGCAGGCACGGCTGCACCGGGTGCGGGTGTACGAGCGCGAAGATCTGTTCGCGGACTACTTTGGGGAGCTGGCGTGACGACCGGGATACCGGTCGCGCGACTCTCGCGACGATGGCAGATTGCAGCGTCGCACCGATTGTATGCGGCGAGCTATGACGAGGCGTGGAACCTTTCGGTGTACGGGAAGTGCAGCAATCCGCACGGGCACGGGCATACTTACACGATCGAAGTGACGTTGGCGGGGCCGGTCGACTTAGTAACTGGCATGGTGACAAACCTGGCGGATCTGGATAGGTTCGCGCAGGCCGAGGTGATTGATCGCTTTGATCATCAGAACCTGAATCTGCTTCCGGAGTTTTGCGAGCTGGTGCCGACGACGGAGAACTTTGCGATGGTGATCCGGCGGATCTTTGCGGCGTATCCGTTAGCGATGCTTGAGCGGGTGCACGTGGAAGAGACGGCGAACAATTCGTTCGATGTGCTGACGGATGCCGGCGCGCGTGGGCGGATGGCGGCGAGAGAGCGATAGGAGAGAGATCGATGGAACGGCTGAAGGACGACGCGAGGAACGGAGTGACACCGGCGGCTGCCGGGCGGATCGATTGCATCACCACCGACCCGATCCATGCGGAGCCGACGGCGGTGGAGGCGATAACCGGTGATGAGGTGCATGCCTATGCTCTGCGGAGAGTTCCGGGTGGGGACGGCGTGGCGTTGGGGGACGCGAGCATGCGGGAGATCTACGCGGAGATTCTGCGCCGAGTCGATGCGGATCCGACGCGAGACGGGCTGCTGCGGACGCCGGAGCGGATGGAGAAGTCGATGGCATTTCTGACTCGCGGGTACGGGCAGACGCTCGAGGAAGTGGTGCACGGCGCGTTGTTTGACGTTGTCTACGACGAGATGGTGATTGTGCGGGACATCGAGTTTTATTCGATGTGCGAGCACCATCTGCTGCCGTTCTTCGGCCGCGCCCACATTGCGTATGTCCCGAGTGGAAAGGTGATTGGGTTGAGCAAGCTGCCGCGGCTGGTGGATATGTTCGCCCGGCGGTTACAAGTCCAGGAACGTCTGACACGGCAGGTGGCGGACGCGATCATCGAGACGATTCAGCCGCAGGGCGTGGGCGTGATCCTCGAGGCGCAGCATCTGTGCATGATGATGCGAGGCGTCGAGAAGCAGAGTTCGATGACCACGACAAGTGCGATGCTGGGCGTGTTTCGGACGCAGACACAGACACGCAATGAGTTTCTGTCGCTGATGCGGCGGCCGGGGTCGACGACCTAGTGAGTGATTGGCAAAAAGAGGTCAACGCATGAATGGGCTTCTGGTCCTGGATAAGCCGGCGGGAATGACCTCGCACGATATTGTGGCTCTGGTCCGCCGGGTAACGGACGAGCGATCGGTGGGGCACCTGGGGACGCTTGATCCGATGGCGACGGGGGTTCTGCCCCTGCTGCTGGGGCGATACACGCGATTGGCGCAGTTTTTTGGCGCGGCGGAGAAGGCCTATACGGGCCGGATTCGGTTTGGCTGGGCGACCGACACCTATGATGCCGAGGGTATGAGGGTTGGAGAGGCGCGACCGCTCACGGTGGGGATCGAGGAGATGCGCCATCTCGCGGAGCGGTTTGCCGGACCGATGGACCAGATGCCGCCGGTGTATTCGGCGAAGAAAATCGGTGGCGTGCCGGCGCATAAGCTGGCGCGAGCGGGGGTGGAGGTGCCGGTGAAGCCGGCGCGGATCGTGATTCATGACTTCACGCTGGATTCGCTCGAGGGTGACGAGGCGAGCTTTATGATACGGGTGTCAGCGGGTGGGTATGTGCGATCGGTGGCACATGAGATGGGACAGGCGGCGGGATGTGGCGCGCATCTTTCGGAGCTGCGACGAACGCAGGCGGGGGAGTTCAGTCTGGCGCAGTGTGTGACGGCCGAGGAATTGAAGAGCATGGCGGGTGAAGATGGCGCGCACCTTGCGGAGCGGCTGGTGCATCCACGGCGACTGCTTGAGACGATGCCGGCGGTGACGGTGGATGAAGGGATGGCGAGTCGGCTGCGGAACGGAATGCAGGGAAATGTGTCGGAGTTCTCCGCCGCGCCACTGATACGTGTGTTTACGGGGCCGGCGGACTTGTTTGCGATCGGGAAGAGGATTGCGGGGACGCTGATGCAGCCGATGGTGGTGCTGGGCTAAATCCAGACACGCAGAGGCAGACGCGGAGACCGCGAAGGCAACGGCTTAGATGGCGAGGCGTGATCCAGCCAACTCGATCGTAGTTGCTACTTTTTGAGAAGTGGCTGGATCAGCTTTTGCACCGTGGCGGCCACGATGACGTTGCCGCGGGCGGTGGCGTGGACATTGTCGGCCTGCATCATGCCGGCGACACCGTAGGCGCCATGGAGGATGAAAGGAATCATCGGGACCTTATAGCGGGTGGCGAGGAGAGGAAAGGTCTGGTTGAACTGGCTGACGTAGTCGCCACCGTAGCTGGGCGGGATGGTGATGCCGGCGATGGCAACGAGGGTGCCGCTGTCTTTGAGGCGATGAATAATGGCGTCGAGGTTGGCGCGGGTATCGGCGATGGGAAGGCCGCGCAGGCCGTCGTTGCCACCGAACTCAACGACGACGATGGCGGGGTGCATGTCGACAACGCGGCCGATGCGGGAGAGGCCATCCTTGGTGGTGTTGCCGCTGATGCCTTCGTTGACGACGCGGTATTTGTAACCAGCCTGGTCCAGGTTGCGCTGGAGGACGTCTGGATAGCTTTCGCCGGGTTCGGTGCCGTACCCGGCGGTGAGGGAATCGCCGAAGCAGACGAGCTTGGGCCGATGATCGGAGGCAAGAGAGGTGTCGGGTGCGTCGGCGGCCGAGCCAGAGGCAGCGGGCAGAACGGCGGCTGTGTTTGCCTCACGCGAGGCTATCTGGTTTGCAGTTTGGGAGGGCATAGCCTGGTCGGAGCGCGCGGTGCTCGTTGACGGTGTGGAAGAAGCGGTGCTGGGCGTGGAGTTTGGCGCGGAGGCGGGCTTGTCGCAACTGGTAAGGCAAGGGAGGGAAGCCGCTAGAATCAAAGAGAGCCACAGTCTGACCATCAGTCCACGGTAGCAAACCTGGAGCGAGAGCGGCGAAGGAGCGGTGCGTGAACAGAGCGGGACGGGAGGCGGGACCGGCGATGATTGAGGTCCTGAAGTTACGCAAAAGCCTGCGGACGGGAACGCGAGAGCTTGAGATCCTGAAGGGGATCGAGTTTACGGTGGCCAAGGGAGAGTTTGTGGCCATTATGGGATCGAGCGGAAGCGGGAAATCGACGCTGCTCGGTCTGCTGGCGGGGCTGGATTCGCCGACGACGGGGGAGGTGCGGCTGAATGGCGCATCAATCAGCTATCTGCCGGAGAACCAGCTGGCCCGGATTCGCGGGCGCACGCTGGGGTTCGTCTTCCAGTCGTATCAGCTGATTCCAACGTTGACGGCGCTTGAGAATGTGCTGCTGCCGTATGAGTTGAACGCGGACGAGAAGGGAGCGCGAGGGGTGGGGCTAGAGCGGGCTCGTGGACTGCTTGAGGCTGTGGGGTTGAAGGATCGGGTGGAGCATTACCCGGTGCAGCTTTCTGGCGGAGAACAACAGCGAGTCGCGCTGGCAAGGGCCTTTGTGCTCCGGCCCCCGATTGTGTTGGCAGATGAGCCGACGGGGAACCTGGACAGCGTGAACGGACAGCAGGTGCTAAAGCTGCTGGTCGATCTGAATCAGGTGGAAGGGACGACGCTGGTATTGGTAACGCATGATCCGGCGGTAGCAGCGTTGGCGCATCGTCGGATCACGCTGAAGGACGGCGCGGTGATTGGGGATGAGCGCGGTGATCTACCGATGGACGAGCCCTCGGGGCGGTTCGAGACTCGGCCTGCAGCAGAGATCTCTGATATCGCGTTGAAATGAGGTCGAACGCGAAACCAGGGATCTGTTCAATACGCTTTCGACTCGCGATGCTCGCAGAGAGTGCGGTCGAGAGGAGGAGTGTCAGAGAAGGTGAACAATGGTGCCGAGTAGCGAGCAGCAGGGAGATTGATGGCCGGACTGAGTTTTGGCACAGCACTTCGGATGGCGTCGCGGGAGTTGCGAGCGGCTCGCGGCAAGTTCTTTTTTGTAATTCTGTCGGTGGCAATTGGTGTGGCGGCGTTGACGGGGGTGCGTGGGTTTTCTGCTTCGTTCCGGGGAGCACTGCTGGTGCGCGCACGGACCATCATGGCGGCGGATCTTTCGGCACGCATGGTGCAGCAGCCGACGGCGGCAGAAGAGAAGTACTTGGCAGAGTTACAAAGGGCAGACGGCGTTCGGATGACGCCTGTCACCGAGATGCTGTCCATGGCGTCAAGCGCGAAGTCGATGGATCCGCTGCTGGTGAGTTTGAAGTCGGTGGATCCGCAGGTGTATCCGTTCTATGGCAAGGTGGATCTGGCGCCGGCAGGCCGGCTCGCAGATGCCTTGCACGACGATACGGTGGTGGTGGCAAGCGATCTGCTGCTGCGCTTACACCTGAGTGTCGGCGATGGGCTGAAGCTTGGCGATACGGTGTTTCGCATTGCGGCGGTGGTGACGAACGAGCCGGACCGGCTGACGGGGAGCTTTGCTTCGGGGCCGCGCGTGTTGATCTCGCGGGCCGGACTGGAGAGCTCGGGTCTGCTGGCGGAAGGATCACGCGCCGGCCAGCGGTTTTTGTTCAAGCTGCCGACGTCGCCACAGGTCGACGCAGCCAGCGATACGGCGGTCGCGGCGATGAAGGAGCGGTTGGTCGGTCTGTTGCCAGAGGCGCAGGTAATCGACTATCGCGAGACCAACCCGGCGTTGACGGAGGGACTCGATCGATCGACGAGCCTGCTGAGCCTTATGAGTCTGGTGGCGCTGGTACTAGGCGCGGTGGGCGTGGCGATGGCGATGCGGGCGCATCTGGCGGAGCGGCTGGATACGATTGCGATCATGAAGTCGCTGGGCGCGCGGTCGGGGCAGATTGTGGGGATCTATCTGCTGCAGACGGTAGTCCTGGGGTTGATCGGAGGCCTGCTGGGCGTGGCCCTCGGAGTTGGGGTGCAGCTGGCGTTTCCGTACCTGATCATGCGGTTGGTGCACCTGGACGTGGCGCTGCATATACAGGCGATGACGGTGGTGACCGGGCTGCTGGCGGGTGTGGCGACTACGCTGCTGTTTACATTGCCGCCGCTGCTCGACATTCGCGAGGTGCGGCCGATCCTGATTCTGCGGCGCGCCATGGAGACCGAAACGGAAGGCGGCTGGCGCGGATCGATCGCTCGGCTGTGGCGTCGCCCGGCGCAGCTGATGGCGGGGCTGATCATTCTAATTGGCATCGCGCTGATCGCGACTGTGCTGTCGGACTCGGCGCAGGTGGGGCGGTACTTTGCGCTGGGGCTGGTGGGTGTGTTGGTGGTGCTAACCGCGGTTTCGGCGGCGCTGCTGGCCGGTTTACGACGGGTGCTGGCGCGCACGCGGCTGAGTTTGCCTTCCGTGCTGCGCCATGGTCTCGCAAATCTGTATCGGCCGGGAAATCCTTCGGCGGCGCTGCTGGCTGCTCTGGGACTGGGCGTTATGCAGATCACGACGGTGTACCTGGTGCAACAGGCGGTGGTGCGCGAACTGCATATTTCGGCATCGCCGGAGCTGCCAAATGTGTTTCTGATCGACATTACGCCGGAGGAGATTGATGGGGTTCGGTCACTGATCGTGGGGCAAAAGGTGGTGACGGCGCCGGCGGAGTTTTTGCCCATTGTGAGCTCGCGGATCGTGGCGATTGATGGTGTACCAGCGGCACAGCTGCGGCTCAGAAACTTTCCCAAGCGCATGCTGCAATCAATCTCACTGACATGGGCCGACACGCCGTTGCCGGGGGTGAAGATCGAGAAGGGAGCCTATTGGACAGCGGGGCAGGCTGCGGCGGCGGACAAGAAGCCGCTGGTTGCGATCGACGAGCATGCGGCGGGGCGGCTAGCGGTGCACGTTGGCTCGCAGGTGGTGTTTGCGGCGCAGGATGCGCAGTTCACGGCGACAGTTGCGGCGATCACGAAGTCGGATGGGCAGCATGTGTCGTCACGCGCGGAGTTCGTGCTGCCGCATGCGACGCTGGCGGGGCTGCCTACAGTCTGGTACGGCGGTGTGCACTCGATGCCGGATCGCGTGGATGAGCTGGTGCGAGCGCTTTATCGCGGCTATCCGACGGTGACGGTAATCAACGTGGCCGCCGCTCTCGAAACCGTTCGGCAGGTGGTGGTGCAGATCACGTATATCGTGCAGTTTCTGGCGGCATTTTCGATCTTCGCCGGGGTCGTGATTCTGGCGAGTGCGATTGCGGGCACGCGGTATCGGCGGCTGCGGGAGGTCGTGGTGCTCAAGACGCTGGGCGGAACACGTGGGCGGATCGCGGCAATTTTCTCGATCGAGTTTGCGGTTCTAGGGCTGGTGGCTGCGCTTGTTGGAATCGTGTTTGCGAACGGCATTGCGAAGCTGGTGCTGCGCAAGATGGAGGTGGTGTACGTGTTCCATCCCGCGTGGAACCTCGGTGTGCTGGTAGCGACGATGCTGCTGACGGTGGCGACCGGATGGATGGCGAGCTACCGGGTGCTGGGGCAGAAGCCGCTTGAGGTGCTGCGGGAGGAGTGAGATGCGGGTCGCTCGCCCCCGTCGCGAAGAAGGGGGTCTTCACCGCGCTGATGACAGCTAGCGTATGCCGTTACACTTCGGCGGCGATTCGCTTCAACTCTGGCAGCACGAGACCGAGGAAGATCGGCTTTGCGTCCGGTGTGCCGAGCGCGAAGTAGACATCGCTGTAGAGCTTGAAGAGGCGGTCGTAGAGTGCAGCCGCGTTCGCGTCAGGGAGAAACGTGCGGTGAGGGAGGCACATGGCATCCTGCGCGGCTTCGACCGTGGGGAAGGTGCCGGCTGCGAGGTGGGCGAAGATGCCGGAGCCGAGTGAGGTGGTGACGCCGTCGGGGACGAGAACGGGTTTGTTGAGCACATTCGCGTACACCTGGTTCAGAACGGCATTCTGCTGTGGAATGCCGCCGCCGTTGATGACGCGGAGGATCGGCACACCACCCGAGGCCATGCGCTCGAGGATGATGCGGGTATGGAAGGCGGTTCCTTCGATGGCGGCAAAGAGCTCGTCTTCGGCGGTGTGAAGCAGGTTCCAGCCGAGCGTGACACCGCCGAGGTCTGCGTTCACGAGAACGGTCCGGTCGCCGTTGTCCCAAGAAAGGCGGAGAAGGCCGGTCTGTCCGGGTTTGTAACTGCCGAGGTTCTTTGCGAGATCTTTGACCTTTGTTCCGGCGCGCCGCGCGATGGCTTCGAAGATGTCGCCGGTTGCCGAGAGACCGGCTTCGACGCCGGCGAAGTCTGGATGGACGGAGCCGGGCACCACGCCGCAGACCCCGGGTATGAGGGTTGCGTGCGGTTCCATGGCGATGATGCAGGTGGAGGTGCCGACGACGTTGACGACATCGCCGACTCGGCAACCGACGCCGATGGCGTCCCAATGCGCGTCGAAAGCACCGACTGGGATGGGTATGCCAGCGCGGAGGCCGAGTTGTTCCGCCCAGGGGGGGGAGAGATGGCCGGCGATGTGGTCGCTGGTGAGGTACTCTCCCGCAAGCTTCTCTCGAATGCCGTTGAAGAGCGGATCGAGAGCGGAGAGGAACTGCTGCGGGGGCAGGCCACCCCACTTCGGGTTCCACATCCACTTGTGGCCCATGGCGCAGGCGCTGCGTTTTGCCTCTGCCGGTGAGGTGATGCCACAAAGCGTGGCGGCGACCATGTCGCAGTGCTCGAAGGCGGAGGCGAAGTGTGCTCGCTTCTCCGGGTTGTGACGAAGCCAGTGGAGCAGCTTCGCGAACCCCCACTCGTGCGAGTAGACGCCACCGCACCACTGGATGGCTTCGAGGTTTTGTTCGTGCGCGAGCGCGGTGATCTCGGCGGCTTCGTGCTTAGCACGGTGGTCGCACCAGAGATAGTAGTCGTCGAGCGGCTGCATGGCGGCGTCCACAAAGACGACGCTCGAGCCGGTGGTATCGAGTGCTATCGCACCGACCGAAGCGCCATCGATACCGGCTTGCGTGAGGGCGTCGCGTGTGGCACGGGCGAGGGCGCTCATCTGGTCGGCATGCGATTGGGTAGCTTGATCGGGGTCCTGGCGGGAGCGCTTGAGCGGGTATTCGGCGACCGCGGTGGCAAGCCGGCCGCGAGCTTTGCCCGAGGGGTCAGTGGCACTGTCCAGAAGGGTGACGCGGACGCTAAGGGTTCCAAAATCCACTCCGGCAACAATGCTCATAGATCTCCGACGGCGACCGTATGCCGAGTAAACGTAATCTTGCCACACGAACGGCTGCTTCGTCGCTTTCGCTCCTGCGAAGCTGGCGCGAGCCAACCGACCAGCCGGAGCGTTAGTCTGGAGGCCACACTCCCTCTGCGGCGATGGCTGCAGAGGGGTACGGAGGCGGCTTCTGCGCGTTTCATTGTTCATCACCTGTTACAACGACACGATGTTTCCCGAAACGGGCAAGGCCGTTGTTCGGGTTCTCGAGCGGCTCGGGCACACGGTCGAGTTCCCCCCGGGCCAGACCTGCTGCGGACAGATGCACTACAACACGGGCTACCAAGCGCAGGCGGCACCGCTGCTGCCACGCTTTGTCGCGCAGTTCCGGAATGCGGAGGCTGTGGTGGTGCCGAGCTCGAGTTGCGTGGCGATGATGCGCGACCACTATCCGTTGATGGCGAAGGCGAGCGGTGATGTGGGTCTGATCGCGGCCGTGAACGGTCTGCTGCCGAAGGTGTGGGAGTTCTCGGAGTTTCTCACCAAGCGCCTGGGGCTTGACGATGTGGGCGCGTACTACCCGCATCGCGTGACCTACCACGCCAGCTGCCATGGACTGCGGATGCTGGGGCTGGGGGACGGGCCGGAGCGGCTGCTGCGAGCGGTGCGGGGAATTGATCTGGTAGAGCTGGCGGGGCTCGAACAGTGCTGTGGCTTCGGCGGAACCTTTGCGGTGAAGAACGCCGAGGTCTCAAGTGCAATGCTGGCCGAGAAGACAACGGCTGTGCTGAATACGCGGGCGGAGGCGTGCACGGCCTGCGACAACAGCTGCCTGATGCACATCGAAGGCGCGCTGCATCGGCAGCACACGGGGGTGCGCACGGTGCATCTGGCGGAGATCCTGGCGAGCGAGGAGCTCCCGAAGAGCGCGGCAGAGCTGCATCGCATCGAGGTGGGCCGATGAGTGGTCTGGCAGGTGGTCTGGACCCGAAGACAGCGCCGGCGTTTCCCATCGCGGCGCATACGCTTCTGGAAGACACGCAGCTGCGAAAGAACGTGCGGCATGCAACGGAGATTATTCAGGCAAAGCGCGGCCGCGTGGTGGCGGAGATGCCGGACTGGCAAGCGTTGCGCGAGGCCGGACAGGCGCTGCGAGCGCACACGATGGCACACCTGGACTTCTATCTCGAGGAGTTTGAACGCAACTGTACGGCCGCTGGCGGGATGGTGCACTGGGCGCGGGATGCCGAGGAGGCTCGACGGATCGTCGTCACGCTGGTGCAGGCTACAGGCTCAAACGAGGTCATCAAGATCAAGTCGATAACGACCGAAGAGATCGCGCTGAACGACGCCTTGGCAACCGCCGGCGTGCATCCCTATGAAACGGATCTGGCGGAGCTGATCATTCAGCTGGGGCATGATCAGCCCTCGCACATCGTAGTGCCCGCATTGCACAAGAACCGTCAGCAGATCCGCGAGATCTTCCGCCGGGAGATGAATCTGCCGCAGCTGGGCGAGACCGCGCAGGACCTGGCGGATGCAGCGCGACAGTTTCTGCGCGAGAAGTTTCTGCGGGTGCGGACGGCAGTGAGCGGAGCCAATTTTCTGGTCGCGGAGACGGGTGGTGTCGTGGTCGTTGAAAGCGAAGGCAACGGCCGCATGTGTCTGACCTTGCCGGAGACGCTGATCACTGTCGCCGGCATTGACAAGGTCGTGCCGCGCTATGCAGATCTGGAGGTGCTGCTGCAGCTTTTGCCGCGGTCGGCGACGGGCGAGCGCATGAATCCGTACAACTCGATCTGGACGGGTGTGAACGCGACAGACGGGCCGAAGAGCTTTCACCTCGTGCTGCTGGATAACGCGCGGACGGAGGTTCTGGCCGACGAGCACGGGCGGGAGACGCTCCACTGCATTCGTTGCGGCGCGTGCCAGAATGCCTGCCCGGTGTATCGGCAGACGGGCGGCCATGCGTACGGCAGCGTCTATGCCGGACCGATCGGCGCGATTCTGACGCCGCAGCTGCAATCGATGGAACACGCGCAAAGTCTGCCGTATGCGTCGAGCCTGTGCGGCGCGTGCTATGAGGTGTGCCCGGTGAAGATTAATATTCCCGAGGTGCTGGTGCATCTGCGCAGCAAGGTGGTCGAACGCGAGGCGGAGGGACTGGGCGTGTTCACGCATCCCGAGGCGCTTGCGATGCGGGCTGCGGGGGCAATCTTTCGCAGTGAACGCCGCTTTCGTGCGGCACAACGGCTGGGCCGCATTGCTGAGCGACCGTTGGAACGCAAGGATGGCGCAGGCGAACGATGGATCGGCTGGCTGCCCGGGCTGCTGGGCGGATGGACGAGTGTTCGCGACCTAAGAGCGATGCCGGCGCAGAGCTTTCGCGAATGGTGGGAGCAACGGGACGAGACAGGGAAGGGAAGGGACCATGGCGATTGAGACTGACGCGCGCGCAGTCACGCTTCGGCGCATTCGGGCGGCGATCGGAGGTGACGGGGCGGCGACTCGCGCGAGCATCGCAAGGGAGTGGGCCATGCTGCCTCGCTCCTACAATCGGCAGCCCGTGCGCAATCGCGAGGAGATCATTGAGTTGCTCGAGGACCGGTTGCGCGACTACGACGCGTATGTGGAGCGTGTGTCGCGGGTGGAGCTCCCTGGGCTGGTAGAGCGGCGGCTCGCACGACGAGGGGTGCCGCGGATGCTTGCGCCTGCCGGGATGCCGATTGAGCTGCTGGCCGCAGGTGATGTCACCGAAGACGCGGGCTTCGGGCCTGCCTCCCTGGAACGCTTCGATGGGGTCATGACGTCGGCCACACTGGCAATTGCGCTGACCGGCACGCTGGTGCTGCAGAACGTCCCTGGCCAGGGACGACGGGCAACGACACTCATTCCGGACTACCACCTGTGCTTCGTGAGCATGGCGACGGTGGTCGAGACGGTTCCTGAGGCCATGGCACGGCTGCAGGCAACGGCTGCCGTGGCAACGACCTTTATCTCCGGCCCATCGGCGACGGCCGATATTGAGATGACGCGCATCAAGGGCGTGCACGGACCGCGGGATCTTGATGTACTGCTGGTGGACGGCACCCTCTGAGCGAAGGTACTACTCCGTGCCTGCGGCGCCGGCATGGGTTGCGACGTCGACGCGGATGATGGTGCGGACCTCTACAGGACGGCCCTTGATCTCGAAGGGGCGATACTGCCATTGCCTCACGGCGTCGGTAGCTGCGTCGCGAAGAACCTGTGGGCCGCCGAGCACCTTGAGCGCCTCGACCCCACCGGTTTTGGAGATCATGGCCTCAAAGGTTACCTTTCCCTCCGCGCCGACCAGGTTGGCCAGCTTGGGATAACTGGGGCGTGGAGCGGAGATCAGATAACCATCCATGATGCCGCCCGGCACAAAGGTTGGGCCACTGATTCGCTCGATGGTTTCGGTCGGTGTAAAGCTTTGCCGGGCGCCAAGAACGCGGCCAGCGGATCCGGAAAGCGTGTGAGACGGCGCTGCGGAGCGGGTGGGAGTGGAGGGAGAGGATGAGCTTGCGATTGCGCTTTCCGGGGCCGTCGTACTGCCTTGTTGCGGGACGACCGCATTTTGTGACGACACCGAGGTGGTGCTGCCGCTTACCCACTCGTTGATCGCCGAAGGGAGACCATTCAGGTACAAAAAGCTGGCCGCACCGATGACTGCAGCCGCGGCAAGACCGGCGATCCATGGCTTTCTGCCGCGCGCGGGCGACTCTATCTTCTCCGCAGTTGCCGACTGCCCGGAGTCGAAGCTGCTGAAGAGAGTTGGCAGTGCTGGCGCAGCAAGCGGCGGCGAGGCGCGATGCAGGATGGGCGGCTCCGACCTGAGCTCATGATCCATGGAACGAGCCGCGGAGGATGGCCGCGGCAGATACGTCGGTGGAACGACTTCGTGGTGCGACGTTTCGGCGAACTCTGCTCCCATAGCCGGAGATGGTGTGTTGGGGAGTACGGGAGTGGCTGCACCAGCATCAGCTGGAGACCGCGGGATGGCACGCAGGGCCTGTGCCGGCTGTGTCTGCCGGGTATCTGGCTGTCGCATGACTCGCGGCGCCTGAGGTATCGCTGGCTGCTGTTCGGGCTCAGGTGCGGTGTAGAGCGGATCGAACTCCGCCGGCTGACCGGGGATCTCGCGGGCGGCGGCAAAGCGGTCACGACGCGGTGGATGCACTCGCGGGTGAGGGAGTGCCTCCCCCATCGTGCTCGCTGGCGGCTGCGGCGTCGGAACAGCCTGGTTACGCAGAGGCGCAGCAGGGGCAGGCGTGGCGGCCCGGGACCACGGCAATGCGGGCTCCGCGAAGTTCGAGGTCAGTGAGATACGCCGCTGTTCCTTCACTTCATCTAGCCAGTCGCGACTTGGCAGCGCGGGAGCGACAGGTGGAGAGGTGCGATGTACGAGATCGACCGGAGGCGCCTGCTGGTCTGCTGGTCGCGGGCGAGGGGGAAGCACTGGCGGCGGCTCCGGTACCGGCGGCAGATCGGTGGCTGTGTGTGGCACAGATTCCAGCAGAGGTTCCATGCGGCAGATGCGCTGATCGATCGAATCCAGATGCAGCCGGAGCTCGAGGTTGCCGCGTTCGAGCCGCGCCAGGGCATGCGTGATCTCTGCAAGGCTCGCGCCTTCCTCGGAGTCCGTGATTAGCTCACTTGTACCGCCTTCTGTTGTGCTGGCCGCGGTACTGCCAGCCTGCGCACTCCCTGAGCCCGCGAGATCGGCTTCCAGGGTTTCGGTATAGGCCGAGGCGGCCAGGTCAAGCCGAGGGTCATGATCGGGTGGGTTGTCGATGTCGATCAACGGCTCCACAGCAGAGCCGGGCCAGCCGCCCAGGGAGGCAAGAAAGCCTCCAGTCAGGTCGACTGCTTCTTCGAGATCGCGGCGCCGATTGAGGGCCGAGGGTCCCCCGACCGCTACCAAGACAAGCGAAAGAACATCCGGCAAAGCAAGCTCGACGTCGCGCATCTGCAGGGATCGGACGAACTCCGCCAGGTCAGAGCGCAGGCGAGCGTCCTGTGCGAGTCGAAGTGGCAGATCCGAAAGCAGATCGGGGCTGCCCGTCGGCAGACGGTGCATGCGAGCGATCATCTGCAGGTCTTCGATCTCGCCGGCGAACCGATCGGAGATCTGCTGAGACTCGGGACCATAGAGCATATCTGGGTCCTCTGGCAGCGCGATCTCTCCCGCTCCATTAGTGTATGACGTACTGGATGGAGCGATCGGTTAGCCGATGAGTTGCCTCTTGCGCGCATCGGTAACTAGAATCTGGAACGTCGCTAGCCTCACGGGCATCGACGAAGGATGAGGCAGCGATGCGAGTTGGCTTGATGACGCGGGAGTACCCGCCAGCGGTGTATGGTGGTGCCGGTGTGCACGTGGAATACCTTAGCCGCGAGTTGGCCAGGCGCATTGAGGTCGAGGTCCATTGCTGGGGCGATCAGCGCAGCGATGCCGGTAACCTGCATGTGCTTGGGGAAGAGCCGCCAAAGCAGATTACTGATGGAACGGCCGAAAAGTTCAAGACCGCAGTGGATGCGCTTGCGCTTAACCTTCAACAGATGAAGGAGCTCGGCCGGATCGACATTGTGCACACACATACCTGGTACGCCGCCATGGCCGGATTTCTGGCAAAGAAGCTGTACCGGATCCCGTTCGTTCTGACCACCCATAGCCTCGAGCCACTACGCGCGTGGAAGGCCGAACAGCTAGGCTCCGGGTACGCGATGAGTTCATGGATGGAGCGGACGGCCATTCTGGACGCGGATGCCATCATCGCGGTCTCGGAAGGAACCAGAGCCGACATCGTGAAGGCATATCCTGAGGTCGATCCTGCGTGTCTCCACGTGATCTATAACGGCATTGATCTCCAGCAATACCAACGGGTCGAGAGCGCGGCAGCACTTCAGAAGTACGGTGTCGACATCACCCGGCCGTACCTTCTGTTCGTCGGCCGCATCACGCGGCAAAAGGGTGTGACACACCTGGTCGATGCGGTTCCGCTGCTGCCCAAAGGAACGCAGGTTGTGCTGTGCGCGGGGGCTCCGGATACACCGGAGATTGCGGCGGAGATGCGTGCCAAGGTAGAGGCTGCGCGCGCCGCCGGCGGGGACATCGTGTGGATCGAAAAGATGGTGACCAAGGAGGAGGCCATCGAGCTTTACAGCCATTGCCAGGTCTTCTGCTGTCCGTCGGTCTATGAGCCGTTCGGCATCATTAACCTCGAAGCGATGGCCTGCCGTGCACCGGTCGTGGCGAGCGCCACCGGTGGCATCCTCGAGGTTGTGGTTGACGGCGAGACTGGCTATCTCGTGTCGTTTGTTCCTGATCCGGTTACAGGATTTCCGGTGGATGGAGCGGCCTTTGCGAAAGACCTTGCAGCGCGGCTTACGGAGCTGATGGCGAACCCAGCGCTTTGCCGCAAGTTCGGCGAAGCGGGTCGGGCACGCGTGGAGGCGATGTTCAGCTGGAGCGCGATTGCGGATCAAACAGTGGATCTTTATGAGAGCCTGATCGCCGTCGCCAAAGCTTAGCGCTCTGGCGCGAACCCGCTGCCGATGCCAGTTCTACCTTCGGCAGAACAAGCAAGAAAAGCGATGGGTAGCCCTGCAGCTACCCATCGCCTCACGCTTACCGAGCTGTGGTCTACCTCGGTACTCAGGCGTTCGCACCCGTGCCAGAGATTGCGGAAGAGAGCTGCTGACCGGTCTGTGTCTCTGGCCCTTGTGGTCCCAGGCCATCGCGGAACACGCGCATCGAACGGCCACCGACGATCACCTTATCCGAGAAAGGAACTTCCTTGAACGGATCGTCAATGTGCTGTGTGTCCAGCAGTTGGATCCAAGGTTTGCCGTGAGGCGGCTCCGGCAAGGTAAATTCCACACCTTCGTGGTACGCATTGACGAGAAGCAAAAAGCTGTCGTCCACAACCAACTGGCCTTCCTCGTCCGCGACCTGAAGCGTGGTGCCATTCAGCAGCACACCGAGACTGCGATTCCAGTCCGCGTTCCATTGCTCGTCGCTGAGTTCCTTGCCGTCCGTGTTGTACCAAACGATGTCGCGGATCACGGAGCCCTTAATGGTCCGATCCTGAAAGAACTTGCGCCGATGCAGATTTGGATGTTGCTTGCGAAGTTGAATCAGCTTCGACGTGAACTCCAGAAGTCGCTGTCGCGGCTCGTCGAGCTTCCAGTCGTACCACGTCAGTTCATCATCCTGGCAATAGCCGTTGTTGTTGCCGCGCTGCGAGCGAGCGACTTCATCCCCACCGCACAACATCGGAACGCCCTGCGACAGGATCAACGTCGCCAGGAAGTTGCGGGTCTGCCGCTCACGTTGTTCATTGATTGTCGGGTCGTCCGTCGGCCCCTCGGCACCCATGTTCCAGCTGTCGTTGTCGTTGGCGCCATCAGTATTGTCATCGCCATTTGCCTCGTTGTGCTTTTCGTTGTAGCTCACCAGATCGCACAGTGTGAAGCCGTCATGCGCGGTGATGAAGTTGATCGACGCGTACGGCTTGCGGCCATCCTGCTGATAAAGATCGGATGAGCCTGTCAGACGATAGGCGAAGTCCGACAGCGTGCCTTCGTCACCCTTCCAGAACCGGCGAACCGTATCGCGGTATTTGCCATTCCATTCCGCCCAGACCACAGGAAAGTTTCCGACCTGATAGCCGCCTTCGCCCACATCCCACGGCTCCGCGATGAGTTTCACGTCTGCAAGCGTGGGATCCTGGTTGATCGTGTCAAAGAAGCTCGACAGCTTCGAAACATCGTGCAGTTCGCGGGCCAGAGTCGATGCCAGATCGAAGCGGAAGCCGTCAATGTGCATCTCGGTGACCCAGTACCGGAGGGAATCCATCACCATCTTCAGCACCTGAGGATTCATCATGTTCAAGGTATTTCCGGTGCCGGTGTAATCCATGTAGTGCCGGCGGTCGTCTCCCATCAGGCGGTAGTAGGTCGTGTTGTCGACCCCTTTCCAGGAGAGTGACGGCCCTTTCTCGTTGCCCTCGCAGGTGTGGTTGTAGACCACATCCAGGATGACCTCGATACCCTCTTTGTGGAGCGCCTTGACCATCTCCTTGAACTCCTGCACCTGACAGCCATTGTCGCCACAAGAACTGTAGCGGGCCATCGGGGCGAAGTAGCCAAGCGTGTTGTAACCCCAGTAATCGCGCAGGTCACGATCAATCAGATGGCCTTCATCGATGAAGTGGTGGACCGGCAAAAGCTCGACCGCAGTGATGCCAAGTTTCTTCAGATAGTCGATGCTGGCAGGGGAAGCGAGGCCGGCGTAGGTCCCGCGAATTTTCTCCGGCACATCCGGATTCTGGATCGAGTATCCGCGAACGTTCACCTCGTAGATCACAGAGTCCGCCAGCGGAGTCTCCGGAGAGCAATCTCTCTCCCAATCAAATTTGTTATCAATCACGATCGACTTCGGCACACCCGCTGCCGAATCCTGATCGTCACGCTTCAGATCGTCTCCGCCCTGGACGTCATACGCAAAGATCGGTGCCTTGTAGTCCACATCGCCGGAGATCGCCTTCGCATAGGGATCGACCAACAGTTTGTTCACGTTGAAACGCAGGCCGTGCTCCGGTTCCCATGGTCCGTCCACGCGGTATCCGTACCGCTGCCCTGGCTTAATGCCGCGGATCAAGCCGTGAAACACGAAGGCGGTGCGCTCGCGCAAAGCAATGCAGTCGGTCTGCTCACCAGATTCATCAAAGAAGCAGACAAAGACAGCGGTCGCGTTCTCAGAGTAGAGCGCAAAGTTGGTTCCCTTCGATGTCGCTGTCGCTCCAAGCGGGTATGGTTTGCCGGGCAGTAAGGTACGGTTCATGCGGACGAGTCTTCCTATCTGAAACTATGAATGTGTGGTGTCTTTGTGATGGATGCAGAACGTTCCCTCTTCCGCTGCTTTGAGCGCGTCTGCCGCGTGCAGCGAGGGCGGTGATGCGATCTTGATGGACGCCAAACCGAAGCCGTCGCCGAGGAGACTTGTCGTGCTGATGGCGATCGTTCTCGCCGGCTGCGGGAGCTTGCTTCTCGGTCGCTGCAGCTCTGGCCGAGGCGTTACACCGGCATCGGCGCGCGGGTCGGCACGTGATCTGGCGTTCCCTTTGGTCGACGGCGGAGCGTGGCGGCTGCGTGACGAAAGAGGTCATGTTGTGGCGCTCAATTTCTGGGCCACGTGGTGCGGCCCGTGCCGCTCGGAGACGCCATCACTTGCGCATCTGAATGCGGATCTTGCCGCTCAGGGATTTCGCGTGATCGGCATCTCACTCGATGCAGCGAGCGACAGGGAAGTGCGTGTGCGCAGCTTTCGGCAGGCCTACCACGTGAACTATCCCATGGCTTTTCCCGAGGCTATGTCGCAGATCGCATCCGGCCTCGAGGGCATTCCGACGACGCTCCTTTTCGACCGGAAAGGACGCGTCGCGAAGGTCTATGTCGGCGAGCTTGAAGAACGCACCCTGCGCGTAGATGCGCTGCAACTGCTTCGCGAGCCATAACGCTGCAGCGTCAGAAATGGAAGATCAGGTCACTGGCGACAGTCAGCTGATTGCGATCCCCGACCGATGTCGTAGCTGCGCCGGTCCCACGCATGATCAAAGCGGATCTCCGGCCGAAGCTGTACGGTCGAGCCCACCCAGTGTGTCCATGAGAGCGTCACCTCGGAGAAGCGCGTCTGGTAGCCCGTGCGCTGCCCTTTTTTGTCGTTCAGGAAGTCGTTTCGCAGGCTCAGAAAGTCATGCGGCGAGAGTTGATCCTGAAGGAAGTTCACGGCCGCGTATTCGGGAGCCGTGCATCGCACCTGGCCAGGGCGGCAGGCAGCTCCGTTGGTATTCGCCTCGGGCTGGATGGGACCGCCATTCGCGGGAACGTCGCGCATGTACATGTACCAGGCCTCAGAGCCTATATGGAGTGACTTCGAGAACTTGTGGTACCAGGTCGCGTCATATTGCTGCAGATTGTCATACGCGTAGACGCCGCTATTAATGCCGTTCGCGCAGAGATAGACATTGTCGTTGACGCTCTTCGTCGTGTAATCCACGCAGACCGTTCCGGACGGCTTTGCATCGTCTGTCCATGGTGCAACATCGTGCCCGGCGGCGATTCCACCTGTACCAGCCATTGATCAGAGAGTTTCACCGTCGCCAGCAGACCTGTGTCGGTGAACAGGTCGATCGCATACAGCAGCGAATGCGAAAACGTGTAGTTGTTGGGTGCCAGCTGCGCCTCGATACCGGGAATGGAAATATATCGACCCAGTCGCAGATTCATCCCCTTGGCGATGTGCGGAAGGTAGAGGTCCACGTACTCGAGCGATGGATCGAAGCCGTACAGATTCTGGTGATCGATATACTGCCCGGAGACGTACCCCTTACCTGTCGTAAAGCGGTAGTCCGTTCCCACCAGCGACGTGAGATGGAAGCCCCAGTCCACGTGATCGCGTTGTACCGTGTCCGGCAGACGTTCCATATAAACGACAAACTGCGAAAGTTCGAAGCGGTTCGGGTAGACATCATTCAACGTGGGTGAGTTCGAATCGCGCGAGGTGCTGCCGTTCACCGAAGGTTCAAACCAGCCGTAGATCTTGGTGCGCGACTTCGCTCTGTTAATGGCCGTCATGAGCGGATAGGTGTTGGTATCGGGCTCGCCGATTACGGGCGAACCGCCGTACGACCAATCAGCCGCAGGGAACGGAGGGGAGTTCAACGGTGAAGGCAAGCCACGACGTGCCGGTGCGTCTGTCGCGGGAGCCTGTGGATCCGGATGCCAATCGGCGTCGTAGGCGGCACCGAGTCGCGAAAAAAAACTTGATCCAGTCGCGGGAGGCGGGGCCGCATTCTGCGCACAGACCAGCCCGCTAGCCATGAGCGACACAGCTGAGGCACACAGAAGCGCTCGCCAGCCGGCGTGTCTGTAGACCTTTGATGTTCGATGGAGACCTTGCATCGCGTTTGTAGGATGCAACGCAGGCCCTCTGGAGAAGGGGAAGAGTTGATAGGGATGGATGGGCTCTTGATCAGCCAACGGGCATACGATGAGCGGAGTCTACCCCAGCACCAGAGCCTGGTAGTTGGCGATCTGCTTGAGCGTGAGCGCCTGCATATCCTCACCGGCGATGGCTGCTTTGTACCAGGTCACCAACCACTCCAGTGCTGTTTCGAGCCGCAACCGGGGCTTCCACCCAAGCTCCGCCCGGGCGCGCGAGGCGTCAAGCTTAAGATACCCAGCCTCATGCACTGATGGATCAGGGTCGAGTCTCCACGAAGCGCCGTCGCCCCAGAACTCCGTCATCCGCTCCACAATCCATTGCACCGGCTGCGCATCGTCGTCGAGCGGGCCGAAGTTGAATGCCGTGGCAAACCGCGCCGCATCGTTCGAGAGCAGCTTTTCGGCCAGCAGCAGATAGCCATACACGGGCTCGAGCACATGCTGCCAGGGCCGGATGGAGTGTGGTCGGCGAATCCGCACCGGCTCGCCTGCCGCAAAGCCACGCACCAGATCGGGCAGCAGACGATCGAGCGACCAGTCTCCTCCTCCGATCACGTTGCCCGCCCGCGCCGTGGCGATCGCGGTAGCGTGCCCGTTCGGTTGATGGAGCTTGTCCGGATGGAAGTACGATTGGCGAAACGCTGCGGAAACGATCTCGGCGCACGCCTTGGACGAAGAGTAGGGATCGTATCCGCCCAGCGGATCGGTCTCGCGATAGCCCCAGAGCCACTCCTTGTTCTCGTAACACTTGTCGGTCGTCACTGAAACCACAGCTCGCACCGACGGGCATCGTCGCACGCTATCCAATACACGCGCCGTTCCGATCACGTTGGTCTCATAGGTGCCGATCGGATCGTCATACGAGTAGCGAACCAGCGGTTGCGCTGCGAGATGAAAGACCACCTCGGGACGAAAGCTATGCATCGCTCGCTCCAAAGCCACGGCATCACGAATGTCCCCGCGCCCATCATCAAGGACAGACGAGAGTCGCGCCTCTGTCAGCAGATTGGGAGTGGTTACGGGGTCGAGCGAATACCCCCGAACCTCCGCGCCCATCTGCGCCAGCCAAAGCGCGAGCCAGCCGCCTTTGAAGCCCGTATGCCCGGTCAGGAAGACCTTTCGGCCGCTCCACACACCTATCGCTGGCGCAGCCGTGGGACCATCAGTCGAAGTGCGAGTCGTCTCTGCCATCACCAGCTCTTCCAGGGCGCCTTGCCCTTGCTCCACAAGTCTTCCAGATGCTGCTTGTCGCGCAGTGTATCCATTGCCTGCCAGAAGCCGTGATGAAAAAACGCATGCACCTGGCCGGCGGAGACCAGCGTTTCGATCGGCTCGCGCTCAAACATCTGCAAGTCGTCCGTCACCGCCTCAATCGCCTCCGGCTCGAGCACAAAGAAGCCACCATTGATCCATCCACCCTCGTCGGTCGGCTTCTCCTGAAAGGAGTAGATCTGCGTATCTTTCAGGCCCAAAGCGCCGAATCGCGCGACCGGTTGCACGCTCGTCAGCGTGACCAACTTGCCGTGCTCCTTATGGAACGCGATCAGCTTGGTGATATCCACGTCCGCGACCCCGTCGCCATACGTCATGCAGAACGGTTCGCCGGGATCCAGGTACTTGGCCACACGGTGCAGACGCCCGCCCGTTCCGGTTGCATCCCCCGTATCGACCAGCGTCACGCGCCATGGCTCGGCGACGGAGTTATGCACTTCCATCCTGTTCGATGTCATGTCAAAGGTCACATCTGACGTGTGCAGGAAGTAGTTCGCAAAATATTCCTTAATGACATAGCCCTTGTAGCCACAGCAGATAATAAAGTCCGTGATGCCGTGTTGCGAGTAGAGCTTGAGAATGTGCCAGAGGATCGGTCGGCCGCCAATCTCAACCATCGGCTTGGGCCGCAGAGACGTTTCTTCGCTGATGCGTGTGCCGAGCCCACCGGCGAGAATGACAGCTTTCATTCCGGATCCTGTACAGAGAAGTTTTGCTGCAAAGTTCTCCTCATCATACCCGCAGCCCTCTCGTCTGTTGATAGCCCAACGCTGCTAAAACGTGAAAGAAGATCGCTCCCTATCGACGAGAACCGCCGTGTATTCTTGAAGATATGAGTGAGCGGGCAGAGCAGCTTAAGCAGCAGATCCTCGACCTTACAGTGCAGTACCACGCGGAGGCGTTTCCGGAGCGGGCCTTTCAACCCGGGACCTCTGCCGTTCCTGTCTCGGGCAAGGTCATTCGCGCCGATGACATCAGCGCCGTCGTTGAATCCGCTCTCGATGGCTGGTTCACCACCGGTCGCTGGGCCAAGGACTTCGAACGCAAGCTCGCTCGCTTCTTCGGCCTTCGCTCCGCGTCCCTCGTTAACTCCGGTTCAAGCGCCAACCTGGTCGCTCTCAGTGCCCTGACCTCACCCAAGCTCGGCGATCGCCAACTGAAGCCGGGCGATGAGGTCATCACCGTCGCCGCGGGCTTCCCGACGACCGTGAACCCGATCTTTCAGAACCGACTCGTGCCCGTCTTTGTCGACGTGATCCTGCCAACCTACGAGCTTGACGTCAGCAAACTCGAAGAGGCACGCAGCGAGAAGACCAAAGCGGTCATGATCGCGCACACTCTTGGCAATGTGTTCAACCTCGGTGCCGTTAGTGAGTTTTGCAAGAAATACAACCTATGGCTGGTGGAAGACTGCTGCGATGCGCTTGGGGCCACCTATAACGGCCAGAAGGTGGGGACCTGGGGTGACATCGCCACTGTCAGCTTCTACCCCGCCCATCACATCACCATGGGTGAGGGTGGAGCCGTTCTCACCAACAAGCCGGCGCTGCAGGTCCTGATTGACAGCTTCCGCGACTGGGGCCGGGACTGCTGGTGCGAGCCGGGCGTCGACAACACCTGCGGCAAGCGCTTCGATTGGCAGCTCGGCACCCTGCCTTGCGGCTACGACCACAAATACACCTACTCGCACGTCGGTTACAACCTCAAAGCGACTGATATGCAGGCTGCGCTCGGGGTCTCGCAGATCGCCAAACTTCCCGAGTTCATCGAAAAACGCAAAGCGAACTTTCTCTATCTTCGCGAGCGCCTGGCCGACCTCGAGCAGTACCTGCAGCTTCCGGTTGCTGGCGAGAACTCCGAACCCAGCTGGTTCGGTTTCACGCTCGGCGTCAAGGACGGCGCGCCATTTACACGCGATCAGCTCACACGTCATCTCGATGGCGCCAAGATCGGCACACGCCTGCTCTTTGCAGGTAATCTGCTTCGGCAGCCGGCCTATGAGGGATGGGAGTACCGCGTCATCGGTGAGCTCACCAACACCGATTACGTCATGAACAATGTCTTCTGGATCGGCCTCTATCCCGGCCTCACCTACGAGATGCTGGACTACACCATCAAGACCATCCACGAGTTCGTCGAGCAGGCAAAGACCGGCCTCAAAGTTGTCTAGGGGACCTTCACTCCAGATCGGCGAGGCGCGATTTCCCTTTCGCGCCTCGCCGTTTCACCCTGAGTCTACGCTGGTGCAGGCGCCTGGTAGCCATGCCACGCCGCCGTTCGTCGCAGCGCTTCTGGCAGGTCCACCGTCTCACGCAGCCCGAGCTCTCGCCGTGCACGTTCCGTTGAGGGCACATAGGCATTCATCGGCGCATCTTTCTTCCGTACGCCGACAATCTCGACTGCCAGCCCCGGCCGCAGCGTCTCGGCCGTGACTCGTGCCGCATCGGCGATCGAAATTGCCGCCTCGGACCCCACGTTATACGCCCGATTGCGTTCGCCTCGCAGCAGCAGCGTCCACATCCACACCGCCAGGTCTGCCATGTACATCCACGATCGTAGCGGCGTGCCATCGCCTTTAATTCTTATCGGCTCGTCCGCAATCGCCGCACCGATAAAGTTCCCGATAGCAAAGTGCTGGTCGAGTGGCAGATGCGGTCCTACGAAAGCAAATGGCCGCGCAACCACCACTTCAAGCGACGTGCCCTCGGTGTACGCGACGCACAGATGCTCGCTCATTCGCTTCGCCTCGTCGTAGGACGATTGCAGCAGCAGAGGATCAGGAGCAGCCCGGCTAGTCTCAGCAACATGCGTCTCAGTCGCCGAGCTACGCCCGTACACAGCGCCCGTAGAGGTGTACAGAAATCGGCGCGCACCTGTCTTCAACGCAAACTCAAGCGTCCGCCGCGTCCCGCCCAGGATCGACTCGGCAAGCTCATACGCGGGCCGCTGCGCCTGCTGTCCGCCCGAATCCGTTGCCGCGTGCACCACGTGCGTATGCAGCTCGGAAGGGAAGGGAAAGCTCCGGATGTCGCCCGCAAGCAGGGCCACTGCCGCATCGTCTGCAAGGTGCGGTGAGTTGCTGCGGAAGCGCTCGGGATCGCGCGTAAGCACCGAGATGCCAAGCTGCAGATCGAGCTCGCGGTTGGCGAAGAGCAGCGACTCCAGCATCCAGTGGCCAAAAAATCCTGTGCCGCCCGTGAGGAAGAGACGCGTGTTGCGAAGATCCGTCATCAGCGATTGTGTCTGTTGCAGGATCTCTCGAAGATCAGCGGTGGGAAGAGGTTTGTTCGGCATGGTCGCTGCCATTCTTACACCGGCACGGCAGGTGGGCGAGCCAGCCCCAGCAAAGATCGTTGCCTTGACGCAAAAGGGCTGCGCCGAAGCGCAACCCAGGGCTTGCAGAGTGATGAGATTTACTTTGTGACCTGATCCCGGAACGCCTTGACCTTATCGTGTGAGACCTGAATATGCGACTGCTGCTTTGTCAAAATGCTGCGCATAGCCCCACTGATGGAGGTATCGTTCAACGCCGCTTCATAGGCCTTCTTGGCTGCATCCTCCCCTTGCTCTGCGGTTTCCATCAAGGTGTGGTCGCTTCCACCCAGATTTCCCTTCAGATCTCCCCAGATGCGGTGAATCGTGCCACTGGCCGTACCGCCGATGTCTTGGCTCTCGCCGGTCGTCGTGCCATACTCAGCTTCCAGTTCACGCGCGAAACTGCCACGAGTTTGGGCCTCCTGCACAAAGTACAACTTCAGTTCGAGGCTCTTCAGGTGCTCGCCAATATCCGCGAATCCACGTTCGCCGTCGTGCAGCACCTGAATCACTGTCTTCACATACGCATTTTGATAGGCCATCGTATCCTCTTGTCCATTGGAGCGACCCAACCTGATTGCGGTTGGCCGAACCTCCGCCGGCTTTGCACCTCTGTGAAACTAAGAGGGCGGCTCCCCCGTTCCTACTCCGCCAATTGCTGCGGCTTGGTGCCAAAGTCCGCACCGAAGTAGAAGCGCTCCACCACCATGCAGAAGATGTGTTCGAGCGCGAGGTGAGACTCCTGGATGTTCATCGTCGTGGTGGACGGAACGATCACGTTGATCTCCGCCTGGTCCTTCATCGTGCCGCCATCGTTGCCCGTGTACGCAATTGTCTGTATGCCCATCTGCTTGGCCAGCTTCAGTGCCTTCACGCAGTTCTTCGAGTTGCCCGAGGTAGAGATAGCCAGAAGCACATCGCCCTTGATCCCCAGAGCCTCTACCTGTCGCTCAAACACATTGTCATAGTCATAGTCGTTCCCGATCGCCGTCAGGATCGATGTGTCGGTCGTCAGTGCCACGGCGCGCAGTGCCGGCCGGTCAACCGTCAGGCGCGAGACAAACTCCGCCACCAGATGCTGCGAGTCCGCCGCCGACCCGCCATTGCCGCACACCATCAGCTTTCGCCCGCCTTTCATTGCCACCGCCGTGATCTCACCCGCGCGTACCACGGCGTCATGAATCGCCTCGTCCGCGAGCACCTTCTGCATGGTTTCAATCGATTGCGAAAGCTGCTTCTTGATCAGATCCTTCATGCCACCTCCAGAAAATTCATTGAAGCCAACGTGGGCGCCTACACTCGAGCCGATGCCGGCAGATCCGACGGCGGAGGAATCATCATGGTTTGAATCGGAAGCTCTACCGGTCCGGTCTTGGGCATCCCAAAGCCGTTCTCGAAGTTGATCCGCTCAAGCTCGACCGCGTACGGCCGCTTTTGTACCTGCGTGTAAATTGCGCCCACGTACTCGCCCATCACACCCAGAAACACTAACTGGATCGACGCGATAAAGAAGATCCCAATCAGCATCGGGGCTACCCCCACCGAGAACGTCGACCAGAACACCAGCTTCAGCAAGAGGTACGCGAGCGCAATCAGAAAGCTAAGAGCCGCCCCCGCAAACCCGGCAAACGTCGCCAGCCGCAACGGCACCTTGGAGTGGTTAATAATCCCCAGCATGCCAATGTCATATAGCGTGTACCAATTATTCTTCGTGATTCCAAACTTGCGCGATGGCTGGTCGTACAGCAGCTTCACCGTAGGCAGGCCAATCTCGGCAATCATCCCGCGAAAGTACGGGTACGGATCATCGAACGACCGCACCAGATCCACCACCTTGCGGTCATACAGGCCGAAGCCCGTGTAGTTCTGGATCGTCTCAATCGAACTCAGCCGCTCGGCAATCCTGTAGTACTGCTTGCGCGCCCAGAACATCAGTGATGCTTCTTCGCTCGTCCGCTTAATTCCCAGCACGCAATACGCGCCGTTCTCCCATTCTCGAATCAGATCCGCAATCATCGGCGGCGGATCCTGCAGATCGGCCACGATGCCCAGCACGGCATCGCCCCTGGCCTGAAACAACGCATGGATCGGCGACCGGATATGCCCGAAGTTTCGCGAGTTCACGATCACCTTCACGTTCGGATCCTGCATCGCAATCTGCTTCAGAATCGTTACTGTGGCATCTCGCGAACTGTTGTCGATAAAGATGTGCTCGTACTGATACTTGCCGATTTCGGCCATCACATCTCGAACCTGCGTGTAGAGGTTCAGAACATTATCCTGCTCGTTGTAGCACGGAGTCACGATGCTGATGGTCTTCAACAGGGCCTCCTAGTAGTGAAGAAGTCTCAAACTCTGAATGAGTCTAGCCGATTCGTCGATCTCACGCCGGCAAGCAGCTGGGAGGAAATGGAACAGGCACGGCGTCTCAGGTCGCAGTGGACTTCGCCGGCTTGAACGAGAACTTGCGATGACCCACAAACCCGGACACCGTCGTGAATCCCATCACCAGCGCCCCAGCGATATAACCCGCGGCCGCCTTCGAATCCGACGCATGCCCCAGGAGAGAGACCAGCGTGTCGTGCCCGGCAATCGCTCCCTGCGCCTGGTGCAGTATGCCAACCAGCGGCGCGCGATGCGTATGCAGAAGGGTCTGCAACAGCCGCGTCAGGGCCGACAGAATCAGCAACCCCGGCAACATTCCCAAGCCATACACCGCGAAGCAGCGCAGCCACTCCATCAGGAAGTTGCCCTTTGTCCTGAAGACGAAAAACTTGTAGCAGAAGTACGCCATCGTGATATTCAAGGGTGTGCACGCCAGCGACGCAACCACGACTGCGAGATACAAAAATCGTTGCGGCAGCAGATGGGAAAACAGAAACAACGAAATCGCGAACGAGCAGTACCCAAAGACGGTATTCCAGACACCCACGGAGACATACCGTACAAACTGACGCTTCGGGAACTTCTGCACCAGGCGCGCCAGACGCCGCGTTGGAATATCGGGGTTCTGCGCAATCGGCACCACGGGCGGATGCTTCGGGTGCACCTCTACGTCGGAGACTGGCAGATCGGTCGACATTGGCACGCTCAGTATCGCAGATCGTCCTTCGAAATGATCACCGGAAATCGTCCAAAGGTACTGTCCGTCGCCTCAAACACCAAGCCAGCGAGACAGCACAGCAGGTGCCTCACTGGCTGCTTCGACTATTCCGGCACCGGCGCGACAATCATGTTTGCCAGAAACTCCTCGCGCTCCAGAAACGGAAACAAATCTTCAAGCGGCTTCGACACAAATGAACCATCCGGCTTCTGGTACGACTGCAGCCGCGGCGCCCGGACCTCGTCCGGCAGCACGTTCACGTCGCACAGCACCGGCCCGGGCGTATCCAGCACCGTCCGCACCTCGGCCCGCAGATCCGTCTGATCCTTGATCACATGCGTTGCCAGCCCGTAGCTCGCGCCCACCTTGCTCAGGTTCGGAATCGTCAGGCCCGTCCGCTCATCGGCACCGATCGACGCTTTGCCGAAGTACGCCGCTTGCGAAGCCCGAATCGACGAATAGCCATCATTGTTCAGCACGAAGAACTTAATCGGCAGCTGTAAACGGTGAATCGTCTCGAGCTCCTGAATGTTGAACTGGAACCCGCCATCACCGTCGACCGCGATCACCTCGCGGCCAGGATTCGCGATCGCAACCGCAATCGCCATCGGGATCGCGTACCCCATCGATCCCAGCCCGGCCGTATGGTACAGCCGCTGCGAGTGCAACGTCGGGCACGCCAGCAGATAAATCTCAATACCCGATCCGGAGTTTCCGACCACCAACCTATCTTCCGGCTTTACCTCCGTTCCCAGCACCTCCGCCAGGTTGAAGATCGACACTAGACCCTCGGCCTTTCTGTGCTCGTCCGTGACCACCGGATACCGCGTCTTCCACTCCGCGCATCGATCTAGCCATGGCTTCAGATCGCGTGGCTTCAGCTTGTCCTTGTGCTTCAACAACTCCGTCAGGAATACCTTGGCATCTGCGCAGATCGGCTGCTGCAGGTACGGGTGCAGCTTTTGTAACTCCGCCGGGTCAATATCGACCGCCACCTTATGCGCCTCACGCGCCAGGTTCTGCGGCGCATACCCGGTAATCGCGAAGTCCAGCCGAACCCCGATCGCAAGCAGAAAGTCCGAGTTCTGCAGCGCAAAATTCGCCCCGCGTGCCGCTACCGATCCTGGCCGCCCCACATATGTCGGATCATCGGACGGCACCAGGTCGGCCGCACACCACGTCGCCACCGTCGGCACGCCCAGATACTGCCGTAACTCTTCGAACTCAGCCTCCGCCCGCGCCAGCCGGATGCCATTACCCGCAAACAGCAGTGGCCGCTCGCAGTTGTTGAAGGCTTCGATCACCTTCGCTACCTCGGCCGGCACATCGGACGTCCCCGTGAGATTGCCGAGCGAGGCCTTCTCCGCTGGATCATTCGGATCAAACCCGCGCAGCTCACTTTCCTCAATCGGCGACGCCTGTACATCAAGCGGAATATCGATCCACACCGGTCCCGGTCGACCATGCATCGCCAGGTAGACCGCCTTCTCCAGGTAATAGCGAATATCCTTCGGCTCAAGAATCGTCTCGGCATATTTCGTAATCGGCCGCACGATCGAGCAGATATCCACCTCTTGGACACCCAGCTGCCGCATACCCAGCGGCTTGCCCGTCGTCGCGTCGAACATTCGGTCCGGCCGCTTCACCTGCCCGGAGATGTAGAGCGTCGGCGTCGAATCCAGCCACGCGCCCGCAACGCCCGTAACCGCGTTGGTTCCGCCCGGCCCGGTTGTCACCATGCAAACGCCGAGACCGTTCGTCGCCTTCGCGTAGCCCTCGGCACAGATCGCCGACGCCTGCTCATGCGAGTTGCAGACCGGCCGAATGCGCGTCTCCGCACCGAGCGAGGCGTTCAGGTGCATCGCTCCACCACCGGTCACAAGAAACAGGTCCTTGATGCCGAGATCGGCAACAAACTTCAGCACGTAATCAGAGAGCTTCATATCGGGTCCTATGCTACTCGGTTGAGGAAGGGAATCGAAAGCTTCGTCCTGCACGCATCCACGCAGTCACATTCACAGCAAAGGGCAGATCTACTCTGGTGCCCGCAGCAGAAACACATCCTGGCCCCGCATCCCACGTGCCCGCAGGATCGCATCGACAAACTCGCGAACTGCCCCGTGCCCGCCATGCTGCGATGCAACGAATCCTCGCTCGCCAACGTACTCCAGAACCTCGCCTGCCGCGTTTCTCGGGCACGCACACACACCGGCGATCTCCATAGCAAACAGGTCGTTCACGTCGTCGCCAAAGAAGCACGTTCGCTCGAGCGGTATCGAGAACTTCTCGGCGAATTCGCGCAGCGCCGTTGCCTTGTCACGACAGCCCTTCACCACATGCGGAATCTTCAGCTTCTCGGCGTACCGGGTCACATGCGGCGAGTCCTCCCCCGAGATCAACGCCATCTTGATCCCAAGCCGCCGGGCCAGAGACACGCCCATAATGTCCGAGAACGCAAACGTCTTCGACTCCTCGCCGTTCGGTCCCCACGTCAGCTTGCCGTCTGTCAGCACGCCATCCACATCAAAGGCGATGGCCTGGAGCGTCTCCAGGCCATCGATCGTTACAGAAGGGGTCGGCATGCGTTAAACAGCCGCTCCCACACGACGCAACTTCTTCATCACCGGAACCTCTTCCTCGTACACGCGCTTCACGCCGTCACCCAGAGACTGCTCGACCAGCCGAATATCCCGCACCAGCCGGCTGATGCCGTTCGGCTCAAGCGACGCCGATTGATCCGAGCCCCACATCGCGCGGTCCATTGTGATATGCCGCTCTACCGCGCACGCGCCCAGAACCGCCGCCGCTACCGTCGTCGGAATACCCGTCTCGTGGCCCGAGTAACCGATTGGCACGCCATACCGCGCCTGCATCTCCGGAATCGCCCGCAGATTCAGCTGCTCGTACTTCGCCGGATACGTCGACGTCGTGTGCATCAGGATCAGATCCTTCTTGCCCAGCACCTCGACCGCGTGATCGATCTCCTCATACGTGCTCATGCCGGTCGAGGCAAAGATCGGCTTGCCGGTCGACCGCACATGTTTCAGCAGGTGGTCGTCCGTCAGCGATGCCGACGCGATCTTGTACACCGGCGTATCGAACTTCTCCATGAAGTCCACCGCCTGCTCATCCCAGGGCGACACCAGCCACGGAATCTTCAGCGACTTGCAGAAGTTCGCGATCTCTTCATAATCTTCCTGGCCAAACTCGAGCCCGCGCTTCAGATCGCCGTTTGTCTCGCCAAAGGGATTCGCCCGCGGTGTCGAAAGCTCTTTCTCCGTGTATACCACCTCAACCGTGCGCTTTTGGAACTTCACGGCATCGCAGCCCGCGGCCGCCGCAACCGAAATCAATCGCTTGGCAAGATCAATGTCGCCATTGTGGTTAATGCCGACCTCGGCGATGACGTAACAGGGCTGACCATCGCCAACCTGCTTGCTTCCAATTTGTACTGTGCTCATGAACGCTCCAGGGGAGAACAATCGTTTCGCGCCTCGCACATATTTGTCGCGCGAGAGTCGAGTGCTCGTTCATTGTTGCAGACCAGAGCCGCGGGCGTCCATACGAGCTACGCCTTGCAACCGGATGTTAACCGTCCCGAGCCGCGGTCTTCACCCTTCCCCGAACGTCCCATAAGGCCGGCCGCCGCCTCGATAATCTGGCGTGAAAGTGAGAGGATGAAACCTCATGCTGCCAGATCTTCACATCCTCCTCGGCCTTCTCGAAGGCGGCTTCCGCGACGTTCGCATCCTCGTCATCGGGGACGTCATGCTCGACCGCTACATCCAGGGCGAGGTCGACCGCATCTCCCCCGAAGCCCCCGTTCCCGTCCTCCGCCACGCCCAGCGCTACGACCGTGCCGGCGGCGCCGCCAACGTCGCCCTCAACCTCGCCGGCCTTGGCTGCCAGACCTTTCTCGCCGGCCTGTGGGGCGACGACGCCGAGCAAAAGCAGCTTGCCAGCCTGCTTGAAGCCGCCCACGTGGACACCCTTGGCATGGTCTCCTCCTCCCTCCCCACCGCCTCCAAAACCCGCATCATCGGCCGCCGCCAGCAGCTTCTCCGTCTCGATATCGAATCCTCCGACCCCATCCCCGCTGTCGAACTCGACCGCCTCGAGCAACGCACTATCGAGCTCACCGCCAAGGTCCACGCCGTCATCCTTTCCGACTACGCCAAAGGCGCCCTCACCCCGGAGCTCTGCGCCGCCGTCATCCGCGCCGCTCGTCAGCACGGCATCCCCATCCTCGCCGACCCCAAAACCCCCGACTTCTCGAAGTACACCGGCGCCACCACTGTTTGCCCCAACCTCGCCGAGCTCGCCCTCGCGACCCGCCTTCCCGCCGCCGACACCCCCGCTCTCCTCGCTGCCGGCCAGGCCCTCGTCCGCGAGCACGATCTCCAGTTCCTCACCGTCACCCGCTCCGAAAAGGGAATCGCCATTCTTCGTGCGCCCGCCGCGCCCGATCCCGCCGTTCCTGGCCAAACCAGCTCCGCCATCGAGGAACACCCCGCCCGCGCCCGCGAGGTCTTCGACGTCTCCGGAGCCGGTGACACCGTCATCGCGACCCTCGCTGCTTGCCTGGCTGCTGCTCTGCCGGTCAGTACGTCCGTCGAGCTCGCCAACCTCGCCGCCAGCGTGGTCGTCGGCAAGATGGGCACCGTCCCCGTCTCCGCCGCCGAGCTCGTCGCCCTCCTCACCCCTTCCTCCGGCGTCGTCTCCGCCGAGAAGATCCTCTCGCTCGAAGGCGCCCGCGCCCGCGTCGCCGAGTGGCGCGCCACCGGCGAAACCATCGTTTTTACCAACGGCTGCTTCGACCTCCTCCACGTTGGCCACATCACCCTGCTCGAAGATTGCCATCGCTTCGGCTCAAAACTCATCCTCGGCCTCAACGCCGACGCCTCCGTCGGTCGCCTCAAAGGCCCCTCCCGCCCCATCGTCGGCGAACGCGAACGCGCCCGCGTCATGGCCGCTCTCGCCGCGGTCGATGCCGTCGTCCTCTTCGAGGAGGACACCCCCCTCGACCTCATCCAAACGCTCCGCCCCGACGTATTGGTGAAGGGTGGCGACTACACCATCGACACCGTCATTGGCCATGAACTCGTTCAAGCTAACGGCGGCCGCGTCGAAATCATCCCGACCATCGAGGGTTTCTCCACCACCAACATCGTTAAAAAACTCAGTGTCGCACCGGCTCTCGGCGATCGGCTCTAAACTACCGTTAGCTCGCGAGTTACATCAGACTAGACGGACGTCGCGAACCTCAAGCGGCGCACCCACCGAGTCAGCCTGTCCAGGAGCAGGGCGCATGCCCCATGTTGATCTGCAGTCTGTTCTTACCCCATCTGCTCTCGACTGCGACGTTTGCATCATCGGAACCGGGCCAGCGGGCTGCACCCTTGCCCGTGAGCTCTCGAACACAGATCTTCGCGTCCTGCTTCTTGAAAGCGGCGGCTTCGATCGGCAGGAGCGCGCGGACGCTCTCAATGAGATCAAAAGCGTCGGCCGAAATCGCGTGCTCAATCAATGGGAGGTCCGCAATCGCATCGTAGGCGGCAGCTCACATACCTGGACCGGTCGCTGCGCCGCCTTTGACGAGATCGACTTCGAACGCCGGGACTGGCTGTCACACACCGGCTGGCCCCTCACGCTGGACCACCTCACGCCCTATCTCGAGCGCTCCCGAAGCTACCTCGGGCTCGGCTTCGGCACCGGCTTCAGCGACGATCGGTTCTGGAAGCTAGCTGGTCAGGCACCGCCCGCCAACCGGCCTGACCCCAATCACCTTCTGCCTTTCTTCTGGCAGCTCAGCCGCGATGAGCTCTCCCGACGAGACTTTATGCGCTTCGGCCAGCATCTGCTCCGCCATCTCGGGGAGAACGTCACCCTCGTCACGCATGCAACCGTGCTTCGCATCCACACCAACGATGCCGGCTCGATGGTTACTTCGCTCGACGTCATCTCTCCTGATAAGCGGTCGCATCGCATCAAGGCTCGAACAATCGTCGTCTGCGCCGGCGGCATTGAAAACGCCCGGCTGCTTCTGGCGTCCGATGCGCGCGTTCGTGGTGGACTCGGAAACGCGAACGATCTGGTCGGCCGCTTCCTCATGGATCATCCCCGCGATACCGTCGGTGTCTTCCCCGGCGTATCGCGGCGCCTCCGAAAGCGGTTCCTCCTGTACAAGGTGAAGAGTGCCACAGGAGAGAATCGCTTCCTTCGCGGCTTCCGCCTCAGCCCCGAGCTCCAACGTGCCGAGCACTTAGTGAACTGCTCCGCCTTCGTCCGTGAGGTCATCGCCCCGGACGATCCCTGGAGCGCCTTCATCCGCCTGTTGAACCGCAAAGGACACCTGCGCCGCGATTCGCTGACCATCGCCTCCCATCCGCGCCTTTTCAGCCGCGGCCTGTACAACTACTTCCTCGCCCGCAAGGGAACGCCGCACAAACTCAAGCGCCTGGAGCTGGTGTGCATGTGCGAGCAGGCGCCGGATCCGGATAGTCGCATCACCCTGTCCGACCAGCGAGACAGCTTCGGCAAACGCATCTCACAGATTGATTGGCGCACCCACGAGGTCGAGGCGCGCACCATCCGCCGCATGGCGACGCTCGTCTCCGCCCACTTCGCCAGTCTTGGGGAAGTGCCACCGCGACTCGATGCGTGGATCGCCCGTGGCGAGCCCTTTCCCCCCAACTCCTTCCCCGATGTCGCTCATCCCATGGGAACCACGCGCATGGCCGACAGCCCCTGCCATGGCGTCGTCGACCGCTACTGCCAGGTGTATGGCACGCGTGGCCTCTACATCGCCGGCAGTTCCACCTTCCCCACTGGCGGCCATTGCAACCCGACGCAGATGATCGTAGCTCTCGCCATCCGGCTCGCCGACACCCTCAAACAGCGCCTGCTCGGTCGCCTTCCCTTCGAGATCGACGCCGCCACGGGCACCGACGGCTGAGATGTAAACCAGATCGGCGTGCCATATCAGGCGACGCCGCTCACCATCCACGGAATCCCGAACCGATCCGTAAACATGCCGAAGCGCTTCGCCCAGAAGGTCTCCCCCATCGGCATCGTGATCTGCTGTGCCCCCTCGCTCAACGCCGCAAAGATCCGCTCCGCTTCCGCCGCCGTGTCGATGGTGAGCTACACACTGAAACCTCCTGCCTTCTCCTGATGTCCCGGAGGCGCGTCTGACGCCATCAGCGCCTGATCGCCCAACTCCAGACGTGCATGCAGGATCTTCTCCTTCCACTCTTCAGGTACGCCACCCTCGGCCGGCGATCCCGCATGCGGCATCATGGTCACCATTGTCCCTCCCAGCACGCGCTGGTAAAACTCGAACGCCTCCCGGCAGCTCCCAGGAAACAGCAGATACGTTTCAACCTTCATTGCATCCCTCCGATCGCATCGCAGCCCTTGTATACGCTCCAACCCATTTACTGCAAACTCTTTTCGATCGAGCAGTCCACAAGAGACCGACCGGCTAAACTACCTGCAGGGAGAACCCAAGACAGTGATCATCGTTACCGGCGGCGCAGGCTTCATTGGCTCCAACCTTGTCCACGAGCTCAACCGCGCAGGCCACACCGACATCCTTGTCGTCGACAACCTCGCGCCCGCCCCCACTCTCTCCGGCCCCCCCAGTGGATACAAGTTCCTCAACCTCCAGGGCGCGCAGTACTCGGACTACATGGATAAGCTCGACTTCCTCGAGTCCCTCATCGAGGGCGACTTTGACGACGAGCCCATCGAGGCCATCCTCCATCAGGGCGCCTGCTCCAACACCCTCGAAGACGACGGCCAGTACATGATGCGGAACAACTTCGACTATTCGAAGGTGCTCCTGCACTTCGCAACCGAACGTGAGATCCCCTTGGTCTACGCCTCCACCGCCGCCATCTATGGTGCATCGGCCATCTTCGCCGTAGACCCAGCAAACGAACGCCCCCTCAACGTCTACGGCTTCTCGAAGCTTGTCTTCGACAACTACGTCCGCCGCCTCTCTCCCACCTTCAACTCAACCGTCGTTGGCCTTCGCTACTTTAACGTCTACGGTCCACGGGAGCAGCACAAGGGCCGCATGGCCTCAGTCATCCACCACTTCACCCGGCAGCTGCTCGACACTGGCACCATCCGCATGTTCGAGGGCTCCGGTGGCTACGCCGACGGTGATCAACGCCGCGACTTTGTCTTCGTAAAAGACCTCGCCCACATCAACATGTTCTTTGGCGGCCTTCTTCCTGACTCCCCGCTGCAACCCGTCCAGGCCATCGTGAACGCCGGCACCGGCCACGCTCGCACCTTCAAGGCCGTCGCTGAGTCGCTCATGGCAGTTCACGGGCAGGGTAGGATCGACTTCATCCCATTCCCTGGCGACCTCAAGAACCGCTACCAGCACTTCACCGAAGCCGAGATCGCCGGCCTCCGCTCCGCCGGCTACACGTTGCCGTTCACCGAGCTCGAAGAGGGAGTCCGGCAGACCTTCGCCGAGGAGCCCGTCGCTCGCTCCTGAACGATTTCAACCAGACCCACGCAAAAAGCCACTGAACCTGCGCGAAACCTCGCAGGACCTCAGCGGTTTACCTATTTAAACCAGCTTGAAAGAGGGAAGTGGTGAGCCCGCTGGGGCTCGAACCCAGGACCAACGCCTTAAAAGGGCGATGCTCTACCGACTGAGCTACAGGCTCTCACCTACATACAACCTTAGCATACTGAAGCAGAGGGCTTGCCCTTCGATCGCCAGTCATCCCCAACAGAAGGACTTCGGCGGGGTGGATTTAAATAGCCTCATCTCCTGCTTCTGTAAGAGACATATGGTATGTATTCACCCACGCGGACGCTGCTCTTACCTTTACTAGATACTCAACATGGAGTGGAACTTACCCACATGACGTTCCGTACGCGTGGCGCTTACCGTTAGCGCCTGGTCATGATGGGGTCAGGTGTGCCGGAGAGGTGGCAAACCTTTACCGTTCCATTGTCGTAAGGGCACGGCGATTCGGTCGGAGCGCTACTGTGCAGGACCAACCAGGTCACGTCAAACATTTTAAGTGCCTTCAGGCGTGTCGAATCGTCTTCCGAGGATAGTGCCTGCTGCGCGTCCACGCCGCGTACCCAGGCCTCGCTGAGATTGGTGTTTACGGCGGCCTCACCACCGTCTTTTGAGAAGTCCGGAAGAGCACTTCGTTCCGCGATGGCGCGAAAGCTCTGCGCATCTTCGGTTGGATCCGAAATGTAGTTCGCGTCAAGAGCAAAGAGAGCGTCAGCCGGTGTGTTTTCGCGAATCCAGCGAAAGGCCGCAACCCATTGATTTGCAGCACCGCCCATTTGAGCGGGCAACCACAGCTCTAAATGAGGAGAATGAGGGAAGACGAGCCAGGCGGGGATGGCAACGGGTACTCCAAGCACGAGAGACGCAAGGATCCACCGCCACCAGACAGTACGTAGAACGATCCTGGCCAGCCATCCTCCGAGGGCCAACAAAAGTGCGAAGTAGATGACCTGGAAGACACGCAGGGGTTGAAGATGAGCAACACCATGATTGTTCAGGTTCGCGCGTGCGAAACAAAGAGCGATGACGGTTGCGGCGACGCCGACGGCGATCGTTGCTCGTGCGAATGAGTGAAACTGAGCGAAACGACGAGATCGAAGCATGGCCGCGAGAATCAGTAAGGGGGCAATTAAACCGAGAACTTCGAACCATTCCCATTGCGCCAGAAACCAGTAACTTCGCGTGAGAGCGACACGAGCAGATGAAGCGGAGGGGAGCGGAGACACAGCGTGAACTACGCTGGCCAGTGCTAGTCCAGCGACAATCAGGCATACAGCTTTCCATCCCCTGGACCTGGGACGGGGTGCCTCGATCCAGAGAATCGAAATCACAAACGCCGCGCCGTACCCCGCCATGAGCGGGTGAAAGGATGCCGCGAGCGCGAGCAAGAAAACGGCCGCCAAGAGATTGCTGCGGGACCCGCGTCGATCTGCGGAGTGGTGTGCATCGAGAGCAGCGAGTGTGGCTGCGACGGCGAGAAGCACCAGAGGCGTTGAGACGCTACGCGCCGTGAGGTATGGATCAATCAGCATCAACGACGTTCCGGCTACGGGCAGACTGAGCCAGAGAGCAACCAACAGCGTTGCCCCTAGCTGTTCCTCGAGACTTCGGAAGCATTGTTGCGCCAGCCGCCATGCGGCGAAGATGGTCGCCCAGAGACACAGAAGAAAGACTGAGAACACAACCTGCTCAAACGATGCGCCACTATGACGAACAAGGAAGGCGAGACAGGGAGCAAAGGCAGAGTACTGGAGAGGAGCCGTGACGAACTCGCGGAGGTGGGGAAAGAGGGAAGGGTTAAGCAGGTACTCCACCCCAGCCAGGTACAAACCACCATCTTCAGCGTAAGGATGGTAGCCGAGGATAAGCAGCGAGAGTGGCGTCAGCAGAGCTGAGACAAGGGCGCCTGACCAGAGCGAGCGGGAACGAACGAGAGCGGGTGTCGACCTTTGTACGACTGGAAAGGTTGTGATGATCGACAAAGAGTGCATCTCCCATACTGCTGCGAGTCAAGCTGCATCGGCTTTCAGCCAAAGCATCATGCCGCTTTATGGACCAGCGAAGATGCAACGCAGGGGAATCACGGCTGACATCCCGATTCTGTTTATTTGTATCTTCGCTAAGCAGGAACTATCGACGCTACAATATTTTACATGGCCCAGAAACATATCGGTGGGGGCTCCGCGCCGCGAGAAAGGGTCGGACCCTGTGAGTGAACACCGTAATAACAAATGGCTCCGAACGCTCCCCGGGCTCCTGATCAGCGCGTTTTTTCTGTGGTACACGTTTCGCGGTATCTCGATCGCACAAATCCGGGGTCTTCGGCTTGCGCATCCTGTCTGGGTCCTGGGTGTCCTCACGTTTACTGCGCTGAGCTACACCTTGCGATGTGTTCGTTGGACGCGCATGATGCGGCCTACGGGAGCAGGGTTCGCGGTGTGCGCTCGCGTTCTTCTGACGTCTCTTGCGGCCAATAATATTCTTCCGCTGCGCATTGGCGACATTATGCGGGTGTTTACGTATGCGGGCGATCTCGGGGCCAGTCCCTCGGTGATCCTAAGTACAGTCATCCTCGAGAAACTTCTTGATATCTTCGTGCTTGTGCTGCTGTTTGTCGTTTTTATGGGCAGCAACGTGTCGCCACACTCTCGTGCGCTCGCGGAGTTGATGCTGGCGATCTCGAGTTTCGGTCTACTTGGGCTATTACTCGGGGCCCGCGTTCTGCAGGCGCCGCTACTTCGGCTGTTCCGCGCGTTACCGCAGAAGCCGATCTTAGCCAAGGTGGAGCATTGGTTGATGCTGGCGCTCGAGTGCATTCGTGAGATCGGCATCTCCGGATCGATTCTGCTGCTGGTCCAGTCGGTAGTCATCTGGGCCGCAGAGGGAATGATCTTTGTCTCAGGCGTTCGGCTTGTCGGCTTGACCGTGGACTCGATCGGTCCGTGGCAGGCCGTATCGGTCGCAAATCTGTCGTATCTGATCCCTAGCTCTCCAGGTGCCATCGGCACGTTCGAATGGGCGGTAAAGACAGCGCTCGTGAGCCATGGGGCGTCAGAGGGACTTTCGGCCGTCTTCGCCCTGTCGCTGCATGCGTGGCTCCTTGTCTCGGTGACCGGGGTTGGCGGTCTGATTTTTCTCCTGCACCGCTTTCAGACTCCACCTCATCAGCCCTTGCTTGAAGAGATAGAAGTCCTTCCCGACCAGCTGCCGTAAGGTTGTTTCGACGTGGCCTAACAGATCTGAAAGCGAGTCCGGTATGACGCCGGCATGGTGAACCAATAGGATGTTTCGTACCGTACAGCAGGCCGTAGAAGAACATCTTCAACTCATCCTGAAGGAACAGTTCGGTTTGGACGCGCAGGGGATCGTGATGGAGCAACCACCATCGATCGCGATGGGAGAGCTGGCGACGCCCCTTGCATTTGAGTTGGCAAAGCGCGTCCGGAAAGCACCACGGATCATCGCGCAGACCGTGGCGGAGGCGGTCCAGGCCTCTCTGAAGGGAGGCGATCTCCCGGAGGTAGCGTCTGTTGATCTGGCGGGTGCCGGTTACCTGAACTTCAAGCTGAAACGCGGAGCCCTGGTTCGACAGATCGCGATGGATCACCACGCCGATATTGGCGGCCCGGGTTTCCGGCTCATCGAGCACACCAGCATCAATCCCAACAAGGCCGCCCATATCGGGCATCTGCGCAACGCCATTCTTGGCGATACATTTCAGCGGCTTCTCAGGCCGGATGCGTTCAAGAGCGGCTATCAAGTTGGCGTGCAGAACTACATCGACAACACAGGGGTGCAGGTGGCCGATGTGGTGGTCGGCCTGGTTCATCTTGAGCAGATGAGTCTTTCGCGCGTTCGCGAGCTGCTCACGGAGTTGCTCGAGAGCAATCAGCGCGTCGACTTCTTCTGCTGGGATCTGTATACACGCGTGTCGCGATGGTACACCTCTGACCCTGAGCAGATTGCAGCCCGCAAAGCGATACGTCTGGCAACGTTGCATGCGCTCGAGGAGGGGGCGAACGAGATCGCGGAGATCGCTGATCTGATTGCAACTGCCGTGCTGCGACGGCATCTGCAGACAATGGAGCGGCTGAGCATCACATACGATTTTCTGCCACGTGAGAGCGAGATCCTGTCTCTGCATTTCTGGGACGCGGCCAGACTTCTGATGATGGAAAAGGGTGTGCTTTACCTCGAGACGGAAGGCAAGAACAAAGGTTGCTATGTCATGCGTCGGGCCGGTTCTAAGCCGCAAGAAGGCAAGATAGAAGACGGGCCGGACGAAGAGGCTAAGGTTATTGTCCGGTCAAATGGCACGGTGACGTATGTTGGGAAAGATATTGCCTATCACTTGTGGAAGTTCAATCTGCTGCCGAATAAGGACTTCGGCTACCGGCAGTTTCATCAGTACCCCGATCATGTGTGTTGGATCTCCGCGGTTGCCGGAGAAGACTCGCATCCAAGCTTTGGGCACGCGGACGCCATCTACAACGTGATCGATTCGCGGCAGAACGATCCGCAGAATAACGTCGTGCAGGCGCTACGCGGGATGGGGTATACGGAAGCCGCTGACCACTACACGCATTTCAGCTACGAGATGGTTGCGCTTACCCCCCGATGCGCGATGGAACTCGGGTACGTGGTCAGCGCGGAAGACCAGAAGCGAGCCTACATTGAGGTTAGCGGGCGAAAGGGCTTCGGGGTCAAAGCCGACGATTTGATCGATCGTCTGATCGCGGCGGCACTGGCTGAAGTGGACCAGCGCCATCCGGAGCTGTTGTCAGAAGAACGTGCCGTCATTGCAAGTCAGATCGCCGTCGGTGCGCTCCGGTTCTTCATGCTGCGGTTTACTCGCAACACTGTCATTGCTTTCGACTTCCGGGAGGCTCTCAGCTTTGAAGGGGAGACCGGACCCTATATTCAATACGCCGCCGTGCGCGCTGCCAATATCCTGCGAAAGGCGGGTATAGAGGCTGAGGTCGCATTGCGGTCGCTTGCAGAGCTGCCCATGTTACGGCTGGATCCACTTCTCGACGCGGAAGACGGGACCAGCATCTGGGAGACCTGGCTCTTAACAGCGAGGTTGACCACCGTCATTGAACAGGCCATTGCGACGTCGGAGCCAGCGCACCTGGCCCGTTTCGCGTTTCAACTCGCCCAGCAGTTCAATAACTTCTACCATCGCCATCACGTTCTGAACGAGATCGACGGTGACCGCCGTCTGCTTCTGCTTGCCACAGCTGCTGTGGCGCATCGCGAACTGACGCGCACGCTCGGGCTACTTGGGATCGAGGTTCCTCCCGTGATGTAGGGTGCTGTCTGGACGACATTGCCTGAAAGTCGGGAGCAAGCATTGCCGGGCGGAGGCCGGCTCAGGATCAAACGGCGCTGGTAGCCCACTCAACGATCGAGCGAACCGCAATGCCTGTGGGGCCTTTGGCGATCCAGCTCTTGGCGTCGTCATCCCAGGCACAACCGGCAATGTCCAGGTGGATCCACGGCGTATCTCCGACGAATTCCCGAAGGAACATCGCTGCTGAAATGGCTCCCCCCCAGCGGGTTCCACCGGTATTCATAATGTCTGCGATCTTGCTCTTGATCTGTTCGCGGTAGTCATCGGTGCAGGGAAGACGCCAGAACTGTTCCCCGGCCCGGCGCATGGCGTCCTGGAAACGTCCCGCTTCGCTGTCGCTGTTGGAAAAAAGGCCAGCGTTCAAAATGCCGAGCGCCACCACACAGGCTCCGGTCAGTGTTGCTGCGTCGATCAGGTGCGTGCAGCCGAGTGTCTTGGCATAATGGAGACCATCGGCGAGAACCAGCCGGCCTTCCGCATCCGTATTAATGATCTCGATGGTGGTACCACTCATCGATGTGACCACGTCACCCGGTTTGTAGGCTTTTCCGTCCGGCATATTTTCCGCGGAACAGATGACAGCGATCACTTTCACGGCCGGCTTGAGTTCCGCGATGGCGCGCATGGCTCCGATCATGGCAGCAGCACCCGCCATGTCGTACTTCATCTTTTCCATTCCGTCTGCAGGTTTGATCGAGATTCCACCGGTATCGAACGTGATGCCCTTACCAACGAGGCCGAGCACCGGCGCTGTTGCGGCGGGCGGCTCCGTTGGTTCGTAGGTCATCGTAATCAGCGCGGGCGGCTGCTCCGAGCCCTGGGCGACCGCAAGAAACGCACCCATCTGCAACTCTTCAAGTTTCTCGGTGGAATGAACCTCGCACCGAAGGCCGATCTCGCTGCACATGGAAGCGGTTCGGCGTGCAAGCTCCGAGGGTGTCAGGACGTTGCCGGGCTCATTGACCAGGGATCGAGTGAAATTCTGTGCGCGAGCGATGATCATACCCTCTCGCAAGCCATCTTCCATCTCAGCGCGAGTCGATCGTTCGGAGCTTCGGGCCAGAATGGACAGTGCTCGGACAGCCTTGTCCTTGCGATCGCTTTTATAGATGTCGAAATCCGGGTCGGCGAGTTCCGCACCTTCCGCGATCGCCCGCATCGTGGCTTGGCAGGGGAGATTTTCGAGACTTTCATCGCTAAGCGCCCGGTCCTCTGGGAAGGCAAGCGCAAGCTCGCGGATCCCTCTAGGTTTGACCGCACGAAGAGCGGTGCCGGCCCCTTTTCTGGCTTGTGCGGGCGTCAGACTTTTGGCTTTGCCGAGACCTACAACCAGCAGGCGCTCTGCACGGATGCCAGCCGGAGCATGAAGCAGCAGGGTCTCCCCCAGGGACGCCTTGAACTCACCGGTTGCGAGCACGCGAGAGGCGGCATCAGTGAGCGCATCGGATGTGGTCAGCAAGACGGGATGCGGCTCAGCAGCCTCGTCCGTGGCAATGTCCACAGCAAACACGGCGAGCAGCGGCGTTTGGAACGAAGCTGCATCCTGAACCAGAAGTGTGATGTCCATATCCCTCATCCTACAGCGCAGACCCCAACAGAAAGGGGTTGCTGGGCGCATCGACGCCTTGGATTGTTCAGCGTCGTTGGCTGCGCGCGATGGCCGCTCGCGTCTCACTGTCCGCCTCGCGTTTACGCTCCGTTTCGCGTTTATCCCACTCCTGCTTTCCCTTGGCGACGGCAAGTTCACACTTGACTCGACCATTTTTGAAGTAAAGGCGCACGGGAATGAGAGTGAAGCCTTTTTGACGCGTCAGTGCCTCCAGCTTTCGGATTTCGGTCGCATGCAAAAGAAGCTTGCGTGTACGAAGCGCGTCATGGTTCATCGCGTTGCCGTGAGAGAAGGGACCGATATGTGCGTTGAGCAGAAAGCACTCTCCATCCTTCAACAGACCGTAGGCGTCCTTTAGGTTCGCCTTTCCCTCGCGGATCGATTTGACCTCTGTCCCGCGCAACGCGACTCCCGCCTCGAAGCGATCGGTGAGGAAGTAGTTGAATGCGGCAGAGCGGTTGAAGGAAGCGTCACGCCGGCCGGCTGCCACAGGATCGCGATCCTTCTCCTTGGGAGCGGGTTTGGCCGGAGCTGCTTGCGTGGGATGAGAGAGGGAGCGGAGCATCAGGACCCTCTACTTTAACATGGATAGGCGAGAAGAACACTCCCCCAAATGGAAAGAGCGATCGCCTCAACCGATGCTCACGCCACGAGCTCTTCTTCGTCGAACGAGGAGAGGTCGGGGATACGCTGCGAGGCCGCCCATTGCCTCTAAATGAAAGCGAAGTACGCAGTACTTAGGAGTGTTTCCGTGCCGGACCTGGGGGTAAATGGCGACATCCTGAATGCTATACTCACGCGGAGCGTACGGAGGTTAGTCCGTTCCGCGAAGACGTAAACCGAGTTTGGCGGTCGCTTCCCACGACTTTGCCACCCTACGAAAGATCCTGAGGACGCAGATCCGAGCATGTCGAGCAAGCGGAAAATCCTGAGCAGGTCCATCAGCACGGCCCCTCTGCTTGCTGTTCTTTCGCTCCAGACTCTCGGTGACCGGGCGCTGCCTGCGCAATCAGCAGGCACGTGGAACAAGCGGGGGCAGACGGCAGAGGTTCGAGAGGACTACGATACGGCCTTCGAGGCGTATCGCCAGGCTCACGCCAAGAAACCGGCAGACATTCGCTACAAGGAGCGGTTTGAACGGCTGCGGTTTCAGGCCGCCGTTGCCCATGTGGATCGGGGTCGCGTTCTGAAGCAGAGCGGAGACCTTGGCGGAGCGATGCAGGAGTTTGTTCGCGCGCATGAGATTGATGCCGGCAACCAGACCGCTGACCAGGAGATCCGTCTGCTGCAGACGCCCGGTCAGTTTCAGCCCGTGCCATCGGTCATCCAGCCTGGCCGGGCGGCGGCCGTGCCCGTTCCGGCCACGGTCGACGGGGATGCGTCGCCCACCGCAGCCACAGTAGAGGCAGGATCGCAGTTTGGCGATGTTGCCGGGCCGATTACCTTGCAGCCGGTGTCGAACGATCCAATCACGATCCACAGCGTAGAAGACACTCGCAACATCTACCAGGCGATCGGTAAGCTGGCGGGATTGAATGTCCTGTTCGACCCGAACTACACCTCGAAACGGATTCCGATCGATCTCACAAACGTCTCGCTTGCGGACGCCCTCCGCATTGTTGGCATTCAGGCGGGAACGTTTTACAAGCCTGTAACGCCAAATACGATCTTCATTGCCCAGAACACGCGAACGAATCGGACAGACCTGGATGATCTCGCGGTTCAGACGTTCTACCTGACAAACGCAAGTCAGCAGAACGACGCGAACGAAATTCTGACCGCAATTCGGAACCTGCTGGATCCGAGTGTGAAGATCTATCTGGTGCCATCGCAAAACGCGATCGTGATGCGTGCCACTCCCGATCAGCTTCTGCTTGCACAGAAGCTGCTGAATGATCTTGACCGGGCACGTTCAGAAGTGGTGGTCGACGTTGCGATTCTGTCGGTGAATCGCGACAAGGTTCGCAAGCTGGGAATCACGCTGCCGCAATCGTTCGGTCTAACTCCCACGACCACCAGCACCAGCACGGCGAATAGCACACCCACGACAGGCACAGGTATCGGCACGGGCACGGGTACCGGCACAACCCCAGGCACCAACATAACCACCAGCAATCTAACCCTCAATAACCTGGCGAATCTGAGCGCCAACAACTTCGCGGTTTCGGTTACGGGCGGGACGGTTGACGCTTTGCTTACTGACGCCGATACCCGCATTCTGCAGAATCCACGAGTTCGCGCCACCGATGGTCAGAAAGCCACGCTGAAGATGGGGACCAGAGTGCCGATCGCTACCGGTAGTTACAATGCCGGTGTGTCGACGGGCATTGCCTCGATTGGTGTACAGACACAGTTCACCTATATCGACGTTGGCGTGAACGTGGACATGACGCCGACGGTGCACTATGACCGGCAGATCACCCTGAAGATGAAGCTCGAAGTCTCTGCCGTTCAGTCCAATGTGACGATCTCGAACGTCACTGAACCAATCATCGGGCAGAATATTGTAGAGCAGACCATTCAACTTCGAGAGGGTGAGCCCTCGATCTTGGCCGGCATGGTGCAGAAGCAGGATGTCAAAACCCTCAGCGGCACGCCCGGTCTGGGCGAGATCCCGATCATCAAGTATTTCTTCGCCTCGCAGAACAAGGAAGCCCAGCAGAGCGAAATTGTCTTTCTCCTGATTCCGCACATCGTGCGCGAGTCGGTGCTGACGCGGATGAACACGCGCCCGATCGACACCGGCAGTGGCCAATCGATCGAACTTCGTCATGATCCGAACGCCATCGCTCTCAACGTACCCGTCATTCCGCGGCCAAGAGCAGCCGATGCCGGTCAGACCTCGGCAGCGGTTGCCGCTTCCGCGATGGTCGGTCAACTCAGCCAGCAGGCGCAGATGCCAACACCTGGACAAGCGACTCCTGCCTTCAATAGTGGGACCGCTGGGACCTCGCCAGCCGTCCAGGCCGGGACACTTCCTGTCTCGTTGACGATCGTTCCGCCCAGCGCGGTGCAAGCCGTCGGCAGCACCTTCCAGGTGGCAGTCATGGCGAAGGACGCTAAAGACCTGTATTCGCTGCCATTGCAGCTGAAGTTCAACTCGCAGGTCTTGCAGTTGGTCAACGTTGATTCGGGCGACCTTCTGTCGCGAGACGGCCAGGCGGTGGCGACGGTTCACCGCGACGAGGGGAATGGGCTGGTGAACGTGTCGACCTCCAGGCCGCCAGGTGTGAAAGGCGTTGAGGGACAGGGAAGCATCTGTGTCCTCACGTTCAAAGCGCTTGCCGCGGGCGATTCGTCGATCTCGCTGCCGAAAGTAGGCGCGCGCAATAGCCTGCAGGCAACACTTCCGACCGTCGGTTCCACTGCCGTTGTTCACGTGAAGTAATGTCCTGTGTCTGGCGAAACTCGGGTGCTCGGATGGTAGGCCGTCGAGAGCAAATCGGCGATCCAAGCGGCTGTCTTGCAGACGATGCAGGTCTCACGCTGGTAGAACTGATCATCACGGTCGCGATTGTCGCCATCCTGGCTACCGCAGCCCTGCCGATTGCTCGCTTTCAGGTGAAGCGCGAGAAAGAGCGGGAGCTACGGCGGGATCTCTGGGAGATGCGGGATGCCATCGATCATTACAAGGACGCAGCAGAGAAGGGAGGTATGGTGACCAAAGCAGATAGCATGAACTATCCGCCAGACCTCCAGTCCCTGGTGGATGGCGTTGAGATCCAGAGCAAGAAGGTTCGTTTTCTTCGCCGCATTCCGAACGATCCCATGACGAACAGCGCGGAATGGGGTCTTCGGTCGAACCAGGACGATCCTGACAGCGATTCGTGGGGCGGGCAGAACGTCTTTGACGTTCACAGCAAGAGCCAGGGCACCGCGCTCGACGGATCAAAGTACTCGACATGGTAAACGAGCCGACAACCCGCGCCATGGCCCCCTCGCGAGAGCTCGGCTTTACGCTCATCGAACTGATGATCGTCATGGTTGTGATCGGCGTGCTCGCTGCAATCGCGATTCCTTCGTACACGAACAATGTGCGGAACGCGAAAGAGGCGGTGCTGCGAGAAGATCTGCGCACGATGCGGGGAGCAATCGATTCCTACACCATTGATAAGCAGAAAGCGCCACAATCCCTGGATGACCTGGTTCAGGCCGGATATCTGAAGGCGATGCCGGTCGATCCGTTTACCAAGCGGTCTGATACCTGGGTTCCAGCGCAGTCCGACACCCTGTCGACGATCGATCAGACCGACTCCGGCGGGATCAATGACCTTCATTCCGGAGCGCAACTCACAGCTGCAGACGGAAGTTCTTACAACACCTGGTAGTAGGGTAAAGCTCTGACGCAACGTACGATGGCCGAGTAGCGACTAAAAGGCGCATACTACGTCCAATTGTTACGTAGCTCCGTGGATCCGAGGCTTGCTCGGATCTACGTCTACGTCGGCCTCCAGCCAGGAGAGATTTTCTTATGCGACCGCTTGCCACCCTTTCGCTTGCAGCTCTGTTTTCGACGGCAACGTTTGTCTGCGGCCAGACGCCGGTGGGCGCGCCTGTTCCGACCACAGCTCCCGCATCGACGCATCCGCAGACGCCGACTCCAGGCCCGATTCCTAAGGATCCTGGTACCGATAAACAGCCATCGCCTGCCGATAACAAGGTGGCCACCGACACCGCCAAACAGAAGTCGGATTCCCTTCCGTCTCCTGGTGAGTCTCTTGACCCAAATATCAAAAAGGGGTCTGAGGAAGATGTCAATGCCGTTGGTAATCGGAACATCGGTGGCCGCGGTCTGGGAAATTGGTACTCGACTGATTGGGAGATCCGCAATGGCAAGTCGTATGCGATGGAGATTGAAAAATCCGCGCATCTGGTCACAGATCCCGTGATTGTCGAGTACGTGAACCGGATCGGGCAAAACCTGGTCAAGAACTCCGATGCCAAGGTCCCCTTCACCATTAAGGTGATCGATTCGGATGAGATTAATGCATTTGCGCTTCCTGGAGGCTTCTTCTACGTCAACTCCGGCCTGATTCTGGCGGCGGATGAGGAAGCTGAGCTTGCCGGCGTGATGGCGCATGAGATTTCGCATGTAGTCGCCCATCACGCCGCACGGCAAATGACCAAGATGAATTACGCGCAAATCGCCAGCGTTCCCCTCATCATCATGACGCAAGGGTCATACACCGGATACGGCATCTACGAAGCGACGCAGCTGGCTATTCCTGTAGCCTTCCTGAAGTTCTCGCGCATGGATGAATCTGAGGCGGACTTTCTCGGCCTGCAATACATGTACAAGGCGGGCTACGATCCGCAAGCTTTCATTCAGTTTTTTGAAAAGATCGATGCGTTGGAGAAGCACAAGCCGGGCGCGGTAGCGAAGCTGTTTTCCGATCATCCGCAGACACCGGACCGAATTGGCCGATCAGAGGATGAGATTGCCACCATCCTACCGGCGAAGCCCGACTACATTGTGACCACGAGCGAGTTCGACGATGTGAAAGGGCGGCTAGCCCGCATCGAGAACAAGCGCAAGCTGAATAACAAAAATGATGACAACAAGCCAACGTTGCGGCGCACTGGTGGGTCAAACAACGACCCAAATAATCCAAGCTCGACTACTAATTCGGGAGACGACCGGCCAACGCTTGGCCGACGCAACTAAGGCAGCAGCGCCGCGGTCAGACACGCTGCCCCGTCCCGTTCACAGCTTTCGCCGTAAACTAAAAAGATGGCTACCTACACTACCGGCTACACAGATGACCACGCAAAGGCGGGGCTCGAGACGCGATTCCCCGAGATCGAGACCTGGGAGAATCAGTTCCAAGCCTACGAAATCGTCATTGACGATCCGGAGTTTACCTCTATCTGCCCAAAGACAGGCCTGCCGGATTTCGGCGTCCTGACAATTCGCTACATGCCGCGAGAACGATGTCTGGAACTCAAAAGTTTGAAAGAGTACCTCTTCTGCTACCGGAATCTAGGAATTTTTCAGGAAAACATCGCCAATCAGGTGCTGAACGATATTGTGAAAGCCACGGACCCGATCTGGGCTCTTGTGAAGGGGGATTTCCGTCCGCGTGGTGGAATCTCGACAGTGGTTGAGGCCTTCTATCCGCGCCCCGGAAACTCGAATGGACCTCGCGTTTAGCTGAAGCGTACCTGACGCTACTCTCGTCCGTGCTCTTCTGGATATGTAGGCTTGTGCTGCTATTCTCATCCGCAGGATGACCCCACAGACTGAAGCGCGAGACAAGCCGGCTCTTTCGAAGTCTGGAGTTGCCGGTGCAACGACGGCGCTGGTTCTTCTGACTGCATTGAACTTCGTCAACTACATCGACCGATACATCTTGCCGGGTGTACAGGAGCAGGTTAAAGGCGAGTTTCACATCACTGATGAGCAGATCGGTTCGCTGACGCTCTGGTTCATGCTGGCCTACATGGCTACCTCGCCGATCACTGGCTGGCTGGGCGATCGATTTCCCCGCAAGCCGATGATCGTGGTGGCTGCCCTCTTCTGGGGTGCAGTCAATCTCTTTACCGCTACGGTTCACTCCTATGATTCGCTCAATCTGCGGCATGCCGCACTTGGGATTGGAGAGGCCTCCTTTGGCATCTTTGCTCCGGCCATGCTGGCGGACTTTTACCCAGAGGACCAGCGCAATCGCGTTCTGACAATTTTCAACGTCGCCATTCCGGTTGGTGCTGCGCTTGGCTATCTCATTGGCGGCACGGTCGGAGAACGGTTTGGCTGGCGAACTTCCTTTATCGTCTCCGCCGTACCTGCGATCGTGATTGCCCTCTTGATTGCCTTCTTCATGAAGGAGCCAAAACGTTCCTCCAGTGAAGGCGCGAAGGCAAAGCTGGAGGGCGGGGCGATTCTTTCCCTTCTGAGGAATCCCGCCTACCTGTGCTCCGTCCTGGGCTATGCGGCGGTCACCTTTTCGCTCGGGGGGATCTCCTGGTGGATGCCGTCGTTTCTTCAGCGTATCGACGGCCGATCGCAGAGCTCCGCGGCATTCCTCATGGGAGCCATTACCGTTGTGACTGGCCTGGCTGGAACGATCGTTGGCGGAGCCATCGCACAGAGGTGGTCTAAACGGACATCGAAGGCGCTCTATCTTGTTCCAGGTATCGCAGCGGCCCTGGCGACACCGCCGGCGTTGGTCTGTTTTTTCGGTCCGAAGGCCTTTACCTTACCGAGCCTGGCCGCTGCCATCTTCCTGATCTTCCTTGGTACCGGGCCAGTGAATGCGGCAACGGTCAATGCTGTGCGTCCGGAGATCAGAGCCACGGCACTGGCAGGCCAGTTGTTTCTCATTCATGCACTTGGAGACGCTATCAGTCCGCGTCTTATCGGCGCCGTATCGGATCGCTCCACGCTCTCGATCGGACTCGGCTCTACCCTGATCACACTTGTTCTTGCAGCTATCATTTTCCTGGTCGGAGCGCGTTTCGCACCACCGCTGCAAACCGCGGCAGCATGATCACGGCTAGGCTACCTAGAGGTGTGCTGACCAGCCAGCGGCATAGCCCCGAGATAGGAAGGGAGGAAAGCACCGTTGTGTCTCTAGCTTTCTATGTTCGACCAAGCCTTGTGGTCGCAGCCTGGGCGCTAGCCGCCGCGTGGGCCGTACAGGCCGTCCTAACCGATCGAGGTCTTCGACGCCTGCCATCCCTGCTCGATCCTGCGTTGCCGTCCTTTCCGCCCCCGGCGACCTCCATTGCGGTCGTGGTCCCCGCGTGCAACGAGCAGCAGGGAATCGCGGCCTGTCTCCGTTCGCTACTTGAACAGGACTGGCCTGATTTTCACATCATTGCCGTAGATGACCGCTCTCTGGACGCCACCGGCGAGATCATGGATACTCTTGGTCGTCAGTATCCGGATCGGTTGACCGTCCTCCACGTAACCTCGCTCCCGGCAGGTTGGCTGGGAAAAACACATGCGATGGCATGGGCAGCGCGTCATGCGAAGACCGTACTCAACCCCAAATGGCTCCTCTTTACCGATGGGGACGTTCTCTTTCATCCCGAGTGTCTGCGACGGTCGCTTGCCGTCGCGGAGGCGCAAAGGGCAGACCACTTTGTGACCGTGCCGACAGCCATCGTGCATACGGCTGGAGAAGGTGTGCTGATGGCGTTCCTGCAGGTTGTCGGCCTATGGGGCGCGCGACTTTGGAAGGTCGAGGATCCTTCAGCACGAGACGCTATTGGCATCGGTGCCTTTAACCTCATGCGAACCTCCGCCTACGACCAACTTGGTGGCTTCGAAAGCCTTCGCCTGCAGGTGCTCGAGGATCTCGCGTTGGCACGCCTGGTGAAGGACTCTGGTCTTCGCCAGCGAGTCGCGCTTGCCCCGCAGTATGTTCGTATTCATTGGGCACCGGGACTTCGCGGAGTGCTCAACACGATGACGAAGAATCTGTTTGCGATCTTTGGCTTTCGTCTTTTTCTGATGACCGTCGCTTCGTGCAGTCTGGCAGCACTTTGTCTCGGCCCGTACCTCGGTCTACTCTGGGCGCCGACGCGACCACCGTCTTTCATTGCTCTGATCGCGATTGCAAGTCTTTACAGAACAACGATCCACTATCTAAGCAAATTCAGCATGATCAATTTCCTGGTCTTTCCGGCGAGCATGATCCTGCTTCTCTACGCCATCTTGCGGTCGGTGACCGTCACTCTGGTCAACGGTGGAGTCCACTGGCGCGGTACGTTTTACCCGGTAAAAGAGCTTCGTACCGCAGCAGTGAGGCTGCGCTAGCGAGCGGGCGCACGAAACAGAGACGCTATAGCATTTCTCCTGAAGGTGCACAGCAGGCCGCACCAGCACGTGCCATTTTCTCTCAAGGAAAATGGCCTCCACTGCATTCGAGCTATACCACAGCATCAGGAGAAATGCTCTAGACCGCGACCAATTGTCTGCTGTATCGCTTTTCGACATAATCGTCCAGAATGACCTGAAATTCTTCAACGATGTGGTCGCCCTTAAGGGTCGTAAAAAGCTTGCCGTCCACATAGACGGGAGCCTTCGGTTCTTCAAACGTACCGGGAAGTGATATGCCGATGTTGGCATGCTTCGACTCGCCGGGCCCGTTCACAATGCAACCCATTACCGCGAGCTTCAGCTCTTCTACCCCGGAGTATTGTTTCTTCCACTCGGGCATCTGTTCGACAAGGTAGTTCTGAATGCGCTCTGCCAGCTCTTGAAAGTAGGTCGATGTTGTGCGGCCGCAGCCAGGGCAGCTCGTGACCTGTGGCATAAAGCTGCGAATCCCAAGAGATTGCAGAATCTGCTGGCCGCACCGTACCTCTTCCGAGCGATCGCCCCCGGGTGTTGGTGTCAGGCTCACGCGGATGGTATCGCCGATGCCGGCCAGCAGCAAGGGAGCAAGCCCCGCGGTGGATGCAACGATGCCCTTCATACCCATACCCGCCTCGGTCAGACCAAGGTGCAGGGCATAATCGGATCGCTTTGCGAGCTCTGTGTACACGTCAAGAAGATCACGCACATTCGATACTTTGGCACTCAGGATGATCTGGTCGCGCCGGAGACCGTACCGTTCCGCGGCCGCCGCATTATCCAATGCAGAGACGACCATCGCCTCCATCATGACGTCGCGCGCATCCTGTGGCCGCGAACTCTTCGAGTTCTCATCCATCATCCGTGTCAACAAAGCTTGATCGAGCGATCCCCAGTTCACACCGATCCGAACGGGCTTCTGATTATCGACGGCACACTCGACCATGGTTCGAAAGTTGTCGTCGTCCTTGCGACCGATCGAAACATTTCCGGGATTGATGCGATACTTCGCAAGCGCGCGCGCGCATTCAGGATACTTGCGCAGCAGCAGATGACCGTTGTAGTGGAAATCTCCAATGATTGGAGTCGTCCAGCCCTTTTTCTCAAGTTCATCGACGATCGAGGGAACCGCCTTCGCTGCCGCGTCGTTGTTCACCGTGATGCGAACCATCTCTGAGCCGGAGCGTGCCAAAGCCGCTACCTGCTGCACGGTGCTCTCAATATCTGCAGTGTCCGTGTTGGTCATCGACTGCACCACGACCGGTGCGTCCGAGCCCACACGCACGCTACCAACCTTGACCGTCACCGCCTGTCGACGAACTATCCGTGGCATATGATCCCCTATCTGCAGTTTACCAGTCCTGTCGCTGTCTATCCATGCAGAGCGGGTACACTAGGCACATGTGGCCCGGTAGCTCAGTTGCATAGAGCAGCGCACTCCTAACGCGAAGGTCGCAGGTTGGACTCCTGCCCGGGCCACCAGCGATTTCCTACTTTTGACCGCTCCATTTCGGCCGATCCATAGACTACTGCAGTGCCACTTGAAATCGTCTGCCCTCAGCCCGGATCGTAGCTCGTTCCGTTCGCCTGTAACCTGCACGTCTCTACGCAGGGCCAGCTTTGGAACTTGAGGATGCGGCAGAAAAAGGTGTTGTGCTGTCCAGGACGTCGGCGGTGCCACCCGACGCAGCCAACTTATGTCAGAACGTAAGGAGCACTCTCTTGAATCCAGCACCGTCGCTACTGAAGATCGCCGTAACCGCCACGTTTATGTTTACTGCCTTGGGTGCGTTTGCCCAACAGTTTACGCGATCGAATGCGGGATTTGCTGCTGTGTCCGGAGACGTCACTCTTCAGATCAGAGCCGTGCGAGAGGATGTGCTGCGTGTTCGCATGTGGAAGGGAAATGCGGTGCCGGAGGATGCCTCGTGGGCTGTATTGCCGGCGGCGCGTACCGCAAGCGTGCACGTCGTCGCAGAGGAGCATGGGTTGGCAACAAAACAGCTTCGTGTGACTGTGGACGAGCGGCTGATGGTAACAGTGGCAGATCTTGAAGGGCATGTCCTGCAGAAGGATGCGGCACCCCTCGCAACGGAGGGTCAGCGCTTTACTCTAAGCAAGCAGCGAACGTTGGACGACCACTTCTTTGGCCTCGGAGACAAGCCCGGTCCACTCGACCGTGGCGGCCAGAGCTTCACGATGTGGAACACCGATTCGTTCGGCTGGCAGGAGTCTACCGATCCAATCTACAAAAGCATTCCATTCTTTATCGATGTAAACCGCGGCCGTGCTCTTGGCGTCTTTCTGGATAACACCTGGCGCACCAACTTCGATTTTGGCCGATCGGATCTAACGCGGTACACCTTTGGCTCGCTGGACGGCCCCGTCGACTACTACCTGCTGTACGGTCCCGACCCGAAGGCAGTCGTGACGACGTGGGCTTGGCTAACCGGGCCGACTCCGTTGCCTCCTTTATGGGCGCTGGGGTTCCAGCAGTCGCGCTACACCTACTTCCCAGAGATCCAGCTGCGTGATGTGGCCGATCGTCTGCGCAAAGATCGCATCCCCAGCGACGTACTTTGGCTGGACATTGACTTCCAGCACGAGAACTGGCCCTTCACGGTGAATGAGGAAGCGTTCCCGAATTTTGCCGGCATGGTGAAGGATCTCGCAGCGCAGCAGTTCAAGCTTGTGGTTATTACCGATCTGCACATCGCCAGACAGCCCGGTGTTGGATACGCCCCGTACGATACCGGCGTCGCGGGCGATCACTTTGTGAAGAATTCCGACGGCACCACGTATGTCGGCAGCGTTTGGCCCGGTCCTTCCGTTTTTCCAGACTTCACGCAGGCGAGAACCCGCGTTTGGTGGGGCTCTCTCTATAAAGGCTTCGTGGCGCAGGGAGTAGCGGGCTTCTGGAACGACATGAACGAACCTGCGGTCTTTGACGGTCCGGACAAGACCATGCCAGACACTGTGCAACATCGCATTGACGAGCCTGGTTTCCGCAAACGCACGGCCTCTCACCTGGAAGTGCACAACGTCTTCGGCATGCAAAATGCGCGAGGCACCTATGAAGGCCAACTCGCGCTCCGTCCCAACGAGAGGCCTTTTACGATGACGCGTGCAAGCTACGCGGGTGGCCAGCGCTACAGCACCACCTGGACTGGCGACAACAGCGCGACCTGGAATCATCTCCGCATGACCGTCCCACAACTGGTCAATCTAGGATTAAGCGGGTTCTCGCTCGCTGGGGCAGATGTGGGTGGCTTTGCAGGCTCGCCGCCACCCGACTTACTCACGAAATGGATCGAACTTGCCGCCTTTCAGCCGATTGACCGTGATCACTCCGCCAAAGGAACGCGCCCGCACGAAGTCTGGGTAGACGGTCCGGAGCAGGAAGCAATCCGCCGCCGCTTTATCGAGGAGCGCTACCGGCTCATGCCGTATCTTTACACCATCGCCGAGGAGACCTCCCACGACGGGCTTCCGATCGACAGGCCTCTGTTCCTCGAGTTCCCGCACGCCACCGAGGACGGTCGCCCCTTTGATCTGGAGACGGGCGGAGGCGAGTTCATGTTCGGCGCCCACATACTGGTTGCGCCCAATCCGTCACCGGAGGAGGTCGCGTCGTACACCGTACACCTGCCGCCCGGTACCTGGTACGACTACTGGACCGGAGAACGATTCATACGGAGTCAGACTTCGAAGGCGCTGGATTTGGAACAGCGAGATGCCGTACTCGCCCAGAAGCCCCTGATGGTAAAACCGACACTCGAGCAACTGCCGGTTTACGTGCGCGGCGGCACCATTCTACCCATCGCTCCCTTGACCCAGAGCACGGCCGAGACCCCAGACGGACCATTGACGCTGCGCATCTATCCCTTGGCTAAAGACCTGAACACTCCGGGAGAGGCCTGCGATGGGGAGGTCTACACCGACGACGGCCATAGCTTGAACTATCAGCGAGGCGACTTTGCGCGCGTTCGCTTCCATTGTGCAGCCTCTGCTGATGGCGCAATTCGTCTCGAAATCGATAAGCAGGAGGGCAAGTGGAAGCCGTGGTGGAAGGCGTATCGCGTTGAGGTCGTGGGCTGGGAGCCAACGCAGCGTCATGCATCGGTGAACGGCAGAAATGCGGTTCTTTCGCAAATTGAGGGCCGCTGGGGTGTGACACTTACATCACAGGCCGGAGCCATGCGAGTCGACATGCAGTAGACCAGGCTGGCTGGAGCCAACCGCGGACTCAGACCACCCTCATGCCACGGAGAGCTCCAGGACTCATTTCCGCAAACGCGTTGCTGGTGCGATCCCACGCTCCTCGCGGAGGCTGTCTCTCAGCGAAGCGGTGACGATTGTCAATCACCTTCAGGAGGAATGCGGCGGCCGTTCCCATACTTTCATGACCATATAGAAGAGAAGAGGTAGGACGTGGATGACGAGGAAGTGCTACCTCGAAGGAGTTGTAAGCGGAAGTCGATGAAGGTGGATGCGGATAACCGATCGGTTGTGAGCCGGAAAATTTAGGCCGCGATCGGTCTGGTCCCCATTCCATACCCGAGCAGTCCGCCAAGCGGCACTCAGCGGGGGGCCCGTGGACGCGACAGCCGAAAACTCACCTTCTTCCGCGGAAAGAATCTCAAGCTGGGTGGCTGGTTTGTCGGATAGGTTAGGAGCAAGCTCAAAGCGAATGCTCGCATTCAGACCGGTCACTAAAAAATCAGCGCCGCCGGGCTGGCTTCCTGGCGGCGTTGGAATCTGGCCGACGAGAGCACGGCCATCCTGCTCTGTCTTTGTGCCCGGCGCGGACTCGCCGTCACGTTGCGGAAAGCCGAACGACACGACCGCGTCAATATCCCCGAAATGAAGCCGCGTTCGGGTAAGGCCAGGTTGCTCGACGGCCGTCTGAAGGCCGCCTTGAAGATTCAGCGCCGCGATCTGCGGCGCAAGGGGGCGCAAGAGAGGTACGTCTTCGGCCAGTGACGAGGGAAGGACCGTCTTTTCGGCAGCACTTCCTCCCTCACTCTCATCGCCCATAGACCAGCCAGTAAAGTCGACTCCGAACGCGGAGAAGCCGATCGCGCCTTGACCAAGCGCGTAGAACAGGTCACGGCCAAAGCCGGGGCCGCGGCCGGTCTCGGGAATAAAGAGCGGGTTATCCGGCCGGCGGTACTCTCTGACAACCTGTTCCAACAGCTTGAAGTCTCCGGAATAGAAGTCGGGTGCAAGCACATCAATGGACGGCGCAGCGGCCTTCCAGAGATCGATATTTCCCTGCTGCGGGCCACCGCTGGGATATTCCTGCCCGGGGCTCGGATGATCGCGATGTTCAAGGGCGTGGACTGGGTACGTGATCCAAACGTTGCAGTACATGGGCAGCGGATACTCGGCTTTGCCCGCGCGCGCAACCGTATCGATGTACGAGGCCGTCGAGAACGCGGCGAACCGCTCATCGGCATCGGCCCCGAAGACAGTAGCCCATGTACCGGCAGGTTTGCCCAGCTTCTGGATGAGCGCGGGGGGTACCGGCCCGGCGAACTCACGGTTAGCGGCGGGAGAGAAATCACGGACCGAACCGATGGAGCCGGATTCGTTTTCGACCTGGATCATGAGAACCGTTCGGTCTGCCTGATCGATCTCACGCAGGTGCCGCATAAGGGCGGCAAAGGCGTGAGCATCCGCGTCCCGGTTCGCCGTGGAATTTGGCGAAAGAACATCCAGCAGATTGCCGCGATTTGTGACCTCGCGCGGAAACCGCTTTGTGTCGGTTTTGATCCACTCGGGGACATAGTGAGCTTGACCGTTTTTCCAGGTGCCGAACCAAAGCAACACCAGCCGAAGGCCGTGCTCACGGGCTCCATGAACAAGAAGGTCTACTCCTGAGAAGTCGAAGTGACCAGGCTGGGGCTCGAGCTGCTCCCAATAAACTGGGGCTTCAACCGTGTTGACATGCATCTGCTCGAGGGCAGGCCAAACGTGTGGAAGCGCGCTCGGCCAGGACGAGGAGTTGTTGATCTGCGCGCCGAGCATCAGGAACGGCTGCCCGTCAACCAAAAGACTTGCATGGCCGTCTTGGCGGGTAATCTGTGGGATCGGGCGAGGCGTAGGGGACTGCGCTTGCACAGCGCCGACGGTGAGAGTGGCAAGCGAGACAACGGCGGCGGAAGAGAGACGCAACATGGCAGGTACTCCGGAACGAGTGAACGTCAGGCAAGCAGCTTCAGAACAGCGTGAAGGTCCATGGGGGTCGAAGACGAGGTGCCAGCAGGGAGACCGGGGCCAATAACAAGAGCTTGCGACTGATCTTCATGCCAGACAAGGAAACGAAGCGTATCTGCCGCGCCGGGAAGTCGGCGGAAACCAACAAAAGTCAGCCATGCTGCCTCGTCGGCGTCAACAAGTGAACCCGCCGGGTCAAGCCCACTTGCCGGTGTGCCGCCGAGCATGGCCTCCATAGCTTGCGCCTGCTGGCGGGGAGTGAAACGCAGAAGCAGAGTCTGCGGTTCGGCGCGGCGGATGCATTCGCGGGCGGCCCACTGAACAAAGGTTGTCGCGAAGATCTGCGTGCCGGAGCCTTCTGTCAGGATGGAAAGCTGGAAGTGGCTGAGTGCAATCGTCGCAGGAGTTTCGGGAAGCCCGAGATCGGCGGGGCGAAGATGCGCGAGCAGCGATCGTAAGCTCTCCGGACCCATCGATCCAGAGCCCATAGCGTGGTCGGTGCGGGCAAGGAGCTGCTCGCGAGCGGGGGCAAGGGCGCCATAAGTAACCTGCGTCAGGCCGGGAACGGCAGGGGCGGCGGAGTGAGCACCGTCAATGTACCAATGGGTAAAGGGCTGACCGAGCGACGCGGATGCCGTGGCGCGAGCCTTGGCGGCGGAGATGAGGACAGCGAGGCCGCCCGACGGGTCTACGTGGGTGAGATGGACGCCGAAAGGGCGAAGGCGAGCAAACAGGGGGGTGGCGGGCGTTGAAGTTCCTTGGCCAAGAACCACCAGGCCGAGGCGTGGTGGGGTTGGCGGTGCCGGGTTGGCGGCGGCACACGCTTCGGCAAAGGCGTCAGCGATCTGGCGGAAGTGCTCGGTTTGGTGCGAGCTCCAAAGCCACGCCGTAAGCTGCTCGATGAAGCCGCCCGGGTCGTGCAGCCAATCTATCTCAATGGGGCTGCCGGAACCGGAGCCGAGGTCAACCGAGCGGAAGCTGGCAAGGAGCTGAGACCGTCGAGCAGGGGAAGCGTCGGCAAGCGTTCGAAGTTGCGTGAGCACCGTACGGCGTTCGGCCGGCATCTTCCAATCGAGCCCGGCGAGCTCGCGCAGGATAAAAGGGGCGAGAACCAGCGGAAGCGATTGAAGGACGGCGAGGTGAGCAACGACAGTGGCGCGGGCCTCCGGCGGGAACCCAGCGAAATCGGCGGCGATGAGGTCTGACGGCAACATAACGTCTACAGCACCTCGGTGAGCGGGTGGCCCTGTGCGAGGGATGGAGTGAAACCGAGCAGGCGCCCAAGCGTCGGAACAAGGTCGAGTGAATCGACGGGCCGATCGTGAATGACGTTCTGCCGAATCCCAGGGCCGAGGACCAGCATCCAGGTCGTGCGGCTAAGGGCGTCGCCGGTTCTGTGGTGTTGAAATCCGTTGCCGGTCGGGCTCATGTCGGAGTCACGACCGAAGTCGGGAAGAATAAAGAGAGTGGTCCGATCCTTGTACTCCGGTTCAGTCTGGATCATGCGCCAAATCTCGGCACAAAGGCGATCGGAGCGACGAATCCCATCGAGATAGAGAGAAAAGGCGCCGGAATGAGCGACGTCAATGTCATGCAGCGTGAGCCACAGCAGACTCGGAGAGATCTGCCGCATAAGCCGGCGCGCAATGAAGACTGAGAGCTCGTCGGGACTGGCCAGGCTCCGGGCATGCGCGGCAAAGTCGTCGAGCGAGAGCTTGAGTAGATCGGCGGTATGCAGCAGATCCACAGGCTCGTGCTCGCCTTGGTGAATCGCAGGAGCAAAGAGTGGCGTCTCGTAATTGTCGCGGAGCAGGTGCTCGAGGTGAGCAGCGTCGTGCTGGCCAGCTGTCGCCGCCGCAAGTAGGCGTTTAGGAAGAATGACCTCTGCTCCAAACTCGGGGCCGAAGCCACGGTGCTCGGATGAGCCAATACGATTGAAGCCGTTGCTCGGAGCGATGACCCACGCGTCCTGGGCCGGGCGTTTGCGATCACGGCGAAAATACTCGAACACGGTAGGGTTTGCGGGCGCCACGGCGGCGAAGTTGTTAAGCGTCTCGTAGGCTCCCGTCGCGAGCGAAGCCGTAGCGACGTAGTGGCCGAGGATGCCGTGATTGATGACCTGGGCAAAGAACGTGCCCTGAGGGATCAGCTCGGTGAGCATGTGGGGAATATTGGCTTGGCCTTCGGGAGCAAAGGTCTCAGCATCGCGGGCTCCACCGCCAAAAGTGACCACCACGACCTTCGATCCGCCTGCTTGCGACATGGCGGCGCGCATCGGCGTAAAACCGGAGAGCGCCCCCGCGGCGCCAACGCCGAGAGCGGAGCGGAGGAAGCAGCGACGATCGACGGCGTGACGCGCGGCGATCTCACGGAAATCAAATCCGCTCATCTTGGCCCCGCTGTCGAAGCCGGGCCAGTAGCAGGTGTTCCCCGGAGCGAGGCGGCTGGCGATCCGCTATGCGCTGAGTTCACGGCTTCAGCAGATTGTGGGGAAGCAGGCTGCAAGAGAAATGTAACGACTTCCTCGAGGCGAGCATCAAGCTTCGTCTTGGCCTGCGCGGCATAGGTCTGTTGCAACACGAGCTGCGCTTGTGCTGCGTCATGCCGACCAAGATGAGCATAGGCCCGAGAAAGACGGTAGTGAGCTTCGGGAAGAGTCGGCTGGAACACAACAGCGTGCTCGAGATCGGCAGCGCTTTGCTCCCATTGGAGCTCGATCCCGTGAAGAACACCGAGCTGGAACCAGGCCGGGGCATATCGAGGATCGGCGTGAAGAGCAGCCGAGAGAAGTTTCTCCGCCTCGGGCAAGTTCTGCGTGGTCCCGGGTTGATGCAGAATGGCAGCAGCGGCATAGGTGGTCATGACGGCGTTTTCGGGATGCCCCATGGCATAGGCATACACGCCCTTGCACCCAAGCTCTTCTCCTTCGGCAAGGAGGCTGCAGCTGCGGCCAAGCAGGTCGGCCGCAATGTTGTTCTCGGGCTCCTCGGCCAGAAGGTTCGCAAAGAGTGGAATAGCGCTTTTATAGTCGCTTGCAGCGTAGTGGGCGACGCCTTCCGCAATGCGGAAATGTGTGCTGGCCGGGTAGCGTGTCGCACCGAAGTGAGCGACCTCCATGGCCGCATTCCACGTCCAGTGCCGGAGAAGCTCCACGGTCACGGCATAGAGATTGGCATCGGATGGGTTTTGCCGTGTAGCTGTCTGAAGCGCGGTGAGCGCATCCTGAAAGCGCCCCTGCCTCTCGTCAATGTCAGCGGCAAGAGCAAGCGTCTCGTCATTGCGTTCTGCTGGGGGAATGCGGTCAAGAACTTCGCCTGCCTGTGCAACGGAACCCGCACGAAGCAGAGCCAGCGACCAGTTGTAAAGAAGGTCAGAATCGGGTACGGCGGGAAGGGCAGCGGCAGCAGCGAACGCACGGGCCGCCTCGGCAGGTTGCTGGGCTAGCAGAAGAGCGTGAGCCAAGCCCAGCTGTGTTCCGGAGTAACCTTCCGAGCCCACAGGGGTGAGGTCCGCAGCGCGACGTATTTCGCGCACTGCCTCCGGAGACCGACCCAGAGCGACATAGGCGGCACCCAGGTTGGCGTGGGCAAGGGGATCGCGAGGCGCGAGAAGAGCAGCCCGTTCAAGCAGCCCGAGCGCCTCGGGAAGCCGATTGGATTCAACATACAAACTGCCAAGCGCCTCAGTAGCGGGATAGTTCCCGGGGTAAGTGATTGACAGACGGCGAAGGGCAGGTTCTGCCTCCTCGGTCTTTCCGCGGTCGTATGCGTCAAGTGCGGCATGGAGATCCTGAAGATCGGCAGCCGACATCTCGCTTGCCGGTAGCGGCGCAGATCGGTGTTGCGGAGTGGTGTGCTGCTGAGCGGCAAGCATCGCGCTACCAAAACCGAAAACCACAGCGGAGGCGCGTAGGAGCCAGGCCCTTCGTTGGTAGGCGAGTCTCCGAAGCAAGCTATGAGCGGCGCTCACGAAGGAGACATCCAGATGCAGCTTGGCGCGCATGGATATGGCGTAACTTCGTCGCATGGAGCCGACTGCCGGAGAGAAAGGGTGGGCCATGAAGGAAAGCTCCGACGATCTGGGGATCAACAGTGCCATGAGTACAAGAGGCACTTCCGAAAGCAGATCGCCGGATGAGTATATCGCCTAGAAGGTGTACTTCAACGCGAACTGGAAGAAGCGGGAATCCGGGGTATTAGCTTGGAAAAGCCGCGCTCCAGTGATTTGACCCCCAGTTGATGAAATAGTCGTGGTGCTGGGGTTTCCGTAAGCAGGCGTATTGAGAACGTTGAAGATATCCGCGCGGAACTGTAGATTTTGCTCTCGGAAAGCGGAGAAGGATTTGAACAGGGAAGCATCAACGCGTTCATAGCCTGGACCGTAGACCTGACCACGATTGCTTCCTACATAAGCGTAGGCGGCCTGTCCAGAGACGGAGTTGGGAATTGGCGTGCCGTCGGGGTACTTGGCGGTCGTATTACCAATGTTGTCGGCTTGGGGGTTGGCAAAGGCGCAAGGATTGAACCAGTTTTGAACGGTGCGTACTCTGGCCGGGCAGATGATGCTAGGATTCGAGGCGTTGGGTGTGCCACCGCCTGCAAACGGATCGCCGACGCGAATGCTGTTGACGGCAGCGCCGACAGGGCTGACGATGCCGTTCGTTCCGATGGTGAGGGGTTGGCCGGTCTGGGCGCGAAAGACAAAGCTGCTGGACCAGCCGCCGATCGCGTAATCGACGAGACGATTGCTACTGTTCAGGTATTGGCGACCGCGACCGAAAGGAAGCTCGTAGTTTCCGTTAACCGTGAAGCGGTGACGTACATCGAAGCCCGACGGACCGTAGTCCGCTGCGAGCCCAAGGATGTTGACGCTGCGCGTACCTTGGTCGTTCGTGCTGCCGAGAGGAGTATCGGCGTTGTCGAGCGAGTGAGCGTAGGTGTAAGTGGTCAAAAAGCTAAGGCCATGGGACAGCCGCTTCTCAAGCTTGGTCTGCAGCGAGTTGTAGTTGGAGGCGCCGTCGTAGGCAGTGTAGGAGAAGCCGGCAAAGTGCGGGAAGGGTTGGAAGGGGTTGGTCTTGTCGCCATTGGCATCGGTGTACCCGCTGAAATTGTTGGGTGTCAGCGCGGTTTGGCCGTTGGGGTTCGGGAAGAACTGTAAATGGCGAGAGACAGCGCCGACATAGCCGATGGAGCCAACCATGGTGTTGCTGATCCCGTACTCGACGGTGAGGTTGAACTGTTCGCTATAAGGGGTGCGCACGTTTCCTTCGCCGCCCCGTAAAGTGGGCTGACTAGGCGCGGTGATCTTTTGCGGAAGGCCGCTCTCTAGCGTGTAGCCGTTGGTGGGGCAAGTGCCATTGACCACGCAGCTGCTGGGTGCGGCATAGTTGGAGTCGAATTCGAAAGGGAAGTTCTCGCCGAAGTTGGGGAAGTAGCCGGTGCTTTCTAGACCACCGAAGAAGATTCCGTAGCCGCCGTGAATGACTGCTTTGTCCGTGGCCTTGAAGGCGAAGCCAAGGCGCGGCGCGATGTTCGACTTCTGCGGCTTTACCAGGTAACGATTGTCTGTGTACTGCAGGGTAATGTGATCCTCTGCAAGTAACTGAAGGAACTTAGCGGGAATGACCACATTCGATTTGCTCTTCGGGATGAGATAAAGGCCGGTGCTGTTGCTGGCGGCGAAGCCGCTCGTGGGCACAAAGGCGGCCTGGTTGTCGTGGCGCTCGAGGTACGGCGTCGAGTAGTCGTAGCGGATGCCGTAGTTGACGGTAAGCCGCTCGCTGGCTTTCCAATCGTCCTGGATGTAGCCGGCTCGATTGAAACGCACATCGTCCGAGTTGAAGACGTTTGAAAGGGCTGCGCTGTTCATGCTGTTCGTCAGGAAATCGGCAAGACCGGAGCCGGTGTTTGGCGATCCCTGCTGGGACGTATAGGTGCCGTTGTAGTTATAGGTGCCACGTGCCTGCGTGGGCTGGGAGGTGGAGAAGCGAATGCGCTGGATGTTTACGCCACCCCTGATGGTATGGTTCCCGAGAACCTTGGTCACGTTGTCTAGGATCTGGTAGACGTTTTCATACTCGTTAGTCGCGTAGAACTGGGGCGACCCGAAGTTCGACGTTCCCGACACGGTGATAAAGGGCAGACCGCCGTTGTTCTGGGCGAAAGGAACTCCACCGAGACCAAGGCTTGAGGCGAGCGTACTGTTGTTTGCATTTTCGTGCAGGCCGGCGTAGTGGCCGTAGTTGTAACCGAAGCGGAATTCGTTGGTGAGAGTCGGAGTAAAGACGTGGCTTTCACTGCCGGCAAAATTCTCCCCAAGGGAGACGAGCTGGCCAGTATTGCCGAAACTACCGCCGTCCAGGATGGAACCAAGCGGAGCGGGATGAGTAGACGGCTCATGGTTGTAGCTGAAGCGGCCAAAAGCCTGGTCCTTGGGACTGATATTCCAATCCATTCGGGCATCCCATTGGAAGGTATTGTCAAGGTTATTGGTCTGGCTGGTGTAGTTGCTGAACGTCTGACCAGCTGGACCGACATTAGGTTGAGGGAAAAGGCTCAGCAATCGAAGCGCGACCGGGTCGAGCGTCACACCTTGCTGCAGATCGAGCCGATTCCCAGCGACCGCCGTGGATCCGTTGGTGGTGGCATTCGGAACGAAAATCTGCCCTGACACGGGGTACGGCTTGTGTGTAGTCGGATTGAGGCCCGGCGGGTTTGCAGAGCGTCCGCTCAGAGCGGGGTTCAGGAGCTCACTGAAGTCACCAGTTCGCTCCTTGAGTGTCGGTACGGAGAAGTTTGAGCTATTTCCACCATTGGTCTGGCCGAAGACAATCCGGTCCGCTTCTACATCACCGAAGAAAAAGAGCTTGTCCTTGATGACGGGGAGTCCGAGAGTAGCACCGAACTGGTTCTGCCGATACTTCGCAATCGGTGCCGAGCCCTGGAAGAATTCGCGCACATCATAGGCGTCGTTCCGGTTGTACTCCCAGAGAGAGCCATGAACCTGATTGGTTCCCGATCGAATGCTGGCGTTGATGACCGCGCCGGCAGAATGACCAAACTCGGAGCTATAACTTCCAGTCTGAACTTTGAACTCGGCCAGGGCATCGGGCGGCGGACGGACAACGTAGCTGGCTCCATTGAAGAAGTCCACAACGTTCACGTTATTATCCACGCCGTCCATAATGTAATTGTTCTGCTCGGCGCGTTGACCATTAGCGTTAAAGTCTCCCCCCTTTTGTCCGCGAGCTCCATTCGCTGGAGCAACACCAGCCGTAAGCTGAGCGATAAACACCCAATTACGGCCGTTCAGAGGTGTTTCATTAATCGTCTTGGACTCGATAACCTGCCCGGTGGAGCCTTCCTGTGTCTGCAACAACGGCGGCGCCGTGGTCACGGTGACGCTCTCATTGGAGCTGCCCGTCTTGAGCTGAATGTTGATCTCGTCTCGATCTTGGACGTGAAGTTGGATGTTCTCCTGCGTCGTTGAGGAGAAGCCTTCGGCCGTCGCTGTTACCTTGTAGTTCCCGATCTTTATTGGCGAGAAGACATAGTTGCCGCTGCTGTCGGTTTTCGTCTGAAGAGTAAGTCCGGTGTCAACGCTGGTGAGCGTCACGTCGGCATTACCAACGACCGCTCCCGAGTTATCCGTGATGAGGCCGGTAATGGCACCCTGGTCGGCCTGAGCTCGGGCATGCTCGGAAAGGCCGGGAAGAAGGAGCAGGGTTACTCCGGCACGAAGGACGAAGGAGCGAACAACAGAACTAGAAGTGCGATGCGCCATGGTGCTGATCCTCACAAGAATAGATACGACATCTATGTCCTGACCTTGTTCATCTTGGCCCCCGCTCCGCCCTGAAGTACGGATCATGGTGAGGGCTCTTCAAGATCAGTTCTGGTACATAAAGCGGATAGAAGTTTTGAACGAATGTAAACGCTTTCTGAAGCAGCACAACCTTACCCTTGCGACTTGCCACTGTCAAGAAGTTTGGATTGTTCTGTTAAGTCCGACGTCACACACCTTCTGCAGCGCATTTCTCTGGCCGTACTCTGCCGCGAGCCCCTAGTGAGAAAGTTCTACGTTCTGATCCGCTGGTCCCAAACAGTGGTAGCGATACCATCCATCTACTTCCGCGCAGTCTCCTTAATAAGGAGCAAATCCCAGGGTCCAATCGAAGTAGTCTCCCCAGGGTGTACTCCATGGCCCGTCAGTAGATCCAACCCGGACGCATACCTGTACGTTACCGAGACCGGTGCACTTGAATAGTTGAGGTAGTAATGAAGTTTGTTGCCGTCATTTGCGATGCCGTGCTTGATCCGCACCGCTGTGGGCAGGGTCTGGTCGGGACCTGTTAGCCCTGCAACGCGAAGCTGATCGAGCACCAGCGCTCTCTGCAAAGGGTCAGACAGTGCCGTCCCTTCATAGGTGAACGTCCCCGTGCCGAAGCGGTTCTGCGTGATGGCTGGCCACCGGCCAAAGAAAGGATGATCGTAAAAGGCGAGCGGTTTAGCTGAATCCACCTTGAGGAACTCGGCCCAGGTCGAAACGTGGTTCGCTTCATCACCCACGTGCCAGGGATCCCCTTTGAGCCCGAGTGGCTTCTCAAGGTTCGAGAATTCTTGGTATGTAAACCCCGCTGCCTTGCTCAGTGGACCCGGTGCGAGCTCTGCGCGGATAGCCGAGTTTTCATTCGCAAATCCACTTTTAAATGTCATGATGACGCGACCTCCTTGTTCCACATAGTCCGCGATTCTCTTCAGCAACGCGTCGTCGGCAACATACAGCGCGGGAATAAGGAGGAGCTTGTACTTCGCAAGGTCGGCTGCAGAGGCATCCGGAAAGATAATGTCAGTCCCAACGTTGGCGTCGTAAGCGGCTTGGTGAAGCTGTGCGAGAACTTTCGCGTACTCGCCTTCCGCCTTTCCGGGTTGCCAGGCTCCTGAGACCTCGTTGCCAAAAGGCATAAAGCGGATTGCATTGGCAGAATCCACGCTATATAAGATCGCCACATCATTGTGGACCTTCATATTGGCCAGATCTGGGCCTATCCGCTTTAGCTCGTGAGCGACACGGCTCACCTCGGCATACGCCCGATTCGGCTGCAGATCGTGCCCAAGCACGCCCTTCCAGTACGTCTCCTGTCCGGCGTGAATGGAGTGCCAATGCCAATATTCGACCATGTTGGCTCCGCTGGATGTGTAGGTATACACATCCAGCCGCAGTTGACCATCGTAGGGAGGAAACTGCCCAGCGGAGTTCCATCCCAGAGTCTGTGCATTGGTCTCAAGGACAAAAAAGTTGTTGTGCTTCAGGGACCGGCAGTAGTCTCCCGAGAGGGCCTGCCACGAGCCGTCCATGTGATCCTGCCAGCCGTGGTAAGGATCATTCCCAATCACGTCAAGAAAAGGTGTCAGAGTTTCCTCGTTAACGTCGTTCTTCATAACTCCACCAAAGTTATGCGTAATAAACTGATCGGGTCGTCGATGCTTCTTTACCAGATCAGACTGGAGAGCAAGATATCGTGCAACACGGATCTGCTCCCAGCGAGTCCACTCCAGCTTGTAACTCGTGCTCGTGGCGTTGTCGCGGGTAGGCATGTCTGCCCAGTCGCTTACGTTCTGCCCCCAGTAATTCAAGAACCAGGCTTTGTTCATTGCATCTGTTGTGCCGAACTTCTGCTTCAGATGCTCCACAAACCCAGCGAAGACATCGGAGTTCGTCGCGCCATTTGAACCAGTCTCGTTATCGATCTGGTAGCCAATCACGGCTTGATTATTTTTGTAGTGTTCAACAATATTAACCACCACGCGTTCCGCATAGGCACGGAACCTTGGATTGTCATAGTCCATGTTCTGACGCATGCCGTAGCTCACCTCTCCGCCACCCATGGGTCGAATGTAGAACTCCGGATGCGCCTTTGCCATCCAGGTCGGCATGGAGTACGTCGGCGTTCCCATAATTACCTTGATCCCCGCCCGGCCTAGAGCATCAACCACGCGATCCATCCATGCGTACTCGAACTTCCCATCCGATGGCTCCCACAAGCTCCATGTGGATTCGCCCATGCGCACAACGCTGATACCTGCAGCCTGCATCAGCGATACATCTTTCTCAAGTTGCCCAGGTTGAAGTCCCGCTGGCATGTATTCGTTGTAGTACGCAGCCCCATAAAGAATGGTGGGTTGCGATGTACTCGCAGGCGATGTTGGCGCCTCTTGCGCAACAGCGAAATCACTGAACGTGGAGAGCATGGCCGCGGCAAGGAACAGTGTAGGTGTCTTCATGAAGGGAGTACGTCGCACTGAGGGGCTCCTAGAGTTCATCAAGGTAGTGCACGACCGAGCAAGCACGGTAATGTCGCACTTGCTCGGTCGCAGGATGTATGTCTTGGGCGAGCCGCCGAGCCCAGCCTTACTGCAGGACGGCTACCCCATATTGATTCAAAGTCACGCTCGAAACGGTCTTGCCGGTAAGGATGTCTGTCATCGCGTGAGGCAACGCGACACTCGTCGGCGTGGAGTCGTAGTTCGTCAGCAGAACAATGCGCTTGCCCGCACCACTTCGGATAGATACATCGACGGTCGCGGGAACACCAGGCATTACCGGCTGCAGTCCGCTCTGCTCGAGCATCCATGCAACGGCTCGAGGCAAAGTGGCCCCGTCCAGCCCCGCACCAATGTACGTAAGCCGGCCTTTGCCAACTTTGCGTGTGACCGCTGCAGGTTGGCCGTCGAGCCATCCGTTACTCTTGCCGTAGCGCATCAGGACTTCCGTCTCTGGCGATCGCACGCTGAGTTGCTCTGCCCAAACGTGATCCTCTCCGCTGCCCCAGGACCCGCTGATCGGCACTGCTTTATCAAGGGCGTACCACTGCTCAACGCGAGCTCCCAGCATCTCCACCAGCGGGCCTGGTTGCCGCTCGGGAAACAGGCTGTTGTCTTCGTCCTTCATAGCGCTGCGCTGGGTCAGCACCAGATGTCCACCGCCGCGCACGTATGCCTGGAGGTTGGCAACAGCGGCTGGCGTCAACAGGTTCAAGGCCGGTGCGACCACAAGCTTGTAGCGGCTCAGCGGCGCTGTGTCTTGGACGATGTCGATAGATCGCGCGCGCGCTCGCAGGGGCTCGTAGTACTCAAGGAGTGTCGTGACCGGATCAAAGACACGATTGTGGCGCTGCCAGTTGATCGCCCATCGGCTTTCGTAGTCCTGCAGGATGGCAACTTGAGAGTCAACCGACGTACCTTCGAGTGCGGAAGCTGCCTTCGCAAACTCCGCTCCAATTTGCTGGACCTCGCCATAGAGCGGGACCGGTGTGCCGTCTGCCCCAACCAACGTGCCGTGGTATTGCTCCTGCCCGTTCAGAGCGCTGCGCCATTGCCAGAACTCCACCGCCTGCGCTCCGTGGCCAATGGCATGCCACGCCATGGCGCGCACCTCACCCTTGTCAAGCGCATTATTGGCCGCGGACCAGTTGACCGAACCCGGCTGCGTCTCCATCACCCAGAAGTTCTTGCGGAGAAAGCCACGTGTTAGATCGTGGGCCGCGCCATTTCGTGCGAGGTTCAGATGCCCCGTGCCAACGTAGTCATCCCAAGAGGCAAAATCAAGATCCTGCGCCACGGTGTAATGATCGTAGGCATCGAACCACCCCATCATGTTGGTTGTGATCTTCTGCCGCTTGTCGGCATTTTTGCGCAGAATGTCGAGCTGAAAGCGGTCATAGCTTCGCCACGTATCACTGACGAACTCTTTCCAGTTCAAAAGCAGACCAGGGTTGCCGTAGCTCTCCTGAATCGGGATCTGCCGCCAATCCGTGTAGCGTTCGCTCCAGTACTCGGTTGTCCACCGAGTATTCAGCGCATCCAGCGTTCCATACTTTGCCTGGAGCCAGTCCTGAAACTGCAGGCGCGTGTCCTCGCCGTAGCTTTCATTCCCAATCTCATTATCGATCTGCCACCCGATCACATTGGCGTCATGCCCAAAGCGGTTGGCCATCTGTTCATCGACCCTGCCCAGCAGCTCACGATACTTGGCGCTGGTGAAATCAAACTGCTCGCGATCGCCATGATGATCCTTGCGCCCATCCGCGAGCGTTCGCAGCGTCTCCGGATATCGTTGCGTGAGCCACGCTGGCGGTGTTGCGCCCGGCGTTCCCAGAACGACAGCAATGCCATGCTTTTCCGCTGCGCGCACCGCATGGTCCATCCACGTGAAATCGTACTGTCCTTCGGTCGGCTCCATACGCGCCCAGGCAAACTCTCCGACCCGGACAAAAGTGATACCCGCCTTTTGCATCAGCTGCAGGTCAGCCTCCCATCGCGCCTCCGACCACTGCTCGGGGTACCAGGCCGCGCCTAGCAGCAACGCCGGCGTGCGCGGCTCCGGTGGCAATGGTGCCTGTGCCCCGGACGAAAGAAGGGCAGCGCCAAGCATCGATCCAAGCAGGCCTGCACAGCCTTTTAGGCGCAACGCTCGTTTGAAACCAGACATCCTCAGCATTCTTGGCAAGCAGAGCCCTCCGAATCACACGTCGTGCGCTCGGTCACGCCGATAACGCGCACTTCCGACACAGAGCCCGAATCCTACCAGATTGCACATACGACTTCTTTCCTAGACTCGCGGTCGTTCCGTAGCGGCTTTGGAGACGTGTCGGGTGCTCGCTCACAAAAGCACGCGGATAGATTCTGCTTGAAGACCCAGCTGGCTTGAGGCCTACTAGGGGCGGAGCTTGCGCAATGAAGAATTGGGTCAGAGGGAAATTGCCGCACTGGCAAACCATCGTTCTGCTCGGCGTCGGCTGGTTGCCGATCGGGGCACCGTACGCACAAAGTCAGCAGCAGACTTCAACGCCTTCACCTCAAATGGCAAAGGATCTGGCTCCGCAGTTTGAGGTAGCTGTGATCAAGCCTACCGATCCGGCAAATCAGAGTCAGGGTTTTCACGTCAGTGGGCATCGCATCTTTATCGAGAACGAGTCCATGTCCAACCTCATTTCTGTGGCGTACGCTATTCATCGCACGCAGATAGTCGATGGCCCGGCATGGTTTGATCACGAACGATTCGATATCGAGGGCGTTCCCGACCTCCCAGGCGCGCCCGACTTCAAGCAAGTCCAAGGGATGCTCCAAAAATTGCTAACTGACCGGTTCGGACTTAAGTTTCGTCGCGATCGTCGCGACCTTTCCATCTACGCCATCTCCGTGGTCAAGGCTGGCCCGAGGATTACAAAAAGCAAGGGCGATCCGAACGGTCTGCCGGACCAGACCGGCTTCGGTCGCGGCTCGCAACAAACGATGAAGTTCACCAACAACTCGATGGCCGATCTCGCATTGGGCATGCAGGGCTACATGGATAAGCCAGTGGTTGACATGACTGGCTTGCCTGGCAGATTCGACTTTGTCTTGACCTGGACCCCGGACCTATCGGCTACGGACGAAGCCAACGTCGCGCCCGGTATCTTCACCGCATTTCAGGAGCAACTCGGGCTGAAGCTCCAGGCCACCAAAGGACCAGCCGATGTTCTCGTGATAGAGCATGCCGAAAGACCCTCGCAGAACTAGGCAATCCGCTGTCACCCGGACAAGGGTGTCTTCACCGATCTGAAAGCAGCGCTGTGAGAGCGGCTCTCCAGGAGAAGCAATCATGATCCTCGAAACGTTCCGGCGCGACATCCGCATTACACCCATCGCCATGCCCAGAAGGCAGGCAACATCGCGTTGGCGGCGCATCAGCACCAACGTTCTATTCGGGGTTCTAGCCATAGCTGCCATTGGTCTGCCGCTGCCTCCTGGCTTGATTCCCGCGCGTGTAGTCCAGGCGCAGACCTCGACGCAAAGCCTTGCCGATACCTGGCAGGGAACGCTTGATGTGGGTAAGGGGCTGCGCACGGTGCTCAAGATCTCGAAGGCCGATGGCGGCGGATACAAGGCCGTCTTCTACAGCATCGATCAAGGCGGCGATGGCATCCCGGTGACGAAAATCACCTTCGATGGGTCGACGGTCACGATGTCGATCTCAGCCATCGACGGCAAATACGATGGCAAATTGAGTCCCGACGGAAAGACGATTGCCGGCACCTGGACACAAGGCCCGAAGCCCCTTTCCTTGAACTTCGTGCGGGCTACGCCTGAAACAGAGTGGACGATCCCTGCACCGACGTCCCAACTCGCGCCTATGGACCCCAAAGCGAATCCGAGCTTCGAGGTCGCAACCATCAAACCCAGTAAACCGGATGAGCAGGGCAAAGCCTTCCTTGTCCGAGGCAACCGCTTCCGAACCATCAACACGACGCTGAGCGAGATGATGTCCTTCGCCTATGGCATCCACGCCAAACAGGTAGTCGGAGCACCCACCTGGTTAGATTTCGATAAGTTCGATCTTGATGCCAAGCCCGAAGGCGAAGGTGCACCGAACGATCGGCAATGGAAGGGCATGCTGCAGAAGCTGCTCGTTGAGCGTTTCAAGCTGACGTTCCACCACGACAAAAAAGAGCTCTCCGTCTACGTTCTGGCTGCGGGCAGAGGCGGCCCGAAGCTCAATAAGAGTCAGGGCGATCCGAACGGTCTGCCCGGTCTGTTCTTTCGCGGGTGGCCCGGAGATTTCGTGGTACACAACGCAACCATGGCAGATTTCGTTAGCTTGCTGCAGAACGCTGTGCTGGACCGTCCAGTCATCGATCAGACCGGCATCCCGGGCCGATGGGACTTCACCCTGAACTGGACGCCCGATGATTCGCAGTTCGCCGGTATGGCCGCAAAGATTCCGCCAGCGACGGATGGTTCGGTCCCGCCACCCGCGCTCTACACGGCCATTCAGGAGCAAATCGGGCTTGAGATCGACGCCACCAAGGCGCCGGCCGACGTTCTTGTCATCGACCATATCGAGAAAGCCTCAGACAATTAGGCCGCCTTCGGAGAGCAGTGAACGCATGGCACGACCGGGCATCTATCAAAAACTTCGAGATCTGGTGATCGGCGCGGTTCTGTTGCTTCCATCTCTGGCCCAGGCTTCGGTGTACCGCGGCAACGTCACCTCCGGTGGCCTGCCACTTCCCGGAGCGACCGTCACCGCGACGCAGGCAGGGAAGAAGCAGACCACCGTCTCAGACGCCGCCGGTAACTACACCTTCGCGGATCTATCCGATGGCGTCTGGCACGTCACCATCGACATGCTTTGTTTTGCAAGTGCCGGAGCTGACGTTACCATCACGCCGCAGCTTCCCGCAGCAACCTGGGAGTTGAAACTTCTCCCTCTGGAACAGGCCCTGGCACTCACGACCATGAAGACGTTCGTCTCCATCCCACCCTCGAGTACAGCTTCAACTCCGATCAAACCGAACACGACCGCGACGAGCACGGCCACTGCTCCCGACATCCCCAAGCCGCCGGACGACCAGAGCCAGCGCCCCTCTGACGGCCTGCTCGTCAATGGAAGCAGCAACAACGCGTCCACGTCGAAGTACTCGCTGGACCAGGCTTTCGGCAACAGCCGATCCGGGACAAAGAGCCTTTACACTGGCGGTCTCGCCATCGTCATCGACAACTCTGCGCTCGATGCGCGGCCGTATTCGCTTAGTGGTCTGAACTCCCCGAAGAACACCTATAACCGCATCACAGGCATCGCGACGCTTGGTGGCCCGATCAGGATTCCGCACCTTCTTCGCCACGGACCGAACCTTTTTCTCGCCTACGAATGGACACGCGATCGCATCGCGACTACAGAGGCGGGTCTCGTACCCACCGCTGCTGAGCGGACCGGCGACCTGGCCGATGTGCTCGACGCCCTCGGCCATCCCGTCACGATCCTCAATCCCACCACCGGCCTTCCGTTCCCCGGCAACGTCGTTCCGGTCAGTCCCCAATCGCGGGCGCTGCTCGGGCTCTATCCCTTGCCCAACATCACCGGCGCGACTGGCTACAACTACCAGATCCCTGTCCTCAATAGCACTCACCAGGACCAGCTTCTGTCCCGTCTCGACAAATCGATAAGTCGCAAAGACGAGCTCTACGGTCGCTTCAGCTTCGACAGCACGCGAGCAAGTAACGCTAACCTGTTCGGTTTCAATGATGCGACAAAGACACTGGGCGTCAACACCAGCGTGAACTGGTCGCATCGCTTCAGCCAACGCCTCTTTACCTACGCTGGCTACCGCTTCAGCCGCCTCCGAACCCAAGTGAACCCCTTCTTCGCGGATCGCGAAAATGTCTCCGCCTCCGCTGGCATCACGGGCAACAACCAGGCCCCATCCTTCTGGGGACCGCCAACCCTGGTCTTCTCTGGCGGCCTCTCTTCCCTTGCCGATGCACAAAGCTCCTTCAATCGCAGCCGATCGGACGCGTTCACCGGCTCGGCGGCCATCTACCACGGCCGCCATAACGTCACCGTCGGCGGTGATCTTCGCAAGCAGCAGATCAACGATCTCTTTCAGCAGGATCCAAGAGGCACCTTCACCTTTACCGGCGCGGCTACACAAGGAACCTCAAGCAGTTCACCCACCGGTGGCTCCGATCTTGCCGACTTCCTCCTCGGCGTTCCTGACACCAGCGCCATCGCCTTCGGCAACGCCGACAAATATCTCCGGCAACCCATCTATGATCTCTACTTCGCGGACGACTGGCGAGCTCTCCCAACGCTTACCATCAACGCCGGTCTCCGGTGGGAGTACGGCGCGCCAATGACCGAAACCCACGGCCGCCTCGTCAACCTCGACGTCGCCCCGGGCTTCGCGGCAGTCAGTCCCGTGCTTGGCAGCAATCCGTCAGGAGCTCTCACCGGCACTCACTATCCCACCTCCCTGATTCGCCCCGACCGATCCGGCTTTGAACCCAGGCTGGGCGTCTCATGGCGCCCGATCGCGGGCTCAACCATCGTGGTCAAAGCCGGCTACGGCGTCTATCACGACACCTCCGTCTACCAAACGTCTGTTCTCCAGCTCGCCCAGCAGGCTCCTCTCTCAAAGACCCTCCGCGTCCAGAACAGTGCGGTCTGCCCGCTTTCGATAGCAAATGGCTTTAACCCCTGCTCGTCAACCACCCCGAACACCTTCGCGGTCGATCCCAACTTTCGCGTCGGCTATGCGCAGACCTGGCAGCTGGCGATTCAGCGAGACCTGCCCGCCGCTCTGCAGTTGACGGCCACCTACCTCGGCGTGAAGGGAACCCGTGGGCTCCAGCAGTTCCTTCCCAATACCTACCCGATCGGCGGCAGTAATCCGTGTCTCACCTGTCCTTCAGGCTTTGTCTACGAAACCACCAACGGCAACGCATCTCGCCAATCAGGACAAGTTCAGCTGCGTCGCAGGCTTCGGAGCGGCTTCACAGCCACACTGCTCTACACGTACTCGAAATCCATCGACAACGACGCGGTCCTTGGCGGCCAGGGTCACACTACAGCCACCACCACGCAAACCCAGGGCAATGCCCAGGAATCTACCTCCAGCACGCAAGCGCGGAGCACCTCCGTGGCCACAGCCACCATCGCGCAGAACTGGCTCGATCTTCACGCCGAGCGATCACGATCCAGCTTCGATCAACGTCACCTCCTCAATCTCCAGGCCCAGTACACCAGTGGCCAAGGGCTCGGCGGAGGCTCGCTGATGACCGGTTGGCGCGGCAAAGCTCTCAAGGAATGGACCGTGCTGACTCAGATCGTCGCCGGAACCGGCCTGCCGCAGACGCCGATCTACCTCGCAGCGGTGCCAGGCGCAGGCTTCACCGGCACCATCCGTCCCGACTTCACCGGTGCCTCCATCTACACCGCGCCGCCCGGACTGCATCTCAACGCTGCAGCCTACAGAGCGCCACAGTTGGGCCAATGGGGCCATGCAGGCCGGAACACCATCGAGGGCCCAGGCCAGTTCACCTTGAACGCCTCGCTCGCCCGCACCTTCCGACCCACCGGCCGCTTCTACTTCGATGCCCGCCTCGACGCTACCAACCTGCTCAACCACGCTGTCTTCACGGGTTGGATCTCGACCGTCAACAGCACACAGTTCGGTCTTCCCGCGGCAGCCAGTTCCATGCGCAGCCTCGAAACCACCTTGCGGCTACGGTTCTAACATGCGACCTCTCTCCCTCACCTTGCTTCTGCTGCTCGCCACGCTCTCGGCGAGAGCGCAGCAGATTGGTCAAAACAAGTCTGCCGCTGCCTCCGACACGCTGACACTTTCGGTCAAGGCACAGCTCGTCGTCGAAAGCGTCGTGGCAAAAGATAAACAGGGCGCTTTCATTCAGGGTCTCACCGCCAGAGACTTTGCCCTGACCGAAGACGGCGCGCCGCAGATAATCCGCTTCTGCGAGCATCAGGATCTCGCCACCAACTCCAGTCCACTGCCCGTAACGCCGTCGAGCGCGGAACAGATCAAGCTCTACAAGCGCCTGACCCGAAGCCAGATTGCACCGGAGGCGCCTGGCGCCGACCGCTACAAAAATCGTCGCCTCCTCGCCTTGTACTTCGACATGTCTGCCATGCGGCCGGCCGACCAGCTGCGCGCTCTTGCGGCCGCAGAAAAGTTCCTGCGCACGGAGATGACCACCGTCGATCTGGTCTCGATTCTGCGTTATCAGGGAGGCTCGGTCGACATCCTGCAGGACTTCACCACAGATCGCAACAAGCTTCTGAGCATCCTCGAAACCATGGCCGTCGGGGAAGGTCAGGGCTTGGTCGAATCCATCGACGACGCCAGCAGCGCAGATACCGGAGCCGCCTTCGGTCAGGATGACAGCGAGTTCAACGTCTTCAATACGGATCGGCAGCTGTCTGCGCTGCAAACGGCCGCGCGTATGCTCGGCCAGCTCAACGAAAAGAAATCACTCGTCTATTTCGCAAGTGGCCTTCGCCTGAACGGGGTCAATAATCAGGCCCAGCTGCATGCCACCGTCGATGCTGCCATCAAGGCAGGCGTCTCGTTCTGGCCGGTCGACGCTCGCGGCCTCGTCGCCGAGGCGCCGCTAGGTGACGCCACACAAGGATCGCAGGGTAACGCGGGCATGTACACCGGGACCGCCGCGCTCGCCGCCACCAACGATTTCCAGCAATCGCAGGACACCATGTTCGCTCTAGCCGGAGATACCGGAGGCAAGGCCCTCTTCGATTCAAACGACCTCACACACGGCATCGTGCAGGCGCAACAAGCCATCGCCGACTATTACATCCTTGGCTACTACACCACCAACACCGCGCAGAACGGTAGGTTTCGCCGCATCAAGGTCTCTCTGACCGAGCGTCCGGAGGCAAAGCTGGCGTATCGCGAAGGCTACTTCGCGGAAAAACAGTTTACCCATTTCACCACGGTCGATAAGGAGCGTCAGCTCGAAGACGCCCTGATGCTCGAGGACCCGATTACCGATCTGTCGATCGCGATGGAGATCGATTACTTTCAACTGAATCGTGCCGAATACTTCGTTCCGCTTGTCGTCAAGATTCCTGGCCGCGAGCTTGCCCTCGCCAAGCGAGGTGGCGCCCAACATACGTTGATTGATTTCGTCGCGGAGGTAAAAGATCTTATCGGCGGCACCACGGTCACCAACGTCCGCGATAACGTGAATATCAAGCTCACCGACGCGACAGCAGCAGAGCTCGCGCAGCGCCCCATAGAATACGACGCCGGCTTCACCCTTCTGCCGGGCAGATATCTCATCAAATTCCTGGCCCGCGATGATGAAACAGGCCGCATCGGAACCTACCAAACCACCTTCGTCATCCCCAACCTCAACAGGGAAGAGAAGCGCATTCCGATCAGCTCTGTTGTGCTCAGTAGCCAGCGCGTGGACCTCAAAGACACCCTCTACGACGCTGCCAAAGCAAAGGACCGCCTCAAGGAAGCCGCGGTCAATCCACTCGTGCAGGATGGAAAGAAGCTCGTCCCGAGCGTCACACGCGTCTTCAGCACGAGCCGCGAAATGTTCGTCTTTCTGCAGGCCTACAAGCCATCTCCCACATCGGGTCAGCCCGGTACGCAACCGCTGCTCGCCTTCGTCAGCCTCTATCTCGCCGGCAGCAAGGTGTTCGAAAGTTCACCGATTGCCGTTGCTCCAAACGCTGCAAGTCGCCTCGGCGTCACGCCCCTCAGCTTCAGCGTTGCCCCCACCGGTCTCGCTCCCGGTGACTACGACTGCCAGATCTCAGTCCTTGATCCTTCTTCTCTTAAAACGACCTTCTGGCGAGCGCCGATTCGACTCGTTCCATAACGCTCCACGGTACCGCCATGGGCCAGTCCAAACTTTCCGCCACGGTCCGTCAACGCAACCTCCAGATCCAGCCCCCGCATGGTGTTCTTTGTTATTAAGACAAACCGACAGGTCACTCTGCCATCTCACATCAAACGTCATCATGTGTCACCCCTCGCATCCAAACTGACAGCCAGAGCCGCACTTTGCCTGACCGAATCACCATCACCGATCTCCGCAGCGCCGAAGATCTCGAAGCGATTACGGCATCGTGGATCGATCTCTGGCACGCCGATCCGCGTGCTACACCCTTTCAGCATCCCGCCTGGTTAATCCGTGGTGGCACCACTTCAGCCAGCCAGATCTGCGCGTCCTCACCCTTTGGGAGGATGGATCTCTGCTCGCGGTACTCCCTCTCTACATCTACCGGGAGCCGGTCTCCGGCGAGCGCCAGCTCCTCTTCCTCGGCGCCGGTACATGGGACTATCTCGATCCGTCCTCTCGCCTCGCTGCACCACGGATCATCTGCTCGCAGCCCTCTGCCACCTTCTCGCAGATCCCGCCTGGGACGTAGCGCACTTTAACCAGCTCCGTCCGGACTCCCCTCTCCTTCTCGTTCTCCAACAGTTGGAGAGCGCGACCGTCTCGCCCTATCCCGGCGACCTCTGCTCCCGCTGTCCCGCCGTCATCATCGCGGACCTTCCGCGCAAGGTCCGCGCTGACGTTCTGTATCACCGCATGGCCGCCGCCATCACCCGAGCCTCTGAGATCGATCCAGCAGAGTGCCGCGCCGTAGCTCGATCGCACTTTCCTCTCAGCCACATGGTGGACCAATACATCGACCTCTACACTCATTGGATCTCCAGCCGCACCTCGACACAAGCAAGCGCAGATCGCTGACCGCACCACTCTCTTCGGTGCTGCTCCGTCATCCAGCCGAGCTCATGCGTTGCCCCCACCAGCCGGATACGGTAGCATCACTCCACCGCCTTCCGTCCCGCGATCCCCCTCTACTCGTCCGAGAATCCATGCCCGCCACGATCGACCGCAGTGAAGACACAACGCTCTACAGCGACACGCACCTGTATGACACCATGACCTGGGGTGGCTGCGAGCCGCTCTATCTCGATGCCGCAACACGCAGCGGCGGCCCTGTTCTCGAACTCGCCTGCGGAACCGGTCGAATGCTCGTCCCCATGGCGCAGGCCGGAATCGACATCACCGGAATCGACATGTCGGCTCCCATGCTGACCGTCGCTCGCCAACGCCTCGCCACAGTCGGCGCCTCCGCAACCATCGTGGAAGGCGACATGAGCCGCTTCACCTTCGCCGCCCCCTTCGCCTTCGTCTTCTCAGCCATCAACAGCCTTCTGCATCTCACGACGACCGCCGATCTGCGGTCCTGCTTTGCCTCTGTTCGCCGCTCCTTGCGGCCCGATGGCAGCTTCATGTTCGACATCGTCAACTTCCAGCCGTCCTTCCTTGCCACACCTGACCAGAGACAAAAGGTCGGCGAATACGACAGCGAGATCTACGGCCGTTACAGAATCGAGGAGACCGTCCGCTACGACGCAGCCAGTCAGATCGCGCACAAGACCTTCCTCTACTCCGCCGAGGGCGCGGCCGACTTCCGCGTCGTCACGTTTCCCCTCCGGGTCATCTACCCGCAGGAGCTCGCAGCCCTTCTCGCGCTCGAAGGCCTCCGTTTGGCGAGCCGATTCGGCGACCGCAGTGGCGCTCCCTTTCACGCGGAAAGCCCGAGCCAGGTCTGCATCGCCCGGCCTTTCTAAAGCAGGCGCAAGCCCTCTGCTCTAGCTCATCTCCAACCAATGCGGTATCACCCCGAACGAAAGAAAAGGTATCCCTGTGCTGATCGAGGACTACGCGCTCATCGGTGATTGCGAAACCGCTGCCCTCGTCGGCCGAAACGGATCCATCGATTGGCTCTGCTGGCCTAACTTCGCCTCCGCCGCCTGCTTTGCCAGTCTCCTCGGCTCCGGGGAGAACGGTTTCTGGCAACTCGCTCCCTTGGACAAAATCACCGAGACGACGCGGCAATATCAGCCGGCGACCCTCATCCTCGAGACCACGCATCAGACTCGCGGCGGCGCCGTCCAGGTGCTCGACTTCATGCCGCCGCGCTCCACCCACTCCCACGTCATACGCATCGTGAAAGGACTTCGCGGAAAGGTCGCCATGCGCGGCGAGCTGGCCCTTCGCTTCAGCTACGGCGAAGCCGTCCCTTGGGTCACTCGAACCGCCACCGGTCTGCGTGCCGTCGCCGGGCCCGATGCTGTCGAACTCGTCACCACCGCGCCACTCGAGGGAGATCACCTGCGCACGATCAGCGACTTCACCGTGCGCGCCGGTGAGGTCGTCTCCTTTGTGCTGTCCTATGGCACCTATGGCGATTACCAGGAACACTCCATCGGCAAGCCGATCGAGCCGGAGCAGGCCCACCAGCGCACATCGAAGTTCTGGACCACATGGGCTGCAAAGAGCACCTATCGCGGACCACATCAGGACATGGTCCAACGATCGCTCATCACCCTCAAAGCCCTTACCTATCGGCCCACCGGCGGCATCGTCGCCGCTCCCACTACGTCCCTGCCCGAGGATATCGGCGGCGTCCGCAACTGGGATTACCGGTATTGCTGGCTGCGCGATACCACCTTCACTCTCCTCGCCTTCATGAACGGTGGCTACTACGATGAAGCACGCGATTGGATGTACTGGCTCCATCGCACCATCGCCGGCAAACCTGACCAGTTACAGATCATGTACGGCATCGCCGGCGAACGAACTCTCCCGGAGTGGGAGCTCAAATCGCTTGGCGGTTATGAGAACTCCCGCCCCGTTCGTATCGGTAACGCTGCCTCCGAGCAACTTCAGCTGGATACCTACGGCGAAGTGTTGGACGCCTTCTTCTGGACCTTCTCTTCGCTCAGCAACGATCGTCAAGCGTCGGACTTTGCTCTGCTCCGTGCCCTCGTAGAGCATCTCGAAACCGTTTGGGAGCAGTCCGACGAGGGCATCTGGGAGGTTCGCGGAGGCCCCAAACAGTTCACTTATTCGAAGGTCATGGCCTGGGTTGCCTTCGATCGCGCCATCAAAATCGCAGAAATGGGCAGCTTCGAGGCCCCGCTTAAACGCTGGAAGAAGATCCGCCAAACCATCCATGATCAGGTTTGCGAGAAAGCCTTCAACAAGCGCCTCAACAGCTTCGTCCAGCACTTCGGCTCCAGGCAGCTTGATGCATCGCTCTTGCTGATCGCGATGGTCGGCTTCCTCCCGCCCGAAGATCCACGAATTCACGGCACCGTCGCCGCCATCGAGCGCGGACTCATGCAGGATGGGCTCGTTATGCGTTACGACACCTCCAAGACCAAGGACGGCCTGCCCGGAAGCGAAGGAAAGTTCCTCGCCTGCAGCTTTTGGCTGGTCAGCAATCTGAAGCTCATTGGGCGCGATGCAGACGCGGCAAAACTCTTCGATCGCCTGCTCGCGCTCGCCAACGACGTCGGCCTGCTCTCGGAAGAGTACGACACCAAACGTCGTCGCCTGGTTGGCAACTTCCCTCAGGCCTTCTCGCACATCGCCCTCATCGGCGCAGTCTGTCACCTTGCTGAATCCAGCAACGTGCAGCGCAATACCGCGGCTCTGGTCGTTGATTCCCGCCGTCCGTGATTTGCGGCTGTTCCCGGCGTGATCTCACATCGCGCCTGCAGATCATCACGGTAGGCCAGCAACTGGAGCAACGCGCATCATCCGGCAAACGTCTCATCCCAAAAGATTGCTGTGGCACACCATCGGCCACTTAACTGAATCTATGTTTTTGTACGCCACCCCGCGTACTCCAAGGAAAAGGCCCTCATGAAAAACTTTGTAGCAACTGTCTGTGTCGCGCTCTCCCTCCATGGAGTCGCCCTCGCCGAAGGCTCAGACAAACCCAAGCTCAACGAGCGCATCTCCTCAGCGAACGCCGTTCTGCACCAACTCATGGCCACCCCGGATAAGGGCATTCCGCTCGACATCGCTGCCAAAGCCGAGTGCATCGCGGTCGTCCCTGGCTTCAAAAAAGGCGCCTTCCTCGTCGGAGCACAGTATGGTCAAGGCGTCGCCACCTGCCGTTCCTCCAGCGGCTGGAGCGCCCCTGTCTTCATCCAGATGACCGGCGCAAGCTTCGGTCTGCAGGCTGGCGGCCAATCCACCGATCTCGTCCTCGTTGGTGTCAATCGTAAGAGCCTTGACGATCTGCTGAAGGATAAGGTTAAGCTCGGTGGCGATCTCGCCGTTGCCGCTGGTCCTGTTGGCCGCAACTCTCAGGCAGCAACTACCGAACTCGCCAACGCAGAGTTCCTCACCTACTCCCGCAGCAAAGGCCTCTTCGCCGGAGTCGATCTCACCGGCGACGTCGTCAATCAGAACAGTGGCGATACCGAAACGTTCTACGGCAAAGACGTTTCTTACCAGAAAATCCTGAGCGGCTCGGTTCCCACCCCCGCCTCTGCGAAGACCTTCATTGCCACCATCAATCAGCTCTTTCGCCGTGGCAAAGCAAACGCCCAGTAACCCACCACTCTATTGCGAAGAGGCCCGGCGAGAGTCGGGCCTCTTCGCATCTACCGAAGCTCCCGAAGCACCTCCTCCACGACACTCGCCACCCCCAGAATTGACCGATCAGCTCCATGGAGGCCCGCCACCATCAGCCCCACCGGTGCCTCGCCCGCGGCATGGCAGGGAACTGTCGCCGCACATCCGTCCAGATAGTTGAAGAGACTCGGATTGCGCAGCATCGCCCCGTTCGCCTCGAAGTACGCCGTGTCACTCGCTTCGACCAATGCAAGGGTCGGCGCAACCCACGCCGTTGCCGGCAGCAGCACCGCATCGAAGCCCGCGAACGCCGTCTCCGCCTCGCGGCCGATCTCTCGGCGAATCCGCATCATGTCCAGATACTCAGCGGCCAGCAGAGCCGCACCCGGCCAGATCCGCTGCGCAACCTGCCGGTCATACCGTGTTCCCTCCCGTTCCAGCAAGCGGCGATGCCACGCAAACGCCTCCGCCGAAGCGAACTGATTCGCTGCCGGAACCTGATCGAGCGCCCCGATCCGCACCTCCTCCATCCTCGCGCCTCCGCGTGCGAGCACCGCGATCGCCCGCGCGAACGCCGCACTTACCGTCCCATCCAGGCCGTCCAGGACATACCCCTGCAACACGCCTAGCCGCACAGATCGCAGCTCCCGCGGCTTTATCGCTTCGATCTCTTCCCCGGCCAGCACCGCATCCAGACGCGCGCAGCAGTCCACCGTCTGCGCAATTGGCCCAATCGAGTCCAGGCTGGGCGACAGCGGCAGCATCCCCGTCCTGTCCACACGCCGCGCTGTTGGTTTGAAGCCCACCAGCCCGCATAGTGCAGCCGGAATCCGCACCGATCCACCCGTGTCCGATCCAATCCCACCAGCAGCCATGCCATCAGACACCGACACCGCAGCACCCGACGAGGACCCTCCCGGAATCCTTCCAATGGCGCGATCAAACGGGTTCCTCGGCGTCCCATAGTGCGGATTTAGACCGAGCCCCGAATAGGCAAACTCCGTCATGTTCGTGCGTCCGATCAGCACCGCCCCCGCTTGCCTGAGCCGTCGCACAACCGTCGCATCCTCCGTCGCCGGAGCCGCGTCCGCCAGCACTACCGACCCTGCCGTCGTCACCTCACCCGCGACATTAAACAGATCCTTGATCGAGATCGGCACCCCAAGCAACGGTCCGCTCGCCTCGCCCCGCCGCAAGCGATCGTCCGCCGCCTCCGCCTCCTGCCGCGCAGCCTCGGGATATGTCCGCAGATAGGTTCGAGACCCCTCGCCTTGCGGATCCGCGGCCGCGACCAGGCACGTCTCCACCAACTCCCGGCTGCTCACCTCGCCACCGCGAAGCTGCCGAAGCATCTCCGCAATCACCGGCAACCTCAACGTACACCCCATGCGGCACCAATCCAGATCATCCAGCTCCGGCCCGCCCCCCGCATTTATCTACCGGCGTTCCAGCGTAAACGCAGCCGCCTGAAAATCACCCCGCAGCATTACATCCACACCCCGCGACATCCAATACGCTCCACTCGCTATCGCCGGCGTATCGTTTGCCAGCTTTCCATCCATCGCCGAGATCGCATACCTCGCCTCTGCATCCAGGCCCTCCACGTGGATCCGCGGATACGGATACATCTCCCGGCTCGAATGCAGAAAGGCAAACACTACCGCCTGCGCCCGATCGCGCGACACCGTCTCCGTCACCGAGTGCTCGCTTCCGTGCTCCGGCGAGATCAGCCGATAGAGCGATCCACGCTGCACCGTCTCCCGCACGGTCTTGTACTGGGCCACCATCGTCTTCGCCGTGGCAAAGTCCTCGGGAGCCCATTTGTTCAGATTCGCCCCGATCCCCAACGATCCCTGCATCGACGACAGAAAACGGTACGCAAGCGACAGCGCCCGCTGATTGACCCACGTCGGCGAGTCCGTCACCCACGCCATCATCACCGCCGGCGTGTAGGCATACGTGAAGCCATTCTGGATCAGCAGCCGGTCAAAAGCGTCCGTGTTATCCGATGGCCAGACCTCATCCGTCAGCTGCATGATCCCCAGATCCACCCGGCTTCCACCGCCCGAGCAGCTCTCGATCTCCACCTTCGGGTGCTTCGCCCGCAACTCCGCCAGGATCGAATACAGGTTGCGAATAAAATCCACGTACACCTTCTTCTCATCCCCCTGCGCCACCGCCGGCCAGCCCGGCTCTGACCAATTCCGGTTGTAATCCCACTTCAGGAACGCAATCTCGTTCTCCATCAGCAACTTGTCCAGAAACCCATACACATAGGCCCGTACGTCCGGCCGCGCCAGGTTCAGCACCAGCTGATTTCGAGCCTCCGTCCGCGGTCGTCCCGGAAAGTTCAACACCCAGTCCGGATGCTTTCGGTAGAGATCGCTATCCGGGTTCACCATCTCCGGCTCCACCCACAGCCCAAAGTCCATCTTCAACGAGTGCACCTTGTCGATCAACGGCTTCAAACCATGCGGAAACTTCTCCTGGTTCACATACCAGTCGCCCAACCCGGCATGGTCGTCCTTGCGCTGCCCGAACCAGCCATCATCCATCACAAACCGTTCCACGCCGATGCTCGCTGCCTTCTCCGCCAGCGCCATCTGCCCCGCTTCGTCCACCCGAAACTCCGTCGCCTCCCATGAGTTGTAGAGCACCGGCCGCAACGCTGGATTCGGCGCTCGCGGCAACAGCGAATCGACTTCAAACCGATGCATCAGCCGCGACGCCCCGCCAATCCCGTCACTCGCATACCCGCCATAAAATGCCGGCGTCTTGAACGTCTCACCCTTACCCACCCGATACCCAAAGTCGAAGCTATTCGGCCCGCCAGACACCCGTACCTGCTCCATCTGATCCTGCTCGACGGTAATCTGCCACGACCCACTCCAGGCTAGCGCGCCAAACCACACCCCGCCCTGCTCCTGATCGTTCGCCCTTGCATGATCGATGGCAAACCACGGGCTGTTCTGTGCTCCCGTCGTTCCCCGCCGGCTCTCAAGCACCGTCTTCCCCGGCTGCACCGCCCGCTCCTGCACCGTCCACTCCGCCGCCCATCGCCCTGTCAGGTAGCGCAGTCGGTAGTCCGTCCCGCGTGGCAGATTCCACGTTGCCGCTTGTACCTGTTCGATCGTGAACGGCGCGTTCGTCCGGTTCTCCACCTCCGCCGATCGCCGCAGGATCCCCGTCTCCGCGTCTGCCTTGTACTCGAGGGTCACGTACACCTCACGCGATACATCCTTCATCACCACGTGCAGCGTGTCTCCCGCAATCGTGTTCGACACATACCGCAGCGCCAGGTCCCGATTCCCATCTGGAAACGTGATCTTCAGGTCCGGCTCCACAAACAACCCACCGCCCCATCCCACAAACTCGTGCGGCGTGGTCGTAACCGGCAGATCAAACGAGACCGCCGGTAACATCTGCTTGGCCGCCGGGACCTGGTCCTCCGCACCAAGCCGCTTGCCCCAATAAAGCGCTTGGACCTCCTTCTGCTCGTTGATCCCAAGCACATAAGTCATGCCTGCCGCATCGATGCGAAATGTTTGGCTGCTCGCATCGAAACGCACCGGCGCCCCCGCTTGTGCTCTTGCGTGCGCCCCCGTGGCAAACAACAGGCACAGCAACATGCAGAGATCCCGAAACCTCGCTCGGCTATGGAAATCTGATCGCCTTGTGCTGAATCTCGAAGACCGGTTAACGCCTGCTGCAAGGGTCATTCTGAAAGCTCCGAAGGCAGCTGCCTGTACCGCGAACAATACGCAATTTCGATACTCCCTGCATAGCAGCGAGATTTATTCACAACCGGCAACCACGTCAGCAGCGGTCAAGCCCGGAAAGCAGCAAGCTAGTCCGGTCGCCACAAGCATCAGAACCTCGCCGCGGGACGCCTCCCCGGAGTATCATCAATCTGTGCCAAAATACTCCGTCGTCGTCCCGTTCCACAATGAAGAAGATAACGTCACTGCCCTCTACGACCGCCTCAAGGCCGTCATGGAGCAGGTAGGGGAGACCTTCGAACTCGTCTTCGTTGACGATGGTTCACGCGACCGTACCTATCGCCTGCTCGAAGAAATTGCTGCCGTTGACTCACGCGTCCTCGTCGTTAAACTCCGACGGAACTTTGGTCAGACCTCAGCGCTTGCCGCCGGCTTCGATCACGCGCAGGGCGACTTCATCCTCGCTATGGACGGCGATCTGCAACACGACCCGGACGAGATCCCGCGTTTTCTCGCCAAATTGGAAGAAGGCTACGATGTTGTCAGCGGCTGGCGCGATCAGCGCGGTGATAACCTCCTCATGCGCCGCATCCCCTCTCATACCGCCAACAAGCTCATGGCCGCCCTTTCCGGAGTAGATATCCACGACTTCGGTACTACCTTCAAGGCCTACCGCCGTGAGGTCATTCAGAACATTCCTCTGTATGGAGAGATGCACCGCTTCATCCCCGCCCTTGCCAGCTGGTACGGCGCCTCCATCTGCGAAATCCCTATCTCCAACCCCGCTCGCGTGGCAGGGAAGAGCCACTACGGCATCTCCCGTACCTTTCGCGTCTTCTTTGACCTCCTCACCATCCGGTTTCTTCTCAAGTACATGACGCGCCCACTCCACTTCTTTGGTACGGTTGGGGCCGTAGGCATGATCACCGGCCTCGCCCTCGCCGTCTGGATGCTCGTTTTGAAGATCGCCACCCGCGGTCACGTGCTCGATCAGCACGGCCCCATCTTCATCATCGCCGGTGTGCTTATCCTCGCCGGCATCCAGATGCTCGGTATTGGTCTCCTCGGTGAACTCCAGGTGCGCCACTTCCACACCGCAAATCACCGCGCGCCATACGCTGTAGACCGCACCCTCCGCCTCCGCTCCAGTGAAGAAAGTCTTCTTCAGTAACAAAGAAACGGGCAGATGCGCTACGCATATTTCCGCAACACCCCCAGAACTTTGCCCTGGATCGCAACATTTGCCGCGGGCGCATAGATCGGTGCCATCTCCGCATTTGAAGGCTGCAGCCGAATCATGTTTCCTTCGCGATAGAACCGCTTCAGCGTCGCCTCCGTACCATCTACCAACGCAACGATGATCTCCCCTTCGCGCGCCGTTCGTGTCCGCTCCACCAGCACAAAATCGCCGCTCACAATGTGCTCATCCCGCATCGAGTCTCCCTGTACCTCGAGTGCAAACACCTCGCGGTTGCCGATAATATCCCCAAGCGAAATGCTCTCGGCACTTTCAATCGCCTCCACCGGCCGACCCGCAGCGATCCTCCCCAGCAGCGGCATCCGATCCGATCCCTTCTTTCCCGGACGCGATGGCAAAACGTCAATCGATCGGCTCCGATTGTGCGCTCGCTGTAGCATGCCCTTGTTCTGCAGATTCGTCACGTGTTTGTGCACGGTCGCCAGCGAATTAAGCCCTAAACCGCTGGCGATCTCTTCATACGAAGGACTGTAGCCGTTCTTCTGGGTGAAGTTCGAAAGAAAGTCGATGACTTCTTTTTGTCGCCGCGTGATGGCCATGGCGCCATTCTAGCGAATAAAAGGCGAACTCGCCTAACTATTTCGGTGCAGTCTCTTACCCATCCGGGTGATCGCTGCAAGCTATCCCTTTGCTCTGCGCCGAAAGTTGCAGAGCTACATCGAGTTGCAGGCGCAATCATGAAGGCAGCCGCAAGGGCAGCAAAGCTCATCCAACACCCCTCGCGGAAACTCCCCAACGACCGGAAGCCACAGAGCAGGCATAGGTCAGGAAGTGAAACGATGCGCATAATCGTTGTCGAGCAGGACGCAGCACTCGGGCAGTTTTTGGCACGATCTCTCAGCCATGACGATCACGAAACTCTATGGGTCGGTGACGGTGAAGCCGCTCTCGCCGAGGTGGAAAACACGGACTTCGATCTCATGGTCCTTGATCTGCTCTTGCCACGGCTTAGCGGCTTCGAGGTCCTCGAACGCATGCACCAGGCCCATAGCAACTGCTCCGTTATCACCCTCACCGCAGAAGAGTCCACCGAAGCTCGCGTCCGTTACCTTAATACCGGTGCCGACGACTGCATCGCGAAGCCATTCAGCCTGCAGGAACTAGTCGCCCGATGTCGCGCCCAACTCCGCCGACGCTCCCGCCTGAATACGGACACCGTGCAGCACAATGGCCTCCTCCTCAATCGCCGCGATCGCACCGTCCATCGCGAAGGCATCCCCATCGACCTCACCACCAAGGAGTTCGCCCTCCTTGAACACCTCCTTGAGCGTCGCGGGCGCTGCACCAGCCGCGGAGACCTCCTCCGCCGCGTCTTCCAGCTTCCCGAAAACGCCACCACCAACGTCGTTGAGGTCTACATCAACTATCTTCGTCGTAAACTCGCGCCCGATCTCCTTTCCGATGCCCCGGCCATTATCGAGACCGTTCGCGGATCCGGCTACCGCATCGCGGCCGCGCGCGACACCCCCGTTCTCCAGAGAGTCGTTCCCATGCTTCGGGCGGCCTCGCTCTGACCATCTCGCGTCACCTCGGATAGAGATCTATGGCTACCTCGGTTCTCTCTCGACCGGCAGGAAAGGACCGCGAGCCGCACCTGCGCTCCGTCCTCCTTGCCTCCTCGGACCCCGCCGTTCGCGCGCCCCTTCGCTCGGCCCTCGCCACCATGCGGTGGCAGGTGCGTGAAGTCAACGGCGCTGGCGAGGCTCTTGCAGAGCTCGAGCACCACATGCCAGAGGCCCTCATCCTCGATCACTGGCTGCCCGATATCGAGGTCAACGAGTTCGCCACCATCATTCAGGGCATGTACCCCACCCTCGATCTCCTCCGTTCCGATGGCCACTCGCTCTCGCGTGAGGCTCACGGCCCTCGTCATCCGGAGCTCCTCGCCGCCATCCGCAACGCCCAGTGGCCAGGCGACGCCCGCCCACGCCCGACCGCACCGCCGGGCAAGTCAGCCGGCGTGCCCGCACCGTCCGCCAGCGGAGCTTTGACGATCATCCCGTCGGGAGCGCCGGCCAGTGACAGCCTTCCCGGCATGGTCGGGGAAAGCGCCCCCATGCTCGAACTCGGCCGCATCATCCGTCTGGTCGCCCCGCGCGACACCACCGTCCTGATCGAAGGTCCTACCGGCGCCGGCAAAGAGCTCGTCGCCTCCGCTATCCACACCCTCAGCTCCCGCTCGCACCAGATCATGGCCGTCCTCAACTGCGCCGCCATCCCCGAAACGCTGCTTGAAGCCGAACTCTTCGGTCACACCCGCGGCGCGTTCACCGGTGCCACCCAGTCCAGAATCGGTCGCATCGAAGCAGCCGACGGCGGAACCCTCTTCCTCGATGAGATCGGCGAGATGCCCCTCGCCCTCCAGGCCAAAATGCTTCGCTTCCTCGAGTGTGGCGAGATTCAGCGCGTCGGCGACAACACCGTCTCCTATGTCAACGTCCGCGTCGTCGCAGCCACGCATCAGCCGCTCGAACAGCGTTCCGAAGAGGGTACCTTCCGCCTCGATCTCTACCACCGGCTAGCTGTCTTTCCCGTTGAAATTCCCGCCCTCCACGACCGCATGGAAGACCTTCCCGCACTTGCAGAGCACTTCCTCGATCGCCTCGGACAGCGCGCCAACCGCCAGCGACTCTCCCCCGATGCTCTAGAAGAGCTGCTCTCGTATACCTGGCCTGGAAACGTTCGGGAATTAATGCACGTTCTCGAGCGCGCAACCATTCTCAGCGGAGACACCACCCTGATCGAGCGATCGCACATTCGCATTCGTCGCAGGCCACGTCCCTAACCCCGCTCTATGCTGTCTGTTCTGCCGCCCGCGCAGCCACTCATAGCGACGCGGCTGCTTCGCAGTCCCATCCCTCGCCGCTCTCCATCCTTCGCCTCTTTGTTTACTCCCTCTAATGTCTCCTTTAGACCCTACTCATCTGCGTAAAATTTACGCACTTTGCGCGCTGCTCAGTATTTCTTCCATACTATTTTCGTCATTCGGGGCGGCGTTTCAACCGAAGTAAATCAATGACTTGAGGCTAACGAAGGCGAACAATAGAAGAACACTAAGAGAACGACCGGCGAACTGGCAGCCGGCTTGCTTTTGTAGGAAGCATCGGTGATTCACAAAAAACCGAGGCACTTCGGAGGCATACATGGCAACACTGGTTGCAGTTCCTACAAACGGTTTCGTTCCCCAGGCAGCAGTACTTCAGACCTCCCTCAGCACCGGCCATGCCGCCACCGAGATCAACGTCACAGACTATCTGGCCCTGGTCCGCGCCATCGCCCGCCGCATGCATCGCACTCTTCCTCGCCACATCGATCTCGACGACCTCATCTCGGCCGGCTACCTCGGCCTGGTCGACGCCGCGGAAAAGTTCCAGGAGTCCAAGCAGACCCAGTTCCGCAGCTACGCCGAGTTCCGCGTTCGCGGCGCCATCCTCGATTCTCTCCGTGAGCTCGATTGGGGAACCCGCAGCCTCCGCCGCAAGGTCCGCGATATTGAAGTGGCGCGCCAGTCCCTCGTTGCAAATCTCGGCAGCACCCCCGAAGACGCCGACGTCGCCCGTGAGCTCGGCGTTTCGCTTGCTGATCTCCGCGCAACCCTCACCGAAGCCCGTAGCCTCGAAACCGAGAGCCTGCAGGCCGAGCGCGAAGACGCCGATAGCCAAGACCTCCTTGCCTCGCTCGCAGACCCCTCCGCCCACGACGCACTCACACTTTGCCTCGAAGGCGAGTTCAAGCAAGCTCTGGTCGATGCGATTGACGCTCTGCCAGAGCGAGAACGCCTTATCGTGACTCTCTCTTATTATGAGGAACTCACGCTCAAGGAGATCGGCGACCTCCTCAGCCTCACCATCTCCCGCGTCTCGCAACTGCGCACAGCGGCAATCAACCGCCTCAAAACAGCTCTGAAGGACGCTCGCTAAGAAAAGGGGAGGGAAGGAGGGAGAAAGAATTCAGCAACAATCTACGGCTGAGTCGGAAATGACGCCTCAGCCTTGTCATTCATCGAAGGTGTCGTCCCATTGACATCGCTCACCGCACCCGGCCCCAGACCCAGCTTGATGATCGCCCGCGAATCCGGAATCAGCTTCGTCTGCCAGCCATGGTCCGCCTGGTAGCGCTGCATCGCAGATTGCGTCGACGCGTCCCAATGGCCCGTCGGCTCACCCTGCAGATAGCCCGCACTTGTCAGCGCTGTCTGGATCTGCATCGCCCGGCTGTCGTCGATCGTTCGCTGTCCAGCAGGTCGTGCTACAGCCTTGCTGGCTCGCTTCGAAAAGCTATGCTGCGACGTCGGTCCACGCCGGGAGTGACTATAGCCAAAGCTGGGAAGCGCGGTCGAGACAAGCACAAAGCCGGTAAGCAGGAGGCCAGATCGCATTAGGAGAGGTTCCTCGTCCTTCGAGAGATCGCCGACGAGCACCACTGCCCATCGCCTATGAGGTGGAGAGTAACGCTTCAGTTACTCCGGACGCAAGTCACAGGTTCCCTTTCCGATCACCCTTTTGGGCCACTTCATCCCAACCGTCACGTGCCTCGACGCAAAGAAAAGGGGCGCAGCCTCGTCGACCACACCCCCTCCATTCCAGTTGGCCCTGTTAACTACGGCAGAGTTCCACCGACGTAGACGTTGTTTGTCTGCCGTCCCTGCGCATCTCGAACAACGAAGACCACATCGTCTTTCGAGTGCAGCCCGGCCACAATCGCCCGGTAGCTCGCCTCATCCGTGACGGGCTTCTTGTTGATCTCGACAAGAATGCTGCCCTTGCCCAAACCAATCTCCTCCGCAAACGAGCCAGGCACCACATTGGTTACAATCACGCCGCCTTTCAAACCAAGCTTGTTCGAGATCTGCGGCGGAACCGCTGACACCGTAATCCCAAGCTTCGCTTGTCCAGCATCATTGTCCGTCTGCGCCGAGTCACTCTCGTCATCCGGTGCCTTGCCTAGGTCCGCGTAAGTCTTCGCTCGATCGCCAACGATCACCGACGTAGACTCCTGCTTGCCGCCGCGCAGGTAGCCGATCTTCACACTCGACCCAACCTTGCGGCCGGAGATATCAGCCACCAGCTCGTCACCATCCTTGATCGTCCGGCCGTCAATCGTCGTGATCACATCACCGGGCTGCAGACCTGCCTTGCCAGCCCCGCCCTTCGGCGAAACCGAACCCACAATCACGCCGCCATTCGCCGCTCCATACATCCGGCTTACTGCCGAAGATTGCGCCGCCTGGAAGGTAATTCCGATTGATCCGCGCGTAACCTTATGCTCCGGCCCGATCAGCATGTTGTACACCGTGGCAATCGTGTTCGACGGCATCGCGAAGCCCACGCCCGACGATCCACCACCCGAGGTATAGATCGCCGTGTTCATCCCGACAACCTGCCCACTCATGTCCACCAGCGGCCCGCCCGAGTTACCAGGATTGATCGCCGCATCCGTCTGAATGAATCGCTGAAACTGGTTCGTCGCAACATTGCCCGGCCCCGGCGGTTCATCGATCGTCCGATTCTTTGCCGAGATGATCCCGGCCGTCACCGTCTTTGACAACGAGAAAGGACTGCCGATTGCCAGCACCCAATCCCCTACCTGCGCGCCTTCCGAGTTCCCGATCTTCACCGTCGGCAGAGCCTGCGGCGCATCAATCTTGATCACCGCAATATCCGTGTCCTTATCGACGCCAACCACCTTTGCGGGCCGGCCCGGATCCGACGGATTCTCCGCGTCCGTCGATAGCTTTACAAAGATCTTGTCGGCTTTATCCACCACGTGGTTGTTCGTGATGATGTACCCCTTCGTGTCCACGATGAACCCGGATCCGAGCGCTCGTCGCTCGCCACCTTGACCGCCATCCTCATCCCCGTCGCCGCCCTGTCCGCCCTGGCCACCAAAGAACCGGTTGAAGAAGTCCTGCATGTTGTCCTGCTGGTCGTCGTTCCCGCCGCCATTGCCGCCACCTTGCGGCCCACGCTGGCCTCCCCGGCGCCCATTGCGTCGCGGGGCCTGCTTCGGCAGGGACTCCGTGTTAATATTCACCACGGCCGGTCCAACCTGCTTCACAATCTGCGAGAAGCCATTCGACAGCGACACCGGCGACGGAACAACGATCGCACGCGCGTCACTGGTATCGGCCTGCTGCGCCTCTTTGCCGCTCACGCCATGCGTCAGCACGGACCCGGCCAGAATGCCGGTCGACAAGGTTCCTAGCAAAACAAAGGAAGATGTAAGTCGATGAGATCGAGCCCGGTCGAACAGGCCAGGATTTTGGGACTTTGGTGTTTCCATCGTAGGCGTTTCCTCTTTCGTGATCGGTGCGTTAAGCATCGCTGCGTGCGCAAAGTAGTTGCATCTCGCCCAAACGTTATCTTGGGATCTGGGAGCTGCTTTACGATCGTTTAGACGCGTCTGAGCGACAAAAAGTATGGGTCGCCGGCCAACCCTTCTCACCCCGGTTCAAAAGCGGCAGGCGATGTGGGTGAAGAGAGCTCCGTCACCGCAATCCCGGCCAGAATCAATCCCGCACCCACCCCCGCACGCATTCCCAGTCGCTCCCCGCGAAACAGCATCGAGAACCCCAGCGCAAATACCGGTTCCATCGTCAGCACCATCGCCGTCGTCGTCGCCGGCAGATGCTGCTGCGCCCACGTCTGCACAAAAAACGCACCTGCCGTTGCCAGGCAGGACGTAATCGCCAGGGCGACCATCAATCGAGGTGTCGCATGCAGTACCGGGCACCCACCAAACGGCAGGCACACCGCCATCACCACCGCGCAGAAGGCAACCTGCATCGGCGCCAACTGGCCAGCGCGCAGATGCGCCAGCCGCGAAAGTGACAGCAGATGCCCCGCGAACGCCACCGCACATCCCATCGTCAACAGATCGCCCAGCCCAATCGTCGAAAACACGGCCCCGAGCGCCGTTCCCGCCGGCGTCGTGATCAGAAATAACCCGGCAAAGGCCGTCGCTGCCCCCAGCAGCACCCGTCCCCTCGGTTGCTCGTGGCCCGCCGCCCGCAGCCGCGGAACGTACGATAGGAGCGTCACAAACACCACTACCAGCCCCGTAATAAAGGCCGAGTGGATGGTCGACGTTCGCGCCAGGCCGGCCGTCTGCAGCTCGTATCCCGCCGCCAGCAACCCGCCCGCGATCATTCCCCCGATCACGCTCGCCCGCGACGGCGACCGCAGACCGCGATAGCTCACCGCCAGCAGCAGCAACGCCGCTGTCGCAAATCGGAGGAAATTGAACAGCAGCGGCGACGCATCCGCGAGCGCGTCCTTCACCACGGAAAACGTACACCCCCACACCATCACCACCGCCAGCAGCAGAGCAAACGCCAGGGCCCGTGACTGCGCCGATCCGCCCGTCTGCCTCACGCCGGCGGACGACTCGTTCCCGTACGCTCCTCCTCGTTCGGGTTAGCCTCCGGTGCCGCTTTCGGTTTAGCCGGTACCGCCGGTCTGACCGCCTTCTCCGGCATCGCAGGCGTCTCGTCCGTTCGCGCCCCATCGGCTCCATCCGCCGCCGCTCCCGAAACGTGATCCGTCGCCGTAGACGCCGCCCCGGCCCCCACCGCCTTCTTCCGCTCCACTGCCGCCGCCTCCACCTGGTACACCGTCTCGCCATTCACAATTGTTCGCAGCACGCGGCTCTGCAGCAACTCCGCCGGCGTAGCCTTCGTGATCTCCCGGTCCACCACGATCATGTCCGCCACCATCCCCGGCTCCAGTCGTCCCTTCATCCCCTCGCGAAACTCCGCAAACGCGCTCGCCTGCGTATACGCAAAAATCGCCTCGTTGCGCGAGATCGCCTCCCCCACCTCAAAGCTCTTCGTCCCCGCCTCGTTCTTCCGCGTCACCGCCGAGTACAACCCGCGAAACGGATCAATCGATTCCACCGGGTAGTCCGTCCCGAACGCCAGCGTCACCCCGTGATCCAGAAACGTATGCCACGCATACGCAAACCGCGATCGCTCCAGCCCCAACCGCGCTCCCGCCCAGTTCATATCCGTCAGCAGATGCGACGGCTGCATCGATGCAATCACCCCCATTGCCGCGAACCGATCGAAGTCCCCCGGCAGAAGCACCTGCGCGTGCTCCACCCGCAGCCGCAAGTCCGCCGGCTTTACCGCTTGTGCGCTCGATGTGACCACTGCCGCATCCGGATCTCGCGGCGGTGCCGGCCGGTTTGCCGGCAACCCACTCTGCCCCGCTGCCGCAAACGCATCGAGCGCCATCGTGTTCGCCAGATCTCCAATCGCATGCAGTCCAATCTGGAACCCCGCCGCCGCCCGCTCCGCCGCCATCGCATTCAGCTTCTGATCGTCATACCGCGGCAAGCCGGAGTTGTTCGCATCATCCGCATACGGTTCCTCCATCGCCGCCGTCCGCGACCCAAGCGATCCATCCAGAAACCCCTTCAACTGCGTCAGGTGCAGTAGCGGATCATCCGCCGGGTGACCCGCCCTCCGACTCTGCAAGACCGCCACCGGCAGGTTGAAGTCCATCCACTCCGCCACCCGCAGCTTCAGCGTTCCCGCGTGCTCCATCTCTTCGAGTGCCAGAAAGTCCTCCCATTCGGAGTTGTCCTGCACGCTCGTCACCCCATGCGCCAGCGCCTCTTCAATCGCCACCGACAGCGCCTTTCGCCTCTCGGCAAGCGTCGGCCGCGGCACCTTCGCAAACACCAGCCCGGTCGCCGCAGACTCCCGCAGCACACCCGTCGCCGCCCCATCCACGCCCCGGTCAATCTTCGCGCCCGCCGGATCGGCCGTGTTCTTGTCAATGCCAGCCGCCGCCAGCGCCGCCGTGTTCGCCACGGCCATATGCCCATCCACCCGCGAAAAAATCGCCGGGCGTCCCGCCGTCACCGCATCAAGCGACTCCCGTGTCGGCAACTGCTTCTCCGCCCACATTGTCTCGTCCCACCCGCCCCCTGCAATCCACGCCCCCGGTGCCGCATGGGCCACATACTCTCGAATCCGATCCTGCATCTCCCCGAGCGACCGCACCCCCACCAGGTCTACCGCCAGCCTCTGCCGCCCCGCCTCCGCCATATGCGTATGCGCATCATTGAACCCCGGCATCGCAAACGCCCCATGTAGATCCACCACGTTCGTCGCGGACCCCTTCATTCGCAACGCATCCGCGTCCGAACCCACCATCACAAGTCTCCCCTGCCGCACCGCCACCGCACTCACACGCGCTGGCGTCGCACTCGTGTCCGCCTCCCGCAGATGTGCCCCCGTCAGGATCACCCCATGCACAAAAATCGTATCGGCAGGCGCAGGGACTGCATCGCTCGGAGCCGCAGCAACAGCCTGCAAACTCAGGGCAAGAAGAACAGCAGCAGCAGGGAAAAGAGAAGGCACAAGCCGAAGTGTAGCAAGCACGCAGCGTCTCACCCACGATCACATCTCCCGCAACACAAACGCAGCACTGCCCAGCCCTCGCCAAAGCGACAGCCAGATCGAGTTACAAATCAGAATAGAAGGAGATGGTGGAGGCGGTGGGAGTCGAACCCACGTCCGAAACTACCAACAACAGAGAGCTTTCATGCTTTTCCCAGGTTCATCTTTGTCTCGTCAGTGATGCTTAGAACGGGCGAAGACGCATCACCGACCAGCCTGATCAATCTCGTCCCACCCGCTCAGACGGAGCAGGGAAGACCAGCCTACTGTGCGACGATCGGTACCCGCCCGTAGGCGAAGCGGGAGCGATCGGCTACCTAATTAATTAAGCAGCAAGCGCGAATTGAGGTTCGGCACTTATAGTTTTGTGAGCGATTACGGGTGTCCACACCCCGGCATGCCTCTCTGCCACAAGCAATCCCGTCGAAGCCGTGACGCCCCCATCTGGTGGAGCTGGCACCAACATTGCATTGGAGCACTGCAAAGATCTATAGAAAGTATATCGCGATCTGACCGCCCCATCACGGCTCACTTCGCCAGCGCAATCAACACCGCCCCCACCGCAATCAACCCACCCCCCACCACCTTCATCACCCCCACCTTCTCCCCCAGAAACGCCCAGGCCAGCACCATCACCAGCACCACACTTAGCTTATCGATCGGCGCCACACTCGACGCCGGCCCCATCTGCAGCGCCCGAAAATAGCAGATCCACGACAGTCCCGTGCACAGCCCCGACAGCACCAGGAATACCCAGCTCCGCCGCGAGATCTCCCCCATCCCACCATGCTTTTCGAGCGCAATCGCGATCCCCCACGTAAACACCAGGATCACCGTCGTCCGGATCGCCGTCGCCAGATTGCTGTCGACCCCCGAAACCCCCACCTTCGCCAGCACCGCCGTCGCCGCCGCAAACACCGCCGACAGCATCGCCCACCCAAGCCATCCCATGCCTCCATGCTACCCCGCCGCTCTTACGATCATCTCGACCGAAACGGAGCGTAGTGGAGAGATCCCTTTCTTCGAGCTCCAGAAGTACATGCTGCCCGTACCCTAAGCTCTTCTGGTCTCGTCTCCTGTCATCCGACCGAAGCGCAGCGACCTGCTTCTCCGCACTTCCGTAGTTCACTCCACCCCACCCCCGGCTTGACGCCACCCGCACACACCGTCACCCTAACCTATGCGTCCCAGCCCCCGCCGCCTGCCGCTTCTGCCTCTGCTCGCATCTACCTTTCTGTTCCTCGGAACCCCCGGCAGCCTCCTCGCGCAAATTCCTGCACCCACTCTCCGTCCCATCCCCACCTCCGCATCCACGCTCGATACCCATCTACCACTCCCCGCCAATCCGGTCCTTCGCTCCCTCTTCCTCGTCGGCGACTCCGCCATCAGCGCCGGCCCTGGTGGCACCTCCGCCGGCGGCCAGGGCTGGGGCGATCCCCTCGCCACCTTCTTCGATCGCGCCGAGATCAATGTCGTCAATCGAGCCATCACCAGCAGCTCCGCCCGTGCCTATGTCGCCGAAGGCTTCTGGGCCGACACCCTCGCCCTCGTCAAATCCGGCGATGTCGTCCTCATCCAGTTCACCGGCAACGACGCCGATCCCGCCACCACCGTGGAAGGCAGTCTCCCCGGTGTCAACGACGACTTCCGCGATCTCGCCAACCCCACCACCTACCAGCCCGAGCTCGTCCACACCTTCGGCTGGTACCTCCGTCAGATCGCCGTCGACACCCTCGCCCACGGCGCCACCCCCATCCTCTGCTCCCCCGTTCCCCACAATCAATGGCAGAACGGCCACCTCCGCCAGCCCCCAGAGACCGTTGCCGGCTGGGCTCGCGCCATCGCCGTCCAGCAGCGCGTCCCATTCGTCGATCTCAACACCATCCTCACCCGCCGCTTCGACGCCCTCGGCCAAGCCGCCGTCGCCCCTCTCTTCGCGGACGATCAAACGCACAGCTCTGCCGCCGGCGCCCGTCTCAACGCCGAAGCCGTCATCGCCGGCCTCAAAGCCCTGCAACCCGATCCGCTATCCAGCTTCTTCTCGCCAGCCGCCGCCAACATCCAGCCCGCAGAGCTCCCGCTACTGCCCGCCCCAGCTCCACCCACATCTCTTCAGTTGCCCACCGTACCGACCGCAAGCCAACCCTGATCCCCAACATTGGGGATAACGCACTGTAACGCTGTCAGTTACAAAGTCGCGTTCAGCAGATCCACACTCTCCCACTCGCCATGCTCGATCGCCGTCCGTATCTGCGCCGGTGTCTTTCCTGCTTTCGTCTGCTCATACGCAAACACGGCTTCCTTCATGCACGTCGAGCACGCCGCCCCATGCGTTCCCTCAAAACAACTATGCAGGCTTTTGTGCCCCAACGCCCGGTCACACCGGCAGTAGCATGGCTGCTGATTGATCACGCCCGGAATCTTCGACGCCATCACATACGCCGTCGTCTGGTACGAATGCGAAAAATATGGCCCGGTCAACTGATCGCCGGTCATTAGCGGCGGCGCCGTTTTCAGCAGCGCACCGTGGTTATACGCCGGAATATCATCGGCAGGATTCGACCACTGCGCCGATGCCGCCAGCGTCGCTAACCCCAGAGCCACACACCCGAGAACTCGCTTCATAGGTAGATTCTAACCCCCATCACCGGACAGTTAAAAAAAGGACGGCACGTTCCGAGAATCCGAATCCGTGCCGGGAGGCCAGTGACGCAACCTTGATCAGAACTCCCACAGGCTCTGACCGATATCTGTCGTGGATCAACCTTGCTTCCACTGATGTCTACCATATCATCTTCCAAACTTGGTAGCAACTCGTTTTAGCAATTCCACTATCCATAGAGACGCGCTTCCATCGGAAAAGTTGCAACCCGAGTAAAGCTTTTCTTAAATGCGACCTGACACCTTCTCGGTCGACCCTCGTACTACCTACTTCCTGCCTTGCCCTCATTGTTTCGTCGTCATTCTAAGCGCAGGCGAGGACCCCCCGATTTCGCCTTGACGGAGCGAAGCGACGTACACCTCCCCACCATCTGTCATCCCGACCGAAGCGGAGGGACCCGCTTTCCCAGCTACCGCACCAAAGCGATATGCTCGAACTACCCCAAACCCCATGCCCATCTCCGTTATCATCCCCGCTCTCAACGAAGCCGAATCCATCGGCCACGTCGTCCGCTCCATGCCCTGGCACCTCATCGCCGAATGCATCGTCGTCGATAACGGCTCCACCGACGCCACAGCCCATCTCGCCACGGCAACCGGCGCCCGCGTCATCACCAGCCCGCGCGGCTACGGCAACGCCTGCCTCGCCGGCTCGCTCGCCGCCCTCCCCACCTCCGACATCCTCGTCTATATGGATGGCGACGGCGCGGACATCATCGCCGACCTACCCCGCCTCGTCGATCCCATCCTGGCCAACCAGGCCGACTTCACCATCGGCTCCCGCATCCGCGGCCACCGCGAGCCCGGCTCCATGCTCCCCTCGCAGATCTTCGCCGCCCACTTCGTCAGCCTTCTCCTCCGCCTCTTCGGCGGCATCCACTACACCGACATGGGCGCCTTCCGCGCCATCCGCCGCTCCTCCTTCACCGCTCTCGGCATGTCTGAGCTCACCTTCGGCTGGAACCTCGAAATGCAGATCAAAGCCGCCCAGCACCACCTCCGCATCCTCGAGCTCCCCGTCAACTACCGCTGCCGCATCGGCGGCCAATCCAAAGTAGCCGGCAACCTCCAGGCCTCGCTCAAAGCCGCGACCCGCATTCTCCAGGTCCTCGTCCGCGTAGGCCTCCGCCGCCCTCTATAAAGTCTGACGCCTTCCCATCTGCTCCCGTTCCCAAATCCCTGCACCTAACTGCAACCCCAAAAGCTATCATTCCGAGCGAAGCCGAGGAACCTGCTTCTCGCCTCTAACACGGGAGCGCAGCGACGTACACAGCCAACACATGGTCATCCTGAACCTACCCATGCCGGACCCAATCCTAGGCCTTAAGAACGTCAACGTCGCCCGTGGCGAGCGCACGATCCTCCACAACATCAACCTCCATCTAGCCGCCGGCGAGCACCTCGCCATCCTTGGCCCCAACGGCTGCGGCAAATCCACTCTGCTCAAGACCCTCACCTGCGAGCTCTACCCGCTCGCCATCAACCCCGACGGCAGCCGCCCCACCGTCCGTATCTTCGGCCGCGAGCGCTGGGATCTCACGCATCTCCGTCAGCGCCTCGGCGTCGTCTCGGCCGATCTCCCCGGCAAGCCCATCCTCACAACCACCGGTCTTGACGCCATCCTCACCGGCTTCTTTGGGAGCTCCACCCTCTGGCCCAACCTCATCGTCACCCCCGCCATGCGCGATCGCGCCGAAGAGGTATTACTCCAGGTTGGCGCATCCACCCTGCGCGATCACCCCATCGGCCAAATGTCCGCCGGCCAGCAACGCCGCATCATGATTGCCCGGGCCCTCGCCGGCTCCCGCGCCGCCGCCGCCACTCAGCAGGGAACCGCCTCTTTCGTTAACCCCACGAACCCGACCGAGATGCTCCTCCTCGACGAGCCCTCAAACGCCCTCGACCTCGCCGCCCAGCAAGACCTCCGCGCTCTCCTTCGCCGGCTCGCCCACACCGGCGTCACCCTCCTTCTCATCACGCACCACACCGCCGATATCATCCCTGAGATCGGCCGCGTCCTTCTCATGGCGAACGGCCAGATTGACGCCGATGGCGCAAAGCGGGATCTCCTCACTGCCTCTCGCCTTTCAACCCTCTTCGGAACCTCCCTTGAGGTTACGGAACGGGACGGCTACTTCCACGCTTGGTAGTCGATCTCTGCTTCCTTCTAGGCGCCGCTTCAGACACCTCTGCAGAACCGTAGCGAAACAGGCCTCAACCTCGACGAAAGTGGCTTTAACCTCGACGGAAATCGCCATAGTTGCATCCTAAAATAGCTTCTTAATGGTCCCTTCCTGCAGCTTAACCAGAACCGGTCGAGGGAACGTAGTCGGCCCAAGCACCGAAATTCGCGGCAGATCTCCTCGCACCATGGCCACTTCGTCGCAGGCATACAATCGCGGACAGGTCTGGCAATCTTTGTAGATCTTGTCCGGAAGCTGGGTTCTATCAACAACTCGGAAGCCAAAATGAAAGAAGAACTGCGGAATGCGTGTGAATAGACTGACACAACTCACCTTCTGGTTCTCCGCATCTTCGAGCAGCGATCGGAGGAGGGCACCACCAGCTCCTCGGCCCTTTGCCTCCGGCTTGACCATGATCGATCTAACTTCAGCTAAATGAGGTCCATACAGGTGAAGCGCACCGCATCCAAGAAGCTCGCGATCCACAGTCTCCGCCACCGCAAAGTCCCGCACATTCTCGCAGATCTCCGCATAGCTTCGCGGTAACAGCGTGCCATCGTGTGACAACGAACTGACTAACTGGAAGATGTTCGCCGCATCGGGCAGCTTCGCCGCCCGCACAAACACCCCACCCGTCGCCCCAGCCACCACATGCGCCGGTGTGATCTGATTAGAGGCCACGGCTAACTCCCCTGTCTGCTTCAGGTTGCGACAATCGCTGAAGTGCCGCTTCCAGGGCCTTCGCGACCCGGTGACGCGCCGTTCCGCCAATCACATCATGGCAATCAAGCGTCGCCTGCAGGGTAATCGCGGCGGGGAAGTCTTCACCAAACGCTTCGCCGAACTGCCTCAACTCCTCGAGTGTGAGCTCCTGTAACTCCCGGCCGCTCTCAAGTCCAAACCGCACCGCCTGCCCAACTTGTTCATGCGCTTTGCGAAACGGAACGCCTTTGTTCGATAGATAAGTTGCTGCAGCCATTGCGTTTAGGTAGCCAGAAGAAGCCGCCGCCGCCATGCGATCAAAGCGAAACTGAAGCGATCGCGTGAAGTCCGGAAGCACCTTCAGGATGCCCAGAGTGGTCTCTGCAGCGTCAAACACCGGCTCCTGCCCTTCCTGCAAATCCTTGTTGTAGGCAAGCGGCAAACCCTTGATCAACATCGTCAGCGTTGCCGAAGCCCCAAACAACCGAGCAGACTTCCCCCGAACTAGCTCCGTCAGGTCCGGATTCTTCTTTTGCGGCATGGCACTGGATCCGGTTGAGAAAGCCTCCGAAAGATCCAGAAAGCCGAACTCCGCCGTTGAAAACAAAGTAAGTTCTTCGGCGAAGCGCGAGACGTGAAGGCCAAAGGTTGAGAGCGCCTGGGTGAACTCCAGCGTGAAATCGCGATCGCTGGTAGCGTCCATGCTGTTCAGCGTGGGTCCGTCGAAATCCAGGGACTTTGCCGCAATGGTGCGGTCAAGTGCCAATGTTGCACCAGCAATCGCGCCCGAACCGAGTGGACAGAGATTCATCCTCGTCTTGCAATCCTGCAGACGCGAGATATCTCGTTCAATCATGCTGACGTAGGCGAGTAGCCAATGCGCGACAAGGACCGGTTCCGCGCGTTGAAGGTGAGTATAGGACGGCATGATGGAGTCACTGGCCTGCTGCGCAAGAGCGATCAGAGCGAGCGCCCATTGTCGCTGCCAGTCAATTGTAAGTCCAATCGTATGAATGACATACAACCGCATGTCAGTAGCGATCTGCTCATTGCGACTGCGTCCGGTGTGGAGCTTCAGTGCCAGATCGCCAATCTCACGTGTGAGCTCGAGCTCGACAAAGTGGTGGACATCTTCTGCTTGCGCTACGGATGCTGCGAAGGGTGCTTCGGGATCATTCAACTCGCGTTCAGTACTTAATCTTTCGGCACCCACGCCGCGCAGCCCCGCTATCATTCTTTCCTGCTCTTCAGAGGTGAGAATGCCAGCTGCGCCGAGCATGCGGGCATGGGCCATGCTGGCGCTAACCTCCGCCTGAATTAACCGCCAGTCGAAGGGGAACGAGCGCTGCCATGCCTCAAACCGGCTGTCGAGTGGCTCGCGAAATCGGCCGCTCCACATTTTGCTCGGCTGTTGGGCCAAGCCGTTGCCACTGTTCACTTCGCGAACTCCTTTTGATGATGCTGCATCACCTGAGCCCGTACACGCGCAGGAAGCCCTAGAATCTGGATGAATCCGGCCGCGTCCTTCTGGTCGTAGGTGGAACCCATAGTGAATGAGGACAAATCCGCGTTGTAGAGGGAGAGCTCAGAGGCGCGGCTGACAAAGGAGATGTTTCCCTTGTAAAGCGCCAGCTTCACGGAGCCGCTGACGTTCTCTTCCGTTTTGGAGAAGAAGGCATCGAGCGACTCGCGCAGGGGTGTAAACCAGAGACCGAAGTAAACGAGCTCAGCATATTTAAGCGCCAGCGTCTCCTTAAAGTGTGCCGTTTCGCGATCGACGGTCAGACTTTCCAGCTGCCGCAGCGCCTCAAGAATCAAGGTGCCACCCGGTGTCTCGTAGGCACCCCGGCTCTTCATACCAACAAAGCGATTTTCAACGATGTCAATGCGCCCGATCGCATTGCGACCGCCAATCTCGTTGAGAAGTTCCACGAGTTGAATGGGAGGCAGACGGTGCCCATCAACGGATACGGGGACACCACGCTCAAAGCCGATTTCCACCATCTCTTCGCGGTCAGGAGCATCTTGTGGGGAGTTGGACATGCGCCAGGTAGAGGCGTCGACCGGCTTATCCGTGCCTTCCAGTTCTCCACCCTCGTGCGAGACATGCCACAGATTGCGGTCGCGGGAGTGGATCTTGGTGCGGCTGGCTTCGACTTGCACACCATGCGCTTCGGCGTAGTCGAGGCAGTCTTCGCGTGAGACAAGGTTCCACTCGCGCCAGGGTGCGATCACCTTGAGTTCGGGTGCGAGTGCCTGGAAGGCATGCTCAAAGCGGACCTGGTCATTGCCTTTGCCGGTGCAGCCATGCGCAAGTGCAGTCGCGCCTTCGGAGAGGGCGGCTTCAACCTGATGCTTTGCGATTACTGGGCGAGCGATCGACGTACCGAGTAGATATTTGTGTTCATAGACCGCGCCCGCGCGGAGTGTAGGAAAGACGTAGTCCGTTAGAAACTCCTCGCGAAGATCCTTGACGATGGCTTTCTTGGCGCCCGTGGCATAAGCCTTCTTTATGACGGCGTCGATGTCTTCGCCCTGCCCTACATCAGCGATGAACGCGATGACGTCGTAGCCGTAATTTTCGTTGAGCCACGGAATGATGATCGAGGTGTCGAGGCCACCGGAGTACGCGAGAACAACTTTTTCTGCCATGAAAGACTTTCCTTTTCTCCGGTTACAGGCGGGAGGTTTATTGGCCGGAGCGCCGCTTGCTGCCCAGCCGATTTCGACTCTGAGGGAGGCGTTTAGCGCCACCCAGAACCATGAGCACGATGGCCTTCTGAGCATGCAAGCGATTCTCAGCCTGATCAAAGACGATGGATTGTGGGCCGTCCAGCACCGTGTCCGTGACCTCGGCATTGCGATGTGCGGGAAGGCAATGCATGAAAACAGCGTCCGCCTCTGCCTGCGCCATCAGGGCTTCGTTCACCTGGAACGGTTTAAATACAGGAGCGCGCTTGGTGGCTTCATGCTCGGAACCCATGCTGGTGCAGACGTCGGTATAGATGGCATGCGCGCCGGCAACGGCCTTGGCCGGATCAGTCAGGAGCGTGATCGACCCTCCCGTGGTCTCCGAGATCTCGATCGCTTTATGAATGATGTCGAGCTTCGGGCTATACCCCTTGGGACTGGCGACGCGGATATGTGCACCGAGTTGCGCGGCGGTCAGCATCAGGGAGTGGCAGACGTTATTGCCGTCGCCCACATACGCGACGTTGAGGCCTTCGGCAGAGCCAAACCGTTCCTCGAGGGTCATGAAGTCTGCGATGGCCTGGCAGGGGTGCTCAAGATCGGAGAGCGCGTTGATCACCGGAATGCGCGAGTACGTGGCGAGTTCAGTAATGGTGTCGTGGGCGTAGGTTCGAAGCACGATGATGTTCATCCATCGTTCGAGGTTGCGGGCAACGTCGGCCAGCGGCTCGCGTTCACCAAGCGGTGACTGCGTCTGATCGACGAAGATGGCGTTGCCGCCAGTGGTGTTAATCGCGGCCTCGAAGGTAAGACGCGTACGCAGCGAGGCTTTTTCGAAGAAGAGCACCATCTGCCTGGCGTCAAGCGCGGAACGGAAGTCTTCGGGATGTGCCTTTACGGTATGCGCGAGTTCCATGATCGCGGCCATTTCGTCAACGGAAAGATCGGCGATGGAGCAGAGATCGCGACCCTCCAGGCGACGAGCGGCTTCGTTGAAGGCGGTGTCGGATTGGATCCCGAGAGAGGCTGAGTGGACGGCGGAATGGCCGTTTTCCGGCCGCGTACCGAAGCTCAAGGTTTTGTCATAATTCATGAAAGCTATCTCCAGGTGCAGCTGCGGCGGAAGTTACTAGGCCCGGACTATCGCGTAATACCTCATCCAGGGTTGAGATGGTCTGGTCCACATGAACGCGCTCGAGGATGTACGGAGGCAGAAACCGCAGCACGGTTTCGCTTGTGCGGTTCAGGATGATGCGCCGGTCGAGCATGGCGGCGGCGATGGCGGCCGCATGATCAGCAGAATGAAAATCCACGCCGAGCATCAGGCCTCGGCCACGGACTTCACGAATGCTCGGGTGCTTGGTTGCGAGCCTCTGGAGTTGGTTGAGGAAGTAGCTGCCGACATCGCGAATGTTCGCGAGCAGGTTGTCCTGGCGTATGGTGTCGATCACGGCAGCGGCAACGGCGGTAACGAGGGGCCCTCCACCGAACGTCGTGCCATGCATGCCCGGAGAGAACGATTCGGCCACCGCGTCGGTGACCAGCATGCAACCAATGGGAAGGCCGCCAGCAAGCGGCTTGGCAACTGTGACGACATCGGGCAGGATACCGAAGTGTTGGAAGGCGAACCACTCACCGGTTCTTCCGAAGCCACATTGGATTTCGTCGGCGAGCAGAAGAGCACCGGTTTTATTGCAGAGTGCACGTGCCGTGGCGAAAAACTCTTGCGAGACGGGATGGATACCGCCCTCACCTTGAACCGGTTCGATGCAGATAGCGCACACGTCAGACGAGAAGAGGCTGCGGAGGTGCTCACTATTATTGAAGCGAACGAAGTCAACGTCCGGCATAACAGGAGCGAAGGGTTCGCGGTACTTGTATTTGTGGGTTGTTGCGACCGAACCGATGGTCCGACCGTGAAAGCTGTGTTCGAGGGCAAGGAAGCGGCGGCCAAGCGGCTTTCCGTGCGCCGATACACGGGTGGCATGGGCGCGAGCGATCTTCAGCGCTGCCTCCCAAGCCTCCGTTCCGGAATTACAGAAGAACACTCGATCCAGGCCGCTTATCTCTGTCAACCGAAGCGCCAGAGGTGCGGTATGTTCATGAAAAAAGAGGTTCGAGGTGTGTAGAAGGCGCGATGCCTGCGATGTGATAGCAGAGGTGATTGCGGGGTGGTTGTACCCGAGCGCAGAGACGCCAATGCCGCTAAGCAGATCAAGGAATTCCTCGCCAGATTCGTCGATTAGATGGACCCCGCGACCCCCAACAAAGAGGTGCGGGCTACGTTGATAGGTCTGCACTAACAGTTTTGCTTCGGCAGCTTGTAGATCTTCGAGCTTCATCAGGCGACCATGACCTCCGTTCCATCGTTGACACGAGATGTGCAGATATCCGGCAGAAGAGCAGCTGACTCTGCGGGAAGGATGCGGACGCGTCCTACACCCCCTGTAAGCGCTGCCTTGCAGGCATTGAGCTTAGGGAGCATGCCGCCATAAACGATCTGCTGCCGCTCGAGGGCAGGAATCTCCGAGAGGGTGAGCCAGCGAAGAACCTGTCCATCTGCACCTTTGACGCCGGGAACGTCGGTGAGGAACACGAGGGTATCGGCCTTGGTGCAGACTGCGGCTGCCGAGGCCATCTCGTCGGCATTGATGTTGTAGTACTCGCCATCGAAGCCGAGCGCAATGGAGCTGATCACTGGCACGGCATTCAAAGTCCAGATCGCCTGGAGCCAGCGAGGGTCGGTGGCGGCGATCTCTCCAACGAAACCCAGGTCGGGCGTTGTCTTTTTCTTCCGTGCGCGAAACACATTTCCATCTCCACCAGACAAGCCGACGGCGTTCTGGCCATGGGAACCAATAGCGGCGACGAGCGACTTGTTAACGCGTCCGGCTAGCACCATCAACGCGGCATCGCGTGTCTCTTCGTCCGTGATGCGGAGGCCGGAGACGAAAACGCTCTCTTTGCCGAGCTGAGCCAGGGTCTTGGTGAGTTGGGCACCACCGCCGTGAACGACAGCAACCTGGTTGCCGTCAGAGACGAGCTCGGCGATTGCTTTTCCGCAGATATGCAGCAGGTGCTTGTCTTCAATGGCGGCACCACCGAGCTTGACGACGAACTTCACGAGAGACCCTCCGCTTCTCCCCAGCCGAGCATGAGGTTAAGATTTTGAACCGCCTGGCCGGCTGCCCCCTTGAGCAGGTTATCGAGGCAGGAGACCAGAACCATGCGCCGGTTGTCTGGGCCGAGGACGAAGCCAAGATCACAGAAGTTGGTATGAACCACGTGTTGGATTTGTGGAAGCGTTCCGGATGAACGAATGCGCACCATCGGGCTACTAGCGTAGAAGCTGCGGAAGGTGTGCTCAATGTCAGAAGGTCTGGCAGGTCGTCGGAGCTTCAGATAGATCGTGGACAAAATGCCTCGCGGAATCGGCAACAGGTGCGGCGTGAACTGGATCTGTTCCGTCGTAAGAGCAAGCTGCTCCAGCAACTCGCCCGTATGGCGGTGTCCGAAGGCGCTATAAGCCGAGAGGTTGTCGGCCGCGTACATGAAGTGAGTTTTGGCGGAAGGGATTTTGCCTGCTCCACTGACGCCGGATTTGGAATCACAGATGATGCCCTGGTCGAGGTCGACCAGCTCGGCGCGAAGTAGCGGAACTAAGGCCAAGATGATCGAGGTGCTGTAGCAACCTGGGTTTGCGACCAGGCGGGCGGACGTAATCGCACTGCGATGGAGCTCAGGAGAACCGAAGACGGCCTCCTCCTGAAAAGAAGCCATGGCGACGGAGTCCACGTCAGTCAGGTTGTATACCGATCGATTCTCGTTGTTATGCAACCGCCACGCACCGCTCAGATCAATTACACGCAGACCTTGCGTCACCGCTAGAGGAGCCCATTCACGCGACTGCTGGTGCGGTGTTGCCAGAAAGAGGAACTCTGTGCGGAAAGCGTCAATTTGCTTCCAACTAAAGGGCTCCACTTGCGAAGCAACCGGAGCTAGGCCGGTGAGCTGCGGATGAAGAGCATCGAGTTGGATCGCCGTTTCGGTATCCGGCCTACCCAGAAAAAGGAGGCACTCGGGCGTGATGCGCGGATGCAGGAGCAGAAGCCGCGCAAGCTCTGCGCCTGCGTACCCGCTGACACCCGCTACAGCGATTCGCGGAGACGACGAATTGTCGTTGGAGTTAGCCAATGAAGACTTCCACTCGATTTTGGAGAGTTTGCGCTTGCTCGCTATCCGGGCAGATAACAAGAACGGTATCGTCGCCCGCGATGGTGCCGACCACCTCAGGCCAGTCCTCATAATCGATGCCTGCGGCTACCGGTTGAGCGCCGCCAGTTGTGGTGATGATGACGAGGAGGTTTGCCGCGGGTCGAACTTCCAAACCAAAGCTGCGGAGCACGTCGCGAATACCCGGAAGGTTTTCTTCCTCGTCACCGTCATTTTTTGGCAGCGTGTACCCGACAGGCCCTTTCGACAGGCGCATCTCGTGGATATCACGAGAGAGTGTCGCCTGGGTGACATGGAAGCCACGTTCCGCAAGTCGGCGTCGGAGCAGATCCTGGTTTGTGACCGGTGCTTCATGGAGGAGGTCGCGAATCGTATTGTGTCGTTGCTGTTTCACGCGTGCCCCATTTGGCATAATTATACATATAGCTGTATGTTTATGCGATATCAACACTGCCATCAAGAAGTGACTACAAGCCAGGATATGTATCTGTTCAGGGACGTATAGTGAGCTATGGAACAGCCTCAGGCGTTTTCTCCCATCCGCACGGCGCGGATGCAGCCTCTCCATTCTGCAAGGACTCCCCGGTCGCTCCTTGATGAGCGATTCGACCATGATTCGTGTGGTGTGGGCTTTGTCGCGTCTACGAGCAAGGATGGGGCCACGCATACGATCTTGACGCAGGCACTTACCGCCCTTGCGCGATTGGAGCATCGTGGCGCAACCGCGTCGGATGGCAAGAGCAGCGACGGCGTAGGCGTGATGACGGCGATGCCTCGAGGATTTCTTGCTGAAGTGGCAGATCTCCCCGAAGCCGAACGACAGAGCTTCGCTGTAGGCGTGCTGTTCCTGCCGGTCGGAGAGACTCGTGCAGAAGGGGCGTTAGAGCGGTGCTTGGTTGCGCACGGCTTTGCGATCCTCTGCTGGCGCGATGTTCCCGTCAACGTGGACTGCCTGGGCGAGATCGCATTGAGCACCATGCCGGCTATACGTCAGGTGTTCGTCGGAGACCGACAGGAGAACGGCGCGGCATCACGGGAACGAAGACTCTATCTTGCACGGAAGCGTTTTGAGCGGCTGCATGCGGAAGACCAGGTAACCGGATATGTGTGCTCGTTATCGTCACAGACGATTGTGTACAAGGCTATGTGTTCCGGAGTGTTGCTGCCGACGTTCTTCCCTGATCTGGCTTCTTCCGAGTACGTGACATCCTTTGCTCTCTTCCATCAGCGATATGCGACCAATACAGCGCCGACATGGCACCGGGCACAACCAGGACGAAGTCTGGCGCACAACGGCGAGATTAATACGGTATGGGGCAACCGGGCGCGAATGGATGCACGGGACTCCTCCTTGCCGGTCGAATGTAAGCCCATTCTGACCCAGGGCGGAACCGACTCGACAAGTCTGGATGAAGCTATCGAGTTACTGGCGCAGAATGGACGGACGATAGCTGAGGCGATCCGTATTTTGCTGCCGCCGGCGCAGATGGGCCGACCCACGTCGCCATTTCTGCGGTACCACATGGATGTTGCCGAGCCCTGGGATGGACCGGCGGCTATTGCGTTCAGCGACGGCAAGGTCGTGGGAGCCGCGCTTGATCGAAATGGACTTCGGCCTTGCCGATTCGCGATCACAAGCGACGGCCTGGTCGTTGCGGGGTCAGAGGCCGGGCTGGTGGATCTCGATCCCGAAACGGTGGTGCATAGCGGTCGGTTGGGGCCCGGGCAGATGTTGGTTGTTGACCTCGAGAAGCGGGCGATCTACGAAGATCGAGAGCTGCTGGCGCTGTTTGATCGCGATGCAACGTATGTGCAGAAGGTGATCGAAGATGAAGTTCTCGAAGCCAATGCACCGGCGAAGAGCTTTAATCTGGACGCGCTTACGGTGGCACAGCGCGGATTCGGTTACACCAGGGAAGATGTCCGCATGATCCTGCAGCCAATGGCGAAGGATGGCAAGGACGCTGTGTGGTCGATGGGGGATGACACGCCACTGGCTTTTCTGGCAAAGGCGCCGCGGCCGGTGTATGCCTACTTCCGCCAAAGGTTTGCGCAGGTGACGAACCCCGCCATCGATCCATTACGCGAGGCATGTGTTGTAAGCCTGCATACGCGGCTTGGACCGTGGTCTCACATGCTCGACAAGAATGCTCCTCTGCCGGGGGTTGCGGTCCCTTCGCCGTTTCTGTCGCTTGGGCAGGTCGAGACGTTGCGGCAGGGTCGTCATCCGCACGCAGACAGCCTTAGGGTGGAGGAATTGGATTGCTGCTTTGCAGCCACAGGATCGCTTGAAGATGCAATAGACCATCTATGTTCGCGTGCCATCGAGGATGTGCGCAACGGTGCGCGCATCTTGTTATTGAGCGATCGCCGAGCGACAAAGGATCATTTGCCTATCCCCATGGCCATTGCAACGGGCGGTGTTCATCACGCCCTGGTTCGTGCCGGGTTGCGAACGCTGGCGGGCCTCGCGGTAGAAGCGGGCGACTGCCGCGATGTGCATCATGCGGCTGTGCTGATCGGCTTCGGAGCTGGTGTGGTCAGTCCATGGCTGAGTCTTGAGACGGCGCGGCAGATGGCAGACGCTCAACAGAGCGCCGAACAGAATGAAGGCAAGATGTTGAAGGCGCTGGATGCGGGCTTGGCGAAGATCATGTCCAAGATGGGTATTTCTGTGGTGGACAGCTATCGCGACGCGCATCTCTTTGACAGTCTTGGATTGCACTCGGACGTTATTGAGCTTTGCTTTTATGGAACACCAGCGCCGTTGAGTGGAGTTGGATTTACCGATCTCGAGCGGCAGCTTCGGCAGACGTGGGAGGCGCCTTTAACGGACGCCAGTACGGAGTTGCCGGATTACGGGTGGGTGCGCTTCCGAAAGTCAGAGACGGCCGAACCACACGCTTGGCAACCGCCGACCGTGAAGGCGCTGCAGACCTTTGTGGGAAGTGCCCGCGGAACCGCACAAGGGGTGGATCGAGCGGGTGCGTTTACGATTTATACCCAGGGCGTTCACGCGCGGGATGCTGTGGTGCTGCGCGATCTGCTGGAGGTTCGGCCCGCTGGTCCGGAGAGATTGCTGGATGAGGTGGAACCGGCAGCAGCGGTGTTCAAACGGTTCGTCGCAAGCGCGATGTCGCTTGGATCATTGAGCCCGGAGGCGCACCAGACAATTACGGCGGCAATGAATATGCTCGGTGGCCGATCAAATACGGGCGAGGGCGGTGAGGATCGCGAAGTCTACCGAAAGCAAGCACCGGTTAAGGGTGAAAACAGTCCTGGTGGGCTGGTCACGTCAGCAATGGCGAGTCCTGGGGGAACGGCGACGTTGATTGCGGAAGCATTCACCGCAACTTACTCGGTGTCGCTGAACAACAAAATTAAGCAAGTGGCATCTGGCAGGTTCGGCGTCACGGCAGAGTACCTGGCGCATGCTGACGAGATCGAGATCAAAGTGGCGCAGGGTGCAAAGCCGGGGGAGGGCGGGCAGTTGCCGGGATTCAAGGTGAGTGGTTTGATCGCCCGGTTGCGGCATGCGCAGCCCGGGGTTTCCCTTATCTCACCACCGCCGCACCACGACATCTACTCGATCGAGGATCTTGCCCAACTCATCTTTGATCTAAAGCGGGTAAACCCGCGGGCAGCTGTGGGCGTGAAGCTGGTGTCGAGCTTCGGCGTTGGTACTGTAGCGGCGGGCGTGGCAAAGGCGTATGCCGACTTCATCGTCATCGCCGGCAACACGGGTGGAACCGGAGCTGCGGCGCTTTCGAGCATTAAGTATGCAGGGAATCCTTGGGAGCTGGGACTTGCCGAAGCGCAGCAAGTCCTGGCACAGAATGGAATGCGGGCGCGGGTGCGCTTGCGAACCGATGGTGGTCTGGCGACCGCTAAAGATGTGCTTATTGCCGCGCTGCTGGGAGCGGATGAGTTCGCGTTTGGCACGGCGGTGCTGGTCGCCATTGGGTGTGATATGGCTCGGCAATGTCATCTGAACACCTGTCCAACCGGGATCGCGACGCAGAAGCCGGAACTTCGTGCGAAGTTCCGGGGCAAGCCCGAGCATGTGGTGCGATTCTTCGAGGAAGTTGCCGAAGATTTACGACATCTGCTGGCACGATATGGGCTCGCCTCGATAGCCGAGGCGATCGGACGCACCGACCTGCTCGAGCAGGTGCGCTTTGATGGCAGTGTTGACCTACAGCCGATGCTCGCTTGTACTAATGGGCAACAACGGCAGTGGGCCGGTACTCGTAACGACCAACCACTTCCTCCAGCGCTTGACGAGCAGTGGGTAGCGCCGGCGATGAAGGCTATCAGCTTCGGGGAAGCTTTCGTAGCCGACGCACACATTGCGAATCGTGACCGGGCGGTCGGCGCTCGGTTGGCCGGTGAGATCGCGTTGTTGCGAGCCCAGGCTGAGACGCCGGTTGACATTACTTTGCAGATGCATGGGACAGCTGGGCAAAGCTTTGGCGCATTTGCTGTTGAAGGCATGACTCTGGTCCTCGATGGCTGGGCGAACGACTTTGTGGGAAAGGGGCTTTCCGGCGGCAAGCTGGTAATCCGGCCCCGAGGGCTGGCCGCCAAGAACAGTGGTCAGCACGTCATTCTGGGCAATGTAGCCCTGTACGGCGCAACGGCAGGAGAGCTATATGCTGCTGGTCGGGCCGGAGAACGTTTTGCAGTTCGGAATTCGGGTGCCGTCGCCGTTGTCGAAGGCGTTGGCGATCACGGCTGCGAGTACATGACCGGCGGAGTTGTCGCGGTTCTCGGCGAGGTGGGATCTAACTTCGGGGCTGGAATGACTGGTGGTCTGGCCTGGGTCTACGACGCGGACGGGTCCTTTGTCCGGGAGGAAAGGTTCCATCCTGAGTTTGTGGTTCCCGAGAGTTTCGGGACCGCGAACGCTGAGCTGCAGGGGAGACTGCACGTTCTCATTGAGCGCCACGTAACGGAATCGGCGAGCAGCCTGGCGGCGGAGATCTTGCGACGCTGGCCTGAATCCGCAGCGCCGTTTGTGTGCCTGATGCCGAAACCCCAGATCTGAGCAGCATCCAACGTGTAGTGATAGCGTTGGTTTGCTGTTGAACGGGGATGACGCATGTTCGATCTGAAGTCGGTCAATGACATTTTGCTGCTGGCGGTGAGCCGCGGCGAGCGAGATGTGATGCGATGGCAAAAGCCGGATGGGCGATGGGAGCCGATCTCGGCCGGCGATCTCTACGGCAGAGTAAGAGCGCTCGCGATGACGCTTACGCGATGGGGTGTGCAGAAGGGCGATCGTATCGTCGTAGTGGCAGAGAACCGGTGGGAGTGGCCGGTGACGGACTTCGCGGCGCTTGCATTGGGTGCTGTCGATGTCCCGCTCTATGGCACAACGACTCCAGAGCAACTCGGCTACATGCTGAACGATTCAGGGGCCAAAGTCGCTGTGCTCTCAACCATGGAGCAATATCGCAAGCTCCAGTTGGCGGGCGATCTGCCATCGCTTGAACGTGTCATTGTGATGGATGACGTCGAGATTGACGGTGTCGAGAGCTTCAGAAAGGCAATGGAAGGCTGGGAAACTCTGCGGGAGCGAGAGGATGCTTTTGACGACTGCTTGCGATCGGTGAAGGGGGAAGATCTGGCGACGATCATTTACACCTCCGGAACCACGGGTCGACCGAAGGGCGTCGGCCTGACTCATTGGAATCTTGCTAGCAACGTAAACGTGACCACGGACGAGATGGGGTTTACTCCGGAGGACAGCGCGATCTCCTTTCTTCCTCTGTCGCATGTCACAGCCCGGCATCTTGACTATGCATTCCTTTGTCACGGGGCCTTGGTCGCGTACTGCCCGAAGATCGACAAATTGCAGGAGGCTATGAAGGCAGTCCGCCCGACCATCTTCCTGGCCGTGCCGAGGGTGTACGAGAAGATTCGGCAATCCGTGGAGAACAAGGCGAGCGCCTCCTCTGTGAAAGCTCGGATTTTGCGCTGGGCAATTGGAATAGGTGAACGGAATCGAAAGGCAATTGCCGAAGGGCGCGTTCCCACCTCGGCGCTCTGGAGGTTAGCAAACAGGCTGGTGTATTCCAAGGTTGCCGAGGCCTTCGGTGGCCGTGTGCATACCTTCAGCGCCGGTGGAGCACCGCTTGGAATGGATACGGCGGGCTGGTTTGCCGATGCCGGCATACGCATCCTCGAAGGTTACGGCATGACTGAGACGTCGCCCGTGATCGCAGTGAACACACCGAAGCACTACAAGCTCGGCAGCGTGGGCAAACCGGTTCCGACTATCGAGGTGCGCTTCGCTGCGGATGGGGAACTGGAGGTGCGTGGCCCCTCGGTGTTCAAGTCGTACTGGAATTGCGAAAAGGAAACCGCAGCGGCGTTTGATGGTGACGGCTGGTTCCGCACGGGCGACATCGGTCGATTAGAGGAGGGGTACCTCATCATCACAGATCGCAAGAAGGAGCTGCTGAAAACTAGCGGGGGAAAGCTTATTGCTCCGCAGCCAATCGAGAGCAAACTGAAGGCAAACGGCCTGGTCGCGCACGCAGCGCTGATTGGAGACAAGCGTAAATTTGCCTCCGTGCTGATCTCACCTAACTTCCAGGCTCTTGAGGGATGGGCCAAGGCTAAGGGAGTTTCCACGACGGATCGGGTGGAGCTACTGCGGAACGACAAAGTGAACGCCGAGTACCGACGCATTATTGACCAGGTGAACCAAAGCTTAGCGCACTTTGAGACCATCAAGAAGCTGACGATTGTGCCGGACGAGTGGTCTGTTGAAAGTGGCGAACTGACCCCGAGCATGAAGATGAAGCGACGTGTCGTCGAAGACAAATACAAGGATTCCATTGAGGGGATGTACAGGGGAGATGCGGGAAAGAGTGAGTGATCGGGCGACGAGCAGGGAAGCGAAGTGGCTGAAGCCCTCACGAAAGGTGAAAGGAAAGTTTCAGAACCCGGTTCCTACCGTGGTCGGGACGCTCCGACTCATCTTCAAGGCCATGCCGCTGTACATCAAAAATCATGAACAACGCACACCCCTGGTCGCGCCCGGACCATTCAAGACAGATCGGGCACTGTTTTCTGCCGCACCAGATAGCGGACTACGTGTGACGTGGTTCGGCCATTCGGGCATGCTGGTGGAGATCGACGGAATTCGCCTCCTGATCGATCCCGTATGGGAAGAAAGGGCATCACCGCGGCAATGGTTCGGGCCGAGACGTTTCTTTCCGCCCACGATCTCCCTTGAAAACCTTCCGGATCTCGACGTCGTTCTGATCTCCCATGATCACTACGACCACATGGGCGAAACAACGTTGCAACGCCTGGCTCGACTGCCGTGCGCTGCTCGAGCGCAATGGATTACCGCACTTGGGGTAGGGTGCTTGCTGCGCACATGGGGTGTGGCCGCAGAACGTATCTCTGAGTTGGATTGGACGGATAGCAAAGTGATTGTGGGTCAGGACGGGAAAACGCTGCAAGTGTCGTCAGTCCCCAGTCGACACTTTTCGGGAAGGAGCCTCTTCCGCCGATTTGAGACGCTCTGGGGCGCATATGTTCTGAAAGGTGCAGAGCATACAGTTTACTTCGGCGCAGACACGGGATGGTGGGAGGGTTTCACCGAGGTAGGAGCCAGTTTCGGACCGTTCGATCTCACCATGCTTGAGATCGGCGCCTACAATGATCTATGGAAGGACATTCACCTGGGTCCAGATAATGCCGTTCGGGCGTTCCAAGAGATGGGAGGCCAGGGAATGTTGATGCCTATTCATTGGGGGCTCTTCGATCTTGCGCTCCATGGTTGGAGGCAGCCCATCGAGCGCTTATTGGAACTAGCCGGAGCGTTAAGCGTGCAAGTCTGGAGCCCCGAACCAGGTCGGCCGACAGAGGTTGTTCGAGGGAGAGCGCTGGTCGATCGATGGTGGCAAAAGGACAGCTAAATCCTGTCGTCCGTGATGGCTCAGTAGAGGAGGGGTTCGTCGATAAGGAATTCACTTGTGTCACCACGCTGCTAACGGGTACAAAGAGGGTGCAGCGCTGGGTCTGAGAGATCGTCGAGCACTCCGGAGATCCCGATGGCTGCTTCCGCTGAACGATTAATGCCGCGCGAGGTGATGGATATCCGGCAGGCATCGGAGTATCTGGGAATTAGTGGAGACACTCTTTATCGGTATGCCTCAGACGGCTTCATTCCTGCTTTCAAGCTTGGGAATCGGTGGCGCTTTAAGCGGTCACTTGTGGACTCCTGGATGGATGAGAAATCCGGGGTAAAACCGGTAGCCAGCAAAGTGACGGTCATGTCCCGAGAGAAAAAACCAGCGGGCCGAATTCGGCAGGCTTAACTAAGTGGCTTGTGTTTGCCGATCCAAGGTGATGAGCGTAATCTCTGGCGGGCAGTTGAGCCGAATCGGAATGCCTACTGTTCCAAGCCCTCGATTGACGTAAAGCTGTAGACGGTTGAAGTGGAACAGGCCTTCGACATACTTGCGGCCGAGAGGTGGCAGCACCAAAGGGCCGACCAGAGGAAGACGCACCTGGCCACCGTGGGAATGGCCAGACAGCATGAGATCGACGAGCGAGCCTCTCGGGTGGCTGACCACGAAGTCCGCATAGTCCGGGGCGTGGGACATGAGAATGACCGGACCAGTAGGATTTGACGGAATAGCCGTTGTGAGGTCAGGACGATCTGTGCCGGGATCAGCCGTTCCGGCGATGTTGAGCGTGTCTCCGCGCAGCGTCAGGCTTTCGTACCGGTTGTGCAATACAGGCAATCCTTGTCGTTGAAGAGCAGCGGTCACCATGGGGGCGCTGACGGCTACGTCGTGATTACCAAGCACGGCGAACTTCTGGGCGCAACGGATGGTGGCTAGGATCTCCGCGCAGCGGGATGCGGCGTGATGCTCGATGAGGAAGTTTAGCGACCCCCGAGTAATGAAGTCACCAGTCAACAGCACTATATCCGGGTTGAGACGATTCACCTGTGCAACGACGCGTTCGAGAAAGAACGGCTCCGTGAACTCCTCAAGGTGGAAATCGCTTAGCTGGACGATCCGGTGGCCAACGAAGGCCGACGGAAGATTGTCGACCAGAATGCGTTGTGAAAGAACGCTGATCTCGTGTCGTGCTACCAGGCTGCTATAGAGCGCCATGGTTGCCGCCAAGGCTCCCGAGCCGACGAGAAAGGTGCGGCGCGTAAGCCCATGCGTATCCGGTCGGTCTGAGGTCATCTTTACCATGATACCGAGTGTGCCGCTCGCTTTAGTGACGCTCAGCCGAGTTCGCTAGAATGGGCAACATGAAGTACTTGTTGCGGAAGAGGCGAGCTCTCAAGGCTGCCAGCCTAGCTGGTGCCGATGCTCTTCTGGTCACGCACTTGCCCGACGTGCGTTATCTCTGTGGGTTCACTGGGTCTGCAGGCGTGCTCTCCTTATGCAAGGGACAAGCGAGACTGTTTACCGACGGTCGATACCGCGAGCAGGCCACGGCAGAAGCTGTCGGGACGGCTATAAGCGTCGAGAGTCGGCCACCGGCGCTAGCCGCCATCACTTGGCTGATGGACAGGTCGACACGATGTTTGTTCAATGCCGTCCATGTGACGGTGGCACAGTTCGATCTGCTCAAACGAGCTCTCCCGTCAGCCAGTCGGAAGAACTTCTTTCAGCCCGAGGATGGCTTGATCGCCCGTTTGCGGGAGATCAAAGATGCTGAAGAGATGAAGGCGATGACGGCAGCGGCCAACTTAGGATGTCGGCTCTTCGACCATGCCCTGAGCGAAATCGCAAGTGGGACGACGGAGGCTGAAATCGCAATGATGCTTGAGCAGGGGGCAAAACGCTGCGGTGCAGATGCTATGAGCTTCGATACGATTGTGGCGTCTGGCGAGAGAAGCGCTTTGCCGCACGGCCGGGCCACCTCGGCCAAGCTCCCGAGGAACGGCTTCGTTACGCTTGATTTCGGTGTTGTTCTCGAAGGCTACTGCTCGGACATGACACGCACGGTTCACCTCGGTAAGCCGAAGGGCGAGGCGCGATCCGTGTATGATTCCGTTCTGGAAGCGCAGTTAGCCGCTGTAGCCGCGGTACGTGCCGGTGTAGAAACAGGAGCGGTTGATGAAGCTGCGCGATCCGTACTTCGGCGCGCCGGGCTTGAGGAGTACTTCATTCATTCAACAGGGCACGGTGTCGGCCTTGAGATACACGAAGGTCCACGGATCGCTGCAAAGCAGACCTCGTGTCTTCGAGCGGGAATGGTCATCACCATCGAGCCAGGAGTGTACCTTCCAGGCCGCTTTGGTGTAAGGATCGAAGACATGGTGCTGGTCACCAAGACCGGCGGCGAGGTGCTAACGCCAACGACAAAGGCACTGATCGAGCTGTAACGCTCGAACCAAGGAAGGAACGATGGATCAGGATCAGGTGAAAGAGCTTCGCGAACTCATCGAGTTGTTGAAGGCCAACGATGTTGCGGAGTTCGATATGGAGCAGCCGGATTTCAAAGTTCGATTGAAGTTTGCAGGTGAGCCTTTGACGTCGCCCGCAGTGGATCTTGTCCAGCTGTCCCAAATGATGGCATCCGCGCAGCAGACTGGCTCCCCCATGCATGCGACGGAGTCTTTACACCTCCACCCGGAGCAGAGCAGCTCGGCACAGGTGGCCTCTGTAGCGGAAGAGCTATTGCACACGGTGAAGTCCCCCATTGTTGGGACTTTTTACGAGTCTCCATCGCCGGGCGCGCCAGCCTTTATCAAGCTCGGCGATCAGGTCGAGGTAGGACAGGTCCTGTGCATCATCGAAGCGATGAAGCTGATGAACGAGATTGAGGTCGACGTTGCGGGAGAAGTCGTGAGGCGGATTGCTTCGAGCGGCCAGCCTGTGGAGTATGGTCAACCACTGTTTACGATCCGGCCGCGCTAGAGCCGCTTAACAGAGTGTCGGTGAACAGCACACGGGAAGGCGACGAAGTATATGTTTCAGAAAGTCCTAATTGCCAATCGAGGCGAGATCGCTCTACGTGTGATCAGTGCATGCAAAGAGATGGGCATTCGCACGGTAGCCGTCTATAGCGAAGCGGACAGGAACTCGCTGCATGTACGCTTTGCCGACGAGGCAATCTGTATCGGCCCACCGCGATCGGCCGAGAGTTACTTGAATGTACCTGCGGTCATCTCCGCAGCCGAGATCGCCGATGTGGATGCGATACACCCTGGCTATGGCCTCTTAAGTGAAAATGCGAACTTCGCCGAGGTCTGCCGTGCCTCCAATATCAAGTTCATCGGACCGCCGCCTGAAGTAACGCGGTTGATGGGGGAGAAGTCTACTGCCAGGCAGACAATGAAGAAGGCGAAGGTGCCCATTCTGCCAGGCTCGGATGGTGTGATTGCGAGCGAGGACGAGGCGCTGGAGTGGGCAAAAAGCGTAGGCTACCCCGTTATTCTGAAGGCGGTTGCGGGCGGCGGAGGGCGAGGCATGCGGATCTGTCGATCGGCGGCAGAGTTGCCAGCCCTGTACCACCAAGCCTCAACTGAGGCTGCGAACGCCTTCGGTAACGGTGACCTTTACATGGAAAAGTTCATTGAACGACCGCGGCACATCGAGTTTCAGGTACTTGCTGACGAGCATGGGAACGTCATGAGTCTCGGCGAGCGGGAATGTTCTATCCAACGTCGTCATCAGAAACTGATCGAAGAGGCGCCTAGTCTGCAAGTTTCGCCAAAGTTGCGGGAAGAGCTCGGCAAAACAATTCAGAGATCCTTGACGAATATCGGATATCAGAATGCCGGGACCATCGAGTTCCTGATGGACGAAGACAGCAAGATCTACTTCATCGAGATGAACACACGGATTCAGGTTGAGCACTGCGTCACTGAGATGGTGACAGGCGTCGATCTGGTGAAAGCGCAGCTGCGTATCGCTGCGGGAGAGAAGCTGCACGCGATTGTTCCGACCGTGCCTCCCATTCGAGGGCACGCGATCGAGTGCCGAATCAACGCGGAACATCCAGAGAAGTTCACGCCTAGCGCGGGCAGGATTACAGCGTTCAATCCGCCAGGGGGGAACGGTGTGCGGGTTGACACTGCCCAGTATGCCGAGGGAATAGTCCCGCCATATTACGACAGCATGATCGCGAAGCTCATCTGTCACGGTCAGGACCGGGAAGAAGCGATGAACAAGATGCAGCGGGCCTTGGATCAGTTTGTGATTCAAGGCATTCATACTTCCATTCCGTTACATCAACGGATCTTTGCTGATCCGGAGTTTCGCTCCGGGAACTTTGATACGAAGTTCATGGAACGTTTTCTCGATCGGCACAAGATTTGATGGAACCATTTCGGCTTCCCCGGCTCTACGCCATTCTTGACGGTAGTACGTTGCGGGCTTCAGAGATCGACCTGTTCGTAGCTGCGCGGCAACTTCGGGATGCAGGGATTTCGCTTGTACAGTATCGAGAGAAGACCGCAAGCGTCCCGGAGATACTCGAGAACGCACGGATGCTTCGCACGATTTTCGACGGTTCAGGGGCGATCCTCCTTCTCAACGACTGGCCTGAGATCGCTGTCAAAGCGGAATTGGACGGGGTACATATTGGTCAGACCGACGCACACGTTGCGGCCGCGAGACAGATTATCGGACCTAATTGTCTGATTGGTGTTTCAACACATACGCCCGAGCAGTTCCAAGCGGCGCTCGCCACCGATGCAAACTATATCGCGTATGGGCCGATCTTCAGCACTCAGACCAAGCCAGATGCCGAGTCTGCGGTTGGCATTGAAGGTCTCAAAGAAGTCCGTAAGCTCAGTGACCGACATTTGGTCGCGATTGGTGGAATCTCTCGGGAGCGACTCGGTGAGGTGCTGAACGCTGGAGCGGATAGCGTGGCCCTTGTTGGAGCTTTGTATGAACGGGGGCGAAGCATTGCGGAGAATGCTTCACGACTGCTCCAAGCCGTGGAGACTTAGCGTTGACAGAGAAGTGGGGAATGGGAGCAAAGCACCCGTAGATACCAGAATCGTCACCCGTGCACTACTATTGCGTTAAAAGCTGACAGACTTTATGGTCCGCAATGCGCGTTGCGGAAGCAGTGTACGTCGGACGTCATCAGAACTTGCGCGAGAGAGACGTGCGCGCATCTGGAACCGGAAAGATTGAGGAACGTCGAGGGATGTCGAAGCTTTTTGCCAAGAAGTCGATGCAGATACTGATGGCGCAAGCCAAAGAAGAGGGAAGTGACACGCTCGAGCGATCGCTCGGCGTAGTCTCCCTTACGGCATTGGGGATTGGCGCCGTGATTGGCGCAGGAATCTTTGTCCTCTCGGGGATCGGCGCGCACTCCGCCGGGCCGGCCTTAATGCTTGCTTTTGTGCTCTCAGGCCTCGGTTGCGCTTTTGCAGGGCTCTGCTACGCCGAGTTCGCGGCGATGATCCCGCTGGCAGGATCGGCGTACACCTACGCTTATGCCACGCTGGGGGAGTTATTCGCTTGGATCATTGGGTGGGACCTCACACTGGAGTACGCGATGGGTGCGAGTACCGTGTCATCTGGGTGGTCGAACAACTTTGTAGAGTTCCTCGCTATTTTTGGTTTGAAGTTCCCACTTTGGCTGGCTTATGACCACTGGACGGGGTTGCGCACCGCGCTGACCGTGGTTTGCCGGAACTCGGTGCGAACAGCTCATCCTGAGCTGGTACAGGGTACCCGGGAGTTTAGTGCGGCGCTCCTAGCGGTGGTACAGCACCCGTCGGCAGAACTTGTTGCAAAGGGACATGCCCTGCTGAACGCGCCTCACATCTTCGGTGTAGAAATTGGGTTCAATCTTCCGGCGTTTGTGATTGCGCTGGTGATCACGAGTATTCTGGTGATCGGCATCAAGGAGTCAGCAAAGTTCAACAGCGGCATCGTCGTTATGAAACTGGCGGTCGTTCTTTTCGTACTCGGATTCGGTTCGCATTACATAAATCGCGCCAACTGGGGATCTGACTGGCACAGCTTTGCGCCGTTCGGGATGGGCGGGATCGGTTTGGCTGCTGGTCTGGTGTTCTTCTCATACATCGGGTTCGATGCGGTTTCGACAACAGCGCAAGAAGCGAAGAACCCGCAGCGGGATCTGCCGATTGGCATCATCCTTTCGCTCCTGATCTGTACGTTGCTGTATATCGGAATCGCAGCCGTCCTGACTGGCATGGTGCCGTGGCAGTCGATCAATATTGAAGCGCCTATTGTCCGCGCCTTTCTTGACTACCAGGTGGGTTGGGCTGCGAATATTGTAACGATTGGATCAATAGCCGGCCTGACGAGCGTGATGCTTGTGATGCTCCTGGGGCAGAGTCGCGTTCTCTATGCCATGGCACATGACGGCCTTCTACCCAAGAAGTTCTTCGGTGACATTCATCCGCGCTTCCGGACGCCTTGGAAGGGGACTATCCTTGCCGGGCTGCTGGCTGCCGTTGTCGGCAGCGTCACGCCGATTGACGACATCGGCAAGATGGTGAATATCGGAACCCTGCTCGCATTCGTTATCGTGTGTATCGCAATCCTTGTTTTACGTAGGACGGATCCGGACCGACCGCGACCCTTCAGAACGCCACTGGTTCCTTTGGTGCCTATACTCGGGATCGTCTTTAATGGGTACATGATGTACACCTTGGGTAAATGGAACTGGATTCGCTTGATCGTCTGGTTGTTAATAGGCTTGGTCGTTTACTTCGGATACAGCCGGCACCACAGCGAAGTCCGCAAGCATATGGCGAGATAAGTATTTTCAGTATTGGAAAGCGCCCTTACAGGACCGTCTGCCTCTGCACTCCTGCCTAAGAATGAGGTTCTAAAAGGATAGTGCTTACCGAGGTCGGATCGTCTCTGAGCTTCAAGTACAGGGGACCACCCGACGGCTTCGCTACCATCAACGTCGAGCCGACGAAGCCATCGGGAACCTGGATCTCCTTGGCGAATGACGAATCTGACGAAACACTGCTAAGAAGGTACAAGTTGCTGCCGGTTAAGGCGCAGTTAAGCTCGCCTGTGTTTGTGCAGTTCAGGTCAGTCAGCCTCGGAAGACGTACTAAAGTGATTAGTGGCGTCCAGTCGCCGGTAGTTCCGTCTTGCAGCATAAGCCGAAGCCGTAGCGGACCGAAAGCCGAACTGCCGAATGTTTTATGCAGATCGATCTGCGCCAGAACAGTGTTGCGGTCCTGCAGCACAAGCGATCCTTCAGACAAACTCAGCTTGTCGTGAAGTGAGTCATCTTCACTTGCGATCTCAATTTGTCCATCGCGGGGAAAAGGCGTGGCTGAGCGAAGAGAGAGCATTAGCTGCGCATCGAGAGGAACGTCGTCTTGATTCAGCAGTTGAACCTGTGACGCGTCTGAAGGACGAACGACACGTCTGCTCAAGATGGTAACCGCCGGTCGCGAAGGCTGTACGGTGAAGGGCAAGCTAAGCGTTCGATCGTCTGCCAATGTGATCTCGCCGGTGAGTTGTGCGCCGGGCTTGAGTTTGGGTGAAGCTGTCCCGGAGGTCAGCTTAAGAAGAAGGGACGTCGAAGCTGCGCCTTTTTTTGAACGCAGAGGAGTTCCTTGGCGGTCCGCTCCCACAGGCTGCATAAAAGTGAGACCATCAAAGGTAAATTGTTTGACGTCGGAAAGATTTGAGCCGGACAAAGACAGGCTCTGATCTCCCATATGGTAGTCGACGCCCTTAAGGTCAGCGGGCTTTGAAAACGCCTGAACCGAAAGTGTCTCGGGTTCGGCTTGGCCATACTGGCGAACGATCAGGTGGACAGCTCCTGGATTACTGGAGTGAGGAGACAGGATAAGGGCAACAACATTGTGCTTGTCCGCTGGTTTCCATTCCAATTTCTGGTCGGCTTGACCGCTCTCCTGGGCGGTGATCGACTCAATGCATGCCGTTCCTGAGGACGATAGGAGAAGGTGGTTCTGTTCTCCCAAAATAATGTGATCGTCCGTTGCAGAAAGCTTCCAGTTTGTACCGGGAGCGTTCTGTATCTGCAAGGTGGGGCCCGCGAAGTGATCGAACCCCCACTGGCCTATCACCGTCGCCATGCCCTCAATCGAAGTGACACTTCCAGCAGCCGTTTGTGCATTCGACCCGGCAGGAGCGGCGCCGATGGCTTTTGACGGATCCTTCCCGCTGCTTGAGAGTCCAGTCTCTCTGGGCAGCGGCGGTAATTGGTGACGATCGTCTGGCGCTGGATGCACAATAAGGCCGCCACGGAAGGGATCTGGTGTCAACTGGAGCCCGGCACCCGAGGCAGGCTCTTCGTAGTGCAGCTGCAAATCGTGCGCGAACGACGTGGAGAAGACCAGGGGAGCGCCTTCCACCGGCAGCGCCACGCCAGGCCGTAGAAGACACGTCACATGCTTGGGGTCAGAGGCTCTCAGCCCGAGGAGAGGTGCTTTCTGTACGGCGGGTAGCCCGATTACGATGACCGACTTTGGATTTTCGAAAGAGGGTGGTGTGTTCAGCCGGAGGTTCAGGGCTTCACTCTGAGGAAAGGCGATTGCAGGAATGTACGAGTAATGCGCAGTGTGGAGGTTGCTCATGATCCGAACAACGTCCACGATCGAACCGACATACGCGCTGTACATACCTCCCCCGGCCATTTGCGTGGTACTCGCGGAGTTGATGAGGTCCGAACTCGCGCCACTGGTCAGACTGTTGACGATCGACTGGCCATGTCCATCATCGAGGAGGCTTTGACTCCCGCTTTGAGTCAGGCAGTTGTACTGTGCATCAACTGGCGTCTTGAAGCAATCAGGGTTAGGTTTCAAATTCAAAGTTCGGGCAAGAAGATCGGAGTGCTCGGCCATAGCTTTAGAATCGTTGGGGGGAACCTGCCGCATCTCATTGAGGTATTTCTCGATGCGCGCCTGCTCGAAACCCGCCTCGTCCAAATCTTGTGACGCTCTGACGAAAACACCTGGCCGGGCTCGAATAGCGGAGCGAAGCGCGCTGATGTCGCCACCCGTCTCGGGGGCTAGAAGCAGCAGGACCTGCTGTGCTCCCGGCGGAACAATCACCTCGGCACCCTCTGCTTTGACCCTTTTATCCCAGGTCTGAATCTTAACAATCCAATTTTCGGGTGGAGGATTTGTGGTGCCGCGGAGAAAGACGGCTACCAACAAGTACCGGACGGATTGGGTTTCGGGGAGGTCAGCATGTAACCAGAGATGGTCTCCCTCAAGGAGGTTCGGAACAGTGGCGATCGGCAGCGACTTGCCTTCGCGTGTCACGCGCACGTCTATCTTAGGGCCGCTCAGATCGAATCGCGCTGTTGCTGCTTCAGAGGCAAAGAGAGATGTGGGTAGAACGAGGCAGACGATAGACGCCAGAGTGGCAAATCGAGCAATTAAGGCCATAGCTACATTCTAGACGGCGCAGGGGGAGGGATCGCCGCACGAATGATGTAGGGTAACGAACCAGCTACCGTTGGCGGCTGGAAGCATGGTCGCTTGCAATCACGCCATCCCGGATCGTAACGATACGATCCGCGAACTCTGCAATATCCGGCTCATGTGTGACAAGGACAATCGTATTGCCTTTTGAGTGGAGGTCGTCGAAGAGCGCCATGATCTCTTCGCCTGTCTTCGAATCCAGGTTCCCTGTAGGCTCATCGGCCAAAATGATAGAGGGACGGTTCACGAGAGCTCGGGCAATTGCCACACGTTGACGTTGGCCGCCGGAGAGCTCATTTGGCTTATGCATCATGCGCGTGCCGAGATTGACCGACTCGAGCACAGCTTTGGCACGGGCTGTACGCTCCGTCGCCGGTGTGCCGTTGTAAATCAGCGGCAGTTCGACATTGTGCAGTGAAGTGGCCCGGGCAAGCAGATTGAATGTCTGAAAGACGAATCCAATCTCTTTATTCCGGATGCGGGCAAGCTCGTCATCGTTGAGCTCGGAGACGTCGTGACCGTTCAACCAGTATCGGCCTTGTGATGGCGAATCCAGGCAGCCGATCAGGTTCATGAGCGTTGATTTGCCGGAGCCCGAAGGTCCCATGATGGCCACGTATTCATTCTGACGAATTCGTAGATTCACCCCCCGCAGCGCATGGACCTCCTGGTCGCCCATCGAGTAGGTCTTCCACAGGTTGTCGGTCACGATGATGTCGCCGGGCTGAGGGCCTTTCATTGGCTGGCCGTCGATGGTTGATTCAAGTTCAGTAATCATCGCGCGTCTTCTCCCTGTACCTGCACAAGCGTATATACGCGCTTGTCAGTCCATAGTTCCCGTAAACAGAACGCCGCTTATTCCGTAGGCGGTACAACCGCTGGTGTATTGTCCGGTTTGACGATGGTACCGCTCTTGAGGGTGCGGAGTACCTTGTACGTTCCTGTGACAATCTCCTCGCCAGGTTTGAGGCCGGACGAGACTTCAATGTCGGTTGCGCCCGTGATTCCAGTCGAGACCGGGAGGAAGATCGCGTGCTGCTTTCCCCGATCGGCGGTGAGACGGTAGATCCCTTGCACCAGGTGCGGCTTTGAGGCCGCCTGGATCAAGCCTGGACCCTCTTTCGCTTTGCCGCCGGTTGCGGCGAGAGCCTTTTCGGCATCCGGATCACGCTCGACCAACGCCTGGATCGGAATTGTCAGGACCTCCGGACGACGCGCCGTGGTGATCTTCGCCGTGGCCGAGAGACCTGGCCGGAGCTGGTCGGAGCTTTCGTCCAGAGTTACCACGACCTTGAAGTCCTTGGCCTCTTCCGTGCCCGTTGTACTTTGGCTAGTGGCAATTCCCGTTGTACGGAGTAGGGCTTGGTCTCCGACTTCCGTCACATGCCCTTTGAAAATTTTTCCAGGCAGCGCATCCACGGCCACCTCGGCGGGTTGACCAAGGCGCACATTGACGATGTCGGTCTCGTCTACTTTGACCTCTGCCGTGATAACGGACATGTCGGCGAGCGTCATGAGGGTAGATCCCTCCGCGTTCTGGATGCCGACGACCACTGTTTCACCTTCGCGTACAGGAACGTTAGTCACCAAGCCGTTGAAGGGCGCTCGGCTCACCGTCTTATCCAAAGCGTCGTAGTTGGCTCGTTGACTGGCTACGGTCTGGTTGACGTGGGCGCGTGCCGAGAGTGTCTGCGCCTGTGCCTGATTCTCCGCTGCCTGTCTCTGTGCGAGCGTCGCGCTGGACATGTCATACGCCGCCTGTTTCGCATCGAAGTCCTGCTTCGAGATCAGCTTCTCGTCGTATAGCGACTTGGCGCGCGTGTAGTCCAGTTTCTTTTGTTCCAAATCGGCGGTCGCCTGCTGCACATTTGCAGCCGCAGTTTTCTCAGCCGCAACATTGGAAAGAACATCTGTCTTCGAAGAGGCGATCGTCGCCTGCTGGGCAGCGACCGTTGCGGATGGCTGCACGTTCTCTATCGTAGCCAAGATCGCGCCGCCTTTGACGTGATCGCCTTCCTTTACGTCGAGCTTCGTGATGCGACCGAAGGCTGTTGCACCAACGTTGACGTAGGTCTTTGGTTTGATTTGCCCGGTTCCACTCACCATCGAGGTAAGATCCTGCCGAACGACTGGACTGGTCGTCACCTTCAAAACGCTTGCTTGATTGTGTCGAACGATTCCGAGGGCGATCAGGCCGGCGATGAGAACGGCGACCGCGAGGAGGATACCTTTCTTTGTTGTCATCGAGGTCCTCTTGCCGAGAGGAACGTTGTCGTGCGTCGGCGTACTCCAGCTAAAAAATTGATCAAGCATCACCTGTCCAAATCGAACAGATTATATACAGCCGTGGACGGATGTCCGTCATCAAAGTGCCGGCTCTTGTATGTGGGCCCCTTCGGCCGTAGAATGAAAGCGCCGCTAGGAGCACTCCCGGGATGAAGCTGAACCATAGTTGTACCGTCGCTTTCGCGTCGTTTGCGCTCGCTTTTCTGCCTTTCGGAAACTCGAGGGTCTTCGCGCAGGAGAGCACCGGCAACGACACTGTGACGAAGGCTCCGGTACAGGAAGAGAAGCCGGATCCTCTCAAGCGACAGTTGAGCGACAAGGAACGCATTCAACAGCAGAAGAATTTGAAGCAGGAGTTGAAGGGAAGCTACAAAACCTGGCTGGATCAGGATGTTCGCTGGATTATCACCGACCAGGAGATGCAGGCGTTTAAAGCTCTCGGCAACGACGAAGAACGCGATCAGTTCATCGAAAACTTCTGGCTTCGAAGGAATCCGAATCCGGACTCCCCAGATAACCAATTCCGCGAAGAACATTATGCTCGCATTGCGTACTCCAATGAGCACTTTGCTGCTGGAAAACCTGGATGGCGCACCGATCGCGGGCATATCTATATCGCCTATGGCAAGCCGGACAGTATCGATTCGCATCCAAGTGGGGGCAATTACGAGCGCCCAATGGAAGAAGGTGGAGGCAGCACATCGACATTCCCCTTCGAGGTGTGGCACTACCGCTATCTGGAAGGGATCGGTGACAATATCGACATTGAGTTTGTCGATACATGTATGTGCGGCGACTACCATATGACCCTTGACCGCTCCGAAAAAGATGCTCTGAAGCACACACCCGGAGCGGGCCAGACCCTTTATGAACAAACGGGACAGGCCAAACAGGCGGATCGCTTTTCAGGTGGCGGTCTCGAGCAGCTCGGTGCAGGGCCGATGAGTCAGTCCAACCAGAGCAAACAATTCGATCGTCTCACGACCTTCTCCAAGCTGATGGGTGCGCCACAGATCAAGTTTAAGGATTTGGAGGCATTCATGGCGACCTCAAAGATCCTCACTGGCCCGCCGTTTTTGTTCGATGTACGCACGGATTATGTGAAGGTCACGAATGATACCGTTCTGGTTCCACTTACCTTACAGATACGCAATCGTGATATTACGTTTTCGAACAAAGACGGTGTTGCGATTGGAACGGTCAACATCCTTGGCCGAGTGTCTAACCTGAATCATCGCGCTGTGCAGACATTTGAAGATACGGTCAACGTTCAGGTTCCAAGTGAGCTGCTTGCTCGCACGCAGAACAACGTGTCGGTTTACTGGAAGTCACTGCCGATGCGGCCTGGCCTGTACAAAATCGATGTCGTCATAAAGGACGTCAACGCCCCGGATCACATTGGAACGTGGCGTCGAAGCGTTAATGTGCCCAAGTATGACGACGACAAACTCTCCGCTTCATCGCTGATTCTGGCCGATCAGATGGAGCGAGTTCCGTCGAAGGATATTGGGGCGGGAAATTTCGTAATCGGCAATACACGCATTCGGCCGCGCGTCCCTCCCGGTGTTGCTGCTCCGGTTACCTTTCACCGGGCACAGAACCTAAATTTCTGGATGCAGGTTTACAATCTAGGTATCGACGAGAAGAGTAAGCAGAATGCCGCTACAGTCGAGTACCAGATCGTTGATATGGCAACAAATAAACTGCTTCTCGATACACAAGAGTCCACAGCGAAGATCAGTCCTAATGCCGATCAGGTGACTTTAGAGCGAAGTGTGCCGCTTGCAAGTCTCCAGCCCGGTAAGTATCAAGTCACGATTAAGGTAAATGACGGGGTTTCCAAGCAGCAGATCGCAGAATCTGCGCCGTTTGTGGTGGATTAGGTATTGCTGGTTCGTATCGACGGGAACCCACATCGTTTGCTATGCCGCGATCAGAGCAGAACATTGCAGCCTGTTGGAACGTATTTGAAAGCTCTCTTCTGGAACAAGGCCAACCGACGCACGGGTGAAGCTGTGCAGCAGAGAACCAAGCAAATCGTAATCCTGCTTACGCTATTGACGCTAAGCCCGCGAATCCTCGTGTCTCAGCTAGGTGCAGGGGTAAGCGGCACCGTCCGTGACACACATGGAAAGCCCGCGACGGGCGTTTCAGTTGAACTCATAGGGCCAGTTGCGGCTGCCGCAGTCCTAACGGATCTGCACGGTCGCTATGAAATTAATGGTGTGTTGCCAGGAGTGTATCAACTGCGTGCGAGTGCGGCGTTGTCACTGCCTAGTTTGCGCAGACAACTTCGGTTGGTGGCGGGAGTGAGTTCTACAGTTAATCTCACGATGAGTGGTACCTCCGGTGAAGCATCCTGGGAGCCGCGGAGACGTCGTGATCCTGTTATCGGAATCGAAGATTGGAAGTGGACCTTAAGGTCTCCTGCGAACCGGCCAATGCTTCGACTCACTGATGATGGAGGTATAGGCCATGGCGATCGAAAGGAGAGCCGTGAACACAGGGAGACACATTTTGGCTTCTCCGCCGGCACGGCATATGGAGAATTTGGCAACTCCGGTGAATACGAGAGCGTCATCTTCGCGCACCGCTCCAGCGATCAGAAGAAGACCTCAAGCCTTGGCTACAAGCTTGCAAAGCCTCAGAAGAACTCGTCAGCTTCGTTTAGTGCGGTATCCGGATTGTTCGAAGCGGAGTCGGACACTACCAGCAAGCGTCGAGCCAGCCTGAGCGTCAGAAGCTTTCCGCAAGTTGTGACTCTGTCCGGGGAACCTCTCACCGAACTCGCATTTTCTTCTGCGGAACGCATAAATATAAGCGAAGTAGCTATAGTCGAGGTCGGGAGCGAGACAAGGGTTTTACATGCCGGAAAGACTCGCGCGACGACCTACCCTTTTCTTTGTCTGCTCTCTCATCCAACAGCAGGGTGGACTGCAAGTTATGCTTTCGCAACCTCTCCCGAAGTGGCAGGGTATGATGATGTCGGGATCGGGGGCAGGCCGACGCCTGTGGCAATTAGCGGCCCGAACGGGCTTCTCTCAGAAGCAGGCAAACATCACGAGATTGCAGCAAAATACGGCCTCGGCAGGTCTTCAGTCCAAGTTGCCTATCACCATGACACTGTGCCCCGATCTCCCCTATCTGGGATGCTGAAAGATCACGTCACCACTCCCAGTTTGTCGGGGCGCATGTCTGGCGAAGCAGCTGACGCAATGGCGCTAGACATCAGCAATGGAACGTTCAAGGTGTTCGGTCCTAGCTTTTCCGCGGATGGCTACACAGTTCTCACGAATGTGTCTCTTGCCGAGGGGTTCTCTCTGTTAGGAGGATATCTGACAAGTACTGGCGTAACTGTTGCGGGCGCTAACGGAAATGCCACTCAGGAGCGCATAAGGTCGGAGATTTCACAAGCCTTCGTGGCTGCAGTAAAAGCAAGATCAGCCCGAACTGGGACTCAAATGAGCGCTTCGTACCGGTGGCAGCCAGCAACGACAATTAGCGTCGTCGCCCCGTATGACGTACCCGGTGTTGAGCCTTATCTTGGTGTGCATTTCCGTCAAGCTATTCCTGGCGGCGGGACGCTTCCTGGTGCGGTAGAAATAGTCGTGGAAGGCAGCAACGTGCTTGGCGAAGGCTACCAGAGCTACTCGATTGGAAAGCAGGAGGCGCTGCTGGCGAGCGCATTGAGAGAACTCCGTGCAGGCATTATATTTACCTTTTAGGTCTAGGTCAGATCTGAGCGCGAAAGTGTCGGGACGGGGTGCTCGCCTTGCGACTTGTGTTCTCCCCTTATTTGATTGCCGGGGCTCGTCTTGGCGGCAGCCGTACAAACGCTGCATTCCGAGCGTCTGCGATGCGATGAGCTTCAATTAGAAATATATCCGTTGAGATCTGGTGGACGCGGAAGGAATCGAACCTTCAACCTGTCGATTAAGAGTCGAATGCTCTGCCAGTTGAGCTACGCGTCCATGTACTACTCGCACCTGCCATACTTTTTAGCAGGAACACTGGTTGTCGATAGCGAGACGCTGATTCACAACCTTGACCTTGAAGATACCACAGCTTTCGGCGCGCAGATAGGGCCGGTTACTCGATGAACTCTACGTTCGGCCTAATTGGGATAATTCCGCGTTCGTAGCCTTTTTCGAGCAGTTTCCTGATGGCATTGCGTCCGTCTACCCCGTAATCCAGGGTTAGTTCATTGACATACATTCCGACAAAGCGATTCGCCGTCGACGTATCTAACGTCCGTGCAAATTGCATAGCATAAGTTAGCGCCTCTTCGCGATGGTCGAGCCCATGCTGGATACTGGATCGCAAAGCGGCATTTACAAGCGACTGTACCTCGCGTCCAAGGGAGCGTCGAATTGCATTACCGCCTAAAGGAAGGACCATGCCGGTCTCTTCGCGCCACCACTGGCCTAGGTCAAGCAGCTTGATCAAACCCTCTTTTGCATAGGTCAGTTGACCCTCATGGATGATTAGACCGGCGTCGAACTTGCCCGCGAGGACCGCAGGGATAATCTGGTCGAACGGAACAACCGATGTCTCGACGTCGGGATACCAAAGCCGCAGCGCCAGAAAAGCCGTCGTAAGCGTGCCTGGGATTGCAATGCGAGTCTTCTTAAGCTCATCCAACGATAACTTTCTAACCGACACGATCATCGGCCCGTAACCTTCACCCACGCTGCCGCCACACGGCATCAACTGGTAGTTATCCTGAAGAAACGGGTACGCATGGAACGAGATCGCAGTGACATCATAAAAGGCCTCATCAATAGCCTTATGGTTCAGAGTCTCAATATCCGTGAGGGTATGGGTGAACTTGTATCCAGGGAAACGAACCTTATTAGTGGCCAGCCCGTAGAACATGAACGCGTCGTCGGAATCGGGGCTGTGCGCGATGGTGATCTCTTGAATACTTGAAACTTCCGCTAAGGCCATAATCACTTTCGTGGTGGTGTGTGCTGATTAGTTTGGGCAACCGAGGCGATGATACTTAGCGCCGATAGAGACGTTAACGAATTCGTCTCGCGTGCTGGAAGATGGCTAAGGTGCCGACGAGCAGGGCAACCTTAATTAGCTCACCTGGAAGGAAAGGAATAAGACCCGCGTAAAAGGCGCGTAGAACCGACAGATGCAGGAAAGCGATCAGCCATGACATACCACTGGTGAAGATGACGGCTTCAGCGAGAATGGATGCGGTCAGGGTTGCGAGCGACGGCAGCATGCTACGCCGAAGAAAGGAAGAGGCTGACCCAGCTAGCGATGCAGCGAACGGATAAGAGAGTAGGTACCCCGCTGACGGACCAGCCAGTTGCGCAATGCCACCGGGACCATGCGGCGAGAAAACCGGTAACCCGATTGCTCCTTCCAGGAGGTACATAACCATCACCAGCAGGCTGGATGCAGGACCAAGCAGGATGCCAAGCAGAACAACCGCAAAGGTCTGCATTGTCACCGGAACCGGGGTAAACGGGAGCGAGATGGACACGTGGGCGGAGATTGCGAGCAGCGCCGTAGCGGCAATGACTTTGGCGAACCGCCACAACCATAGCTGACCTAAGGTGTTCGCAGAATTTGACCTAACGCTTGTGTTGCCGATAGATTGTGCGGGTAGAAGCATGAAGCCGACCTTTTGGGGGTTATACGCTAAGTGCGTGCCGCTATGCTTGTCGGCTAACGCGCTTGCGAGGATTGCGGATCTGTACGATGGCGCTAATCGTACTTGATGCGCTCACGATTGGAACGCTTCTCACTATAGCGGAACGACTAGGATCTCTCGTTGCCGAAATGCTGGGAAATATTGATTGTAGACCCATCCATCCGCGCGAAGTTGGCCATGTCGATTGACGTTCTCTGCTAATGACAAGCGCAGTAGACTCAGTCTCATCCCGAATGGGGCAAAGGAGCAAGTCATTGTGATACGACGAACCACTTGGCTAGTCTCAATGACAGCAAGTTGCCGACAGTGCCGCAGAGGAGGAGGACCTATATGGGGTGCTTTCGGCGGGATATCCGTGCCGGGTGACAGTGGAGGTTCCCTTTTAGGGAATTCCTTGGCAGAGCTTGACGTCTCTCCGCACACGGGATGTACTTGAAAGCAATGGCTCTTCCACGCTCTCGAAAAGATGGTTCCTCATCATCGCGAAGGTTTATCCGACTGATGCGTCACCCGTATTTGGGCTGGCGACGGATGGCGACTGGAGTGGCGGGACTTTTAGCGATCAGCCTGGGTTTCCACGTGGTGTTTGGGCAGAATGGGTTAACCGCGTACGAGCACAAGCGTTACGAAGCAAAAGACTTAGCTCGCGAGCAGGAGCGGTTGACGCATGAGAATGAGTTTTTTCGGGGGCATGTGGCACGGTTGCAGAGTGACCCGAACTCGATTGAACACCAAGCACGGGAAGAGCTTCACTATACCCGGCCGGGCGAGGTTATCTACGCGATGCCAGCTTCGCCGCCGCAGCCTAAGTAGCTGAATCTATACAGGTTAGTTAGGCCAGATACTGTTTGAGCCAAGGGTCCTGAGAACATACCAGATCTTCGGTTTTGCCGTCAAAGACAACCTTTCCCTCGTTGAGGATGAGGAACTTTGTGCTGGGGTCGATGCCGCTATTGTGCGCTTTTTCGATGGGTTGCATGCGGTTTTCGTCGAGGTTAAAGCGGTGTGTGGCGAGGGTAAAGGCATCCTGCAGCCGATGTGTAATGAGCAGCGAGGTGGTGTGAGAGACGTCACGCTGCTTGACCACAAGTTCGACGATGGTAGTCGAGGTGATGGGATCGAGACCGCCGGTCGGGGAGTCATAAAGAATCAGGTCGGGGCCGGTGACGATAGCGCGGGCGATGGAAGCCCGCCGGCGCATGCCGCCTGAGAGTTCGGAAGGGAACTTGGCCTCGGCGTTTTCGAGGGCCGAGAATTTGAGGGCCTGGATGGCGCGAGTATGTGCTTCTTCCGGAGGAACGCCGTCCTCGTGAAGGCGATAGGCAACGTTGTCTTCGACGGTAAGGGAGTCGAAGAGGGCTGACTCCTGGAAGACCATGCCGATGCGAGCGCGGAGCTTGAAGAGGTCGACCTCGCGCATGTGCTCGATGGCTTGGCCGAAGACTTTGATGGAGCCGGAGTCGGGGCGGAGAAGGCCATCGACAAGTTTGAGAAGAACGCTTTTCCCAGTGCCGGCAGGGCCGAAGATGACACGCTGCTCACCGGGTTCTACGGTGAAAGAGATGTTGTCGAGGACGGTGCGGCCTTCGAAGCCAACGGAGACGCCGTCGAACACAACTACAGGACCGAAGTCTGCGGTGGGCGGGGTCTGCTGCTCGTCGATGGTCTGGGTGTCGGGCATGGAGGGAGCGGTGCTAGCGGCCGAAGATGCCGATCATGGTACGGGAGATGAGGAAGTCAATGACGATAATGAAGACCGAAGAGACGACGACGGCCTGCGTAGTGGCTTTGCCGACGCCCTGGGTGCCGCCCTTGGTGTTCATGCCGTAGAAGCAGCCGACGGAGGCAATGATGAAGCCGAAGAAGAGCGGCTTGGTGATGCCCTGAACGACATCGGCGTAGACGAGTGAGCGGTAGGAGTTATGGAAGTATGCGCTGGCATTGAGCCCGAGAAGGAAGACGGAGACGAGGGCACCCCCGGCGATGCCGACCGCGTCCGAGAGGATGGTCAGAAAGAAAAGCATGAAAACGGTCGCGGAGAGACGGGGAGTGACGAGCTTGCGGACGGGATCAGTACCGAGAGCACGCATAGCGTCAATCTGTTCGGTGACCTTCATGGAGCCGAGTTCGGATGCCATCCCGGAGGCGTTGCGGCCTGAGACCATAAGACCTGTCAGGACGGGACCAAGTTCCTTGACCATGGAGAGGGCAACGAGGTTGCCGGTCATGCCGACGGCGCCAAACTGTTCGAGCGAGGTGGCGGATTGGAGCGCGAGAACGCAGCCGGTGAAGAAGCCGGTGAGGACCACGATGGGCATGGAACCGACGCCGATGGAATCCATCTGGGAGTAGATATCGGACCAGTACCGCGGGCGGGAGAAGAGGTTTCCGACGGCGCGGCCGGAGAGGATGGCGTAGCCCTGGATGGAGGCAACAACCTGTTTCGCAAACACCTCAGGACTTACAAAGGGCATAGATTCTCCGGATTAGGGTATCAGATGCGGATGGCCGTCGATTGTCGCAGGGGTTCACAGCTTAGGGAAGTGGGACAGTAGACAAAGAGGCTGGCTACCCATCCTGATTGGGGCGAAGCGGAGCAAACGGGATGGCGCGGCGGCTTAGGCTTGCTGTCGAAGAAGCGAGGGAAAGGGAGTGCCGCTGCAACGAAGCGGAAGGAACACGTGTTCAGCCTGAGGAATGGTGAGACACGCTGCAGGGATAACGAGACCGAGGTCCATCGTATGCGACGCTTCCTCTTTACGGCCGCTGTGTTTTTGTATGGGCCGCGCCTTAATTCTGCGAACCGGCTCGGCGGCAGGTTGCCAAAGATCTTCGATCCGAGTCCGGATGTCAACTATGCCGGCTGTCGCATGATGGTGTTTTGTACAAGCCGCAGCGCAGCTACTGGATGTCGATCATCATCAATCTTCAGGGGAGGGCGGCACGGCAGGGATAAGTCAAAGAGATACCCGCCAGTTGTTCTCGACGCGCGGATCGAATGCAGATGCGAAAAGAATTGCGTCCGGCGTGTCTCTAGGAGCAAGCCGTAAAGACATAGCAAATCCCTCCGGGAGGACAGCAAGGAGGGAAGGGATGGCGACGAATGTGGAGTGGATGGGATTCCGACTGCCATCTACTCTCGAGCGTTCGCGGCGCTTTGGTGAGGTAGCGTGGGGGCACGTTCGGTCTCACGCAAGCTCCTCGCGTGGTGAGAAGATAAGGGAATGGCAAGGACGATGAGCGCAGCTGTGCTCTACGGCAAGGAGGACCTGCGGATGGAGCAGGTTGCCGTGCCTGAGCCGGAGGCGGGCGAACTGGTGTTGCGGGTGGGCGCGGCGCTGACCTGTGGGACGGACCTGAAGGTGTATCGGCGCGGGTATCACGCGATGATGTTGCATCCGCCAGTGCCGTTTGGTCACGAGGTGGCCGGAACGGTAAGCGCGGTGGGCGCCGGCGTGACGGGAGTGCGCGAGGGAGACCGGGTGGTGGCGCTGAACTCCGCGCCGTGTGATCGATGCTTCTGGTGCTGCAAGGGGCAGCAGAACCTTTGCGAGGATTTGTTGTTCAACAATGGGGCCTATGCGGAGTACTTGAAGGTGCCGGCCAGGATAGCCGAGAAGAATACGCTGAAGATTCCGCATGGCGTGCCGTTTACAAACGCGGCCTTGACGGAGCCGCTGGCGTGCGTGGTTCGCGGGCTTGAGGAGAGTGGGGCACAGGCTGGCGACAGCATGGTCGTGATTGGAGCGGGACCGATTGGGCTGATGTTTATGCATACGGCGGAGTTGCACGGGGTGCACGTGATCGCGGTAGTGAAGCGGGAGGAGCAAGCGGCGGCAGCGAGGCTGTTTGGCGCGCGTGAGGTGGTGCGCGCCGATGGATGTGAGGACGTCGTGGCGGCGGTTCGGGCTTTGACAGAGGCGGGCCGGGGAGTGGACGTGGCGATTGAAGCCGTGGCGAGCGCGACGACGTGGGAACAGGCGGTGGCGATGGTGCGTCGAGGAGGCGTGGTGAACTTTTTTGGAGGGCCGCCGCGCGGGACAGTGGTTGCGCTCGACACGAACCGGCTGCACTATGGCGACATTACGCTAAAGGCGAGTTTTCATCACACGCCGGCGGCCTGCCGCACGGCGTTCGAACTGGTAACGCAGGGCCGTTTCAAATGTGCCGAGTACATTACCGGGCGGTCTGGGTTGCAGGCGGTTCCGGAGCTTTTTCGCAGCATGCTGCGGCGGAGTGAGCACATGGTGCAGGAGAACGGAGATCGTCCGTCGATGCTTGAGATTAAGACGGCGGTGCTGCCGATGGGAGGGCTGCTCTAGATGGCGGAGCTGGTGGTGATATCGGGCGGCCGCATTTTGGGCGATGAGCTTGCGGGTGCACCGGACGATCTGCAGACGCCGGAGGAGCGGCCGACGGTCGACGATGCAAGGCTGTGGTGTCGGCATCTGGCGACGACGCACTACGAGAACTTCCATGTGGCGACGTGGTTTTTGCCGGAGCGGGTGCGACCACATTTTGAGAGTGTGTATGCGTATTGCCGGGTTTCGGATGACCTGGGCGATGAGGTAGCGACACCGGAGATCGGGATGCGCCTGCTACGAACGTGGGGCGAGATGCTGGACGAGTGCTATGAGGCGCCGGAGCGGAGCCGACACCCGGTGTTTGTGGCGCTGCGAGAGACGATCGTTGCGTGCGAGCTGCCGAAGAGTTTGTTTGCGGAGCTGCTGATGGCGTTTCGGCAGGATCAGGTGGTGACGGACTATGAGACGTGGGACGAATTGCTGGCGTATTCGCGCTTCTCGGCAAACCCGGTTGGACGGCTGGTGCTGCTGGTGTGCGGCTATCGAGATGAGGAGCGGGCGCGGTTGTCGGACAAGGTGTGCACGGCGCTGCAGCTGGCGAACTTCTGGCAGGATGTGGTGGAAGACGCGGACCGGGGACGGCGCTATCTGCCGGCGGAGTACATGGAAGCATTTCGTGTGGATGACGGGCAGCTGGCAGGGCGGGTGTTTACGCCGGAGTATCGCGCCATGATGAAGGCGTTGGTGGAGCGGACGCGGGCGATGCTGCAGGAGGGCGGGGAGATTTCCGCGAACGTGGATCACGAGCTGGCGGTGACCCTGAACCTGTTTCGCAGAGGTGGGGACGCGATTTTGAATGGCATCGCCGCGCAGGATTATGACACGCTGCGCGGTCGGCCGGTGGTGACGAAGGCGAAGAAGCTATTGCTGCTGGGCGGGGCGCTGCTCGAGAAATTTCGATGGCGGCGAAGCGGGGGCGAGGTGGGGAAGGCGTGACGACCGCGGAGGCGTATGCCTTCTGTCGCGATGTGGCGCGACGCGAGGCTAAGAATTTTTACTGGGCGTTCCAAGTGCTGCCGCGCGCGAAGAGCGATGCGATGTGTGCGGTGTATGCGTTCATGCGGCGGGCGGATGATCTGTCGGATGATGAGACGCGGTCCCTTGAGCAACGACGGGCGCTGATGACGGATTGGGTGGCGCGCTGGCGCGGGTTTCTGGAGGGTAAAACTGGCGGTAAGGACGAGGCGGTGTTCCTGGCGCTGGGCGATGCACAGCAGCGGTTCGAAGTTCCGCAGGGGCTGCTGGAGGAGCTGGTCGAAGGCGTGACGATGGACTTGCAGCCGCGAGTTGCAGGCGCGGATGGGCTGCAGACATTTGTAACGTTTGAGGATCTGTATCGGTACTGCTACCTGGTGGCGTCGGTCGTGGGACTGGTGTGCATACGGATCTTCGGGTACACCGATGCGCGTGCAGAGGAGTTTGCAGAGGAGACGGGGATTGCCTTTCAGCTAACGAATATTTTGCGGGACGTGAAGGAGGATGCGGACCGCGGGCGGGTGTATGTGCCGGAAGAGATGATGGCGGAGTTTGGGGTGCCAATGGCGCGGGTGCTAGCGCTGTCTGGGGGGGCGGAGATGTCTCCGGAAGAGCGAGCGATGCTGGCGACGCTCGCGGTGCGGGCGGAGCGGTATTACGGGTCGGCGAGGAAGCTGATTCCGCTGCTGGACCGGGATAGCCGGGCGGCGATGTGGGTGCTGACGAAGATCTACCATCGGCTGCTGGACCGGATTGCGGCGGGAAAGATGGAGGTCTTCAGCAAGCGAGTGAGCGTGCCGACGTGGGAGAAGGCGGCAATCCTGCTGCGGGGCGCGATGATGGCGACGTGGAATCGGGTGTTGGGGTGAGTGCCGAGCGGGATGTGGTGGTCGTGGGGGGCGGGCTGGCGGGGCTGGCTGCAACGGCGGCGTTGGCGGAGGCGGGAGCGGCCGTGACGCTGCTTGAGTGGCGGCCGTATGTGGGTGGGCGGGCGTACTCGTATGAGCATCCGGCGATGGCAGAGGTGATTGATTCGCAGCACGTGGTGCTGGGGTGCTGTACGAACGTGATCGATCTAGTTACAAAAGCGGGAGCGGGGGAATGGCTGCGGTGGTACGACGCGCTGACGTTCCTGGAGCCGGGTGGGCGTGTAAGTGTGTTGCGACTTGGCATGCTGCCGGCGCCGATGCACCGGACGATGAGCTTTCTGCGCGCGCCGATGCTTGGGACAAGAGACAAGGTCGGGATTGCGCGGGGGTTGATGGAGTTTCTGCGGGGGTATCCGGCGAGCGATGTGGAGAGCTTTGCGGGCTGGCTGAAGCGGACGGGGCAGACGGAGCGGGCGATTCGGCACTTCTGGGAACCGGTGGTGGTAGGGGCCTTAAATGATGGGTTTGAGCGGTGCTCGGTGAAGTATGCGGGGAAGGTGTTCCATGAGAGTTTTCTGCGGTCTGCGGAGGCGGGAAGGCTGGGGATTCCGGCGCGACCGCTGAGTGAATTCTTTCAGCCGGTCGCGGCTTGGGCGGAGAGGGAAGGCGCGGAGGTTCGACTGAAGGTGAAGGTGGAGGGAATCCAAACGGACGGTGACGGGGGATGGCAGGTGCGGTTGGGTGGGGGCGAGGAGATAAGCGCACCGGCGGTAATACTGGCGACGGATCAACGGCAGACGATGCGGCTGATGGAGGGGTTACAGGCGGAGGTGGCGGTGGAGCGGGAGATAGCGGCGGAGGTGGCGCCAGCGCCGATTACGACGGTGCACCTGTGGTACGACCGTGCGGTAACGGAGCTGGAGCATGCGGTGCTGCTGGATACACGGATTCAGTGGATGTTTCAGAAATCGAAGATTCGCGGATGGGCGGCGGAGCGGGGAATGTACCTGGAGCTGGTGATCTCGGCGTCGTTTGCGGAACTCGGGATGGGACGCGAGGCGATTCTGGCGGCGGCGCTTGAGGAGCTGCCGCTGTTCTTCCCGAAGGTGCGGGAGGCACGGCTGGTGAAGAGCTCGGTGCTGAAGGAGGCGCGGGCGACGTTCAGTGTGGTGCCGGGGTTTGACCGGTGGCGGGCGGAGCAGAGGACGGAGACAAAGGGGCTGTTTGTGGCGGGGGATTGGACGCGGACGGAGTGGCCGTCGACGATGGAGGGAGCGGTGCGAAGTGGCCGGCTGGCGGCGGGGGAGGTGATGGGCGAGCGCGAGCGGTTTATGAGTCCGGAGCTGCCAGCGGGTGGGTTGATGCGGTGGCTTAGCCGATGAAATAGCTGACAGAACACAACCGGCGTCCAGGTCAGGAGTGGGGGGTGAGATTGAGCGAGATAAGGGCTGGCGGATCGTAGTCTACGGGGCGGCGGAGACGAACGATCGCTCCCGTCGGATGAAGAGATTCAAAGAACGTCATGCTGATATAGAGCCAGCGATCATGGCTACCTAAAAGTGCGAACACGCCCATAAAGGCGAAGCCGACTGCATGAACGGCGACCGCGACGTAGTGCCAGCGCCGGCTTTCCGGGAGGTCTTGACCTGCATGATGGCACGGTACGCCGAAGCGGTTTCTTAACGCAAGCTACTTTGCAAGCAGGGCGACGCCGATGCAGACGAAGGCCGCGGCTAACCAGCGGCGGCGGTCTACGTTTTCGTGCAGGAAGAGTTTGGCAGCGGCGGCGTTGCCGATGAAGGTGAGCGAGGCGGAGGCGGGGGCGGCGAGGGAGACGTCGACGCGCGAAAGGGTGAACAGCAGAGTGAAGAAGCTGAGGGCCATGCAAAGCACGCCTGCCAGGAATATCGGGCTGGAGACGACGGCTTTGATGGCGCCGGCGAGACCAGAGTGGGCGCGGATGGCATCCAGGTCGCCGATGCGGCGCATGGCACCAGCGGTGAGGCAATCTCCGGCGACTGCGGTGATGGCTACGGCAGCGATGGTGCTCCAGGTAAAGAGCGCTGTGGTGTGGGCGAGAGTCATGCGCTGGGACCGGTGTGGTTGGGCGAGGTGAGCGGATCGAGTGCGGAGCCGGGAGGGTGGATGGCCGGTGGGTGATCGGTGAGAGAGGGGCCGTTGGCGACGAAGCCGACACCGCAGACGATGAAGAGAATGCCGAACCATCGAGAGAGGCTGATGTGCTCGTGCTGCCAGAAGTGAGCGAGCAGAGCGACGATGATGTAGCCGAAGGCGGTGGAGGGAAGGACGAAGGTGAGGTCGGCCCAGGAGAGCGCGGAGAGGTAGCTGGCGAAGAAGCCGAGCAGGCAAAGGATGCCGGCTATGACCCAAATATTCGCGAGGGCGTGCAGGAGCAGAGCCAGGTGCGCGAGAGAGACGGGGCCTACCTGGGCCATGCCGTGAGAAAGGAGGGTGTCGCCGACCGAGGCAGTGAGGATGACCGCGAGCAGGACCAGGTAGCGGGATGGGGTGAGGGTGTGAGCCATGGTGCTCGCTGCGGTTGATTCGAGAAGCAGATCCCTCCCATCCGCTGCGCTCCGGTCGGAATGACAGGCGGGAAAGGAAGCATAGGAAAACGGCCAGCCGGACATCTGGCTGGCCGCACCTGTGACATGAATCTGAACGGTTACGCGTTCATACTGACGGATTCCTGCTGCCGGGTCGCATTGTCCTCGGCTTTGAGGCGGGATGCCTTGTTACGCTGAGAACGAAGCTTCATGAAGGCTTTGGCTTCGACGTAGAGACGGGGAACGTCGCGATTGACGATGGCCTTCCAGACTACCCGGGCAGCGGCTTTGGGACGGAAGTAGTACTCGTCGTAGAACTTGTGCACCATCTCCATGACGTATTCGGTGGGGAGGCCGGGGTACTCGATGTGGGCCATCTGATGGCCGCCACCGTCTTCCATCTTTTCATTGGTGATGAAGCCGTTTTTGTGCGCGAAATCGTAGAACTCTGTTCCGGGATAGGCGTGAGCGACGGAGACCTGGATGGTCTCGCAGTCGAGCGTCTTGGCAAAGTCGATGGTGTTGCGAATGGACTGCCGGGTCTCGCCTGGAAGACCAAGGATGAAGTCGGCGTGGATGATGAGGCCGAGATCGTGGCAGTCTTTGACGAAGTCACGGGCGCGCTCAATGGTGGCACCCTTTTTGATGTTCTTGAGGATCTGCGGATCGCCGGATTCGAAGCCGACGATGAGCAGGCGGCAACCGGCTTCCTTCATGGCTTTGAGGGTGTCGCGATCGGTGGTGACGCGCGAGGTGCAGGACCAGGTGATGCCGAGTGGTTTGAGTTTGGCGCAGAGCTCGACGGTGCGTGCCTTCTGGATGTTGAAGGTGTCGTCGTCGAAGAAGAATTCCTTGACATTGGGGAAGTTGTCGCGGGCCCACTTCATCTCGGCAGCTACATCGTCGGTGGAACGCTTGCGCCAGGCGTGGCCGGAGAGGGTCTGCGGCCACAGGCAAAAGGTGCATTGGGCGGGGCAGCCGCGGGTGGAGTAAAGAGAGACGTAGGGATGAAGCAGGAAGGGGACGTTGTACCTGGTGACGTCCATGTCGCGCTTGTAGATCTTAGTAGCCCAGGGCATGGCATCGAGGTCTTCCACCTGCGGGCGATCGGGGTTGTGCTGGATGATGCCGTCGGCGTCCTTATACGAGATGCCGAGGATTTCGTCGAGAGGCTTGCGATTGGCAAACTCGACAACGGTGAAATCGAACTCGCGGCGGGCGACGAAGTCGATCACCTCGCACTCGTTGAGGGCGCGATCGGGGTCGGTGGTGACGGGCGGACCGACGAAGGCGATTTTGATAGTGGGATTGGCGGTCTTGATGGCGTGAGCGAGCGCGTGGTCGCCGGACCAGCCGACAGTCGAGGTGAAGAGCACGAGGAATTCGAAACTCTTGGCGATCTCGATGGTCTCATCGGCGGAGACGTGATGGGGCGGTGCGTCGAGGAGCTTCGAGCCCTCCAACATGCCGGCGGGATAGGCGAGCCAGACTGGATACCAGTAGGACTCGATCTCGCGGGTTGCGGGCCAGCGAGAGCTGGCGCCGCCGTCGAAGTTTTCAAAGGAGGGCGGATTCAGAAGCAGGGTTTTGAGAGGCGGCATGAGGTATTTAGTTTACCATTTTGCAACGGGAATGAGTGAGTTAGGGGTGCTTCGCTTCTGGGTGCGCTGTTGCACAGCAAAACAAGGACGACAGCAGATCCCTTCGGGATGACAACCACACACGACGGCTGCCTGCTTCAGGGTTGGACGGTGCCGGAGCCAGAAGGTGGCGCGGAGGCCGCGGAGGGAGATGTGTTAAGGAGGGAGCGAAGCCAGCTCTCAAGACCGCCGGTCTGCCGTAGAAGATTGATCTGTGCCTGTTGGGCTTGATAACGGGCGTCGAGAAGGGTGAGGTACTTTTCTCGTTCGCTGATGTGGGCGTTCTGCTCTTCCTTAGGCGTGGTGGGTGTGGCGGCGGGAGCATTGAGCTGGATGGCGATGACCTCGAGTTGCTGCTGCGCGAAGAGCTGATCGAGCCTGGCGATTTCGGCGCGGGCGGAGAGCTCGAGGATGGAGCGTTGGAGGCGGAAGCGACCTTCGGTGAAGAGATTACGCTGCGCGTCGGCGTCGTATTCAGCGCGGGTGGCATCGGCGGCGGACTCGCGGGCTTTGGCGCGATGGCTGTAGTCGAGGATCGGGATAGAAAGCTGGACGCCGATGCCGAAGGAGTCCTGCTGGAAGGGAAGCAGAGTTCCATCTGGCTTACGTCTGCCGAAATACTCTTCAAAGTTGCTGTTCTGGATGGTGCTGTAGCGGCTGTACTGTGCGCCGAAAGTTATCTGGGGACGGAGGAGATAGCGAGCGTCGCCCAAGGCGAGCTGACGCTTGGAGCGGGCAGCGGCGTAGGCTGCATCGACGCCGGGCGAGGTCGGAGAGCCGAGTGAGGCTTGGGTGGGATCGGGAGATGCGATGACTGGCATGGCAGTGGGGGCTACTGCCACGTCCTGCGCGGAGATGCCGGTGAGCAGTGAGATATGCGCGGCGTCGACGGCGAGGTCGTCTTCGGCACGGAGGACGGCGAGTCGGATCTGTGCGGCGGTCAATTGTGTGCTGGTGAGGCCGGTCGGGGTGTCCTGACCGGCGTCGAGCCGATCTCGAACGATGGTTACGAGCCGGTCGGCGAAGACCTGTTGCTCACGAAGGGCGGCTCTACGGGCGAAGTCGTGGTCGAGAGAGAGGAACGAGACGATGACATCTTCGGCGATTGCCTGGCGGGCTTCGAGCAGGGTGAAATTGGCGGCGTCGTAGCCAGCACGGGCGGCGCGGATGTAGTCGTGCTGGGAGTAGTTGAAGACCAGCGACGAGGATTGCGCGTTGATCAGGGTGGGCGTGCCGGTGGGGTAGCCGAAGCCCCTGCCGTAGCCGGTGCCGCCGACAGTCAGATTGGGGATATAGACGTCGCGCTGCTCCTCAACGGCGGCCTTGGCGCGCATGACATCAGCAGTAGCGGAGCGGACGCGCGGACTGTTGCGGAGCGCCAGATCGACGGCGGTGGTGAGCGAGATCTGCGCGAGGGCAGGCATGGCGAGCAGCGGCATAATAGCGGCGAAGGGGAGGAGCGTTCGTCTGAAGAAACAAGGAGGAGTCATGAGTCGGGCTGTGGTTATCGTACCTGCTGGCTTTGAGACGTAGCGGAGCGGCAATGCTGTGAGAAGCGAGATCGAAGGCGGCGTGAACGCTTGCGGGCGGGGGCGCAGGCGGGGAGCGGATTGACCCTGCCTGCCCTGACCCCACAGGTGCGGCCGAACCAGGTAAAGGCCGCGCTCGAAGGTCTGGCCACGATCTTGCAATAGTGGATCGCGTCGTCTAAAGGGTCTTCAGAGAAGAAGCAGCAGCAGAGAAGGAGAGAGTTGGACGGAATGGCGGTCGTTTGCAACGAGGCACGCAGGGAAGCAACGGAGTCTCGGACGCGACCCTCGGCAAGGGCCTGTTGCGCAAAGACGAAGTTGCTGGTGAGGATCGCTCGCGAGGGTGGCACGGGGACAAGAATCAAGAACGCAGATACTCCGTGCCGAGCAGGAAAGGGCGAGGTCAGCGTCGCGATCATTCGACGGATTTGACCTCGAGACCGTTGGCGAGATCGCGATTGCTGGTGGCGTTAAGGGCGACGATGTCTTTTTCGGAGAGACCACCCGTGATCTCGACACGCGTGAGATTCTGTGCGCCTACCTGTACTACGGTACGTTGCAGGTGACGGTTGATGACCCGGTAGACGAAGCTGGTCGTGCCTTCGGTATGGAGAGCTTCGCGGGGAACACTGAGGACGTTGAAGCGTTGCTTGGTGGTGACGGTGACGGTGACGTTGGTGTTGGGAAGCAGATCGCCCTGCGCGTTGTCGACGGTGATCATGGCTTCGCCGACGTTGCGTGTGTTGTAGGCGATGATGGTGGTTGGGGCGACCTCAACGTGGCCATGCCAGGCGCGCTCGGGCTTGGCTTCCCACACGATCTTGACTGGCTGACCGATGGAGAGCTTGCCGATCTCGGGCTCGTCGAAGTAGGCCGTGATTCGAATCTTGTTCAGGTCGGCGAGGTCGAGCAGATCTTCACCGCCGGGCACGAAGTCGTAGGGGTTGACTGCGATCGAGTAGACCGTGCCGGGGAAAGGCGCACGGACAACGGCTTTGTCGTAGGCTGATTGCGCGGCGGAGAGGCCAGCCCTGGCGTCGGCGAGCTGGGTTTGGGCACGGGATCGGTCATAGCTGTCGAACCGACCAGGGCCGCTACGAATCTGTGCCGTCTTGAGTGCGGCGTTGGCTGCATCGAGTCGATCCTGGGCCGAGGTGACTTCGCTGACCGAGGCGGCACCTTTGGCCTGAAGCTGCTTCAGGGTGGCGAGAGAGGCGGCGGTCTGCTCCTGCGTTTGCTGTGCACGGGTCAGATCTCCGGCGGAGAGGATTCGCTCATCCTGGCTGCCGCCGCGCTGGACGGCTTGTGCTGCCGACTCTACGGTGCGCAACACGGTCTTCGACGCGGCGAGCCGGGCGGCGGCATCTGCGGCGTCGAGCCGGAGCAAGAGATCGCCAGTCTTGACCTTCTGTCCGACCTGAACGTAAATTTCGTCCACGACGCCGGCGGCTGGGGCGTGGGCCTGGAACTCGCGGATAGGCTCGACCTTGCCGTTGGTAGAGACGGTGCTTACGAGGTTTTCGTGGGTGACCGGCGAGACGCGCACCGCGACGACCTCTCGTGTTGAGGCACGGATGACAGCGACTACGATGAGCGCCACCAAAACAGCTAGAAGAGCGAGCAGGGCTGGGGAGCGGCGTTTTGGTCGGGGATCCGGCATGCGTCTGGGCAAGTATATGACGCAGCGGCGGCGCAGACGATGCACAGAAGGGGCAAGGGTGGAGCTTAGGCCAATCTTAAGCCGAGCACATCAAGTTCGATGCCGGTAAACCAGGGGCCGGAGCGTGCTCGGATGCGGCAGACAAGATCGACGCGGGTACCGGGCGCAAGGGAGAGTGAGTTCGAGAGAGCCACCCAATCCGTCGCGCGGCTCCAACCGAGGGCCTGGACTGGCGGGAGGCCGGGTGCCGCGGAGAGAGAGAGGCAGATGTGGCGATCCTTGATAAGGCGAGGCGCTCCGATCAGATGGGCGTCCATGAGAAGAAAAACGGGCTCGGGGTTGGAGTTGCCGAAAGGAGCGCAGCGCTCGATCCAATGCACAAGGTCAAGGGTGAGGGCGGATGGGGTAAGGGCAGCGTCGTAGAGCAGTGGTGGCGAGAGGGCCGCACCGGGAAGGAGAGCGCGCGAGATGTGGCGCATGCGCTGGCGAAGAAGAGGAAGCCCTTCGGAAGGAAGCGTGAGGCCGACGGCGTGGGCGTGACCACCGAAACGGGTGAGGAGAGCCGGCTGTTGATTGTCGGGATAGGTATGTGCGGCGGAGAGGGAGTCCAGGAGGTGGAAGCCTGTAATGGAGCGGCCGGAGCCATGAGCTTCACCCCCCTGATGGGTGAGAACGAGCGCTGGCCGCCCGGTGCGCTCGACGACACGCGAAGCAAGGATGCCGAGCACGCCACGGTGCCAGTCCGGGTGATCGAGGATGAGGCACTCGGGGGGGTAGGTGCCTTCGCTCTCGAGAAGGGTGAGCAGGTGCCGCTCGATGGTGTCGAGGGCCTCGCGTTCGGTCGCGCGCCGGTCTTCGTTGAGGTCGTTGAGCTTGTTGGCGAGGACCTGCGCCCGATCGACGGAGCGAGTAAGGAAGAGTTCGATGACATCGTCGGCGATGTCCATGCGACCGGCGGCGTTGATGCGGGGACCTAGGCGGAAGCCGACGTCTGATGCTGACGGGGCACGGTCGAGGGGAAGCGAGGCTACCTGCATGAGAGCTCGAAGGCCGGGCTGGACGGGGTTTGCGAGCTCGTGAAGGCCGAGTGCGGCGATCACGCGATTTTCTCCGATCAGAGGAACGGAGTCTGCGATGGTGGCGATGGCGACCAGTTTGAGGAAGGAGGGAAGCAGGCGGGTGTTCAGGAAGGTGAGCGAGGCTGTGGGATCGTCCTGGGCCGCGGCGTGCGCGAGCAACAGAGCGTGTGCGAGCTTGAAGGCGACGGCCGCGCCGCAGAGATGCTTGAAGGGATATTGGCAGTTTTTCTGCGCGGGGTTGATGACCGCGAGGGCGTCTGGGATGCCGGCGACGGCGTCAGGCAGATGATGATCGGTGACGATGAGATCGAGGCCCAGGGCTTTGGCTTCGTCAGCGGCAGCGAAGGCGCGGATGCCGGTATCGACCGAGATAACGAGGCGGATGCCGGCGGCCGAGGCTTCGGCGAGCCGACCCGAGCGCATGCCATAGCCCTCGCGAATGCGATGCGGCACGTGCCAGGTGACGAGGGAAGGGGATCCTGAAGGAGAGAGCCGATCGATGGCTGTTTTAAGCAGAACGGTGGCGGTGGTGCCGTCGACGTCATAGTCGCCGTAGATCAGGATCGGTTCGGCGCGGAGCACAGCTTCCTGGATTCGGTCGACCGCAGAGGCCATGCCGAGCAGCTCGGCGGGCGGGTGAAGATCGGCGAGAGATGGATGAAAGAACGAGTGCAGATCGGCAGCCGACAGATTGCGACTGGCGAGAAGCCAGGCAATGGGGAGGGGGCAGGAGAGCGCCTGATGGAGCGCTTCCACGCGATCCGGGGATGCTGGAGAGAGCTGCCATGACGTCTCTGTGCTGGCGATCGCAGACATGGTGGAGATCGGTGGGCTGGGCTACTCGTCGTCGCGGTCATCGACGACGATGCCACCGAGATCGGCCACAGTCTCCATTAGGTTCTGGAAGTTGTCGTACCACTCGGTGGCAGTTTCAAAGAGGAACATGACACCCTGATGCGCGAAGCCCAGCTGCAGATAGCCGGTTTTGCCGACATGGCGGACAAGGTATTCGGCGTCTTCGAGGTCTGGCGCGGTGTCGTCGGGAAAGTTCTGTTCGCGGATCTGATCGAGCAGGATGGCGAGATCGGACTTCTCGAGAACGACCTCGCTCATGGTGATGAAGGCGGCGTTGGTCGCCTTGGCGTGCTCGACGAAGTCTTTCCAGCTGTCGGGCGTTTCTTCTTCAAAGAGGACACTTGGAACATCTTCAGAGACATAAGCGGCCATGCGGCGGATGCCGTGGCCGGCGATGAAAGCGATCATGTCGTCTTTGAGCGAAACCAGATTATCAGTTGCCATGAACCAACATCTTCGCAGAAAGCGGGCCGCGGTGCATCGATTCAGCGCCCGGACGATGTAGTTTGCGGCTGGGGTCCTGCTGCATCCGGGTTTCATTTGAAGGAGATAGAGGGCGATTGGGACTCGAAGAAGAGGCGCGATCCGACGGGGGAGAGCGAGATCTGCGTGGTATAGTCAAGCTCTAAACGGCCATGATTTTTTCGAAGGACTACGTAGCGTATCTGGCACGGCAGACGATGAAGCACCTCGTTGCCGCGAAGATGATCGAGACGAACAAACCGGCGGTGGTGGATCAGCGCGTTGGGATGGCGATGGTGGACGAGCTGTCGCTGGAAGACCGCATCAACGATGAGGTTCGGATCATTCTGGAGGCGATCCAGGATGATATGAACAAGGGCGGCGTGAGCTATCCGGAGATGTTTAAGAAAGTGAAGATGAAGTTGGTGAACCAGTACAAGGCGGTGCTGTGAGGATCTCACGGGACAAGTTGAACAAGCTGGCGCACACGGTAGCCGACACGCTGGCGGAGATCGATGAGGTTGACTTCAAGGAAGACCGCAATACCATCCGACAAGAGGCCCGCAAGGCGCTCGAGAAGCTGTTGATGGAAGAAACGAAGATTGATGCCGCGGCACGGCAGAAGATAGCATCGCAGCGGAAGATTATCCTTGAAGGATCGCAGGAGTGGGACATTCTGTACCGCAAGTATTACAACGACGAGGTTAAGAAGCTTGGATTGTAGCGTTTGCCAAGCGACGATGTACGGGTGTACGGCAATGGGCAGCGCTGCTATACTTTAGCAGGCTGGGGCAGAGCGAGCGAAGGCTGGCGATCAAGATAATTCTGTTATGGCGTTATGGTGTAACTGGTTAACACGTCGCCCTCTCAAGGCGAAGAGTCCGGGTTCGAGCCCCGGTAACGCTACCAATCCATTCCAAGAATTGTGCATGAGCACCGAGTCAGGTAGCGGTGAGACAAAACAGTCGCGGGTCGTTGGCGTCTTCGGGCTGTTTGACTTCTTTTTGCTGTGCTGCGTACAGCACGCGTGTGTCGAGACGCTGGCCGCAAATCGAGTGATAGATGAACGCTTGGTAGTGACGATCGCAACGTGGAGCTTTCCTGCGGAGAGTCTCCTGTCCGGCAACGAGACGGTGGTAACACGGCGGGGTATCGCGTCCCCTTTCGATCAGTTTTGGTCAGCGACTTCACTGGCAGGGAAGTCGCGAAAGCGGCCTCAAGGTAAGGTGGTGCTCCGCCTAAGTTGAGGGCCATCTGGTCCCGACTATACTTGAAGGTGTGAGCAAAACTTTTTACATCGAGACGTTTGGCTGCCAGATGAACGCGCATGATTCCGAAAAGGTGATTGGAACGCTGGAGCAGCATGGGTATGCGCGGGTGGACGACGAGGCTGATGCGGGGCTCATTTTGTATAACACCTGCTCGATTCGCGACAAGGCGGAGCAGAAGGTGTTTCACCGTCTGAACGAGTACAAGAAGCTGCAAGGAGAGGGTAAGAAGTTCGCCGTTCTTGGATGTGTGGCGCAGCAGGAAGGGACTCGGATCTTTGACAAGGCGCCGTATGTGTCGCTGGTCTCGGGGTCGGCGAGTTACCGCAATCTGCCGGAGATGCTAAGCCGGCTGGAGAATGGGGAACAACGGATTACGGGGTTGGACGATCGGCAGACCGACGAAGCCTTTGAGACGGAGTTTGTCGCACGGACCAATCCACATCGTGGGTACATCACGATCATTGAGGGCTGCGATAAGTTCTGCGCGTACTGTGTGGTGCCGTATACGCGGGGTAAGGAACGGAGCCGGACGGCGAGGGGTGTCCTTGAGGAAGCCCGACGCATGGCGGAGAGCGGCTTCACGGAGATTCAGTTGCTTGGGCAGAATGTGAACTCCTATAAAGACCCAAGTGGGCAGATGAGTTTTTCGGAGTTGCTGGCGGCTGTAGGACAGCTGACGGGCATACGACGTGTGCGGTTTACGACGTCGCATCCGCGTGACTTCACGAAGGACATTGTGGATGCGATCGACGCTGTATCGACGCTTTGCGATCACGTTCATCTGCCGGTGCAGAGTGGATCAACCGCCGTGTTGAAGGCGATGAATCGCGAGTACACGCGGGACTGGTATCTCGAGCGCATCAGCTGGATCAAAGCGGCGAAGCGAACGATCAGCATGACCTCCGACATCATCGTTGGCTTTCCGGGAGAGACGGAGGAGGACCTTGAGGGGACGGCGACGCTCCTTGAGGAGGTCGGTTACGACGCGATCTTTGCGTTCAAGTATTCTCCGCGGCCGAACACGCCGGCAGTCTCAATGGCCGACTCAATCTCTGATGAGATTAAGGCAGCGAGGCTGCAGATTCTGCTGGATCGGCAACGAGAGATTCAGCGAGTGAACTACCAGCGCCACGTGGGCGAGGTGATGGAGCTGATGGTGGAAGGCTACAATCGCCAGCGTGGCCAGGTGATTGGGCGATCGACGCAGAACAAAACGGTGAACTTTACGACTGCGCAGCCGATTTTGCCGGCGACCGGGAGCTACTTGAATGTTCGTGTAACGCAGAGCTTTCCAAACAGCCTGTTGGGAGAGGCTTGCTGATGAAGGTTGACGGCCAGCGCGGGATCATCGAGGTGGAGGTACAGATCCGTGGCTTGATGATGGATCCGGTCACGAACATGCCCATCGTGTTGTTGAAAGACATCGACAGTGACGCCGTGTTGCCAATATGGGTGGGGATGTATGAAGCGAACGCGATTGCACTGGAGTTGGAGAAGACGGCGACGCTACGTCCGATGACACACGATCTGCTGCGCGATGTGACGGTGGGTCTAGGAGCGGAGGTGCAGAAGGTGGTGGTAACGGAGCTTCGCAACGACACGTTTTTCGCTGTGATCTGGATGCAACAGGGAAGTGAGGTGGTTGCTGTCGATGCCCGGCCATCCGATGCGCTCGCGCTGGCACTGCGCTGGGACTGCCCGATCTATGTCAGTCGCGAGGTTCTTGAACGATCCAAGCAGACCTCAGGCGCGATGCAGAGTGGAACGGAGGAGCAGATGCGCGAGTGGCTGGAGGGCTTGAACGACGATGATATGGGGCGCTACAAGATGTAGCGGATTTGATGGCTAGACTTGCATTAGACCCAGTTGCAGAGACGGGCAACTTGTTCGGCCCAGGTGCTCTCGCTAGGAATAGACGGATGTGGCTCTGCGAGATGGTGGCCCGCAAGGACCGAATCGATCGCACGTGACAGGGTGGGGAGCATCTGATCTTCGCCGCCGGTAAAAACGGTTGCCCATGGCGTTTGGAGCAGAATGTCGGACACGCCGGAGTCACGGTGCAGGAGCACAGGGATGCCGCGCTGCAATGATTCGATGGCGGGAATACCGTAACCCTGGACAGCGGGCATAAGGAAGAGATCGGCCGCGTCATAGAGTTGCTCGAGCTGCTCGTCGGTCACAAATCCGTGGAACTGAATACGATCTGACAAGCCGAGCTCCGCAGCGAGCTCACGCATGGCGGTCAGCTGGCTGCCGCGACCGGCGACATCGAGTCGCCAGTTGATGCGATGGGAAAGCGGGGAGGGGGCGCGCTCCAAACCGGCGAGGGCGCGCAGCATCCAATCGATTCGCTTGTTTGCCTCTACACGAGAGACGCTGAAGAGACGGAGATCTGTGGTCACGGGACGGAGGCGAAAGTTCTCGATCGAACCAAGTCCGCCCATTCGCGCGATGTCGGCGGAGACACCGAAGAGGCGGCGGCAGTCCTCACGGAGAAAGTCGCTGGTCACGATGGTGCGGCCTCCGGAACGAAGGCCGAAGCCGGTGATGCGATCGGAGACCGAGCGGACTACGCGCCCACGTAGAGAGCGGGTCTCGTCGCTGGCAGAGAACAGGCTAGGGGTATCGTGCATGAGGCAATGGAACCCCCGAACGCCAGCGAGGGTGGCATGGAGGGCAGGTTGATAGCCGGACAGAAGAGGGTGGGGAGTTGAGGGACGGCTGTTGACGTATCTGCGAAGGGCGAGCACCTTGACGACAGGTTTCAAGGCGGGTTGCAACTGAACGACAGTAAGTGGATGTGCTGCGGCCTGGGCAAGGCCGGCGGTGTCCTGGTAGGTGACGATGTGATTTGGGATGCTCTGCTCAAAGAGCCAGCGTGAGAGTGCAAGGCAGGCTCGTTCGGCGCCGCCCAGTTCAGAGACCTGCGTAAGAACGATCGCCCGGGAATCCGGCGGTATCACTGTAGACGCATGCGTGGGGCGCAGGTTGGGGAAGGAAAGTGGCATTCAGTCTCTTGCTGTTGCATCGAGCGAGGCACAGCCTCTTTTCGATTAAACTCAGCTTCCTGCGAAAGGTTGCACTGTGCTTCCACAGTACCTCAGCGAAGGCTCAGCGTATCGAGATGCGAAAAAAACTCAGGGAACGAGATAGCTGCGGAGTCAGCACCGTGAATGAGGGTCTGTCCCTCCGCGCGTAGGGCGGCGACGGCGAACGCCATAGCGATCCGATGGTCGCCACCCGAGTCGATCTCGGCCCCGTGTAGATGCTGATTTCCGGGAACGTCGAGGCCGTCCGAATATTCCACCAGGGTTGCCCCCATAGCACGGAGGTTTCGGGCGACCAGGTCGATGCGGTCCGACTCTTTTACGCGAAGCTCTCCGGCGTCGCGGATTTGTACGCCGGTGGCGGTAAAAGGCGCGATTGCGGCGATGACGGGGATTTCGTCGATGAGCTGGGCTGTCAGGGTGCCGGAGATCTCGAGCGGTGGCGTTGTGCCCGAGCGACGGCTGGCGTCGGCGTTGACCTGGATGGTGCCGATCAGTTCTCCGTGGAGATCTTCTACGTTGAGGACCTTGATCTTTGCTCCGAGCGCCGTTACGACGTCCAGAAGAGCCGCGCGGGTCGGGTTCATGCCGATGGAGTCAAGCACCAGGTGGGAGTCGGGGAAAAGGAGAGCCGCACACAGGAAGAAGGCGGCGGAGGACAGGTCGCCGGGGACGGCTGCATCCACGGCGCTGAGCGTCTGTGGGCCATTGATCGTCAGAGTGTCTGCGGATCGGGTGACCGTCGCACCGAAGGCGCGGAGAGCGTGTTCGGTGTGATCGCGGGTGCGGATAGTTTCGACCAGGGTGGTTGCCCCGCGTGCCTGCAAACCGGCGAAGAGGACTGCAGACTTCACCTGTGCTGAAGGGACAAGTGAGGTAAAGCTCGTCCCGAGAAGATCGCCACCGTGGATGCGGATGGGTGCATGTCCGTCGGTAAGCGTGATGCGCTCTTCACCGCCTGGGAAGAATTGCTGCAGGGGCTTTCGGATGCGCTCCATGGGGCGCTGCGACAGGGAGTCGTCGCCGACTAGTGTGAAGCGATGGGGATGGGCCACGAGCATGCCAGAGACCATGCGCATAGTGGAGCCGGAGTTGCCGCAATCGAGCGGTGCTGCGGGCTCTTGGAAGCTGCCGCCGACACCCGTGATGGTGAGGGTGTGATCGTCGGTTTTCACGACCTTCGCTCCCAGCGCGGCCATGCAGGCGAGGGTCGAATGAGGATCGGCGCCGGTTGAAAAGTTGGACAGGTGTGAGGTCCCCTCGGCGAGACCAGCCAGCATGGCGTACCGGTGGGAGATCGATTTGTCTCCGGGAAGAATGAGGGAGCCACGAAGGCTGCGAGCCGGGTGAATGAGCTGCGTTTGAGGAGGCATCGTCCTTGTCATTCTAGACGCTGTGGTGGATGGACGACCTGCTCCTCCATGCCGGATCGGTTACAAATTACGACCGTCCGGATCGCAGGATCAGTTTACCTGGAGCGTGATGACGGTTTCATCGTCGAAGTGCTCGCTTCCGGCCTGAAAGATTGTGACTGCTTCGACGATCGCCGCTATGGCAGATTCGGCAGACCGGCCTGCCGACGGGTGCCGCTGAAGAAGTGTACAGAGCCGATCCGATCCATACATCTCGTCATGCAGGTTCTGTGCATCGACGATTCCATCCGAGAAGAAGACGAAGAGGTCACCGGCCTTGGCTCGTACCGTGATCTCGTCGTAGACGACCTCTGAAAACAAGCCTAGAGGAAAACCTTCGACCCGCATGGTCTGAACGTCGATAGCGCTGGTCATCGTTCCGGCATTTCGTGACAGGTAGAGTGGCTGCACCGACCCAGCATTCGCGAGGGTAAGGGTCCGGGAAGTGTCGTCCCAGAGACCGATCAGCATGGTGACGTACTGGGCGTCCAGCTTGCGCTGCTGAAGCTGATCATTGAGGGCGCCGAGAAGCGCGGCTGGGGTAAGCCGCTGAGGAGTCAGGGATCGAAGAATGCCGCTGACCATAGCGGCATACAGGGCCGCTGGTGCCGCTTTTCCACTCACGTCGCCGATGGCGAGTGCGGTAAGCCCGGGGCCATAGTCGAGGAAGTCGTACAGGTCACCGCCGATCGACCGGGCGGGATTGAAGCGAGCGGCGATCTCAGCGTTGCGCATGCGGGGCGGCGAGCTGGGTAGAAGACGCAACTGAACCTCGCGTGCCATCTCAAGATCCCGCTCCATCCGTTGCTCTTCTTCATGGATACGCTGGTAGAGGCGAGCGTTGGCGATCGAGACGGCGACCTGGGCGGCGAGGGTTGAGAGCGTACGCTGATGATCCTCGTTGTAATAGTTGACCCGGGTGTGCTCGAGATCGATGACACCGATGACGCGGCCCTTGTAGATGAGCGGCACAGAGAGCTCCGAGCGTGTTTCGGAGTTCTCGGCGACATAACGCGGATCTTTGCGAACGTCAGCGGCAAGAATGGGCGTACGCTGCTCCGCGGCCGTGCCGATCAGGCCTTCACCTAACATGACGACACGTTCCCGTTCGATGCGGTCTCCGTACCGTGTGCTGAAGCGGTGTTCCAGGTGTCCGGCGCGCTCGTTCCAAAGCAGGATGGTGAACATCTGAAAGTCGATGACACGCTTCAGCAGTTGGCCTATGCGTTCCAGAAGATCGTCAAGATCGAGAATCGAGGTGATCTCGCGCGAGATCTCGCTGAGGACCGTCAGAGTCTCGGCTTGTCGGCTTACACGCGTGTAGAGACGGGCGTTTTCGACGGCGACTGCCATGCGACTGGCTACGAGTTCCAACAGGCGCTGGTGCTCGTTGTTGAAGAAGCCGGGGATCTCCGACTGAATGTCAATGACGCCGATCACCTTGTTCTTAAGGATAAGCGGGACGGCGAGCTCTGACCGGACCTCAGCGTTCGCAGAGATATAATTTTCGATGTAGTTGCCAGGAGTGCCAACATCCTCAACGAGGATGGATCGTCGATGGAGGGCTGCCTGCCCGGTGATACCTCGGCCAAGCCGGATGCGCATCCGTTCGATCTCCGCACTATGCCCCGTTTGGAAACGCATCCAGAGCTCCTGGGTGCGTTCGTTGAGGAGCAGGATGGCCAATATGCGGTAATCAATGACGGCACGCACCAGATCGGCTACCCGGTGCATGAGCGCGTTCAGATCTAATGTTGTGTTCAGAGCGTCTGCGAGGCGATGCAGAAAGTCAACCTGCAGAGGTTCGACACGGGGCCGGCTTTCGGGCGTGCCTTGACCTGCCGTGTTCGGCCGGTAGTCCCCTTCGAAGGTATGCTCTGCCTTCTCGCCGAGCGAGAGCGAAGAGGCGCGAACGGGCTGTTTCGGAGAAGGCATCAGAATGGTCGATGATACTACTCACGGTATGCCGCTGCTGCAGCAGGATGGAGTGCGAGACTTTAGTAGGAATCGCGTGCGAGGACTCCGGAGCTGCTTCGACCTGCCAACTCCGCCACGATGCGGACACTGGCGCTGGCGCCGATTCGACTTGCGCCAGCCTGCAGCATCACGATGGCATCTGCGAGTGAGCGAATGCCACCTGAGGCTTTGACGCCGGCGGTCACCCCGGCTTTCTCTCGTAGCAAGGCGATATCGTCCGCAGTCGCGCCTGCGGTAGAGAAACCTGTCGAGGTCTTGAGGAAATCAGCGCCCGCATCTAGTGCGAGATCCGCCGCTCGCAGCTTTTCTTCAAAGGAAAGCAGGCAGGTCTCAAGAATCACTTTCACGATAGCTCCGGATCCGTGAGCAAGATCAACCACGCCGCGAATATCCTGCTTGACTGCCTCCAGATCGGCTACGTTGCCAGACTTCAAGAGACCGATGTTGAGGACCATATCGACATCATGCGCGCCGAGCTTGAGCACACGAACCGTCTCGTCACGTTTGGAGCTGGAGAGCGTAGCACCAAGAGGGAAGCCAATGACGACGCCTACCGGAACATTCGTTCCCGCCAGGACCTCTGCTGCTGTCGACACCCACGTGGCGTTCACCATAGCGCAGGCGAAATGATGCTCTGCAGCCTCATGACAGAGATGGATGACTTGCGCGCGGGTTGCTTCAGGTTTGAGCAAGGTATGGTCGAGCACTGCGGCGAGGTTGGCTGGACTCACCAAAGCATGAGCGGAAAACTCGGCGGCGTGAAACGAATCGTGGGTGATGAAAGGCTTGGGTTCCTTGGTGGGGGCGAGACTCATAGTGCTCCTTGGTGCGGTACGGCACATCGACAACACCTAAGCACGCCCTCAACGAGGATCGGCGCTGCCGTCTGGTTTTCTATCACACGAGACTGTCTGCTGGCTGCAGCGCTGGTGTGGTGCTGCGTGCGCTTTTCCAAGCCAGAGCCATATCGTCCCGAAGAAAGCCATAGAGCTCCTCACCTGCGATCTGATCGCGCGCGCGCAGAACCGCCGAGGGATGAATGGTCGCGATTACCTGATCCGCGTAAGGGGTGGATAGAACCTTTCCATGGTCACGCATGAGGGCAAAGGTTCCACCGAGCAACGACTTCGATGCAGAGGCACCAAGGCAAAGGATCACCTTCGGGCGGACCGCATCGATCTCTGCAAGCAGCCACGGCCTGCAGGCTGTGATTTCCGACATGCGTGGATTCTGGTGCAGGCGGAGCTTACCGCGTTGCACGAATTTAAAGTGCTTGACCGCATTTGTCAGATAGATGGAGTCCCTGGGTATTTGTAACTCTTCGAAAACTTTATCGAGAACTCTGCCGGCTGGACCGATAAAGGGTAGACCCTTGAGATCTTCCTGATCCCCCGGCTGTTCGCCCACGAGCATCAGCGTCGCGGCATGATGATCGGTTCCCAGCGACGGACCGACACCGGGGACGACCTGTGTCGCGTGCTGATATAAGTCACACCCTTTGCAGGATGGCAGGGCTGACTGGATCAGCGGGAGTGTGTGCTCGGGTGGCACGAAGGGAGCGGCGGACGGCTTGGCTTCTTGTGTTCTGACCATAGTGCTGACCCTCGAGGCGGATTCCGAAAGGAGTGTGGGGAGAAGAGAGATCTCCGGAAGATTTTTCCAATAACGAACTGGCATCTCCTGCCGCATGACGCCTGGATTGACGCGCGCCGGGTTATAGATGCTGGAGTAGTAGGAACGCCATAACTCTTCAAGCTCGTCTTCGGCCGGAGCGGCTTCCCGGGGCAGACCAGGACCAAAGCCAAGCTGTCTGGCAGCAGGATCCCAGGTGACGGACTCGTCCGGAGTGAGAATGGTCCAGTGCATCGGCGCGAAGCGCTCGGCGAAGAAGGGAGCAGCAAGCGGGAGGATGCGGTGATCGGGTTGATACCACGCGACAAAATGCTCCTGCAGGACAGGCGTCGTGCTGTCCATGACCACTCCGTCCGAAGTTGCGCTCAGGAACGGGTTGGCTTGCTCCATCGCGTCGGCGTGAAGCTTTCGGAAGCGCACAAAGGCGTGCATCTTGTGCAAGTCGCGACGCACCTGATGCTCCATTTGTCGCATCTGGGCGATGTCACTGTCGATCTCGATCTTCATCAGATCGCGGTTGGTTTGCAGTCGGAACAGCACCCGATATAGAAGGTTCCAACGATCGGGGCGTCGATGGATGGCAACGACCTCCGCGAGATCAAGGAAGGTTTTGGAGGTATGCGGAGTAAGGAAGGTGGGACCTTCGGGTACGTCAGCGCCGAGTGCGAGATCGAGTGAGAGCGACGTTTCAAAGGTTGCGTCCTGGAGTTCGACCTGATCGGGTGCGAACCCCTGCTGGAGAAGTTGCCGGGCGTGACTGCGCCAATCGGCGAAGCTGGGTTGAACGACGACATGCTTCACTAGAGCACTCCTGTAAGGGCACTCAGTGGGGCGAAGAGATCCATTTGCGAGGCAGGCACCGGGACATCTTTGGAGGCTCCTCCAAACGTGGCAATAGCCGGGGTGTGGTCTGCGGCGGTGATGTAGGCCAGTGAACTCTTCACTCGCACATGCAGCTTTCGGAGATCGGCGAGTGCGAGGCGGTGGTACTTGCGGATGCGAAGAATGCGATCAACGTTCTTGTAACCGATACCAGGGATACGGAGAAGCGACTCCCGAGGTGCTTGATTGACATCGATAGGAAAGAACTCTGGATGCGCCTTTGCCCAGGTGGTTTTAGGGTCTTCGGTGAGGGAAAGCGAAGGATTCTCAGGACTGGTTAGCTCTCCTGCCTCGAAGCCGTAAAAACGCATGAGCCAGTCGGATTGATAGAGCCTGTGCTCGCGGATGAGAGGCGCGGGCTTCAAGGGAAGCCTGACATCTGCGTGCGGATAGGGACTGAATCCAGTGTAGTAAACGCGTCGCAGCTTGTACGACCCATACAGGTGAGTGGCGGTTGAAAGGATTTGACGATCGGTAGCCGCAGTCGCTCCGACGACCATCTGTGTGGACTGACCGGCCGCGGCAAACATGGGCGCGAATGAGGAGCGTTTCCGGTCTTCATCAGACTCGTCCTTCTGGGTCTTGATCTGCTCCATCGTGGATTCGATGACGGCGGACTTTTTCTCCGGCGCGAGCTGAACCAGGTCCTGCTGCGTTGGCAGCTCGATGTTGGCGGAAAGACGATCGGCGAACAGGCCTGCCTGCCGAATGAGCGCCGGGTCGCAGCCGGGGATCGTCTTCAGGTGAATGTAGCCGCCGAATTTATGCACCTCTCGAAGAGATTTCGCAACCTGCACCAGCTGCTCCATGGTGTAGTCGGGCGACTGAATGATCCCGGACGAGAGAAAAAGCCCTTCGATGTAGTTGCGCTTGTAGAAGTCCAGAGTGAGATTGACAACCTCTTCTGGGGAAAACCGTGCGCGGCGTATGTCTGAGGAGACGCGATTTACGCAGAAGACGCAATCGTAGGTGCAGAAGTTGGTAAGCAGAATCTTGAGCAGGGAGACGCAACGGCCGTCTGGCGTGTAGGAGTGACAGATGCCCATCCCGTCCGAGTGTCCGATACCCTCGCCAGTGCCTGCTCGCTTGGTGCCCGACGAAGCGCAGGACGCATCGTACTTGGCCGCGTCGGCGAGGATCTCGAGTTTCTGCTGCACTGTCATCATGCGCTTAGTGGGATGCAGAATCTTGCGTTCCCAATCTACTCATCAGCGAAAGTAAGGCGAAATTCAAACCGGCGATTCCTTCCTGGTGGTGTCACATCAAACAGAGAGGGATGACAGGCGAGGTGGTCGGTGGGAATGCGGCTTTCAATTTTGGATCAGGCACCGGTGGCGGAAGGCAGCTCGGCGTCAGAAGCGCTTCATCGATCAATCGAGCTTGCTCAGCTGGGCGACAGGCTGGGATACCACCGGTTCTGGATGAGCGAGCATCACGCTATGCAGACGCTCGCGTGTACCGCGCCCGAGGTGCTGCTAGCTCGGATGGGGGCTGAGACCGAGCGGATTCGGCTTGGGTCCGGTGGCATTATGCTGCCGCATTACTCAGCGTTCAAGGTAGCGGAACAGTTCAGAACGCTCGAAGCGATGTATCCGGGCCGGATCGACCTGGGCGTCGGCCGGGCGCCGGGCGGTGGTCCTGTGGAAAGCCTGGCGCTGCGCCGTGAACGGCGAGTTCAACCGGTGGACGACTTTGCCGATCAACTCAGTGAGCTAATGGCATTCTTCGATCAGGATTTTCCTCCACAGCATCCCTTTTCTAAGCTACGGGTGATGCCGGAGAGCTCCGGTACGCCGGACGTCTGGTTGCTTGGATCGAGTTTATGGAGCTCGTCGGCCGCGGCAGAATTTAGTTTGCCCTATGCGTTCGCGCATTTCTTCAGTCCACTTCCTACGCGCGCTGCCATTGAAGCATATCGTCTAGCATTTGTTCCCGGAAGGCGCAGATCTGCGCCTGAGGCGATGATCGCCATTGGAGTGATTGTTGCGCCCACTCAGGATGAAGCAGAGTATCTCCACGCTTCCGTTCGCCTGTTGCAACGCCGGATCCGGCAAGGGGACCGGCGGCCGGTCGCTTCGCCCGAGGTGGCGCTTCGGGAGCTGCAGGGTTTTGGAACGGACGGAGGCGAAGAAGGAGAGTGGCCGCGCTACATTGTCGGTACGCCCGACCGGGTTCGCAGGGACCTGGAGGCCATTGCGGGTGGGTTAGGGATTGACGAACTGGTCGTCAATACGATCACCTGGGATCACGCCGCGCGGCTTCGGAGCTACCAGCTGCTCGCCGATGTCATGGAAATAGGCGAGTCGCGGAACGAAGAGAGTCTGGTCCCGACGATTCAGTCAGACAGTGACGATTTAAAGACAGACCGCAGAACGGGTTCGGCAGCCTGATAGTTCATCCCGGTGATGTCACGGGTCTTCGGCGTTGGGGTTGAAGCTTCAGGGGGAAAAGCCGTCTCAGCAAGGCCGGTGAAAACTCACCCGTTAATGGCCTGCAGCTTCTTCCGGAAACAGCCGAATATCTTCCACGTTGCGATAGACCTCGGCGTAATCCATGCCGTAACCGATCACGAAGTGGTTGGGGATCTTGAAGGCAATGTAGTCCGCGTCGATGGGAACGAGGCGGCGATCGGGCTTATCGAGGCAGGTCGCGATCTTCAGGGAGGCCGGTTTGTGCTGGAGCATGAGGCCGCGGAGATAGCTCAACGTAAGGCCGGTATCGAGGATATCTTCGACCAGGATCACGTGCTTGCCCTCGATAGGATTATCGATGTCCTTGATCAGTTTTACGGCGCCCGAGGAGACGCGCGCGCGGCCGTAGGAGCTGACTGCCACAAAGTCGAAGGTCGCGTCGACCTGGATGGCGCGAGCGAGGTCCGCGAGAAAGATCGCCGCACCTTTAAGGACGCCGATGAGCACGACGGACCTACCAGCGTAGTCCTGCGTGATCTGTGCGCCCAGGGTCGAGACGCGGTCGGCAATCTCCTGCCTTGAGAGCAGAACTTCCATGCCGGAGGACGGAGGAAAGCTGAGTTGCGGCGCGGGCGGGTTGCTTGGCGTGCTGAACGGCATACGGCGAGGGTATCGTGGATCGGCGTGGCGATCAAAGACTCCGGTTAGAGCATCGCTATACTTTGGATTGGAAGTGAGGCCTATGTATCCGTACCTGAACGTGGGGCCTTTGCACCTGGGCACCTTTGGTCTGCTGCTCTGGCTGGCGGCCGCGATCGCCACCGTTGTTCTCCACCGGAACTTCCTCCGGAACGGAATCGATGCGGATGCGCTTGGTATTGTAGCATACGTCGTCATCGCCGGCGTGATCGGCGCGAAGTTCTGGCATGAGTTCCAGGATTTTCCGGAGTTGCGTGCGTCTCTGCAACAAATCGCGTTGCCGGGATGGGGACATCCGGTCGAGATCGTCCTGGGCTTCCTACACTGGTTCCAGGCAGGGTTTGCCTGGTATGGCGGACTTCTTGCGGGGATCGCGACCTTGCTTTGGCAGGGTCGGAGTGCACGGTTTACGAGTGGTCTGAAAGGAACGGTCGATGACCGTGTCGGGTCGCTGCGAATGCTGGATCTAGCTGCGCCCGCGGCGGCGCTGGGGTATGGCGTAGGCCGGATCGGCTGCCTGACGTCGGGTGATGGAGACTACGGCATCAACACGACTCTGCCCTGGGGCGTGCGTATGAGGCCTTCTGCGTTGGTACCACCGAACCCGCCGGATGCGCTCGTTCAACCCACGCCGATCTACGAACTGATACTGGGCGCCCTGATCTTCTGGCTGCTTTGGCAGCTTGGTAAACGATCAAAACCGGTGGGTTGGCTTACTGGTCTTTACCTTGTGCTGATGGGGGTTGCGCGCTTTTTCGTCGAGTTTGTTCGCATCAATCCACGAATCTATTGGGGCATGAGCAACGCCCAGGTGGCGGCGCTGGGCAGTGTGCTGGCGGGAGTTCTCCTGCTAGTCTGGGCGCACACGAAAGGGGTGAAGTGGACACCGGAGTTCCCCTCCGAACCGCGGTCTTAGAGGTCTACAGGCGTTTCAGGTAGGCCTTTGCCTGCTCGAGCTCCGGGAAGAGACGCTCTTCGGCCTGGAACTCTCGCGAATGCACACATCGCCGGCCGGCACGCACGCGGACCGGATGTTTGAGGTGCAGCATCTCGTGATAAAGCAGATACTCCACCGCGCATCGAGGTGTGTCTGGCTGATCGAAGACGCGACTGACAACAATCGTGTTGTGCGCTGCATCGTAGTGCCCGAGCATGCGCCGCGCATGGTGAGCGGACCAGGTGAGCGTCGGCCGGCCAAGAAGACCATGAAAGAAACGGCTGTTCAGAGCTTCAAACACCTCATCCAGATCCCATTGGTGCCCCTGCGCCGTGAGAATTCGCTTTCGCCCGCGAGTTTGACGGATGTGCTCTGCCTGGCGGGAGACTGCCTCGGAAGACACATGGCGGCGATATCGATCGGCGTGTGTCGGTGCAATGGGCTTCTTATAAAGCTTCGCGAGAAGAATGTGCGCGATCGCACGATAAACACTGTCGGGAGCTGCCTCCAACAGGTCGGAGAGGCGGACCAGCAGCTTGCCTTGGCGCAGCCGAATGGTTGTGTTGAGGGAGGTAAACCGACGAAAGCGGATGTCGAAAGGAGGTATGGGAGCACGCGGCCGAAGCTCGCGATATTCCACCTCAAAGAGCTGTGTCAAAGGAGAGATCAAACCATCTTCAGAGTAAATCCTTCGCCGTTCGCGCAATCACCAAACGCGTCATCTCCGGTCATCGAGCGTCGGAGGCGTAGTCTCCTTCGCCGGGGGATGTGCTGCAAACCAGGCCTTCTGTTCCTCGGTCAGCTTCTTTGTCTCGTCCCTTGCGTCCTGCACGCCCTCGAGGGCGAGCGAGCGAGAGACCTTGTAGACGTCGCTGTCTGCCGGGCTTCGTAGTGCCGTTGACCAGCGGTCGGTCGCTTCAAGAAGTTTCGGCAGCTGCTTTCGGATGTCGCGATGCCGCGGACCGTAGTCATCCAGGTTGTCGTTCAACTCATCGATGATGGCGACGAACTGCTGGAGAAGCTCGTGCAGATCCTCCTCCCGCCCAGGACGGCGCGGTTTGGCTACAAGGCTCTGAAGGCTTGCGGCGCGAGTATCCAGCAGCTTGATGAACACGGCGATACGATCTGCCGGTACGTACGCAACGTCGCGCAGCTGATCGATCTCAGCCTCGGACATCGCTCCGTCTGTGCTCTGTGCTGAGACGGGTGTTACGACACAAGGGCTGCAAAGGAGGAACAGGAGCACCATGTTCCGCAAAGCTCGACAACAAACCATGGGAGCAAACCGATCGGAGAACATCGCTAGTTGTGCTTGAAGACCTGCGTAAGCAACTCATCCTGAACCTGATCGAGCTGCTTAAGCGTTGACTTCAGGGTTTCGCGGTCGTCGCTCGAGGCAGCGCGAAGAAGGCCATTCAGTCGATAGGTCGTGTGTTGCATCAACTGTTCGGCATTCTTCAGGCGTTTGGTGTCATTTGCCAGGCCGAGATGAATCAGTTGTGCGTAACGCTCTACCCGTTTGAGCATCGCGCTCGCCTGCTCAACATTACCGTCGAGCATCTCTTTCCCTGCGATCTCGGTCATGACATGAACCAGTTCCGTGTAAAGAAAGCATTGCTCGCGAGGATGCGCCTGCTGAGCGCGCTGTTCTAGCTGCGAGAGCGTCTGTTCGTCCGGAAGGGTGGTGTCGAAAGTAGCACTGGCATGGGCGTGGGAACAGAAGACAAGCGCAAGAAGGAGCGCGGCGAAACGGGTCGATCGGTGCAGGGATCCGGGAAGGCCTGAAGCTTGCCGCATGGTGCACCTCCAGGGTGCAAACCTCTACCGCGTGTGTTCGAGGGCGATCAGGCGGTGGCGCGCCTCCCACTCCTCATCGGGGAACTTACCATTTGCCACAGAAATGAACTGCTGGTACAGCCCCTGTGCCTGCTTGTTCTGGTGAAGCTTGTCTCGCGAGATCGCTTCGAGAAAGAGAATCGCAGGTGACTGTGGCAGGACTGTAGCACGCAGTGCAACTGCTTGCAATACCGTCTGCGGGTCATTATTTTGGCTGGCTGCAAAGGCAAGGTGGCCTGCGGCCTCGGCCATGTCCTCTCGTGAAGAAAACGCACCAGGAGCGCGGAGAGCCACTTTGAGCAGCTGCTCCGCTTCGGCAAAACGCTTGAGATGAATAAGCGCGTCCGCATCAGCATCCGCGAGCGCGGGATCCTCTTGCGTCTTGATTCGAAGCTCTGCAAAAAGAAGTTCCGCCGCCGCGTAATCTCCAGCCTGGCTGAGAAGTCGCGCATACAGGCGGGTCACGCTCGGCTCTGTCGGGTGAGCCCTATGGACTGGTTCAATCAAGTCGCGGGCCTTCGTGAACTCTCCCTGTTTTGCGTAGAGGGAGGCGAGCTGGGCGTTCAGAGCCGGCTCACCGGGACTTGCCTGGAGTGCCGTCTGAAGAACGGTCTCCGCCTCCTCGATGTTCTTTTCCTGGAGCAGCAAACGGGCAAGTGCCGTCGCAGCCGCAGGGCTGTTGGGAGAGCTCGCAAGCAGACGGCGGTAGGCCTTTTCGGCGGCCGGAAGATCTCCACTCTCTTCCGCAAGGGAGGCAGAGAGGAGAGTATCTTCAGGGGTTTCGGGCGTTAGCTTCAGGGCGGAGAGGAGCGAATCGCGAGCTTCGGAAGGATTTTGCGTGCGGTCCAGTTCTGCCAACGCGCGGAAAGCACGGGCCTTGAGGACGGGTGATCCAGACTGACTGGAGGTTGCAGCCAGAAGTTCAGTGCGGGCATCCGCCGTGCGGTTCGTTCGGGCCAGCAGGAGTCCCAGCGCGAGGTGCGGCTCGAGGTAGCTGCCGTTCAACCGAATAGCATGCCGGTAGCTCACCTCCGCATTGCTGGTCTGGTCCAAGGCATCCTGCGCTGAGCCGAGATTGAATAAGATGCCGGGGTTTTCCGGTTCTCGCTCATTTAGTTGCGTGAGCAACTTTAAAGCCACGGGCATATCACCGCGTTCGATTGCGTCCGCTGCCTGCGTACGGAGCGCATCCTGAGCTTGCGTCGGAGCCGAGGTACTGGAACTCGCATCAGAGGTTCCGGCAGGGAGCTGTGCTCGAGCGACAGATAGCAACGAGACCACAGCAAGCGCGATGGGCACAACCGACCGACCTCGGCGACGGATGCGTGCTGAGCTCAAGCCCCGACCTCCAGAGCGTCGCGATTTCTCTCGGCTGCGCCGGTCTGCAGAAGTGGAGCGAGCCATTGGCCGGTATGACTCTCCGGCGTCGCGGCGATCTGCTCCGGCGTCCCGCTGGCAACGATCTGTCCGCCTCCGCTGCCGCCCTCCGGTCCCATGTCGACCACCCAGTCAGCGCACTTGATGACATCCAGGTTGTGCTCGATGACGAGCAGGGAACCGCCGCCCTCGATCAATTTCTGAAAAGCAGTAAGCAGCTTCGAGACATCGTCGAAGTGCAGCCCGGTCGTTGGTTCGTCGAGGATATACAAGGTGCGACTTGCAGCGCGGCTGCTCTCGGCGGTCGAGTTCGCCGAACGATTGGTATTTGCACGGGCGGCGGCAAGACTCGTGGCCAACTTGATACGTTGCGCTTCGCCACCTGAGAGGGTTGTCGCCGACTGCCCGAGACGAACGTACGATAGCCCGACCTCGTCGAGCACATACAGCCGATCTACGATCTTCGGCTGACCGGCGAAGTAGACCAACGCTTCTTTCACAGTCATTTTAAGGACGTCATGGATGCTCTTGTTCTTGTACTTAATGTCTAAGATCGACGACTTGTATCTCGTTCCGCCGCATTCTTCACAGGGCAACTCCACATCTGCCAGGAACTGCATTTCGACGGTGACGGTGCCGTCGCCCTCGCACACGTCGCATCGGCCGCCCGGCACATTAAACGAAAACATACCAGCGGTCAGGTTGCGGCGCTTGCTGTCCGGCTGGGCCGCGAAGAGCTCGCGAATAGCGTCGAACGCCTTGATGTAGGTGACGGGATTAGAACGCGGTGTGCGGCCGATAGGGGACTGATCGACCAGGACAACCTCGTTGAGGAACTGAGCTCCGGTAAGCTCACGGTAGAGATGCGCCGGGTCACCCACATCGGCTTGCCCGAGCGCTTGCTGCAGGGCCTTGTAGAGCACCTGATGAACCAGGGTCGATTTCCCCGATCCGGAGACACCCGTTACGCAGCACAACAGGTTCAACGGAATATCGAGATTGACTCCACGAAGATTGTGAGTGCGGGCTCCCGTCAGCTTCAGGTGCTCGCGGCCAGGTTCCCGCCGATACTTCGGCACCGGAATGAACGATCGCCCCGAGAGATACCGCCCCGTAATCGAGTTCGGGTTAGCCGTGACCTCCGGAACCGTACCGGCAGCTAGAAGTTCTCCGCCGAGTTCACCTGCTCCCGGCCCAAGATCGAGCAGATGATCCGCTGCGCGAATCACATCGGGATCGTGCTCGACGACGAGGATCGTATTCCCCAAATCGCGCAGATCTTCCATGATGTGGATGAGCTTTGCCGTGTCGCGCGTGTGCAGCCCGATGGAGGGTTCATCCAGCACATACAGCGCGCCGACCAGGCGTGATCCGAGCGAGCTGGCAAGTTGAATCCGTTGTGATTCGCCACCGGAAAGTGTTGACGAGAGCCGATCGAGAGTCAGGTAGTCGAGGCCGACCTGTTCGAGAAAGTGAATGCGCTGCCGCACTTCTTCGAGAATCTTTCCGGCCACTTCGGTCTGTGCCGGCGAAAGTTCAAGCGTGTCGAAGAACTGTCGAGCCGCTGTGATAGTCAGGGCACTCGCTTCGCAGATGTTCTTCCCCCTGAGCAGCACGGCACGAGCTTCGGCGCGCAGCCGTTGTCCGCGACAGTCCGGGCAAGTCGCGTAGCCACGGAACTTCGATAGGAAGACACGTACATGGAGCTTGTACTTCTTACTATCGAGGCCGGCAAAGAATCCGCGGATGCCGGGGAAGGATTCTTTTCCGTTCTGAATTTGCTGTTGTTGCTCGTCTGTCAGGTCGTACCAGGGCTTGTTTAAGGGGATTCCCGAAGCTCTCGCGAACCGCTTCAATTCGGCATGCATTGGCCGATACTTTCCGGAGGCCCATGGAGCGATGGCATCACCTTCAAGCGATTTCGACGTGTCGGGAATGATGAGGGCGGGATCGAAATCGATAGTGTTTCCAAATCCCTGACAGCGGGGGCATGCCCCGTAAGGATTGTTGAAGGAGAACAGGCGCGGTTCTGGTTCACGATAGGCACGATGGCAGGTGCTGCACTCGAACGCGGAGGAGAACCGCAGCGTCTGGGGCGATACGGTCTCCTCTCGGGGCAAGGTGCGGAACTGGATCTCGGCGGCCTCTCGGTAGCCCGTCTCGATCGCATCCACCAGCCGACTCCGAACGTCGGGCGAGAGAGCGAGCCGATCAATCAACACGAAGATGGGGCGATCGAAGTCGAGCTCCAGCAGGCTTTCCGGGGTCGAGAACTCGACGAGATTGCCAGTCGATCCATCGGGTGCGGCTTGGTAGAGCCGATTGTATCCACAACCACGCAACTCGCCGAGGCGCTCTCGCAAAGTATCGGTCAGATTGAAAGTCGGGGACTTGATCTCGGCCGGGTTGCCACGCTTTGCCGTTTGCCTGGCCGGTTTCGATTCCGGCTCGGATGCCTGCACGGAAGAGGTCTGCATCGGCTGCACCTGTACCGCGGCACGCTCGATCGGAAACAAGGCGTAGACGCGGGTTCCCTCTGGGCGTGCTGAGAGGGAGGCAACAATCTCGTCAACGGAGTCTCGCCGAACAACTCCGCCGCAATGGAGGCAGGTGACCGTGCCGCAGCGCGCATACAGCAGGCGCATATAGTCGTAGATCTCAGTTGCTGTGGCCACGGTCGATCGCGGATTGCGGGTCTGGTTTTTCTGCTTAATCGCAATGGCGGGGGCCAACCCATCCATGAAGTCCACGTCGGGCTTCTCGATGCGCTCGAGAAATTGGCGGGCGTACGCGGAAAGAGATTCCACATAACGTCGCTGGCCTTCGGCATAGACGGTGTCAAAGGCAAGCGAGCTCTTGCCCGATCCTGAGACGCCGGTGACGACGGTCAGCGCGTTATGTGGGATGTCGACGTCGATGCCCTTGAGATTGTGGGTTCGAGCGCCGCGAATGACGATCGATGCGTTCAAACCTGACTTGCCTCGCGTGGTTGTGGCCGGAAGATCTCCAGAATGAGCAGACAGGCGCCGACGACAATCGCTGAATCAGCGACGTTGAAGTCCGGCCAGTGATAGTGGAGGATGTGCACCTCCAGGAAGTCCACGACATAATGTAACCAGATGCGGTCATAGAGGTTGCCGAGCGCTCCCCCAAGGATGAGCGCCAGCGCAAGCCCAGACATCGTGAAGGCTCGCCCACTTTTCCAGAGCAGGTTGCCAACGATCGCGATCGCCAACGCCGAAAAGCCGATCAGGCCATACCGAACTATCACCGGCGAAGCCGTCTCGGCAAAGACGCTGAAGGCCGCACCCGTGTTCAGAACGTGGGTAATACGGAAGACATGCGGAATGACGGTGTACGCGCCGCCCAGCATCAGATGCTGCTCCACGGCTAATTTGCTGCCGCGATCGAACACAACTACAACGGCAGCGATCAGCAGCAGCCACCGTCGTGCATCGCCATGGATCATCGCCACGGACGTCCGGGGTGCGGTTACGGTCTGAGCATTCGAGATCACGAACGAACCTCCTCATAGGCAGGGAACTGGATCGCACGGAGTGCCTCAACGCAGCGAAGGCACACGGATGGAAAGGAGTGGTCCTCACCGACATCCTGGGTATATCGCCAGCAACGTTCACACTTCGTCCCAGTCTCCTTCGCGAGTCTGACCGCGACAGACGTCGCGTCTCCACTCTCGCGGAGTTCACAAGCCGAGACCCCCATCAACTCCGGCAGGTAAAGCTCATACCGGCGCAGCAGTGCCAGATCGTTTGGAGCCGCGTTGAACGTCAGGGCAGCTTCAAGACTCTTTCCAATCTCGCCTGTCTTGCGTGCTGCTTCCATTTGAAGCATGGCTCCCCCGCGCACCGCGAGCAATCGGTCCCAATCGCCTTCAATCGCTGCAGTACTGCCCGGAACGATATCGGCGAGATCCGGAAAGAGCGCCAGGTGAACGCTCCTTTCACGCTTCGGCATGAAGGGGAGCAAAGGCCAAACCTCGTCTGCGGTGAAGCTGAGAATCGGTGCGATCAGCCGGGTCAGTGCCTCCGCAATTCTCCAGAGTGCAGTTTGTGCAGAGCGCCGCGCGGGGTGCCCTGGCGCCATGGTGTACAGCCGATCCTTGATGACGTCCAGGTACAACGCCGAGAGATCGCTGTTGGTGAACTCGTTGACCGCGTGGTAGGCACGGTGGAACTCGAACTCGTCGTAAGCCCGCCGCACCTTTGCGTCAAGCTCCGCCGTGCGGGCGAGGATGTATTGGTCGAGCGGCTCCATCGCCGCAAAGGGAATCGAGTGCTCCGCCGGAACAAAATCATGCAGATTACCGAGCAGAAATCGAAGTGTGTTGCGCAGCTTGCGATAGTTCTCACTCACCCGCTGCATCAGATTCTCGCTCGCGGCTACATCCTCCCGGAAGTCCACGCTTGCAACCCACAGCCGGATGATCTCGGCGCCCAACCGCTTCGCCACATCAACCGGGTCGACGCCGTTCCCAAGCGACTTTGAGAAGGCGCGACCCTGCTCGTCGAGCGTCCAGCCGGAGGTGGCGACCATCTTGTACGGGGCGTGCCCACGGACGGCAACAGAGGTCAATAGAGACGAGTGGAACCAACCACGATGCTGATCGCCCCCCTCTGTGTACAGGTCTGCCGGGATCTCGTTAGGCGGCCGGCACAGGGTGGGGTCTACGTCGAGCACCGCATGCCAGCTGGCGCCGGACTCGAACCAGACATCCAGGATGTCCATTTCTTTGCGGAAATCATCTGCCGCGCCGCAGGCTGCGCACACAGTTCCATGTGGCAGCAGGGAAGCGGCTGGATGGGTGTACCACGCGTCCGCTCCTTCTGCACGAAAGAGATCAACGACGGAGCGATTGATGGTGGGGTTGTTGAGCGGCGTATGGCAGCGTTCGCACAGGAATACCGCGATCGGAACGCCCCAGATACGCTGGCGCGAGATGCACCAGTCAGGACGGGTCGCGATCATGTTGGAAATTCGTTGTTCTCCCCAACCAGGATCCCAGATGACGGTTTCGATGGCCTGAAGCGCACGCTGGCGGAAGCTGGTCGTGCTTCCATCCGCCGCCGATATCGGTGTCTCCATCGAGATGAACCACTGTTCCGTAGCACGGAAAATCACCGGGTGATGGCAGCGCCAGCAGTGTGGATAGGAGTGATGAATCTCGACGCTCGCCATCAACGCGCCACGATCGCGCACCAGGGCGATGATCTCCGGGTTCGCTTTAAAGATCGTAAGTCCATCGTACTCAGGGAGGCCGTTTCGGATGCGGCCCGCTGCGTCTACATCGCACATCTGCGAGAGCCCATATCGCGTTCCCGTGATGAAGTCATCTGCTCCGTGCGAGGGAGCTGTGTGGACCGCCCCGGTGCCTTGCTCCGTCGTCACGTAGACCGCATTAACGCCCAGGATCTCGCGGTCCAGAAACGGATGTTGGAAGCGCACACGGTCGAGCTGGGTTCCCTTGAAACGCGCGATCACCGTTGTATCCGGAACAGCGCAGACCTCGCGCGTCTGCTCCGCCAGCGCCTCCGCCACGATGTAGACCATCCCGTCCATGTTGTTGCGCAACGCGACATACTCCAGCTCCGGATTGAACGCGATTGCCAGCGAGGCTGGAAGCGTCCACGGCGTGGTCGTCCAGATGATGGTGTAAACCGGCAGCCCCTCCAGAGCGGGATCGATGGCGCCTGCGTCGGAGATCAACCGATAGCGCACGTAGATCGAAGGCGAGGTATGTATGGCATACTCCACCTCAGCCTCAGCTAACGCGGTTTTGTCGTGAATACACCAGTAAACGGGCTTTAGTCCCTTGTAGACAAAGCCCGTTTCGAAGAAGTGGTAAAAGGTCTCCGCGATCGACGCTTCGTACGATAGCGACATCGTCAGATAGGGGTCGTTCCAGCGTCCAAGAATGCCCAGCCGCTCGAACTGACTCCGCTGCAGATCGACGTACTTCGCCGCGTACTCGCGACAGGCCCGGCGAACGGCGATCGGCTCCATCTCCAGCTTTTTGCGGCCCAGCTGCTCGTCGACTTTGATCTCGATCGGCAGCCCATGGCAGTCCCATCCAGGAACGAACGGTGCGTCGAAGCCTGCCATGTTCTTTGTTTTAACGACGAAATCTTTAATGCACTTATTCAGCGCGTGTCCGAGGTGGATAGCCCCGTTCGCATAGGGTGGACCGTCGTGGAGAATGTATTTCGCTTCGCCCGCGCGCGCCTCGCGGATCTTCCCGTAGAGGTCCTGCTGCTGCCACCAAGCGAGACGAGCCGGCTCGTTCAGAGGAAGATTCGCCTTCATGGGAAAGCTGGTCTGCGGAAGATTCAGGGTAGACTTCAGCGGCTTCGGCTCGTTCACCGGGTCTGTTGCGTCGGGCATTCCATCCTCAGCTGGGGGCTTGTCTCGGGACCGTTAGCCCAAAAATCTATTGTAGACGGCGATGTGCGATATGAAGCTAGGCCCACGTGACTTCCGGCCTGTGAATGACGTCAAACTCGGAGAGCACCAGACCCGCCCAGCGTCGAGCAGCCGGGGGCGAAAGTTTGTAGAATGTTTACGGAAGCCAGACGCGCAGTATGCATCCATACAAACCGGCAACAGACCGGAATCGTTTCTAAACAGGGTGCGTCAAGATTCGAGGTAATGGTCGGAGCTGCAATGCAAAGCTCCGCTCCCCGAGGCGAAAGAGCTTATGGCGATGTCACTGTTAACACCACCGGAGACGGGAAGAGATCACGAAGCACCCCGGCTCCATAGCGGGGATGCTCCACAGTGGACGGAGATGCGGGACAAGGGTGTCTTTGCGTCGCTAGTCTCGAGCGTGCGTGACGTCTTCTTTCCGGAAAAGTTGCCGCCGCTCGAACTCGAGTCCAAGGCAATTCCGGTAGCGGATCCGATGGCGGTCAAGCGGAGTCCGACCTCAACTGCCATTGCCGTTGGTGTGCACGTCCTGATCATCGCCCTCATCGCCTGGCTGGTTGCCAAAGGAGTCAAGATGGCGGCTCCGCAGGTAACTCATGTGGTGACTCCGATCGAGCTTCCGGTTAAGCCGCCCAAGGCTCTGCCCAAGGCCACCATGATCGGCGGTGGTGGTGGTCAGCGAGGGCCAACACCCGTAACAAAGGGCACACCGCCGAAGTTCGCGGAGCATCAGATCGTGCCGCCAGCGCCGCCTCCGCTGCAGCAGCCGAAGATCGCAATCCAACCAACCGTTGAGGTTCAGAAAGACGTCAAGATGGCGACCAGCATTCCGCAGATCGGTGTTCCAAACTCGCCACTCGTCGGTATGTCTATGGGCAACGGCAATGGCACGGGCCTTGGATCTGGCAGCGGCTCAGGCATTGGGCCGGGCAGTGGCGGCAACATCGGTGGGGGCGTCCGAAGGATCGGCGGTGGGGTCTCCGCACCTCAACTCATCTTTCAGGTAGAACCTGAGTTCTCCGAAGAAGCGCGGAAGGCGAAGGTCGCAGGCAACGTCCTGGTGACACTGATCGTCGACGCTGCTGGCCATCCTCAACGAGTGCGTGTGCTGCGAGGAATCGGCATGGGTCTTGACGAAAAGGCGATTGAGGCAGTTCGCCAATACCGCTTCAAACCTGCAATGGAGGGTGGGAAACCAGTTCCCGTCGAGGTCAACATCGATGTCAATTTTCAGATCTTTTAGCATCAGTAGAGCGGATCACAGGTCATAAGCGTTCTCGCCGGTCTGTTTCATTGCTGGCTCAGTCAGACCGTCGCTATCGCGTTTGCAATTTGTACGAACGCCAGATCCTGCGCAGGGCTGCCGGTCCGTTCTTTCCAGAGCATGAACAACTTTCCATAGCTCTCTGTGCTGCACGTATGCGGATCCACCTGTAACGCGAGGAGCATGCGATCGATCCAATCCGTTGGACCCTCCAATTCGGCCCAGATCCCAATTGGTGTCTCGTCAATCACCAGATGCGCCCGGTCACTTCCGAGCAGATAAACCCACTCCGTGCGGAACTTTTCGTACACGAACGCTGGCCTGTAACCCAGCTGCGCGAAGATCGCAGCCAGCGCCTCTCCATCTGCAACCGTCGTCTCCGTCTCGATGCGTGTCTTGTACACGCTGTCGTCGGCCCCTTCCGGCTGGCGCTTGTGCGTGAGTGTGCACACGGCCCCATACTGTCGGATCCGCAGAAGCTGACGCCGTGATCGCAAGGCCCGCTCTGGCGTGTCATACAGTGTGTTGTGCTCGAAGGTACGCGGAGTCTCCAGCTGAAACCCTAAGCCGGGCAGAACCGACTCAAGTGAGGAGGGGTCCGCGATCGGAAACTTGAGTTCAATTTCAGCGCTCTGCATAGCCGCGAGTATATTCGCCTCCTACTATGGGACATGAGGATTTCTCGACTATGTCGTCCTTGAAGCGAACGCTTCAGCTTCGAGCCGATGTTCCAGGAGATCTCAGTCGAGCCGCAGATCTGCTCCGTTCGGGAAGGCTCGTTGCCTTTCCTACGGAGACGGTCTATGGCCTGGGTGCGAATGCACTCGATGCAAGCGCAGTCGCCAAAATCTTCATAGCAAAACAGCGCCCCTCGTGGGATCCCCTGATCGTCCATATCAGCAATGCATTCATGCTCGGTCAAGTGGCGGATCTCTCTGGTCCAGTGCTCGAGAAATATCAGCGTCTGGCAGGTGCCTTCTGGCCAGGGCCACTTACCCTGCTTCTTCCACGGGCTGGCACCATTGCGGACGCCGTAACCGCCGGCCGTCCCCGTGTCGGTACTCGTATGCCGGCGCACCCGGTTGCCCTCGCTCTGATCGAGGAAGCTGGTATTCCCGTTGCAGCCCCCAGCGCGAATCGCTTCGGACATACCAGCCCAACCACCCCGGCCCATGTTCTTGACGACCTTGACGGCCGTATCGATGCTGTCCTCGATGGTGGTGCCAGCAGCATCGGTGTCGAATCGACAGTGCTCGACGTTTGTGAAGACCCGATGCTCCTTTATCGGCCGGGCGCGATCAGTCTGGAGCAGATCATCGTGGTGGCCGGCCCAACGGAGATCTTCCACACGAGCTCCTCTGCTGGAACCAGATCTCCGCAGAGCCTTCCGTCCCCGGGCCTGAACTTGCGTCATTACGCTCCGATCGCAAAGCTTTTGCTCGTCGAGGACCGTACAGAGCTTTTCGCCGCCAGCTACGAACTTGCGCCTTCGGGACGTGTCGGCGTGATGCTTCCCGATGGCTGGGACCCGGGACCTGCAAGCCTGATCTTTCCCTGGGGATCATGGAACGCGCCTCAGATCCTCGCACGGCGGCTCTTTTCTGGTTTGCGGGAGCTCGATGTGCAGGCGGCGGCCACCATCCTTTGCCCGTTGCCACAACAGGCGGATGGTCTTCCAGCGGCTCTACGTGATCGGCTTCTCAAAGCCGCCCGGAGGCTCTAGGTCCTTTTGGCAGATGCCGTCAGCTGTCCTGCGTAGGAGTCCAGGGCCAGGGATCGAAGCAGGTTGCGCCGCATGCCCGTATACACCTGATCCATTCCGCGTACAGCGGACTCAATCCAGGCGAAGGTGAGCACCTCCGAGAGTTTCTCGAGCTCCGCCCGGAGATCGATGTTTCGCACCAGCTCCGGCGTTCCAGCGCTGAGCAGCAGCAAATCTTCCATCAGCAACGAAAGCGCTCGCAGCAGACTCGCCGTCTTCTGCTGTCCTTCCGCCCCGGCGCGATAACTTTCCGTCATCTTAAAAAGTGCAGTATGATCCGGCTCCTGAGCGGCGTTTCGGAGCAGAAACAGAGCGTCGGCCCGAGCCGCAGTGTACGTCGCCAGGTCGAACGAGAGCGCCTGCCCGGCTGCACCCTGCGCGAGCCGCGCAATCAGCTCGCGTTGTTTCGGCGGCAACTCCGGCCGCCTTGCTCCCACCACCATTTCCATCTCTTCGATGGGCAGCGCTCCCAAACGCACCAAAGCGCAGCGGCTTCGGATCGTGGGCAACAGCTCGCTCGGGTTCTCCGCCAAAAGAAGAATATGCACGGAAGGCGGTGGCTCCTCCAGCACCTTCAGCAGAGAGTTAGCCGCTTCCTTCATCAAGCTGGCAGAGGTGATGATGAAGATCTTCTTCGGTGCTTCCGAGGGCAGATAGTGGGAGCTCTGAATCAGCGTTCGAACCTGCCCAAGCTTGACCAGCAGTTGCGGTGGATCCGGTGGGAGGATGAGCACATCGGGGTGTGGCTGGATCAGCACCCTCGTCTCTTTCTTATCCGTCTCTCGCAGCTCCTCCCGTGCGGCGACGGCAGCTGCAACCGCCTCGTCAAGTTCCGCTGCCTGCCCGATCCGAGTGCAATTGCGGCAATGACCGCAAAATGCAGCTAGCGATTGTCCGTTCGACCACAGATCGCGCGGTTGGCGCTCGCACTCTACCGCCATAGCGAGCATAAGTGCCAGAGAATACTTGCCTGAGCCGGCGGCTCCGGCAAGTATCATCGAATGAGGCAGGCGGCCTGCAGCGACAGCCATCCGCAGGTGTTCGACCGCGCCCGCATTTCCCAGAAACTCATCGAAGCTGGCAGGTATCGCCATGCTCCTAGCCTAGCGCAAGCGAGGCCGTTAGCATCTCCTGGCTTCGAGTTGCATGCGAACGGCGCCGCGAGGCCGAAGTGTAATGCGCGCCTGCGGAACGGGAACCGCCTCACCGACGAAACGCAGGCGCCAGCGCTGCCCGATTGTCGCCAGCACCAAGACCCCCTCCATCCACGCAAAGCTCTCGCCGATACATTGTCGACCTCCGCCGCCGAAGGGAAAATAGGTGAACTTTTCCCGGTCTGCCTTGTTCTCCGGTGAGAAGCGTTCGGGATCAAAGCGAAGGGGATCCGGAAAGTACTCCGGACTGCGATGCATGACGTATTGACTGAAGAAGAAATGCGCCCCCGGTGGGATTGTGTATTCCCCGAGGGTGACTGTCTCCGTCGATTTGCGTCCCATCGCCCAGGCCGGCGGATAGAGTCGCATGGCTTCGGCAAACACCTGCTCGGTATAGCGGAGCGCCCCATAGCTCTCGAGAGTCGGCAGCTTGCGGTCATGCCCAACGCCAAGCACCTCGTCCAGCTCGCGGTGCATGCGCGCCTCAACCTCAGGATTCTGGCTCAGGAGGTACCAGGTCCATGTCAGTGCATTCGCGACCGTTTCGTACCCGGCTAGAAAAATGGTAAGAACCTCGTCGCGAATCTGCCGGTCCGTCATACCTAGAGGTGCCGCGCCTGGCTGGTCCCCAGCCTCTGCTTCATACCGACTCGCCACCAGCAAACTCAAGAGGTCTCCTCGATCCTGTCCTTGACCGTTGGCCATCTCGTCTCGCCGTGTCCGAACCATGGCATCCACAACAGCATCCAGACGAGCAAGCGACCGGCGGAACTGGATCACACCAGGAATAGGGAGGTGAAGAAACTGCTCCAATTTGGGAAAGGCAACCAGGAAGTTGTAAAGCCGCATGATGGCGTTCGTGTCGTCGTTGATACCCCGAACCTGATCCGTGACCTCGGTGTCAAAAAGCGTTCGGGCAATGATCTCAAGCGACAGCACCATCATGGTGGCGTTGGCATCCACAACGTCTCCAGCTTTCCAGGGGCTGACGTTCGAGGAGGTAATGCCGACGATCGCGTCAGCATACCCCATAACACGCTGGCGATGAAACGCCGGCGCCATCATCTTCCGATGTCGCATATGGATCGGATCGTCTGAGGTGATGAGGCCTTCGCCCAGCAGAATCTTCATCCTTTGTAGCGTGCGTTCCTTCACAAACGAGCTGCCCTGCGTAATCAGGATCTCGCGAATGTACCGCGGGTCATTCACGAAAACAATGTACGTCCCCAGGAAACGATACTTCGAAATGGTTCCGTAGGTACGTTTCAAATGCTCGAACAGGCGAATTGGCTCGCCTAGCTTCACCCACCGTTTGTGCGCGTAAAAGGGAAGGGAATGCTTCAACCCCGGCGGCAGGTTGTACCCCCCTGGGATCTGCTTGCGCGGTGGTGCTGTCTCTCCAGGAGCCTTCGCGTTGAGCGCAACCGCATCTTCCTTGGGCGACATCAATGGAGGTGTGATCATAGCTGTGAGACGTGGCCGGAGAGCCGCTCGTCCACGACTGTCGCGATGCAAACTTCGATCGCGTCAATGGACGAGTCGTTCGCGATCATGACAACACGCTCCGGCTCTCGTTGTGCAATCCCTTCATACGCTCGATGGACGCGGCCATAGAACGCATCCGACTCTCGCTCGAAGCGGTTCTCGTCTGCTCCTTGTTGTTCAATTTGTCGAAGGTTTCTTCGCCGTGCGCGGCACAACGAGGTTTCCAACGGCGGCAGCAACAGAATCGTCAGATCGGGCTGCAGATTCCCACAAACGATGCGATGCATGGCCAGCACAGTCTCGCTTCCGAGTTCGCGTCCAGCGCCCTGGTAGGCTTCGGAAGAATCCGTGTAGCGGTCGGACAGCACAATCGCGCCGCTTGCAAGAGCCGGCTCAACCCGCTGCACAATTGCTTGCGCCCGGTCAGCAAACATCAATGCCAGTTCCGCATGAGGAGCAATCGGCCCTATCGAACTATCCGTGTTGGAGTCAACGAGGAGAGAGCGGATACGGTCACCAAGGGGCGTTCCACCAGGTTGCCGCAAGGTAACGACAGATAGATTGCGAGCCCGCAAGCTGTCCGCCAATCGGCTAAGCTGCGTCGTTTTACCCGAACCATCCAAACCTTCAAAAGTGATGAAGAAGCCACGCGCCATGGATGGAGTCTAGAGGAACGCGGGGACAGGCCGCCTGTGAAGAGATCGCCCGTCGCTTGCCTTATCGGCTTGCGGACACCTTCGGCGTCCAGCGAACTCCCGTTTCGACTACATCGATCTGCATTTGCCCTTCGAGTCCCTCATGCAGTTCAGGTCCGCTGCTGGTATGTTCCTTGCCGCTGGCATCGGTGTACAGGACTTTCAGATCTCCCGATCCAAGAACCTTGAAGCGATACTCGAAGTCTGCTCCGGATGCCAGGTCCTGCGTGCCGAAACTGGCACTCGGATAATCCACCTCAATCAGCTTCAGAGGACCGCTGGTGCCGTTGTGAACCGTCGCCTGAATCATCGCGGAGTGACATCCACCTGACGTAAGCAGCAATGTCACTACCGGGAAGGCCATTCGTCTCATAGGCTCGAGGGTATCAGAACCCGTCCTTCAGTTCGGAACAGCTTTCCCGATCACCCGTGCGGTGAGAACCACCCCGGAACGATCATCATGCAGAGTAAGGGGAAACGCCAGGATGCTCCAGGCCAGATCGCGTTCGTCTTCCCGCGGAGTTGCCAACAAACCACGATGCGTTCGGTCAATGTACGTCTCACGACTGCGCGGAACATTTAGCAGCACATCTGCCCAGTCTCGTAACGTAGGCATCTCGTCAAACACGCAGCGACCAGGGAACCAGTCGCGCGGATGCTCCAGGTACGTGGCGGCTTGATCGTTGCAAAAATGCCATACGCCTCGATCATCGAAGATCTGCACCAATACATCAGCACCGATAGCACGCGCGATCCGCGAGTAGAAGAAATCGCGTGCATCCACGACCACGGGGTTCCCCTGGCGCTTGGCTTCGAGAGCACTCAAGGCATGCAGCAGATCTTCAACTGAGCTATGACCCTTGAGCAGATGCATATCCTCGACACCACCAAAGAAGCGCTCCAGGGTCGCCGACAAGATAATAATTGGAATATGTGGTCTGCGTCGCCGGAGCAGGGAACCTACCTCCGTCCCAAACTGTCCGCCACCGAGATGGTAATCGAGAACCGCGATGTCGATGGTGTCAAGATGCTGCATGGCTTCTTCGATCGAGGTCGTCGGGAGGCAATCATAACCGTGCTGCCTGAGGATCGCGCAGCGGAGGTGCAGGTTGGCCGGGTCGTCATCAAGTAGAAGAATCCGAACTCCAGAACCCGCTTGGCCGTTCGATGCCGCCATACTCTGGTCTGGAACAATCTCTGACATCTGCGGCCTCCCCCATTAGGGTATACGACAAGCGTGTTACTAACGTTTCTTTTTTAGGTTACGTAGTAACTCTGGCAGTCGGTTTGCCGCTGCCACGCTTTTTAACCATCGTCGATTTTCAACTGCTGGATATCCGCTCACTGTCATCCCGGCCTCTACATCTCCTGGAATCCCGCTTTGGGCTGTGGCAATGACCCCGTCTCCGATCGAGCAGTGACCAGCTACTCCGACCTGACCCGCCAAAACGACGTGATTTCCGACTCGTGTAGACCCTGCCAGGCCGACCTGAGCGCACAGCAGAGTATGCTGCCCGACCGTCGATCCATGACCGACCTGCACGAGATTATCGATTTTCGTGCCCACCCCGATCCTCGTCTCCCCCACCGAGGCTCGATCCACGCAGGCGTTCGACTGTACCTCGACTGCATCCTCCAGCGTGACTGTGCCCGATTGAGGGATCTTCAGCCATCTACCGTCAGCCTGCTTGGCGAAGCCAAATCCGTCTCCTCCCACGATGGCGCCGCTCTGGAGCGTGACGTCGTCGCCCAGGGTGCAGTTTTCTCGAATGACGGCATGAGCGTGCATCATCAGATTGCGCCCGGTTCGTACGCCTGGATACACAACGCAGTGTGGCAGAAGGACGGCTCCTTCGCCGATCTCAACTCCTTCCATCACAACGGCGTAGGCACCAATGTGGACACCGTTACTGATCCGCGCCGTCTCTGCAATCACGGCCGTCGGGTGGATTCCGGGAGCGTAGTACAGTTCCTTGTGAAACAGTGCTACCGCCCGTGCAAAGGCGAGGTACGGATCCCTGACGCGCAGGGTCGGCACGTAGAGCGCTCCCATCTCAGGGCTTATCAGGATGGCGCCGGCTCGGGTTTTTTTGGCTGCGCCGACGTATCGAGGGTTCGCCAGGAAGGTGAGCTGATCCGCGTTCGCCGCCTCTATCCCACTTACACCCGTAATAACCGTGTCGCTTGGTCCCTGTAGTTCAGCGTCGAGCTGTCGCGCGAGTTCCCCTAACGTAAATCGTCTGTCTCTAGTGGTGTCCATGCCTTCCTCGTTTCGGGCTCAGCTGTGGCGCACCTTCGAAGAGCGCTTCCTGCAGGGAGGGAGGAACCTGTCCTGCAGGAGCGTCACGCTCAAGCAGGGTTTGCGCTCTTCGCTTCGAGGGTGACGTAATCACAGCTAAAACCTGCAGAGTTGCGATCGACGCTCGCGGAACGTAGATCCTTTGCGTATTGGTCCGGGAGTCCGGTGGCGACATCGACACACCTTCGTCCGTGATCAGCCCGTCGAGAAAGGTTGTGTCCGCCGCACAGAGTCCCTCCAGCAGATCACCGTCGTCCCTGAACGTGATTCGAACCCACAGGCCATCCCCCCGCGGCCGCGTAACGAAACTTTTCCGTTGCAGACGCTCCGGATTCTGAGTATCGGCCAGGTTGAAATCCCGGACGTAACAGATGGTTTTCACCTGAGGCAGCGAAATGGTTGCCATTCGGCCCTGAAGACTGAGATAACTAATCTCGTCGTTGTGCACAAATCCGGACGCAGGAAGGTAGCCGTGAAGCACGTCACCGAAGAATCGACGGAGGATCACCTTCTTCTGCAAGGATGACATAGGTCCCCAGCGAATTGTCGCATGGGACCCTACCTAGTGCTCAAAAGCAAGGCTCCAGTAGTCGATCGATCAAGGGTATGGTACGATATGCTTCTGTTCCGCCTTGATTTGCACCGCTAAGTCGCTCACACTATAGGAGTTAGCTACGCTGAGTCGAGGTGCTAAGGAGATCGCACGCGTCATGGCCGACAACGTCTACCTGCTTGAGACTCGACTTTCCCCAGCGCAACAGGCGGCTCTAGAGGCAGTTCGATCGGTTGCCCGCCAGCAGGGATTGACTGTCTTTCTTGTCGGCGGTGCGGTTCGCGATCTCATCAGCGGATCTCCGGTTCGTGACCTCGATGTCGTCGTACAAGGAAACGCGCTGAACTTGCGCACGCAGCTGGAAGAAGTTGGCGCAGCCTTCTCGGGCGAGTCAATTGCACTTCAATCTCTCTATGTACGTTTCCCCAGTGGCGTTCGCGTAGAGGTCGGCAGCACGCTTTCGGCGACCTACCCCCAACCGGGAAAGCCGGTGTATCAGCCAACGACCATTCTGGAAGATCTACGCCGTCGTGACTTCACAGCAAATGCAATGGCGCTCTCGCTTAATGAGGGGTCCTATGGTCTTCTCATGGATCCGCTAAACGGGGTCGCTGATATTGAAAATCGTGAGCTTCGTCTTGTGAGCAACTACGGCTTCATTGAAGACCCGGCCCGCCTGATTCGGGCGGCGCGCTTCATGGCACGGCTTGGCTGGCAGATGGATGACCGAACTCGATCGCGCTATGAGACCGCGAAGGAAGAGAACTACATTGCTGCGTTGCAGCCCACCGATCGCGGCTATGAGGTCGAGGAACTCTTCCATGAAGAGGAGCCCTTACGCGTGATGCGGCGGCTTGAAGAGGAAGGCTGGCTCAAACATCTCTCGCCTGTTCTCAGTATCGCCAAGGTAAATGCGCCAGAACTCACCCGGCTCCGCGAAGCACAGATGCTGCTTGAAACGCGTGGGATCCGCACTGACGCTGCCGCCGCGAACTTTCCGCTCTTAACGGGAAAGATTGCTTATTCTGAGCTCGAAGCTCTTAAGAAAAGCTTTCCGCGCACAGCCTTCGTTCGAGAGATTGACACGCTGGAGGCCTCGGCCAAAGAGTTGGGAGCGCAGTTGCTCTCGAAATCCATGTCACTGCCGTCCGAGGCTTACAAGCTGATCCTGCGATCAGATCCGGTGGTCGTGCTCTGGACCGTATACTCCTCAAAAAGCGCGGCTCTGCAGACGCGGTTTAAAAGTTTCACCAATGAGTGGCCGCAGGCTCAGCAGAAGCTTCCGATTCTGCTGCTCACGGAGATGCGCATCACGCCCGAGCTTCCGGGGTACGACGATCTACAGGAGACGCTCTTTTACGCCCTGATGGATGGAAGGCTCACAACGCCCGAGGAGATGAAAGCTTTTCTGGAGCCATACTCTCCACCCGCACCCCCACCGCCGGTCTCCCTTCGCCGGCCGCGGGCTCCGAGAAAAGAGGCTAAAACAGCAAAAAAGAAGAAAGTAGAGGTCCAAGCGGAGTCAACGACGTCAGGTTCGCTTGAGGAAGGTGCACAGCAGGACGTGGCCCCTCCGGCTGAGCAGCCCTTAGCGGTCGTGCCCGCTGTACAAAAGAAGATCGCAAAGGCAGTCTCGACCGCTCCGGCGAAGTCGGGCCAAGGAAAGCCGGCCGCAGCCGCCCAGACTACAACAGCCGTGAAAGCCGAAGCTGCTTCTACTCGGCCTAAAACACTCGCGAAGAAGAAGTCTGAGAAGATGCCGGTTCCCGCTCCGCCCAAAGCGAAGGGAAAGATCACAAAGGCTGTGCCTGTTTCCAAGAGCCGCAAGTCGCAGAGCGCCTCTGCGACACAGAGGGCAGGCAAGCTCAAGGCAAAGGTTTCGCCGGCTCCAGCAAAGAAATTCTCTCCGGCTCAACCGGCGAAGAAGGCAATCGCAAAGCCTGCTCCTGCAAAGAAAGCCGTTGGGAAATCCGCTCTCAAAAAGCTTGTCCCGGCGAAGAAAGCTGCGGCAAAGAAGGTCCCGGGAAGACGAAAGTAAGCGTCCCGGAGCTCAGTCGATGTCCATTAGCGGAAGCGTCTTCCTAGCATAACGGCCGAAGAGGCAAGGCCAACAGCGGCTCCACCAAGCAGCAGAATGGCAACCTCATATGCGTGTCGAGTCCTGGCCGGGGTAGCTGCTGCATTATCTCGGCACTGGGCACATCCCTGTGCTCCCAGGCGCGACCCCGAACAGAAAAGGATTAGCAATAAAACCAAGCTGCCGATCCGAAAACGCCACTCCGAACTTAGTTTCACTGGAAGTACACCAGCAGAAGGAACAGAAACACCCAGAAAACCCCCATGGAGTGCCAGTACCACGCCGAGCAGTCTACCAGAATCTGCCGCGTTTCAAGCTGTCGTGAGGCATACAAGCCCCACAGCGCGATCATCAGCGCACCGATGCCAAGAAATAGATGGATGGCATGCGTGTAGGTGATCAAGTAAAAAAAGTGGCTGCTCGGATTCGAAGCAAAAAATACATGTTGTGTCGCGAGCTGCTTCCAGGCAAGTGCCTGTCCCGCAAGAAACATAAGTCCCAACACCAGAGTTGCTCCGACCCACGGAGCTGTCCGCAGCGACGTAGGCCGACCTAGGCCGAACCACTCCTCCATCACATCGGGCTCGTGAAACATTCGTCGCCGTGCAACCTCGATACTGACAGACGAGAGCAGAAGAACCGCTGTATTCAACCAGAGAATCGGCGGAATGGCAGTGGGTAGCCACTCATTGACATACCGGTTATAGGCATCGAAATGACCCGTCGTTCGCGCAACGAAGAAGACGCTGACAATCGCGATGAAGAACATCAGATCCCCGGCCAGCGCAAAGAAGAGTCCCATGCGGTATCGGCCGAGCCGTTCCCGCGGACCGCGCCTCCCCTGTGGCCGGCTCTGCCAGTTGTCACCCTCGCCGCCACCACCTGTCCGCTTATCTGTGGGCGGTCTTCGGCCAGCACCATTGTCGTGATCATGGAGGCGACTCTTGTCCAGATCTGGCTTCGAGGGTGTAAATGTGGCTGGCATCGGGGAGGCCTCTCGCGCGAGCGTATCGCTTTAGCTTACTCTTCCCTCGCGACTCGTCCAGAGATCTCAGCAGGCTGCAGAGCAGGAGAAATCCATTGGGGTAACGCGTATGCATTGCCGTTTTGATACGCGTACTGTGCCGGCTCACGGAAGACAAGCGGCAAGGGGCAATCAGGGTTTTCGAAGAGCTCCGGAAGCCACTCGAGAGTTGTCGCATCCCAAGGATTCGGCACGCTTCGTTTGCCTCGCCAGAGTGTCCATCCCAGGTTCACCAGAAAAAAGGCCTGCATACACGCTAGAAAGAAGGCGGCATAGGTGATCCCCCGATTGAGCGGAATTGTGCGTGCCAGCAAATCCCCTGCGGCATTCGGAATTCCACTAAGCTGCGCATAATGGCGCGGCTCCCCGGCAAGTCCTGTCAGGTGCATGGGGAGAAACGTAGCGTACGCGCCAACGAGAGATCCCCAGAAGTGCCATCGGCCGAGCCCCTCATGCAGGGTGCGGCCGGCAATCAGTGGGAACCAGTAGTAAGTTGCCGCAAACAGCCCGAAGATGCCAGCCATCGCCATAATCAAGTGAAAATGAGCGACAACGAAGAAAGTGTTGTGCAGATATTGATCCAGGATCGGCTGCGCCAGAATCGGTCCGGTCAAACCCCCGGTGATGAAGAGCGAGACAAAGCCCAATGCGAAAAGAAACGCGGTCGTATACCGCGGTCGAGAGCGCCAGACGGTAGCAAGCCAGGAGAGCACCTTGGCCGCCGACGGAATCGCGATGACGATGGTAGACACCGAAAACGCGGTGCCTGCAAATGGATTCAGACCGGCGACGAACATATGGTGGCCCCACACAAGAATGCCCAGAAATCCAATCAGCAACGTCGTCAAGATCATCGTTCGATACGCGAACACCCGCCGCCGGCTGAAGTTGGCAAGGATCATGGAGGTCAGACCCATTCCTGGCAGGATTGCGATGTACACCTCGGGATGCCCGAAGAACCAGAACAGGTGCAGCCAGAGAAGCGGCGATCCGTTGTGGGCACCCGCTGCATGGAGCGTTCCGTTCACCACGTCACCGACCGGAAGATAGAAGCCAGTCCCTAGGTGACGGTCACAGAAAAGCAAAAGCAAAGCCGCTAAAAGGACCGAGAACGCCAGGATCGACAGCATAGCCGCTGTGATCCATCCCCAGACCGTCAGCGGCAGCCGTCCCCACAGCATGCCCTCACAGCGCATGCGAATGACCGTCACGAGTACGTTGATCGAGCTCATCGTCGAGCCGACCGCGAAGAGCGCAATACTCGCCAGCCATAGATCCATACCTAAACCCTGACCAGGCCCCGCACTGGCGACGGCGGACAATGGAGGATAGGCCGTCCATCCTGAAATCGCGTTGCCTCCAGAAACAAAGGTTGAAGATAGAAGGATGACCAGAGCACCCGCAGTGACCCAGAAGCTGAGGGCGTTCACTACGGGAAAAGCCATCCGGCGCGCACCGATCTGAGACGGGAGGATCAGGTTTCCAAACCCGGCCTGAGGCGCCGTTGTCAGCACAAAGAACAGCATGATCGTGCCATGGATGGTGACCAGCGCGAGATAGTCCTCTGGCAGCACAGGACCGCGGAAAGGAATCACACGATCCGGCCAGCTAAGATGCAGGCGCATCAGCAGCGACAAGACGGTCCCGATCCCAACACTGGCCAGGGCCAGACAGAGATAGAGTCGCCCGATGGCGCGATGATCCGTCGTAAGCAGATGGCGTCGCAACCAACTCGCACCTGTGTGGGCTGGTCTTGAAGCTGGCGGGCTGGCACCCGAGAGTCTGCTTCCTTGGCGAATGCGACTCATACGGTGCCTCGTCTCTCTCGCTTGGAAAGCCATCGCTCGAACTCTGCAACAGGAAGGACCCGCAGGTTTGCATTCATCCGATAGTGGCCCAAGCCGCAGAGTTGCGTGCAAAGAATGGCATAGGTACCCGGCTGTGTCGGTGTGAAGTGGAGATGAAGCGTCTGCCCGGGGACGGCGTTCTGCTTCACACGCATCTCTGGAATGGCAAAGCCGTGGATTACATCCAGCGCCCGCAGCCGGACATCCACCTCGCGGCCAGCAGGAAGCACGAGCTCGGACGTAACAAGATCATCCTTGCCGTGTACGTCGCCGGGATCGATGCCCAGTGGATTCCCCGCGCCCGGGTCCACAAGCGTCGGTTCAACCCGGCCAAACGTAGCGTCGGCTCCTGGATAGCGAAAGTACCATGCGAACTGCATCCCCGTGACCTCCACCTGCAGCGCAGTTGGCTCGGCGCCCGTATAGCGACTCTCCGCCCACAGCCGCTCCGCCCGAAGTGCCAGCCATCCAAAGAGCAAGCTAAATGCTGCCAGGGGTAGATACTCCAGCCGCAGCGTTCGGGCGGCGTTCTCCTGGCCTGCTCGCGCATCCCGTGTAAACATGAGCCCTGCGATCAGAAGAACATGAGCCAGCGTAGCCAGCGCCAGGATGATCCAGAGGTTCAGGAGCAGATGCCGATCAGCCAGCACTCCATGCAGACTGGCGTTTGCCGGGAGTGACCAGGGAGAGCTCGAAGAAATGAGGCCACTCACAAATCGAATGCGAAGAGGTGTCATACAGCGACAACGATCTGCTCAGGATCAGACTTTAGACCAGAGACCTTGACCTTCCAATCGCTAGCCAAAAGTACCTCGTCTACTCCAGTCCTACCCGCTCGTTGAACCCGTTCCGCAAGCTCGATGAAGTCCATGGCAGCGCCTTCGCTCATACAGCCTTGTACTTCCGCACCAGATCTAGGAAATGCCGGTGGATCCTAGTGTCGGTTGAGAGTTCCGGGTGAAAGGTCGCCGCCATGATGTGGTTCTGCTCTACCAGCACCGGCGAAGCATCACGGCTCGCCAGCACTGTCACCTCTTCACCAACGTGTGTGACGCGCGGAGCCCGGATGAAGACCATCTCCAGAGGCCCGCCAGGTAAGGCAGTTGACGCGGAAAGAATGGCGGAGTCGATCTGTCGCCCATAGGCGTTTCGCTCGACACCAACGTTCAGCACGCCAAAAGACTTCTGCATCGGATGCGCCACCTCCTTGGCTAGCAGAATGCACCCCGCACAGGTGCCAAACGTAGGCCGCGTCTGGACAAAAGTCGCCAAGGCGTCAAAGAAACCATCCCGCTCCAAATGCTTCAAAAAGGTTGTCGATTCCCCCCCGGGGATGATCAATCCATCTAACCCGGCCAGCTGTTCCGGCCTTCTCACCAGATGCACTGTGGCGCCGAGCTCACGAAACATGGCCGCGTGTGCGTCGTACGCACCTTGTAGGGCTAAAACACCGATGGTGATCTGAGACTCGGTCATTGCTCGTGGAACCCATTCTCGTTGGCTCTGCGTGGCCGTCCATATGGTTCATGCAGACTGACTTCCTGCGCGAGCCGCGGTCTACCATCCCCTGGTCTGCAATAGCTCCTTCTCGTCGATAGCCGACGCGGCGAGGCCCTTCATCGCTCCCTGGCACTCCTCGCTGCACTCCGCCAGAATCTTGGGATCGTCAAAGTGTGTACTCGCGCGCACGATTGCCCGCGCCCGAATTTCGGCTTCCTCGGGCTCAGCAAAGGTGTAGCTGTCCGTCATGAAGATGCCCGATCCAACAAAAACGGCCTCGGCTCCGAGTTGGCGAACCAGAGCTGCATCCGCCGGCGTGGCAATGCCTCCGGCAGAGAAGTTCGGCACCGGCAGCTTGCCAGACTTCGCTACCATCCGCACCAACTCGTAGGGCGCCCTGAATTCCTTTGCAGCGTTGTAAAGCTCCTCTTCGCCAAGGACCGTGAGACCACGCATGTCCTTCACGATCTGACGCATGTGCCGCACCGCATGGACCACATCACCGGTGCCCGCCTCGCCCTTGGTCCGGATCATGGCGGCGCCCTCAGCAATGCGGCGAAGTGCCTCTCCAAGATCCCGCGCTCCACACACAAAAGGCGTCGTGAACGCATGCTTGTCGATGTGATAAACCTCGTCCGCGGGCGTTAGCACCTCGCTTTCATCGATGAAATCCACCCCAAGCTGCTGCAACACCTGAGCCTCGGCGAAGTGACCGATGCGCGCCTTTGCCATCACAGGAATCGACACAGTCTCCAGAATCTCGCGGATCATGCGCGGGTGTGACATGCGAGCAACACCGCCCTGCGCGCGAATCTGGGCCGGCACACGCTCCAGTGCCATGACCGCAGTCGCTCCGGCACGTTCCGCGATTCTTGCCTGCGAGACATCCACCACGTCCATGATCACGCCGCCCTTGAGCATCTCGGCGAGGCCGGTTTTAAGACGAAGCCCAGTGGATTGGAAGTTGCCGTTGCTCGTGTGCTCTGCCATGGTGTGGATCTCCTCGTGCACGCCGCCAACACGTCGCACGTTGGACCATATGCGCGTCTGCGCAGCTGTTTCCAGAGGGTTAGTTTAGCAGTTTCGCGACTGCGGTTCTTGCCCCGCCGAGGAACCCGCCTCTATCCCCTGATAGAGAATTAGTCGCACTTTCACGTGCGCGTCACGATTTCAGGACGAGAGAGCCTCAGGCTATGGGGATAGAGCCCGCCGGAGGCCTCCCCATGCCTGCAGACCTCACCATCGTGATCCCCGCCAGGAACGAAGCGGCCATGCTTCCCCGCCTGCTCCAGTCGCTTCTGCTGCAGGACATCGCCGATCTCCCCGAGACGCGCATTATTCTTGCCGATGCGGGCTCGACTGACGGAACGACACAGCTCGCGCTCAGCTTTGGCGATCGCCTTTCCATCGAGGTCACACACGGCGGCCTGCCTGCGGTTGGCCGCAACGCTGGCGCCCGGCTCGCCACCACCCCCTTTGTGCTCTTTCTTGACGCCGATGTCGAATTGCGTGATTGCACCCTGCTTCGACGAGCGCTCGTAACCATTCGCAATCGGCAACTGCACCTCGTTACCGTCAGCATCGCCTGCCGTCACGGAAATCTGCTCGACGACACGCTCTACCTCGGCAGCAACACTATGCAGCGCATAAGTTCGTTCCTCAAACCGTTCGCCACAGGCATGTTCATGCTCTTTGATCGCCAGAGTTTTCTCAGTCTGGGCGGCTTTAATGAACGCGCTCTCTTCGCCGAAGACTACCTGCTTTCGAAGCGAGTCGCCACCGATCGCTTCTGCATCGTCCGCGGGAAGGTCTTTACCACGAATCGGCGCTTCCGAAAGATCGGCCACAGCCGCATGGTCTGGATGTTCTTTCGCACGATGCTTCACAGCTGGGACGAGGCATACTTCCTGCGCGATCATGACTACTGGCGAGAAGCGCTCTAACCTTCGCCGTGCCGCTCAGGCCGGTTCGACGACAGTAGGTGCCTCAAGACCCAGCAGCGCCGGATCAATCACGATCCACAGTCCGGTGCACCGCGCCAGAATCTCTCCCTGGGTACTCAGCAACTCTGCTTCGTGAAACAGCTTGCGCCCGTCTCGTCGAACAAACCGGCTCCGAACCTGCATCGCCGTTCCAATCGCCGCCGGCCGCAGATAGGAAACATCCATCTGTCGCGTCATCGCCAACAGACCCAGCGGCCGATTGAGCTTGCTCATCGCCTCATCGAGCAGCGTCGCGATGATCCCGCCATGCACATACCCCGGCGCTCCCTGATATCGATCATCAAGCGTTACAGAAGCCGATGCCGCATGCGCTTCGGCATCGATTGCAAACTCCAGATGCAGACCTTCCGGATTCTCCGGTCCGCATCCAAAACAGTGGCCGGAAAGCTCATCAACGGATCGATCCATGCGCTCAGCCTATCGCATCCGGTGCTGCCCGTCCTCCACCTGGAGGCTCCGTTCCTGACATACCCGCAGGATCTCGGCACCGAAACGATCGATCTTTTCCTGGGTAAGTCCGTTTACGCCACGCAGCGCTACCAGCGATCGAGGCTGAGTCACAGCGAGATCGCGCAGCGTCGCGGATCCTAGAACGAAGAATTGCGGCATCCCCATGCGTTCCGACTCCTCCTGCCGCCATGCTCGAAGCCGGGATTCAACCTCCTGTTGCTCCGTCGTGAGCACCTGCTCCGATGTGGGCCGGGCGTCCCGCGCAACGGTCGCCCCCAGCGTCTTGGCCGGAATCGACGGAGGCTGCACCTCGTCCTTCAGAGGCACGGAAGCAGGTGGTCGCATCACCGATCCTTCTTTCCTCGCTTTCTCGGTCACAATCTCACCCCGAAGAACGGCTAGAACGTCGGCACCATACCGCTCCGACTTGTCCGGCCCGACACCCGCAACCTGCCGCATGGCGTTCAAGCTCGTTGGCGAGGCCACGGCCAGGGCCCGAAGCGTCCGGTCCCCGAACACCAGGAACGCAGGCTTTCCCGTCTTTGCCGCCTCGGTTTTTCTCCAAGCCCGCAGGCGGTCCTCCGTCACCTTCTGCTCGACGGAAAGCGGTTCCTCGTCGACCTTCGTCAGCTTCGACTGGGAACTTGCCCGTGAGCTCCTCCCGCGCTCACCCGCAGCTATCTCAGCGTCCGCACGCAGCGTCACCGGGAGGTCCCCTTCCTCGGGGAACCGACCTTCGTGGGTAAGCATCGCCTTCTTGTAACTCACTTGCCGGCCTTCGCCGTTCGTAAACATGTCGACCGCTAGGGTCAGAAAGCCGGCCCGAGCCAGACCGTCGAGCAATCCATCAAAGGCCTTCCGATCCTTCGAGAGCGAGAGGTCTGTGAACAGCTTCCCTGTGGACCGTCCACTCCCCTCAAGCGCTCGAAGAATCGCCCGCATATGGCGCTGCTCCTCTCCGCTCGCCGGACGAAAGCTCTGCGCCGACGTGCTCTCCGGTGAGCAAAAGTCACAATGTCCACATGGTCGTAGTCCATCTTCTGTGTCGCCAAAGTGGCGCACCAGCGCGGTCATCCGACACTCCTGGCCCTCCGCAAAAGCCGCCATGCGATCGATCTGGGCTCGTCGAAACGCCAGTTGCGCGTCATATCCAGATCGCCAGCCGGCCACGTTGGTTGATCGCACCCTTGCTTCCATGTCGAGCGCGGCGGCACCCTGGCTCGCCAGCTTTTCTACTGCGCGAGTGACCGTCTCGGAATCCGCTTTCAATCGCCGTGCAATCTGGCCGACCTCCTGAAATTCCTCCGTCAGTGCAGCGTGGACGCGTGCCATCTCTGCCGCAGCCGGGTAGTCCCGTTCCAGAAAAAAGTCGTGCATCTTGCGATCCGCGAACGAGTGCAACAGAACAGTGCGCGACGGTTGCCCATCCCGCCCCGCGCGGCCAATCTCCTGGTAAAACGCTTCCACCGACCCAGGCAGAGACGCATGGATCACCGTCCGAACGTCGGCTTTATCGATACCCATACCGAACGCGATTGTCGCCACCACAACATCGATCTTGCCCGCCAGAAATTGTCGTTGGACCCGCTCTCGTGTCGCCCCGTCGAGCCCCGCGTGATAGGCCGCAGCCCGCCCGCCCAGGAGCCCGGCGATCTCGTCGGCAGCCTTGCGTGAAGGAGAGTAGACGATCGCCGGCTTTGCCTCTGCCGGCTTTAGAAACTCCGCGATAAAGGCATTGCGGCGCGGCTTCGACATCTCCACAACCTCGATCGCCAGGTTGTGTCGTCGGAATCCATGAATGAACAATGCCGGATCAACCAGTCCAAGCTGCGCCACGATGTCCCTCTGAACCGTTGGTGTCGCTGTCGCTGTCAAGGCCACAATCGGCGCTGGTCGTAATGCCGGCAGGTGGTCGCCCAGAGTCCGGTAGTCCGGCCGAAAGTCATGCCCCCAAGCCGATATGCAATGCGCCTCATCAATCGCAATCAACGCCGGCTTGCGTCTCGCCAGCATCTCCGGGAAGCCCGGAACCCGCAGTCGTTCCGGCGCAATGAACAGAAAGTTCAGTCGCCCATCCAGGTAATCGCGGCAGGCCTTCCTGGAGTCCTCGCGTGACAACCCCGAGTGAATGCGTCCGACCGTATGCCCGCCCGCCACAAGCTTCGCCGCTTGATCATCCATCAGAGCGATTAACGGACTGATCACCAGCGCCGTTCCCCCCCGCGCCAGTGCCGGCAATTGGTAGCACAGGCTCTTGCCAGCTCCAGTTGGCATCACCAGCAGCACGTCTCGGCCGTCAGTGGCAGCACGGCATACCGCCTCTTGGTTCGGGCGAAACGTTTTGAAACCGAACTTCTGATACAGCAGGGAAGTGAGATCCATCGACAAGCCTGTCTCAATCTTCGCACGTGGGCGGACCAGAACCTGCACCAAACTTGGTGCTTAGAGATCCGCTGTCAGGCCCTCCCGAGTGCCGCTATCGGTTGCGAGCACCCCGGCTGAGCTCTAAAATGATTACAGTGAAAACGCTGCAGATCACATCGAAATCAGAAGCATAAACGTTCAAACAAGGAATGCATATCGAATGGCAAAACGCCGCGGAAATCCGAACTGGGGAAAGCCGGAGCCGATCGGGCCCGTTGTCCCCACCATTACTTCCTTCGAGCAAGTCGTCAAGGAGTACAAGCTGACGCCCGATCAGTACGTTCGCTCCACCCGCTTGCGAGAGTGGGCTCGTCGCAACAAGAACTCGAAGTACATTCCAGAGGCGTTGCTCGAGGCCTGGGGCTTTGAGATTGAGTCAACCCTGTAACCGAGTCCGCGGCTCTGGGCCGTCGACTGGAATCAACCGCACCAGAAAAGAGCCACCGCATCTTTTCGCGGTGGCCTTTCTTCGCTCCGGAACTGCCCGGTGCCTGAAAGGAAGGCATTATGTTTTCTGACGTCGAAGAGGCAATAGCGGAGATGGCCGCCGGTCGTATGGTCATCGTTGTCGATGATGAAGACCGCGAAAACGAAGGCGACCTGACTCTTGCCGCTGAGTTCGTCACCCCGGAAGCTATTAACTTTATGGCGAAGTTTGGCCGCGGCCTGATCTGTCTTACCCTCACTGAGGAACGCGCCGACTACCTCCATCTCGGGCCAATGACCCAGGACAACACTTCGCGCTTCGGGACAGCGTTCACCGAATCCATAGAGGCCCGCGAAGGTGTCACCACAGGCATCTCCGCCGGTGACCGCTCGCACACCATCCGCGTCGCCATCGATCCCGCTTCTTCCGCCTTCGACCTTGCCCGCCCGGGTCACATCTTCCCTCTGCGTGCTCGTCGCGGTGGTGTTCTTGTGCGTGCCGGTCAGACTGAAGCGTCGGTCGACCTCGCGCGCATGGCCGGCCTTATCCCCGCCGGCGTCATCTGCGAGATCATGAACGAGGACGGCTCCATGGCTCGCGTGCCGGACCTCATCAGGTTCTGTGAAGCTCACAGCATGAAGATGGTGACGGTCGCCGATCTAATCCGCTACCGCCTCCAGCATGAACGGTACATACGCCGAGTCGCCGAGTCCCTCATGCCAACCGTCTATGGGGACTTTCGCATGATCGCCTACGAGAGCGAGGTCGAGGGCGGCGAATCCCACGTCGCTTTGGTCTACGGCGACGTCACCGGTCGTGACAAATCCGCAGGTAGCGACATCGTTCCGGTTCGCGTACACACCCACTGCCTTGCCGGCGATGTCTTCGGAACAACGCTCTGCGACTGTCGCGCGGTCGTGGACGCGTCCTTACGTCTTATTGCGGAGGCAGGTCGCGGCGCCCTGGTCTATCTCCACAATGGAGCCAAGGGCTTTGGCATCGACCAGTCTGTACAGCCCAACCGGATCGTGCTTCATCGCGAGTCACGCGATCGTGAAGATCGCCGCGAGCGAACCCTTCGCCAGGTTGGCCTTGGCGGCCAGATCCTCTCCGATCTCGGCATTTCCAAGATCCGGCTTCTCACCAACACACCAACACATGTACCCGCGCTTCAAGGCTTCGGCATTGAAATCGTTGAGCAAGTCGCCATTCCGTTTCAGCGCGCAGCCCCTTCGTCTAACTCTGCCTCAGCAGCCACTCCAAGCCAAGCCACCGCATCTCCTCAATAAACGTGTCATGCGTCGTGTACTGTACAGCGATCATGCCTGCAACCCGTGCAGCCGCAATGTTCTCTTCGCGATCATCGATAAACAAAATGTGTTCGGGGGCCGTCTTCAGACCCTCCGCCGCATGCCGGTAAATAGCGGTCTCGGGCTTTGCCAGCTTCAGTTGGTGCGACCACGTGCAGTGGTGGAAGTCCTCAAGCCAAGCGAAGCGTTTCCGAATCCCCGTCTCCATCTGGTCGCCAATATTCGATAGGATTCCGGTTCGAATCCCGCGGCGATGCAGTTCTTTGGCCCACGCGACCATCGGTCCATTCAGATCGGCCCACAGATCTACGTCGGCTTGGTAAAGCGTCGCAAGCTCGCCCTCCCTCAATCCTGCATGTTCCGCTGCTTCCGCCACCTTATGCCAGTACGCCGTTCCACTCAGCGTTCCTCGGTCGTACTCATGCCGGAATTTCCAGTACGCCGCATGAAAGATCTCCGAGCTTCCTCCAGCCACTGCTCGCATGCGCTCCCACGCATCAGCGTTTGGCCCTTGTGAGAGCACTTGGCCATAGTCGAAGAGAACTGCTTCGATCCGTGGTCTGTCAACCAGTTGCGGGGATCCGGGTGTTGTCGCAGACGTCTCTGAAAGTTCGCTCATTAAGACCATTGTAGGTCCTGCTTCCCGTCGATCTCCGTTCAGACCGCTACCATAGAACGGTGCCAGAAATGCCTGAGACTCGAAGCCGCTTTGCACGGCGAACCGCCTGGGACCGTGCCCCAAGTGAGCTCGAACAGACCTCTCTCGCACAGCAGACAGGCAACGCACCCCTCGACCTCACCAGCTCCAACCCAACCACCTGCGGATTCAACCTTCGGCCACCGGAGATCCTCGACCCGCTGCTCCACATTGGCGCTCTGTCCTACACGCCCTCCTCCAAAGGCCTGCTCTCCGCTCGCGAAGCCGTCGCCACCTACTACGCCGAACACGGCGCTTCGATCTCTCCTGGGAAAATCATCCTCACGGCAAGCACGAGCGAAGCGTACAGTCATCTCTTCCGTCTGCTCTGCGATCCCGGCGATGAGGTTCTGATCGCGCAACCCGGCTATCCGCTGTTCAACTACCTTGCCGACCTCTCTGACGTACAGCTTCGGGCATATCCGCTCTTCTACGATCACGGCTGGTGGATAGATCGTGCGGAGCTCGATCGAGCTGTCACGCCGAAAACCCGTGCCATCATCGTCGTCCATCCGAACAACCCGACCGGACATCCCACCTCCGCAGTCGAGCGCTCCCACCTTCACTCGCTTTGTCTCCGTCACGGACTGAGCCTCATCGTCGACGAGGTTTTCCTAGACTACCCCCATCCCGCCACCCCTCCGATCGAAAGCTTTGCCACAGCCCCTGCACCCAATTTGACCTTCGTTCTAAACGGTCTCAGTAAAGTCGCAGCCTTGCCGCAGATGAAGCTTGGCTGGATCCTTACTCTCGGCCCTGACCGGGACCGTGAGGAGGCTTCGGCCCGGCTTGAAATCATCGCCGACACCTTTCTTTCAATCAGTACGCCGGCCCAACTTGCCGCACCCGCCTGGCTCGCGAACGCGCCCCGAGCCCAGAAGCAGATCCGCGATCGTATCGCGCAGAACCTGGCCTTACTTCGACGTGCGGACTTCGATCTCTATGAGGTCGCGGCCGGCTGGAGTGCAATTCTTCGCCTTCCGGCTATCTTCAACACAGAGTCCGCCTTCGCCACTCTTCGGGAGGCCGGCATCCTTACGCACCCGGCATACTTCTACGGTCTGGACGATCCGAACCGCGTCGTTCTCAGCCTCATCGTTCCGTTAGACACCATGCGACAAGCTATCGACCGCATCCTCGCGCTACAGAGTCCCTCAGGTCAATTCACGGCTTTCGTGAAGGAGCCGGACCGAGCCGAATAGGCCCGGCTAGACCTTACAAGCCTTGAAGAAACGGATTCTCCGCGGCCTCCGCCCCGATCGTCGTTGCCGGCCCATGCCCGGGAATGACCCGCGTCTCCGATGGCAGAGGCAACAGATGCGTGTAGATCGACCGCAGCAGGGTCGCCGCGTCGCCGCCCGGAAGATCGGTTCGCCCCACACTTCCCGCAAACAGCGTGTCTCCCGCAAGTAGCAGTGCCTGATCCGGCAGGTACAGGCACAAACTTCCTGGCGTATGTCCCGGGGTTTGCAACACGGTTCCGTGTACGCCCGTCACGCCGAAGCGATCTCCATGCGCCAGGCTGCCGTCCGGTGCAGCGACGTCAGGTGTCGCCATTCCCAGCCATCCGGCCTGCACGTCCATCATTGCGACAAGTGGCAGATCCCCTTCGTTGTACAGCACGGGTGCTCCCGTCAGCGCTTGCAAACTCAGAGCCCCCGCGATGTGATCAATATGTGCGTGCGTCACAACAATTTGCTTAACTGTCAAACCGTGCGCCGCCACCCGCGACGCAATGTACGCAACATCAGCGCCCGGATCAACCACGACCGCCTCACGGCTTACAGGATCCCCGAGAATCGAGCAATTGCATTGCAACATCCCAACCGGGAAGACCTTGTGGATCATCACACCCCTTTATTCGTGCGCACACAAAGAAAGGACGCGCCGTCAGCGCGCCCTTCGTCAGCCGGAGATCGATCACCTACTTCTTTACTGGCGTCGTCTGCTTGGTTGTCGTAGTTCCAGAGAGCACGGAATGATCGTTTCCGCTGTTCCGCGCCAGCAGAATTGTCAGTGCAATCGAGACAAGCATAAAGAGAACTGCCGACCATGCCGTCAACTTTGTTAGGAGATTCGCTGCGCCACGAGGGCCAAACGCAGTCTGTGATCCCTGCCCGCCAAACGCCGCTGCCAGGTCCGCCGACTTGCCTTGCTGCAGCAACACCACCCCAATCAGAAAGAGGCAAACAATGACATGAACAACAACCAGAAGCGTGATCATCAATCGAACTCCGCTCTCGACCGCAACAATCCGCGAGAGCATCTCTAAACCGTAGAAAGATATGGATTGGTGCGGAGGAGGGGACTTGAACCCCTATGCCTTGCGGCGCTAGCACCTCAAGCTAGTGCGTCTGCCAATTTCGCCACCTCCGCTTGTATCCTGGCGCAGGGCGACACAGGCGTGACGGACAATCCATATTTAGTATAGCATTTCATCCGGCATGCCCCCGTCGGTCTACTTGAATCCCTGTCCGCTGAGGAGAGCCTCCGGAAGTTGATCCAGACGCTCGAGTCGAAGTAGGCGCTGCTCTCCAATCGGAGTCGAAAGCTCCTCGTCTTCTAAAATCCACGTGTCCGAGTGTGGAATGAAGATCGCATGAAACCCCGCAGCAAGCGCCGGATTGATATCGGACCGAGGACTGTTGCCGATCATCCACGTGGCCTCTGGTAAACAGGCATGGCGAGCCCCGATCTCGCGATACGCTTCGGCAGTCTTCTCGGGAAGCACCTCAACAGCCGCGAAGTACACCTCAAGCCCCGATCGTTCGAGCTTATCCCTCTGCTCTAGCGAGTCACCCTTGGTCACCAAAATCAGCCGATGCTCACGCGCAAGCACCGCCAAAGCCTCGCGAACACCTTTAATCAATTCGATCTCTGCCGTAACAATCGCATCAGCAAAGCTCATCACGCATTGGTGCTGGACCTCACTCAAGCTGGTTTCAGACATCTCCTCAAAGCACCGGATCAGCGATATCCGGAAACTCTCCGTCCCGTACCCTCGCTCTGCAATCGTCTCCCGCTCCACCCGGTTCAGTCGCTCGCGAACCTCCGCCGGCGTGTGGAACGCGTGATCGAGAAACGAGATAAACGCTGCAATTGCACGCTCAAAGTAGATGTTGTTCTCCCAAAGCGTATCGTCCGCATCCAGCAAAAGCGTTTGTTGCGTTCGCGCGTTCAGCATCCGATCTCCCCCGTTCCCCAGCACTCGCTATCGTATAAGTCCGTCACAGTTTGGACCGGCGATCTGTTTTCATGCCAGCCTTTTGCGGTACTTCGTGCACGTGCAGAGATAGCCACCGCGGCAGGCCACAGCTCGCGCTCTTGCTTCCGCCGCCTAACAAGCGACGCGTCGCCTCCCCTCGCCGTTCTCCTGGTCAACGAGGTTGGCGGGGCAACATCCTTGCCGGTCAGCTTCCCAATCACCAGGCCGCACGACGAAGCAGCCCTCGTCAACATGGCCCACGTTAGGCGCGTGCGAGGTCACAGGATCGCGCGCTGCTGGTGCCGCGCCCCGCCGAGTACCTGTCAGCTCGTCTCCCGCTCACCCCGATACCGTTCGATCAGTGCGTTGGTCGAGCTGTCATGCTTCAGCTCACCCTCACCCTCGAGCTCCGGCACAATTTGATTCGCCAGCACCTTCCCTAACTCAACTCCCCATTGGTCGAACGAGTCGATCTCCCAGACCACACCCTGCACAAACACCATGTGCTCATAGAGCGCGATCAGTGTTCCCAGGATCTCCGGCGTCAGCTCCTTCGCCAGAATCACGTTCGACGGACGATTGCCTTCAAACACGCGATGCGGCACCAGAGCGTCCGGCGTTCCCTCGGCCTTCACCTGCTCAGCCGTCTTTCCGAACGCCAGTGCCTCTGCCTGCGCAAAGACGTTCGCGATCAGAATGTCATGGTGCTTTCCAAGCGGATTCAACGATCGTGAAAACCCGATAAAATCACACGGAATCAGTCGTGTTCCCTGGTGAATCAACTGGTAGAAGCTGTGCTGTCCGTTGGTCCCGGGCTCGCCCCAGTAGATCGCTCCCGTGTCATGGGTCACCGGCGCACCGGTAAGCGTCACGTGCTTCCCGTTCGACTCCATCGTCAGCTGCTGCAAATACGCCGGAAACCGCTTCAAGTACTGCTCGTACGGCAGCACTGCAACCGTCTGTGCGCCAAAGAAATCGTTGTACCAGAGACTTAGCGCCGCCATCACCACAGGCAGATTCTTCTCAAACGGGGTTGTGCGAAAGTGCTCGTCCATCGCATGGAAGCCCGCCAGCATCTTGCGGAAGTTCTCCGGCCCTATCGCCGTCATCGTCGACAAGCCAATCGCCGAATCCATCGAGTAGCGTCCGCCAACCCAGTCCCAGAAACCAAACATATTCTCCGGATCGATCCCGAACTTCTGAACCTCCTTTGTATTGGTCGAGATCGCCACAAAGTGGTTCGCAACCGCCTTCTCGTTCTTCAAGCCATTCGCGCTTTCGAGCAGCCACGTCCGCGCCGAGTGCGCATTCGTCATCGTTTCAAGTGTTGTAAACGTCTTTGACGCAACCAGAAACAGTGTTGTCTCCGGGTCCAGATCCCGCGTCGCTTCCACAATGTCCGTGCTGTCCACGTTCGAAACAAACCGGAACTCCAGCGAGCGCTGGCTGTAAAACCGCAACGCTTCATACGCCATCACCGGTCCTAGATCCGATCCGCCAATGCCGATGTTGACCACGGTCCTAATCGGCTTTCCGGTAAATCCCTTCCAATCGCCCGATCGCACCCTATCCGCGAAACCGCTCATCTTGTCGAGAACCGCATGCACCTCCGGCACCACGTCCACGCCGTCCACAACGATCGACTCACTGTCCGGTGCGCGCAGGGCCACGTGCAGAACCGCTCGGTTCTCGGTGATGTTGATCTTGTCGCCGCGAAACATGGCGTCGATCTTCTCGCGCAAACCGGACTCTTCCACCAGCGCCAGCAGCAGACGCAGGCTCTCATCCGTAACCCGATTCTTCGAGTAATCAACGAACAGACCGGCAGCTTCGAGAGACAGCCGGTTCGCGCGATCGGGATCAGCGTCGAACATCTCTCGCAGCGTCCGGCTCTCGATTGTTTTGAAGTGATCTCCGAGGGCAGCCCACGCGGCAGTCGTGGATCCAGGTGCGTTTGCAGCTTGGCTCATAGCAGAAGCTCCGTTTCTTCAGGTCTGGGGATAAAGCGGTAGAAGAGCGCAACCACCCGTTTTTAAGGCACGGCTGCGACGACACCTCATTATCTCCCAAGCCATCAGCCCCGCCCTAGGGCGCACTCCCACCCCAGCGCACAAGCGGCAGCAGACTTGAGTAATCATCCGTCCACACCGGCAGCGACGACCTGTCCAGCGGCTCTCCCGGTCCACCATCTGCCCCCGCCAACACCGGGGAATCAGCTCGCGCCAGCAGAACCCACCGTGCCGCAAAGATCCCTCGCGCAGCATCTCCCGGCGATTCCACTACCCGAGCCTTCAAACCTTCCTGTGCTGCCAACGATCCCAGCACCGGCGCTAGATTCAGGTACTGGTTGGAAATGTGAAACGCAAGAACCCCACCCGGCTTCAGGTGGCGCTCGTACAGCCGCACAGCTTCAAGCGTCAGCAGGTGCACAGGAATCGCATCACCTGAAAACGCGTCCACTACCAGCACATTAAAGCTTCCACTCGTCTCCCGCTCGAGTGTCTGCCTCGCATCACCATCCACAATCGTGACGGCTGCCTTCGATTCCCGCAAGTACGTGAATACCTCCTTCGCAATCTGCTCCACGGCCGGATTGATCTCAAAAAAGCGCATCGTGTCCCCGGGCCGCCCGTAGGCCGCCAGCGTCCCAGCCCCCAGGCCGATTACGCCAATTCTTCGCTGTCTCCCCTCGCAGCACCGGGCCAGCGCCAGACCCACGCCGGAGTCGCGTCCGTAGTACGTCAAGGGCTCCCTCCTGAAACTGGGAGCAAACCACTGCATCCCATGCTCGATCGTGCCGTGCAGCAGCAACCGGGCGCTCTCGGCCTGCGGCGGAAGGTCGCTCCGCTTCACCCGCAAACTTCCATAGAAGTTTCTCTCCAAGACCATCGCGTTCCGCGCATACGCAACCTGCAAGCGCCCAGCCAGCAGAAGGCAGAGAGCCGTCGCCGTCCCCCACAGCATCCGCGGACTCCACCCCTCCCGCCACGTCACAACCGTCGCCACCCCTGCGGTCATCGCAAACGCAACCGGCAAATCATAGTTCGCACTGAAAACAAGCGGCGCAACCACCACCGCCAGAGCCGTTCCGCCAGCCCCACCCGCTGCCAGCAGAAGGTAAAAGTTAGCAGCCTCCGACGGCCGCTCTGGCCGCAGCTGATAAAGCTCTGCATGGCAGAACCAGCACGCCAGAAACATCTCAAGGAGAAAGAAGGGAATTGCTACCCCCATCGGCAGACTTACATCCGTCTTCGAAAGCAGGTACCCCAAGCTGGCCAGCATCACCACCGTAAGCCGAAGCACCACACCCCGCCGATACAGCCCCGGCGCCTCAAAGGCCACGGCAAAGCTCAGCAGGTACGCCGCCAACGGAATCACCCAGAGCAGAGGCAAAGCCGCAACGTTCTCCGTAAGATGACTCGTCACCGCGCACAGCTGGACCGCCCCCACGGCACTTAGCAGAAGCGGCAGCCACACTCGCCGAGCGTCACCCCTGCCACAACCAGCCTCCCGCCGTCCCTCCAGAACCTCGTCAGCGTGTTCCACCGCAATCTGCCGAACCATCAGCCAACCGCAGAGCACCGTATACACCGCGAATCCCCACGCCCATGCCACCCGTTGCACGTGCAACGGGAGATGAGGCTCAACGATCGTCGGGTACGTCGCCAACGCCAGCAGCGACCCGACATTCGAGAGCGCGAACAGATTGAAGCGCACTCGCTCTCCACTCGCCCGCGCAAGAAATACCTGCAGCAGCGGGGAACTCGCACTCAGCAGCACAAAAGACAATCCAAGCCGTCGCGAAAGCAGCAGAAAGATGGTCGCTGTAGGATCTCCCTCACCGAGATCGTTCCACGCGCCAACGCCGTCATGCACGTCATGAACAATCCACAGCAGCGCAGCCGCCAGCGCCACAAGGTGCACTACGCAAGCGACTCGCTGCGAACACATGCTTGTCAAAATCGCTGCGTAGCCATATCCCACCAGCAGACCGATCTGGAAGAAGCAAAGGCAAGTCAGCCACACGGCGGATGAGCCACCCATTCGCGGCAGCAGCTCCTTCGAACTGAGAGGTTCAATCGCGAACAGCAGGAACGCACTCAGCGCTATCGCACATCCGGTGATGAACTGGCGAACCCGCATCAGAGTTCGCCACTTCCGCCGTCGTCCGTCACCGTGCATCGAAGCCGGATCAGCATCGTTACTTCAACCGAACTGGTTGCGCCTGCACCTTGATCCGAAATAACTGGTATGGCTTCTTTCGCAGATCCCGTCCATCGTGCATCGTCGGCTGGCGATGCAGCTGGTTCGCCGTCACGTACAGATAGCCGTCATCAGAGAGGCTCATCGTATCCGGCCAGAGCAAACGAGGATCATGTGCCAGGGTGTCTGTCAACCCTGTCGACGAGCTGTACCGATGAATCGAATTTGTAACCGGATCTGTCATGTATACATTCCCCCCAGCATCAGACTCCAACCCGTCCGACGGCATCTTGCCCGTCGCGATCCGCACCGTACTGGCGACATCTGCATCCGACTTAGAGCGGTCCCGGAGAAACTTTGTCGACACCGCATAGAGCTTCGTCGAGTTGATCGGGCAGTAAAACAACTCACTCCCATCCGCCGAAATCGCAATGCCATCAGCAGCAAACAAGACCGGTTCCGCTGGATGGCCGGGTAGCGTCTGATAGACCGGCTGCCCCTCTGCAAACATTAGAAATCCCGGTTCACTCAACGTACTGAAATGCTGATTCAGTCGCCGCATACTTTTGCCCGTCGCCAGATCAACCACGATAATCGCGTTCGGTCCCTGGCTGGACGAGTCCGTAATGTAAGCCGTTCCGTGCACGGCCTCCGCACCTTGATCAACCTTTCCTGCCGATCGCTCCATGGTCGGAAACCTGGGGTCCTTAGGCGGTGTTCGCGGATTGGCATCGGGCGCACTCCCGACGGCCGTCCCGGCATCCTGCGCTCCCGAGTCACCCACCCGCAGATCAAACCGAACATCGTTCATGTAACTGTTCGCCCCAGCTACCTCCGGCGGAAGCAAAATCGTCTTGATTACCTTGTTTGTCGCAAGATCGACGCACACCAGCTTCGGCCCACCCGGCACAGTATTCTTCAAGAGCGGCGCCCCTGTATCCAGCACCCACAGTCGGTCCGCCGGATCCACCACTACCGACTGCACGCTCACAAAATGTGTTTGGTCAATTTGCGCATCGCTGAACGCATTCGGGTTCGGCAGGCTACGTCCCGGCCAATCGTTGATCGCCGCATTCGGATACGCGACGGCCTTTCCCTGCACCATCTCCGCTACCGTAAACGGCACGTCATCGCCCCATCGCGGAAAGTTTACAAAGATGCGATTGGCATGCGACACAGTCACGCCAGTCGGCATGGCATCGTTGAACGTTGCAACCGTCTCCAGGCGTCCCACCGGCTGATCGATAGCCGCGCTTTGGGCACAGCTGACAACCGGCACGCATAGCAATGCCACAACAGAAACAAAATAGATCCTCATGTTCGGGTAAGAGTCTTTCCGTCCCGCCATCGGTTGCGCCGTCGCACCGACGTTTCTCGCGCCACATGACATCCCTGTTGGCGCCATAGCAGTCCGCCAACTCACAACTCATCCAGGCTCAGGCTCCCGCGGAACCCCGCAGGGTCAATCCGCTCAGGATGGGGCACGCCGTCAACGTACTGCGAACGCAATTCGGCCAGGTCAAGAGCTTGGCGCAGAACGTTCCGATTCTGCGCCGAAGGCTCCTCCAGTAACGCCGGATCGGGGGCCCAGGCATGGCCAAGCAGGTGCTTTCTCAGCTTCGACACTCGCCATCAAACAACCGGATCGGTGGAATATTAAAGGGAGACATTAACTGAACCCTTTGAATCGTTCGTTTGGGAAGGCAAGACAGGGAAGTGGCGGAGAGACAGGGATTCGAACCCTGGATACCTTGCGGTATACACGCTTTCCAAGCGTGCGCCTTCAGCCACTCGGCCATCTCTCCGCGACGCGTGGACAACCATGAATCTACCACACCCAGCCTGCTTCCAAGCGAGCCCAGTCCCTCGTTGGAGGTCTATTCCGTCGTCGCGTACCCCAGCCCTGCAAGCACACCGCGCATGTATGCAAAACTCTCCATCACCCCTGGCATCGGATCCTCTTCTTTGATCTCGTACTCCAGATCCGCGTACCCCGCATATCGCATCCGGATCAGCTCCTCAAAGATCGCGCGGATCGGCATAACACCCTCGCCCACCGCCACCTGGCTGTCCTTCGCGTCGCTCTTTGCCAGATCCTTCAGGTGCAGATCAAACAGCCGCGGCCCGGCCTTCCGGATTGCCTCCACCACATCTACCCCCGCCCGCATCGTGTGCCCCACGTCAATGCAACATCCCAGCCGAGCATCCATCGATCCCACCGCCTTCAACACATCGAGCGGCGATGGCCATTCCTTGTCTTCAGGGCCGTGATTGTGGATGCCGACGCGAATGTCATACCTCTTCGCAAACCTCTCCACGCGCGCCAGCGTCGCATGCGTCGGCGCACCCACGATTAACGAGATCCCAGCCGCCTTGCAATACTCGAACTTCGCCTCGACGTCCGCATCCTCGTCCTTGGTGAAGTAGATCGTTCCCGCGGCCGTCAACGTCAGACCCGCCGCCCGGTACGCGTCCGCATGCGCCTTCACCTCGGCAGCGGACCCCATCGGCAGATGAATGTCTTTCACGTTCAGGTACGGCGTCCGCAGCTGCTTCATAAACTCGATTAGGCGCGCTGCGTCGAACTTGCGAAACGTATAACTCGCAATGCCCAGCTTCACCGGAGATGGCGGCGATGCCACCTTCGTCTGTGCTCGGAGCAGAGGTGCAGAGGTGAGCGCGCCGCTGCCAGCCAGCAAAGCTCCCCCACGAAGAAGCGCCCGTCGTGTCAAAGATTCCATGCAGCGCATACTATGTGCCGACGCCGATCTTCGTCCAGCGCCCGTTCGCTCGCGGCAACCGGGTTGACGATCCTTCATTCATCGTCGTACTGTTTCGTTCGCACCCGCAACATCATTTCGACACAGCTTCTCCGGTGTGTTCTTCAAGGCTGGCTCAATGCCCCATGGTCTCGCTCTCCGCCGATCGTCCTCGTTCAGCCTCTTCGCCGCCCTCCTTCTGTCGCCATCCGCGCTGCTGAACGCGCAGGCAGTTAACGGCACCCTTCTCGGCAACGTTACCGACAACTCCGGTGCTTCCGTCGCGAACGCTCATATCACGGTCACGGAATCGGCAACCGGCGTCACGCAGCAGACCATCTCGAATGAGAGCGGAAACTACTCGCTCCCTGGCCTCCAGCCCGGCACCTACACTGTGACCGTAGAAGCACCCGGCTTCAAACGTGACAGCCACGAGCACATCGATCTCCTCAGCAACACCTCCACCCGCGTCGACGTCGCTCTTGTAACCGGCAGCGTTACAGAAACCGTCCTTGTCACCACCGCCCCACCGCTGCTCCAAACCGACCGCGCCGATATCAGCACTAAGATCGAAGCCCAGCAGGTCGCAAACCTTCCCCTCGGCACCAATCGCAACTTCCAGTCTCTTCTCAACCTCGTCCCCGGAACGACCCCCGCCACCTTCCAGCACTCGCAGTTCTTCAATGCCCAGAGTGCCCTTCAGACCGAAGCCAACGGCATCCCGCGCATGGGAAACCTCTACCAGATCGAGGGCATCGACGACGACGAACGCACCGGCCTGCTGCAAATCATCATCCCGCCCGCCGAAGCCATCCAGTCCGTCGACATCTCCACCAACAACTTCGAAGCCGAACTCGGCCGCGCCATCGGTGCGGTCACTAACGTCACCCTCAAATCCGGAACCAACGCCTTTCACGGCTCGGCCTTCGAGTTCATCCAGAACAACGCCGTCAACGCCCGCTCCTTCTTCGCCACCACCCCCCTCGGCCATCTCTCGTATAACTACTTCGGCGGCAGCATCGGCGGCCCGATCATCAAGGACAAGCTCTTCTTCTTTGGCGACTACCTCCGCACCGTCGACCACGAGTCCATCTCCAACACCTTCTCGCTTCCGCCAACCGCCTTCTATATCCCCAACGCCGCCGGCTTCATCGATCTCAGCGGGCCTCTTACCTCCTCACGCGGCCAGGTCTACGATCCTGCAACCGGATCGCCGGACGGCAGCAATCGCACGCCCTTTGCCGGCAATCGGATCCCGATCAGCCGCGTCAACCCAACCTCCCTCGCCCTGCTGAAGCTCCTTCCGGCTCCCAATCAGAACCAGTCCAATCTCTCGAACCCTTCCAACAACTACGGCGTCAACCTGCCCTTTCAGAAGACCACCGACAGCTACGACGTCAAAGTGGACTACGCCTTGAATGAGCGTAACCACCTCAGCGGTCGTTACAGCTGGCAGCGCGTCCTCACCTTTCAGGCGCCCGCCTTCGGTCCCTTCGTCGGCGGCCCTGCCGGTGGCGGCTTCCAGGGCACCGGCAACCAGCGCGCCTATAGCACCGGCATCAACTACGACCACGTCTTCTCCCCAACCCTCTTCACTGAACTCCGCTTCGGCATCGCCCACCTTCATAACGACGCGCAGCCAAGCGACTACGGCTCGAACGACGCCACTGCAGCTGGTGTTCCCGGCGTCAACATCAGCCCGTTCACCAGCGGTCAGGTCGGCGTCACCGTCGGCAACCTCTCTGCGCCCGTCATCGGCTACGCCGCGTCAATGCCGTGGATTCGCGCCGAAGCCAACATCGATCTCGTCAATAACTGGACCAAGACCATCCGCAATCACTCCATCAAGTTCGGTGGCGATCTCCGCCGGGTCCGCGACGATCTCCTTCAGGGTCAGACCTACAGTCCTCGTGGCGCTTACACCTTCGGCGAAAATCAGACGGCAACCTTTACCAACGCAGGCGGCAAAACTGTAGGCACCAACACCAACATCGCCAATGACATGGCCAGCTTCCTTCTCGATCTCCCCAACCTCGCCGGCCGCGATCTCACCACGTACTTCCCGGCCTATCGCCAGTGGTGGGTCTTCGCCTTCGCCAGCGATAAATGGCAGGTCACCCCGCGCCTCACCGTCGATCTCGGCGTCCGCTGGGAGTTCTACCCACCCGCCACCCCGCGCAAGAACGGCGGCTTCTCCAACTACGACCAGACCACCAACTCCCTCGTCATCGCCGGTGTCGGCGGCAATCCTTCCAATCTCGGCCTCAAGACGCACTACGACTACTTCGCGCCGCGCACCGGCTTCTCCTTCCGTGCCACTGACAACACCGTCATCCGCGGTGGCTTTGGCATCAGCTACGCCCCATTCCCCGACAACACCTACGCCTACAACTACCCCATCCGCGCCAACAATAGCTATCAGGTCGGCACCACATACGGTCCCGCTCTGCTCAGCGACGGCACCACCGCCACCTTCCAGAGCGGCTTCCCGACCCCTATCCCCGTCACTGTCCCGGCCAACGGCATCATCCCCATCTCCCGCGCCACGCCGCAGCTCAACAGCCAGCAGTACAACATCATCCCGAAGACCTTCTACAACCCCTATGTCGAATCCTGGAACGTCGCCGTCCAGCAGGCGTTTCCTGGTGATCTCTCCTTCCAACTCGCCTATGTCGCCAACCACGGCGTCCATATGCCCGTAAACCAGGACATCAACAACCCCAGCACCCTTGGCGGTGGCGTCACCTCGAAGCCGCTCTATCAACTTTTCGGTCGGACCGCTGCCACCAATCTCGTCTTCGCCGGCTTCTCCTCCAACTACCAGTCCCTTCAGGCTCAGCTCACCCGCCGCTTCTCGAAAGGCCTCTCTCTCACCTCTGCCTACACCTGGAGCAAGACCCTCAATTATCAAAACGGTGATGATGGCGGCCTCCTCTTCTTCGCCCAGCTCCACCGGAACTACGCCCCCGCTGACTTCGAGAGGCGTCACAACTTCGAGCAGAGCTTTACTTATGAGTTGCCCGTCGGCCGCGGCCATCGCTTTCTTAGCTCTGGTCCCTTGCAGATCGCGCTCGGCGGCTGGAAGGCTTCGGGCATCGTCTCCATCGTCTCCGGCAATCCCTTCACCATAGGTGCAAACGGTGGCTCTTTGAATACGCCCGGAACCACTCAGACCGCCAATCTCACCGGCACCTACCGAGTCCTTCACGGCATCGGACCCAACAAGCCATGGTTTGACCCAACCGTCTTCTCCCCGCCTAGCGGCATCGCTGTTGGCAACACCGGACGGGATCAGTTCTACGGCCCCGGTTACGTCCAGGACAACCTCTCGCTCTTCAAGAGTTTCCCCATCTTTCGTGAGGCCTCGCTCGAAACCCGCATCGACGCCTTCCAGCTCAGCAATACCCCGCAGTTCGCTAACCCGAATACCGGGATCACGCCGTCCAGTACTTCGGCACCAGGCGCCTTCGGATCAGGCGCCTTCGGCACCATCACAAATACCCTCGGCAGCGGGCAGGGGAGCGTCAACGGCGTCGGCGGCGGGCGCACCCTGCAGGCCTCAGCCAAAATCAGCTTCTGATCGAACGCGCGGAGGACAAAGGTCACCCGCGCGTGCCAGATCTCCACCATCTTCGCTAAACTATTTCCGCTGCAACTACGCTAAAGATCCAGGACGGACGATGCCCACCCTCTCTCGACGAAATTTCCTTGCTGCTGCCAGCCTCACCGCCGCCGCGGGTTCCTCCCGTGCCCTCGCCGCCCTCGCCTCGAAAAGCCCCTTCCACATCGCCATTATCTCCGATGAAATCTCGGAAGACTTCGACCACGCCTGCTCCGTCATCGCCAACGACTTTGGTCTCGGGTGGGCAGAGCTCCGCGGGATAGGTGGCAAAAACCTCCAGGCCCTCAGCGAAGACGAGATAGCCTCCGCCCGCAAAACCCTTGCCAGATACAACCTGCGCGTCACCGACATTGCCAGCCCGCTCTTCAAGGTCGACTGGCCCGGCGCCCCACTCTCCCAATACGCCGAAAAGCGCGATCAATTCGGAGCCGACGCCAATTTCAAGCAGCAAGACACCGTCCTCGAGCACTCCATCCACCTCGCCAAATCCTTCGGCACTGACAAAGTCCGCTGCTTCGACTTCTGGCGCCTCGACGACCCCAAGCCCTTCCGCCGCGCCATTAACGACAAGCTGCAGCAAGCCGCCGAAACTGCCGGCAAGCAGGGAATCATGCTGGTTCTCGAAAATGAGTTCGCCTGCAACACCGCCACCGGCCGCGAGTCCGCCGAGACCCTCGCCGGCATCCCCTCCCGCAACCTCGCTCTCAACTGGGATCCAGGCAACGCCGTCATGCGCGGCGAACTCGACGCCTTCTCCGGCGGCTGGGACGCTCTCCCCAAAGACCGCATCCATCACTGCCACGTCAAAAACGCCGTCAAGAATGACACCGGCAAGATCGTCTGGTCTCCGGTCGACAAAGGTTTTGTCGATTGGACCGCCCAGTTCAAAGCCCTCAAGCAGGCCGGCTACCGCGACGCCGTTTCGCTCGAAACCCACTGGCGCGGAGCCGGCACCCCCGAAGCTTCCACCCGCATCAGTTGGGCCGGCATGAAACAGTGTCTCGAAAGTTCCCATACTGCCTGATCAGAGCAGATGCCCCAGGCTTCCTCCCACGGCCCGCGTACCCCAGGGCAAATAGCCCAAGACTTCAGCTGAGATCCGGCATCATCGCGGAGCTTGGCTCCCACCACGTGGACATCGCCAACTGGGTCTTCAACGCACGGCCTGCAAGGGCGTCAAGCCAACCCCTCCCATCGCCCGGACGGCGAGAGGCCACACCGCGGTCCTGGTAGACCCGTTGACCTCACAGATGCCGAAGACGCCACAACCCTTGCCATCCGCGCCTTCGTCCATTGCATTCGTAACACTTCCCAACCAATTGCAAACACACAAGTTGGTCTAGGATCAGCTCTTGGCATCATCCTTGCAAACCAAGCTCTGCGCGACAAACGCGAGATCGCCATCCCACCTATCTCAATTTGACCTGCCTCCCACGCCGCGACTAGCAACGTCTGATAACACATATTACGTATAGTCGCGTTGTAGCTGCAAAGTAGAAATGTCCGGTTTCTGCAAAGTTGAAATGTCCAAACTACCCTTCCGAGAAGTGATCTCGGAGGCGGAGATTGGATCTTTTTACGATGAGCGGACACGAACTGCAACGGATAGAAGTTCTATCTGAGGTCCTGGCGAGACGCCGTACTGAGGTCTCGGCGGCTGCGATCCTGGAGCTAAGTACGCGGCAGACGCGCAGGCTGCTGTTAGCGTACCGCGACGGTGGCGGCGGTGCGATGATCCATAGAGCCCGCGGCCGCACCTCGAACAACCAACTGACCTCCGGGATCCGCGAGTACGTGATTGAGCTTGTACGCTCACGGTACGCAGATTTTGGTCCGAGCCTGGCGGCGGAGGTTCTGCTCGCGAAGGATGGCGTGAAGGTCTCGCGCGAGACCCTGCGTAAGTGGATGGTCGAGGATGGACTGTGGCTGTCGCGTAAGCAGCGCCGGAGCTTCCACCAGCCCCGTCCTCGGTGCGAGAGCTACGGCGAGCTGATCCAGATCGACGGCAGCGATCATCGCTGGTTCGAGGAGCGTGGCGCAGCCTGTTCGTTGCTGGTGTTCATTGATGATGCCACCGGCAAGCTGATGCAGCTGCGCTTCGTGCCCAGCGAGAGCAC